>Ga0207757_100071_pt1 | contig 82510 bp, 88 predicted proteins | sample A23P3SouthBayCA_2_FD_187752 | JGI IMG/M metagenome (GOLD analysis project Ga0207757, IMG submission 187752) | Aerobic enrichment media microbial communities from Eden Landing Ponds, California, USA - A23 P3 (2) (SPAdes) | ecosystem: Environmental > Aquatic > Marine > Unclassified | place... | reverse complement strand
GGACGGCGAGGGCGACGCCCGCGTCGACACCGGCATCGGCTTCTTCGATCACATGCTCGAATCCTTCGCCAAACACGGCCTGTTCGACCTGACGGTGGAGTGTGACGGCGATCTGGAGATCGACGACCACCACACCGTCGAGGACGTGGCGCTCGTCCTCGGCTCGGCGTTCGCGGAGGCGCTGGGCGACAAGCGCGGTATCCGCCGCTTCGCCGACCGGCGCGTTCCACTGGACGAGGCCGTCGCCAGCGTCGTCCTCGACGTGAGTGGCCGCCCCCTCTTTCGATTCGACGGCGGGTTCTCCGAGGAGCGGATCGGCGAGTTCACGAGCGTCATGGCGCGACACTTCGCACGGTCGCTAGCGATGCAAGCGGGCCTCACCCTCCACGTCGAAGTGAGTGGGGACAACGCCCACCACGAGGTCGAGGCGCTGTTCAAGGCGCTCGCGCGCACCCTCGACGACGCCACCCGGATCGACGACCGGCGGTCCGACACGCCGAGCACGAAAGGCGAGCTCTGACGACCTGATACAACTTCTGTCGTATCCGACTTCGACGTGCGTCGTTAACTATTTGATGGCGGGGTGAGAGCGGCCGGGTATGCAGGCGTTCGACAGGCTCGACAGCGACACCTCGAAACTGGTCGTGCTGTATCTCCAGCGCGTCGGGGACGCCACGCCGGATCGGATCGCGGACCGACTCCGACTGCCGCTGCTGACCGTGCTGGCGACCGTCAGCCATCTGGCTGAGGAGGGGTTGGTCCGCCGATTGGAGGGCTCGGATCGGGTCGTGTTGGCCGAGGACGCGGGATCGCTACCGGACCGACGGCCGCGGATGGTCTAGTCCAGCACTTCCTCGTTCACGACGTAGTCGGGCACGTCGCCCGCGAGGGCCTGAGCGACGTTTCGCGCCGCCTTCGTCCGAAGTTCGACGACGCTCTCCGCGGAGTTGTAGGCGGCGTGGGGTGTCAGGATCACGTCGTCCCGTTCCAGCAGCGGCGAGTCGTCCGCGGGTGGTTCCTCGGCGAGCACGTCGAGGCCGGCGCCGGCGATTTCGCCGGCCGCCAGTGCGTCGGCCAGCGCGTCCTCGTCGACGATGCCGCCGCGGGCGGTGTTGAGCAGGAACGCAGACTCCTTCATCTGCGCCAGTTCGTCCGCGCCGATCATCCCCTCCGTCTGAGGCGTGAGCGGGGTGTGGATGGAGATGGCGTCCGACTCGGCCAGCAGGGTCGAGAGGTCGTCGACGAGCCGCACGTCCCCTTCCACCTCGTCGACGTACGGGTCGTGGGCGAGCACCTCCATCCCGAACGCGGACGCCTTCTCCGCCACCGCCCGGGCGATGTCGCCGAAGGCGATCAGCCCGAGCGTCTGGCCGTCGAGACGGTGCATCGTCCGCCCGGCGTTCACGTCCCACTCGCCCGCCTTGATCCGACCGTTGTAGTCGACGATCTTGCGCTCCAGCGCGAGGAGGTGGGCCATGGTGTGGCTGGACACCTCGGGGATGCAGTAGTCGGGGACGTTCGTGACGTAGACGCCGCGCTCCGTGGCCGCGTCGAGGTCGACGTTGTCGAAGCCGATGCCGGTGCGGGAGACGACTCGGCAGTTCGGCATGGCGTCGAGCAGGTCGCCGTCGACCTCCTCGTACATCACGATGACCCCGTCGGCGTCGGCGAGGAGGGTTTCGAGCGGTTCGTCGCTGGCTTCCGCGTCGATCAGGTCGGCGCCGATTTCGGCGAAAATCTCGCGTTCGATGTCGAGGTCGTCGAAGGTGTGGTCCGTGAAGACGACGGTGTCGCTCATGCTCGGAGGGACGGACGAGCGCGAGGTAAAGGATTTGGATGCGACGGGCGCGCGGCAGAGAGTATATGAACCGTCCCGGTCAACGACCGACGACGAATGTTCGACGAGATCATGGAGAAGTTCGAGGGGAGTCCCAGCCAGCAGGCGGTGATCCGACTCCTGCTCGAACGGGGGTTCTCCGTCAACGACGAGGGGCGGGTCGTCTCCGGTGGGATCGAGATCCCCAACACGGGGATCGCCCGCGAAATCGACGTCGACCGCCGGGTGGTCGACTCGACGACCGACGCCATCCTCGATGACCCCGAACTCCGCCGCATCTTCCAGAACATCACGGCCATCCCCAGCCTGATGGATCTGGCGCCGGTGCTCGATCTGACCGTCCTCACCATCTGGGTCGAGGACGAGACGGAGTCGGGCATCGTCGCCGACGTGACGACCGCCATCGCCGAGCGCGACATCTCCATCCGGCAGGTCATCAGCGAGGACCCCGAGTTCGTCGACGACCCCAAACTCTACGTCATCACCGACGCCGCCCTCCCCGGTGATCTGTTGGTCGAGATTCGCGAACTGCCCTACGTCCGCCGCGTCGAGTTCTGATGCCCGATCCCTATCTGACGGTCGCAGCGCGCGCGCAGGCCGAGTTCGAAGTGAAGGGCTCGGAGTTCATCGGCCACGTCGCCCCCGCCGACTCCGTCGACGCCGCCGAGGCGTTCGTGAGCGAGGTGCGCGAGGCGTACGCCGACGCGACTCACAACGTGCCGGCGTACCGCGTCCCGGCCGGTGAGGGCGACATGCTCCGCGAGTGGGCGAGCGACGACGGCGAGCCCACGGGATCGGCGGGCAAGCCCGCGCTGAACGTCCTCGTCCAGCGCGATATTCGGAACGTCGTCGCGGTGGTGACCCGCTACTACGGCGGCGTCAACCTCGGCGTCGGTGGGCTGGCACGGGCCTACGCCCGCGGCGTGAGCGACGCCGTCGACGCCGCGGGGGTGGTCGAGGAACGGCCACACGAACGGATCGAGGCCATCGTCGACTACGACGACTCCGGCACCGTCCGCGGCATCTTAGAGAGTGCCGGCGTCGAGTTCGACGCCGCCTACGAGGCGCGGGTGACCTTCGACGTACGCGTCCCCGTCGACGACGCCGACGGTTTGCGTGACCGCCTCCGCAGTGCGACCGGTGGCCGGGTGGAGTTGTCGTAGGGTACGGAGCGCTATCGAGCGGTCTAGGGGTGCGTTTCGGTGGAGATAGAATCGCCGATGTTCGGCCGCAGCCTTGCGGTTTTCGACGTGAAAGGAAGGGGTCAGGTCGTGCGGAAGGCACGGTCGCCGGCGTCGCCGAGGCCGGGGACGATGAAGCCGTTCTCGTCGAGGTGGTCGTCGATGGCGACGGTGAGGAGGTCCGCCTCGGGGACGGCCTCGCCCACCCGGAGGAGCCCGTCGGGCGCGCTGACCGCCGAGAGGACGAAGAGATTCTCGGGCTCGGGCTGATCGTCGAGGACGTAGTCGAGGACGGCACACATCGTCGACCCGGTGGCGAGCATCGGGTCGGCGACGATGACGGTGTCCCGTTCGCGGATCTCGGGGAGTTTCACGTAGTCGATGGTGATCGGGAACTCGCCGTCCTCGTTCATCCCGGCCTCCTCGTCCCGGCCGGCGCTGATGACGCCCTGTTTGGCGCGGGGGAACGCCTTCAGCAGTCCCTCGACGAACGGCGTCGCGGCGCGGAGAACGTTGATGATGACCACGTCGTCCAGCCCCTTCACGCGCTCGCCGGTGGTCTCGGCCAGCGGCGTCTCGATGGCGACGTACTCCGTGTCCATCGCGCCGTCGATGATCTCGTAGCCACAGATGCGCCCGAGTTTCACGAGACCCTTCCGGAACGCCACCTGTTCGGTCTCCACGTCGCGAATCTTCGAGAGCGTATCCTTGGCGAGTGCGTGCGTGATGAGATACGCGTCGTCGCGGTCCTCGATGGTCATACCCCCTATTCGGCGAGTCGAGACTAATAAAACGCGCTATAGTAGCGTTTGTAAGTCATTGCACAGTCGAGCGTGCGCAGTCTGGTGATCGGCTGTGCAAACAGTTCCAAACGCTACTGTCTCACCGCGTCACCACGTACGTCACCGCCATCAACAGGAGCGTGAGCGAGGCGACGTTCCAGACGGTGAAGCCCGCGAGGCCGACGAAGTCCAGCCCCCAGACGACGGCCGCCGCGAAGAGGGAGGAGAGGACGAGGTTCATCACGAAGAGTACGCGCGGGTCGCCCTGAGACGCCATACTCCGTGGTGTTCCGGGCAGCGTCTTAAACGGTCGGATGGGAACGCCTCCCCGTCTCGGGGAGTTTATGTGCGGACCGGCCCCTTCCATACGGTATGAGCGAGGCCGAGGGGGCGACGGGGCGCGAGATCTGGATCGAGAAGTATCGTCCCGAGACCCTCGACGACGTGAAAGGACAGGACGATATCGTCGACCGGCTGCAGAGCTACATCGAGCAGGACGACCTGCCACATCTATTATTTTCAGGGCCTGCAGGTGTGGGAAAAACTACGTGTTCCACAGCAATTGCACGTGAAATATACGGCGACGACTGGCGGGGCAACTTCCTCGAACTCAACGCCTCCGACGAGCGCGGCATCGACGTGGTGCGCGACCGGATCAAGAACTTCGCACGCGCCTCGTTCGGCGGCTTCGACTACCGGATCATCTTTCTCGATGAGGCCGACTCGCTTACCGATGCGGCTCAGTCAGCCCTCCGCCGCACGATGGAGCAGTTCGCGGACAACACCCGTTTCATCCTCTCGTGTAACTACTCCAGCCGGATCATCGACCCGATCCAGTCCCGCTGTGCCGTCTTCCGCTTCTCGCCGCTTCCGGACGAGGCCATCGCGGCGCAGGCGAGGGAGATCGCCGCGGCCGAGGGCATCGAGATGACCGACGACGGCCTCGACGCCCTCGTCTACGCCGCTGGCGGCGACATGCGCCGCGCGATCAACACGTTGCAGGCGGCGGCGACGACGGGCGACGTGGTCGACGAGGAGGCGGTCTACACCGTCACCAGCACCGCTCGCCCCGAGGAGATCGAGTCGATGATCGAGGCGGCCATCGAGGGCGACTTCCCGCGAGCGCGGTCGACGCTCGAAACACTGTTGGTCGACGCGGGGATGGCCGGCGGCGACGTGATCGACCAGCTCCACCGGTCGGCGTGGGAGTTCGACCTCGACGACCGCCGGACCGTCCAGCTGATGGAGCGGCTGGGCGAGGCCGACTACCGTATCACGGAAGGGGCGAACGAACGGGTGCAACTGGAGGCGATGCTGGCTGCGCTGGCGCTGGAAGCGGAGTGACGTGAGTCGCCGGCGTGTCCCGACGCGCCGGTGACGACTGTTCGAGCCGTGCCGTTTCGTCCGCACTCGCGACCGTCGCTCGATCCGTATCTCGCGGCCGCCAGTTATCACTGTAAATAATTGATGCCGCGGATATATAATGATCGAACAAACAGGCAGTCCATGTCGGATACGAAAATCACCGAGCGCGAGCGGGGGCAGGTGAACGGGGAACGGCTCTCCGAGCAGATCGGCATCGACGAGGGCGAGATCAACTGGCGGAAGGACTTCACCCAGTTCGACGAGACCGACGAGCAGAATCTGCAGGAGCTGTCCCACGTCTTCGACGAAATTGCCGAGGACCTCGTCGAGGACTTCTACGGTCACATTCAGTCGTACTCGCAGTCGGTCGCGATCCTCGACTCGTCGTCGAAATCGGTCGAGGCGCTGAAACGGAGCCAGACGGAGTACCTGAAGGATCTGGGTCGGGGAGCGTACGACCAGTCGTACTTCGACCGGCGGGCGCGGATCGGGAAGATCCACGACATGCTCGATCTGGGGCCGAAGATCTACCTCGGCGCGTACTCGGTGTACTACGAAGGCATCTTCGAGGCCATCGCGGAGGATGTCAAACGCGAGATTGGCGACGGTGCGGACGCCGAGACGGTGCCGACCGTCGTCGACGACGCCGTGGATCGGGTCGTCGACCGAACCCTCTCGGCGCTCAAACTCGTCAACCTCGATCAGCAGGTCGCGATGGACACGTATCTCCACTCCTACACCGAGCAGATCGAGTCGGAACTGGAGCGCCAGCAGACGGTCGCCACGGATATCGAATCCGCCGTCGACGAGCTCCGAGACACGTCGGAGGAGGTGGCGACGCGTTCCGGTGAGATCAACGAGATCACCGACGAACAGGCGACCAACATGAGCGAAATCGCGAGCGAGATATCCAATCTCAGCGCGACCGTCGAGGAGGTGGCGTCGACGGCGAACGAAGTCGCGAGCACGAGCGCTCGTGCGGAGGACCTCGCCAGCGACGGTCGCGACTCCGCCGCCGAGGCCATGGACGTGATGGACGACGTCGGTGAGGCGGCCGACGACGTCACCGACGACGTCGAACGGCTCAAGGAGCGCATCGACGAAATCGACGAAATCGTCGAGGTGATCAACGATATCGCGGACCAGACCAACCTTCTCGCGCTCAACGCCTCCATCGAGGCCGCACGAGCCGGGGAAGCGGGCGACGGCTTCGCCGTCGTCGCGGACGAGGTGAAGTCGCTCGCGGAGGAGTCACAGCAGCAGGCCAGCCGGATCGAGACGATGATAAACGAGATCCAAGCAGAGACGGAAGACACCGTCGACAGCCTCGAAACGACGACCGAACAGATCGACGTCGGTGTCGACCGCGTCGACGCCTCGATGAACAAACTGGACGACATCGCCGACGCCGTCTCCGAGACGTCCAGCGGTATCTCGGAGGTCGCCGACGCGGCCGACGATCAGGCCGCCAGCACCGAAGAACTCGCGTCCATGATCGATCAGGCGAGTTCACAGGCCACACGGATCGAGGCGGAAATCGACGCCGTCGCGACTGCCAACCGGGAACAGACGGACAGTCTCGACGACATCGTCGTCACTGTTCGGGAATTGACACAGGGCTGACGACGGCCGCCGGTCGGTGGCGTGTGCCCCGTCACGGCACCGCCGTTCCCCGGCGCTGCGATTCGGTCCTGCCCGGCGGTACGGCCGCGAGCCCCGTTCCCGGAACTGTTTTACCCGGAGACGGGCCAAAGAGGTGGTAATGAGCGAACTCGAAGACGCCTATCGCCTCGACTACTTCGAGGAAGAGGGGTTCACTCGACAGGAGTGTGCCTCCTGTGGGGACCACTTCTGGTCGCGTATCGAGCGCGACACCTGCGGCGAGCCACCCTGTGACGACTACACGTTCATCGGCAACCCGGGCTTCGACGAGGCGTACACGCTGGAGGAGATGCGCGAGGCCTTCCTGTCTTTCTTCGAGGAGCACGGCCACGAACGCATCGACCCGTACCCCGTCGCGGCGAACCGCTGGCGCGACGACGTGCTCCTGACGCAGGCGTCGATTTACGACTTCCAGCCGCTGGTCACGTCGGGCGAGACGCCGCCGCCCGCCAATCCCCTCACCATCTCCCAGCCCTGCATCCGGATGCAGGACATCGACAACGTGGGCAAGACGGGCCGGCACACGATGGCCTTCGAGATGATGGCCCACCACGCGTTCAACGTCCGCGAGGACGCCGAAGACGAGTACGCCTACGAGGGGGAGGTGTACTGGAAGGACGAGACGGTCCAGTACTGCGATCAGTTCTTCGAGCACATGGGCGTCGACCCGGCGGACGTCACGTACATCGAGGACCCGTGGGTGGGCGGCGGCAACGCCGGCCCGGCCTTCGAGGTGATCTACCGCGGCCTCGAACTCGCCACCCTCGTCTTCATGTCGATGGAGCAGGACCCCGACGGCGAGTACGAGATGAAAGACGGCAACCGCTACAGCCCGATGGACACCTACATCGTCGACACGGGCTACGGGCTGGAGCGGTGGACGTGGATGAGTCAGGGCACCCCCACCGTCTACGAGGCCATCTACCCCGAGATGATCGACTTCCTGACCGAGCAGGCGGGCATCGACCACTCCACCGAGGAGGAAGACCTGATCCGCGAGGCCGCCCGTCTCTCGGGCTATCTCGACATCGACGAGGTGGAGGACCTCGCGTCCGCGCGGGCGGAGGTGGCCGAGGAACTCGACGTCGACGCCGACCGCCTCACGGACCTGCTCGAACCCCTCGAAGACATCTACGCCATCGCGGACCACTGCCGGACGCTGGCCTACATGCTCGGCGACGGCATCGTCCCCTCGAACGTCGGCACCGGCTATCTGGCGCGGATGGTGCTCCGGCGGACCAAACGGCTCGTGGACGGGCTCGGCATCGACGCGCCGCTCGACGAACTCGTCGACATGCAGGCCGAGCGGCTGGGCTACACCAACCGCGACACCATCCGCGACATGGTGCGGACGGAGGAGGGGAAGTATCGGCGGACGCTCGAACGCGGCCGTCGGAAAGTCGAGAGCATCGCGGCGGAGTACGCCGACCGCGACGAGTCCGTCCCCCGCGAGACGCTGATCGAACTCTACGACTCCCACGGCATCCAGCCCGACATGGTCGCGGAGATTGCGCGGGACCACGGCGCCGCGGTCGACGTGCCCGACGACTTCTACGGGCTGGTCGCCGCCCGCCACGAGGGAGAGGGGGCGAGCGAGGCCGCCCACGAACGCGACGACCGCCTCGACGACCTGCCCGAGACCGACCGCCTGTTCTACGACGATCAGGAGCGAACGGAGTTCGAGGCGGTCGTCCTCGACGTGTTCGAACGGGCGGACGGCTACGACGTGGTGCTCGACCAGACGATGTTCTACCCCGAGGGCGGGGGCCAGCCGGCCGACACGGGCACCCTCTCGACGGACGAGACGACGGTCGAAGTGACGGACGTGCAGCGTCGCGACGGGGTGATCCTCCACCGCACCGACGGCAACCCCGGCAAGGGCGAGTTCGTCCGCGGGCGGGTCGACGCCGAGCGCCGCTACGCGCTGATGCGCCACCACACGGCGACCCACGTCATCGGCTACGCCGCCCGGCAGGTGCTCGGTGAGCACGTCCGGCAGGCCGGTGCCCAGAAGGGGACGGATCAGTCCCGCCTCGACGTGCGTCACTTCCGCCGAATCAGTCGGTCGGAGGTGAAGGAAATCGAACGCGTCGCCAACGAGGTGGTGCGGGACAACCGCCCGGTCACGCAGGAGTGGCCGGACCGCCACGAGGCGGAGGCGAAACACGGCTTCGACCTGTATCAGGGTGGCGTCCCGCCGGGTCAGCAGATTCGTCTCATCCACGTCGAGGACGACGTGCAGGCGTGTGCCGGCACCCACGTCTCCCGAACGGGCGACATCGGCGCGATCAAAGTTCTCAAAACGGAGCCGATTCAGGACGGCGTCGAGCGCATCGTCTTCGCGGCGGGCGAGGCCGCCATCGAGGCGACCCAGCGCACCGAGGACGCCCTCTACGACGCGGCGGACGTCCTCGACGTGTCGCCGGCGGAGGTGCCCGAGACGGCCGAGCGCTTCTTCGAGGAGTGGAAAGAGCGGGGTAAGCAGATCGACCGCCTCAAGGAGGAACTCGCGGAGGTGCGGGCCGCCGCGGCCGACGCCGACGAGGTCGAGATCGCGGAGGGTGTCACCGCCGTGATCCGGCGGATGGACGCCGACGCCGACGAACTCCGCGCCACCGCCAACGCCATCGTCGACGAGGGTGCGGTGGCGGTCCTCGGGAGCGCACGGGACGGGAGCGCGCAGTTCGTCGTCGGCGTCCCCGACGGCGTCGACATCAACGCCGGAGAGGTCGTCGGGCGCCTCGCCTCGCAGGTCGGCGGCGGCGGCGGCGGGCCACCGGACTTCGCGCAGGGCGGCGGTCCCGACGTGGACGCGCTCGACGACGCACTCGACGACGCGCCCGACGTGCTCCGGGCGATCACGAACGCCTGACTACCGGTTCTCCGGGCTGATTGCTGCAGTCTCCTCTCCATTCCGTCGCGACTTCGTCCATCGATTCGCGGTCGGGGCCTCTCGAAAATATCACAGCTGAAGTTCTCGGACGAAGCTTCATATGCCATTCCGGAAACACTCTCGGTGTGAAGTCGTCCTCCCGCGTCTCGCGCGCGTCGCTTCTGACGGTGGCGGGTCTGCTCGCACTCGGCATCGCGGCCCTCACGAGCGTCTCCATCCCCGGGCAGTCGCTGTTTCGGGAGGTGACGCTGCTGGGCCTTCTGAGTGGGGTGAGTCCCGTCGACCTGCCGTCGCTGGCCTACACCGGCGGCCTGTTTTTCATCGGCTTCGCGGCCACCGTGATCGGGCTGGTCCTCCTCGTCGCGCGCGTGTATTGATAGGGGTTATCGTAACTGTCCATAGATTCTCGCCGGTACGTGCCGGCGAGAATCTACGGTGACTTCCGATAATCCCTATGAGAAACGCCCTACTGTCTCGCGGTCGTACGGTCGAGTATGCCCACCGCATCGAACGGGTCCGTATCGCTCTACTACGAGACCGACGGGGAGGGGGAGACGGTCGTCTTCCTCGGCGACGTGGGGTACGGCGCTTGGCAGTGGGGCTGGCAACACGCCGGACTGACGGGGCCGTTCGAGACGCTGGTGACCGACCTCCGGGGTGCGGGCCGCTCCGACGCGCCGCCGGGCCCCTACGCAGTCGACGACTTCGTCGCCGACGTGCAGGCCGTCCTCGACGACCACGGCGAGCGGACCGTGCACGTCGTCGGCGCGGGGCTGGGGGGGATGGTCGCCCTCGAACTCGCGCGCGTCTCGACGCGGCCGGCGTCCCTCGGCCTCCTCGGCACCGCCCCCGTAGGCACCGATCTGACGCTCGACCCCCTGTTCGGGTCGCCCTCCGATCCCGACGAACTGGAGTCGTCGCTCGCGGCCGCGCTCTCGCGGGACTTCCTCGACGCCCAGCCCGACGCCATCGAGCGGATCGTCGACTGGCGCGCTGCGGAAGACGCCACCCGCGAGGCGTGGGCAGCGCAGGCCGCCGCCGTCGAGGCGTTCGACATCTCCGACCGCCTGTACGAGGTGGACTGTCCGGCGCTCGTGCTCCACGGCCGCGACGACGCGGTCTGGCCGGTCGAGTACGGCCGCCGCCTCGCCGAGAACCTCCCACGCGGCGAGTTCGTCGAGCTGGACGGCGGTCACCTGATCGGCATCGAGCGCTCCCGCGAGGTGAACGACCGCCTCTTTGGTTTCTTCGAGGCGGCGTAAGAGACTAACCGCTCGCCGGCCTGATGTCTGTGATGACCTCGCGGCTCGCCCTCCTCGACGCCTCCCACGGCACGGACCACACGCGCCGGAACTTCCGGCGCGAACTCGACGCCGACCTCGCGGAGTTCGACGTGACGGCGGGTGACCTGCCCGCAGACTTCGACTACGACGGCGTGGTCGTGACCGGGTCGCGCTCCTCGGTCTACTGGGACGAGGCGTGGATCGACGACTTGGTCGACTGGGTGGCGCGGGCGGCCGAGCGCGGCCTGCCCGTCCTCGGCGTCTGTTACGGCCACCAGGTGCTCGCCGAAGCCCTCGGCGGCCGGGTCGACGCGATGGACGACATCGAGATCGGTTACCGCGAGATCGACGTGCTGGACGACGACCCGCTCCTCGACGGCCTCGACACCCCCTTCGTCGCCTTCGAGACCCACTCGGACCGCGTGGTCGAGCTGCCGCCCGGTGCGACGCTCCTCGCCGAGAACGAACGCGGCGTGCAGGCCTTCCGTCACGGCGACTGCTGGGGCGTGCAGTTCCACCCCGAGTACGACCGGGCGAGCGCCGAGCGGGTGACACGGGGGAAGGACCTCCCCGAGGAGCGCATCCGCGCCGTCGTCGACGGCATCGACGACGACAACTACGCCGCCGCCTGCCGGACCAAGCGCCTGTTCGACAACTTCACCGACTACGTGCGCGAACGGCAGGCGGCCGCGGCCGACGACTAAACCGTTTTTGCTGACCGGCTCCGGAGTGACGGTATGGATCACGATCTGACTATCGACGAGAAACGCGTCTACGCCGACCGGACGGGGGCCGACGAGGTGTTGGTCGCCGCCGAACAGGGGCTCGTCGTCGTCTCCCTCTCCGACGACCGGGTCGGCGAGTTTGGCCTCGACTACCGCGGACCCGTCGGTGACGTGGCCGCCGGGGGCGACCGACGCGCCCTCGCCACCGACTCGGACGTGCTCGTGGGTGACTACGACCCGACCGACTTCGGCCCGGCCGTCGCCGTCGGCTTCCACGACGGCGCGCTCCTCGCGGCCGGCCCGGACGGTCGAGTGGCCCGCCTCGACGACGGGTGGACGACGCTGGGTGAAGTCGATACCCCGCGCGCCATCGACGGCGGGATGATCGCCGCCGAGGACGGCGTCCACCAAGCCGTCGGTGGCAGTCTGCGGAACGTCGGCCTCGGGGGCGTCCACGACGTGTCCGGCCGGGGGATGCCGCTCGCGGCGACCGACGACGGCCTCTATCGCCTCGGCAACGGCTGGATGGACGACCTCGACGGGGCGTTTTCGGTCGTCAACACCGATGCGGACGGCGACCGTGCCCACGCCGTCGGCGAGGCCGGCCTCTTCGCCCGCGAGGCCGTCGGCGACTGGCGGTCGGTCGAGACGCCGACCGAGGATCGGATCGTCGACGTGGCGTACACCGACCGAGCGACGGTCGCGGTGACGGCCGGGGGGACGTTGCTGGCCGACGCGGGCGACGGCTGGCGCAGTCGCGAACTGGGCGTCACGGGCGTCGCGAGGCTGGCCGTGCAGGGCTAACGGAAACGGTTTTCGGGGCGGCCGTCGACCACCGCATATGATCGTACCCGGTTCCGCCTCGCAGGCGCTCGGCGCGGCGCTGGCCGCCGAGACGGGACACTCGCTCGCCGGCGTCTCCTACGAACGATTTCCCGACGGCGAACTGATGGCGTCGGTCGCGGTCGACGGCGCCGACCGCGCGGTCGTCGTCGCCGCGACGACCACCGACGCCGCGCACGTCGAACTCCTTCAGCTGCAGGACGCCGTCCGCGAGGCCGGCGCCGACGAGGTGGTGACCGTCCTGCCCTACATGGGCTACGGCCGGCAGGAACGCGCCTTCGAGGCGGGACAACCCGTCTCCGCGCGGGCGGTGGCGCGCGCCGTCTCGACCGGCACGGATCGGGTCGTCCTCGTCAACCCGCACGAGGCGTCGGTGGCGGACTTCTTCACCGTCCCCTGTACGGTCGTCGACGCCGCGGCGCGACTGGCCGACCCGCTCCCCGCCGGCCTGACCGACCCGCTCTTTCTCTCCCCCGACGACGGCGCCATCGACCTCGCCGAATCGGCGCGCGACGCCTACGGCCGCGGCGACGTGGACTACTTCGAGAAGGTGCGCCACTCGGGGACCGAAGTGGAGATCACGCCGAGCGACGCCGCCGTCGGGGGCCGGGACGTGGTCGTCGTCGACGACATCGTCGCTACCGGCTCGACGATGAGCGAGTCCATCGGTGTCCTCAACGACCGCGAGGCCGCCGGGGTGTACGTCACCTGCGTCCATCCCCTCTTCGCCCGCAACGCGCGGACGAAACTGGAACGGGCCGGCGTCGAGGCCATCTACGGCACCGACACTATCGAACGCGACGTGACTGCCACCTCCGTCGCGCCCGTCGTCGCCGACGCGCTCTGAGTCGATGGCCGACCCCTCGCCGCCCGCCTCCGACGACGCCCTCGTTCTCGCCCCCGGCTGCCGCCGTTGTCCCGCCCTCGTCGACGCCCGCGAGTGCATCGCGTGGGGGAACGGCCCGCGGGACGCCGACGTGATGGTGGTCGGGGAGGCGCCCGCGGCGGGGGACCCGGACGACCCCGCGTGGCCCGGCGGCAACCGCTCGGGGCTGGCGTACACCTCGCGTCACTCCGGGCGTCGAATCCGCGGCCTACTCGCGGCTGTCGGCCTCGCAGACCGGACTTTCTACACGAACGCCGTGAAGTGCTTCCCACCCGATGGTGAGGGGTCGAACCGGGAACCGACGGCCGCGGAGCGGTCGAACTGTCGCGACCACCTCCGAACCGAACTCGACCTCGTCGATCCGCGGGTCGTCCTCCCGACTGGCAAGCACGCGACGACGACGCTCCTCGCCGCCGAGGGCCGGGACCTCGACGGCTTTCTCGATCACGTCCTCGACCCCGTCGACGCGCCGACGCTGGGCGTGACCGTCGTTCCGCTGCTCCACCCCTCCTACGCGGACGTGTGGCGGTCACGGTTGGGATACGACCGCGAGTCGTATCGGGCGGCGCTGGCGGCCGCGTTGCGGGCGTGTGGCGTCGACGCCGCAGTCGATGGGTGACAAACCCTCCGCCGCCGTCGATATCGCCGTCTTCGGGACGCTTTTGTGACGCGACAACGAACGCACACGTATGGCCGACTGCATCTTCTGTTCCATCGTCGACGGCGACATCCCCAGTTACACCGTGTACGAAGACGACACCGTGATGGCCTTCCTCGACGCCAACCCGCTGGCGCGCGGACACACGCTCGTCATCCCGAAGGCTCACCACGAACGCGTCAACGACCTACCCACCGATCTGGCCGCGGACGTGTTCGCCGCGGTCCACGACCTGACCGGCCGCATCGAGGACGCCGTGGACGCCGAGGCGACGACCATCGCGTTCAACAACGGCACCGCCGCCGGACAAGAAGTGCCCCACGTCCACGCCCACATCGTCCCCCGATCCGAGGCGGACGGTGGGCGACCCATCCACGCCCTGATCGAGAACCCGCCCGAGGTGGACGACGACGAACTCGGCGACGTGGCCGAGGCCATCCGCGCCGACTGACGCTTTCCACGCCGTCTTCGTGTCGTCCACTCTCGCGAGGCTACCGTCGGGCGAGAGCGTGCGGTACGCCCGTCCGACTACCCATTTGCTGTATTTGGGCAGATCGCTCATATCGCTACCGGATTGTTGATTAATTCGATAATATTGTACTAGGCACCCGTCCTCAACGCATATATAGTGCCGGATTCTTTCATTCGATGGGCGAGGTGATCGAGCTACGAACACGCCACAACGCGACCGACGTATCGGTCCCCGATTCGCTACTGTCGTCACAGCCACACGAGACGGTCAGTCTCTAGGGTGTTACACTGGGAACTGCTCCCCATACCGTCTCTTCGTCCATGGCCGACGCTTCCACCCGCTCTCGGTGGAAGCATACACCCTGTGTTACCCAGAACGTTCGTCCCACAGCGCTCCGCCCGGGTGACGAGGCGAAGTCTCGCACGGCCAGTCCGCACGCCCGACGTATTCGTTCTACGACGCGCTCAGCACGTAGGTCGCCCCCTCACGGGCGACCACGTCCCGTTCGGTCAGCGTTCGGAGCACCGGGAAGAGCGAGATCTTGCGGATGTCGAGGGCGTCGTGGAGTTCGTCTACCGTCGCCCCGTCCGTCGCGGTGAGAAACAGGTAGACGAGTTTCGACTCGGCGGACGTGAGGTCGTTCGGAACGTCGATGGCGGTTCGTTCTGCGTCGGTCGTCTCGAACTGGGTCGTGCTCATCTCGATTGATTCGTCAATCGCCAGACGCATAAATGTTTCTGCAATATGATATGTCGTGAACGATGGGGAACGACCGTCTCGGGACGACTGTGGACAGTCCTCACAACGCGTTTCATAGCGCTATTGAGCCCTCTACGTCGTGTTCGAGGCCTATCGTGACACGCCCGTTTTGAACGATTGTTCATGCAACTTTACATATATCTACCACAATTATGATGATTTCACCGGCTCCACCTGTCGTGGGACGAGTCGATTCTGGCCGTGAAGGTGGCCGACCGAGGATTTTAATCCGAGGCCGCCGCCACCTCGCCGCATGAGCGACGCTGGCGACGAGACGGCGGCACTGGTCGGCGCCACCGGTGGAGCAGGGACGACGCGACTGACGGTCGAACTCGGCGCGCTCCTCGCGAACGACGGGCGGGACGTGGCCGTCTTCGACGCCGCGTTCGCGACGCAGGGGCTGGCCGACTACCTCTCCGGCCGCATCGATCCGGATCTGACCGCCCTCCTCACCGAGGAACGCGACGCGCCCCTCTCGGCGGGGCTCGTCGACTTCCCGCTCGGCGACGCGCCCGGCCGGCTGGCGTGCTGTCCCGCTCTCGCCCCGTTCGAGCGACTCGCCCGCGCGAAGGCGCCTGCGGCTGCACAGGCGCTCGAAGACCGCATCGCCGACGCGGCCGAGACGTTCGATCACGTCCTCGTCGACACGCCGCCCGTGGCTGCCAACCAGTCGGTCGCAGCGGTGAACGCCACGGGGCGGACCGTTCTGGTCGCGCCGGCGACGACCCGCGGCCGCGACGCCGTCCAGCGCATGACCGGCCGGCTCGACGACCTCGACGTCGGCGTCGACGCCGTCGTCACGACGCGCGGGGAGCTGTCGGTCGCCGACGCCGCGGTTCCGGAGACCGACGCCGCGGTGACGGCCGCACCGACCTGCCTCGAAGAACGTTCCACCGCCACTGCCGTCGCCACCGTCGCCGGCACCGTCTTCGACGCCGAGCCGTCGACCGGCGACGGCCACGGCTTGCTCGACTCCGTCGGCGGGTTCGTCTCGCGATAGTGTGTGGTTCGGTACCACGACTTGAAGAATCGTTAAGACGTTTCGCTCGGTTGGCAGGAGTGCAATGACCCTCCGTATCGACGACTGAGCGCGAGCCCAGTCGTGAGGAACGCCCTCCGGCGGGGCTCTCAGACCGTCCAGTCGTTCGACTGCCTCCCGAGGGCGGCTGCAACGGCAGCCCGTGTCTCCAACCGACCGGCGACACACCGGCCCTGCGTCGCAGCCACCCGCACCCCGCCACCGATGTTCGATCACACGCCCCAGAGACAGCCGTATCGCTCCCGTCCGCACACGTGCAACGCGGCCGTCAGCCTGCTGCTGGCTGCCGGCGTCCCCGCCGTGGTCTGGGCGATCAGTTACCCACTGTCGGCGGTGCTCGTCGCCGTCGTCGTCGCCGCTGTCGTCCGCGGCGTCCGCGCGCTTCGGATGCGCGTCGCCGACCAGTCGTCGGCGTCCTCGTCCGCCGTCGCAGCCCGGCAGACCGACGGCCCGTAACGTCCCGATATTCCACGTCACGCTCTCTGTACCCGCCGTACTCGCGTTGGGCGTCGGCCCGTCTCTCGCGAGCGTGGGGCGCCCGGAGCGACGAGGCGGACTCACTCCGAGGGCCGTCCACGCCACCACTCGTACGCGTAGATTCCGGCGCCGACGAGCAGCAGGAGGACGCCCGCGCCGGTCACGAAGAGTCCTCGCACGAACCACGCGAACCCCGGTCCGAAGTCGTCGACGTGCCCGTACACGGTCAGGCTGTACAGCCGTTCGTCCTTCTCGACGAGTGCCGGCAGGCGGTCGACGAACGGGTCGTTTACCCGTGGACGGTAGCCGTCGCCCTCGGCCGACGAGTTGTCGACGATGCGGTCGACCGTCCGCTGGGCGCCCGGCGACAGCCGGTCGTACTGGTAGACGTGCCCGTCGAGGATGGTCGTGGCCACCCGGTCGCGGGTGACGTTCTCGGCCCGGACGACGGACCCGTTCTCGGCGACGCGGAGACGGTAGTACTCCTCACGGTCGTCGTAGGCGTCGTAGACGAACGTCTCGTTGCGTCCGATTGCCCGGAGGTCCGCTTTCGTTTCGGCGTCGGTCACTCGTGCGTGCCCCGCCTCCATCGCCGTCGTCAACGCCGCTCGGGTCGCGTTCGGCGTCCGATACTCGCCGGCGGAGTACCGCTCCGACACTTGGTGTACCGACAGTGCGACCGTCGTTCGGTACTGGTCGACGATGGCTTCGCGGTCCGACTCGTTCGTCGGATCGAGCGGTTCGGCGACGTAAATCTGGGACGTCTTCGGCGGCGGTGCCGTCGCCTGTCCCGCCCAGCTCAGATACAGTGGGGCCGGGAGACAGATCAGCCCGACGGCGACGAGGAGGAGAGCGAGTTTGCGGGAATCCATCGCCCGGCGCGTTCCACCGACCGACGCATAGGTCTTCTGCCCCACCGATACGCGATTCCGCGTCGCCCGTCTGCGCCGGCACTCCCCTCGACTCTCGGTCTTGTTAGTCTTGCACACTATTCAGAACGCTTTTTGAGCCAACCGCGGTATCTGTGGGTATGACACCGAGCGACGACGGCGCCGAGGCGGGATCGGAGCGCGAGGAGGGAGCTGTCGGTCCCGCCGACGCGTACGTCGGGAGGGGGCTCCTCGACGCCGAGATGGGTCCCAGTTCGGCGCTCGCCCACCTCTACCGCGGTGAGATCCACCGCATGAAGCTCTGGCGCGAGCGACTCGACCGTACTACCAACTGGGCGGTCCTGCTGATGGCTGCCATCCTGACGTGGGCGTTCTCGAACGAAACGAACCCACACTACGTCATCCTCATCGGCAACGCCGCAGTCGGGCTCTTTCTCACCATCGAAGCCCGTCGGTACCGGGCGTACGACATCTGGCGGAGCCGCGTCCGCTCGCTCCAGCAGAACGTCTGGGCACCCGGCCTCGACCCGACGCGTTCGCTCGACGACGAGAACTGGCGGCAGAAACTCGCGGCGGACTACGCGCAGCCGACGCTCAAGATTACGATGGAGGAGGCCATCGCGCACCGACTTCGCCGAGTGTACCTCCCGCTGTTCACCATCCTGAACGGGGCGTGGTTGCTTCGTGTGACGGCCTTCACGGGCGCCTCTTGGCCCGCGAGCGCCCGTGTCGGCGTCCTCCCGGGCACCGTCGTCACGGGACTCGTCCTCGTCCTCATGATCGGTGGGGCCTTCGTGAGCCTGCGTCCCCGGACGTGGCACGCGAGCGACGAACTCCGCGAGAAGGATCTCCGCCGGGACCGTCCCGACTCGCCCTGATCGCCTACGTTACCCCTCGTTCAGCACCACCTCGACCGGCCACCGGGGCGTGTGTGCGACCGCCTCGTCCGCGTACCCCACTCGGAAGAGATGCTGTGGCTTCGCCGACCCGAGGTCGAGCTCGTCCCCGAGCCGCTTCCGGAGCGGCGGACGCTCCAGAATCTGACTCATCGGGTGGACGGCGACCCCCTCGGCGCTGGCGCGGAGGGCGACGCGCTCGAACACCCGTCCCGTCTCGACGCGGGCAGTCGAGTCGTCGGTGTCGGTCGTCAACACGCCGACGACGGGCGCGCTCTCGACGAGTTTCGAGTTCTTCGCTGCCTCTCGGTCACCGAGATCGAGGTGGCTGACCACCGCTTGTCCGACGCGGGCCGCGAGCCATCCGTGTCCGAGCGCGCCCAGTCCGATCCAGTGGCCCAGTTCCCTCCGATACGTGGGATCTTCCATCTGCGCTCGGTCCGCCTCTGCCTGCAACTCGCCGATGGCGTGTTTCGGCTCGCCGGTCACGAGGTGCAACGTGACGGCGCTGGCGTCGGCATCGGCGCCATCGTCAGCACCAGCCTCGGCGGCCGCCACGATCAGTTCCCGAGCCGTCGGTTCCAGCGGCTCCCCGTCGAACGGCGCGTGACTCGTACGCCGGCTGGTGAGTTCGTCGAACAGGGGTGACGCGTCGCCGTCACCGTCGCCGCTCCCTCCGAGCGTGACCGTCGCCACCCGGTCGTCGTCCCCGGGGTACGCCACCGTCGGATCGAAACCGAACCGCTCGGCGGCGACGACGAGGTTCTCCACGGCACAGCCGAGGCTCACGAACAGTTCGCGTCTGTCCGGATCGGCCACCTCGAGCCATCGCGACTCGTCGGCGGCGACGTGAATTGCGTTCCCGTCGACGCGAAACCGCCACGGCTGCGAGTTGTGACTGGACGGTGCCAGTATCGCGTACTGCAGGCAGAACCGTGCCCGGTCCGCAACCGGTGTGTCGGCGGGGAAGTCGTCGGCGTCAACGTCCCAGACGGACCGCGTGAGTTCCGTAGCGGACATGTGCGTACGTTATCTCGACGCGACATAACTCCGGAGGGGTTGGTTCCCCGGAAGTACGTCCCGGAGAGACCGGCGCAATCGAGGATCGCCTCGGAAAGATTGGCATCTATGCGATCTGTTTCGGAAAGATCGACGTATTCGAGATTTGGCTTGGAGAGGTTGGCAGATCTCAAGCACGTCTACAAGATCGTCCGTGGGCTTCCTGCCGTGTCAGCATGCCACACGCACCGCTCAGGGTTCTCACCTGTGGACCCTACCCCGGACGAGAACAACTCCACGACTCCTGTTCTATTAACAGTGACACGGATCGATCAGGCGAGGAAGCCTCGGGCGTCATCCGAATTTTCCACAGTACCCGAGGCATCCACCTTCCCACGGAAAGAGCGGTACATCGTATAAACCTGAACCACGAGGAACAGGACCCACAGTGCGTAGCCTCCGATAGCGCTGTCGACGACGTTCACCGTCGTGAGGAAGGCGTCGAGTCCGACTCGGCTGACCAGCGTGTCACCGATGAGGAGTATACTGAAGTAACCGAAAAAGCCCGTCGCCCACCACATTGCGACGACGCGGCCCCACTTGGGTTGGGTGTGTTCGGGGAGTCGCGTCGTGTTGAGGATGACGGTGAGTGCGTTGTACGGCCACATCATCACGCCGGCGATGGCGGCACCGATGACCAGCAAAATCCACGGCTGCTGGAACTGCACGCCGATGACGACGATTCCCCAGAGGGTGAAGATCGTCATCAGGCCGAGGAACGTCCGTGACAGGTCCCAGCCCGCTTTGCGGCCGTATCCTTCGTAGAGGATGTCGACGCTATTGCGGACGAACGATTCGAAGATGGCATACTGCGTACTAAACAGTGCGATGAAGAGTACTGCGTATAACAACGTCGCCGAGACCCCGCCGAGTTCGGGGATGACGACGTTGAGCCACATGTCGATGGCGCCGACATCCGCCCCTCTAGCGTACTCAGCTGGGATGGTCATCACGATGGTTGCGACGATGAGCAGGCCGAGCACGAACGACAGGAAGTGTTCCTGCTGGGTGACTTTCCACCACGCCTTCCAGCGCCTGAGATTCTTCTCGGTCGGATCGAAGGTGAAGCCACCGTGAACGTCTTCGGATTCGGCATCACGGAGCGGGTTCTTCACTCGGCCTTGGTAGGTACCCATGCCGTATCCTTTTTCACGGGCCCACACTCCCTGTGAGAGGTTGATGTAACCGCCCGCACCGGCGTACGCGAGGCCGCCTAGGAAGACAGCGATGTCCATATCCTGTGGCAGCGCACCGAAGTTGACTGCGCCTGCGGGAACGCTCGCCAGTTGGCCGATAGATCCAACGACGACAACCAAAACGCTGGCCGTGATAACGGCGATTATCATCAGCACTACCTGAAAATTCTCAACGATGTTGTAGGCAACTGGGCCCGCTTGGTAGGTGAGCCAGATGAAGACCATCGAGACGAGACCGATGATCCACCACTCGGACCGCGGGACGATTCCGGTCCACACCGCTAACACTTCCGAGGCTCCGGCGGCCCACCCCGGCCAGCCGAGGTGGAAGAAGCCGGTTACTAGGAAGAACCACGGCCAGATGCCGTGGATCCGGTCGAATGCGCGGAAGATGCTCTCGCCCGTCGCGATGGTCCAGCGCTGGAGTTCGGTGTTGATGAAAAACTGCGTGATGACACCGACCCAGAACGCCCAGTACAGTCCCCAGCCGTTCTGGGCGACGAGCGTCGGCCAGAACATCGTTTCCCCGCTCCCCAGCGACGCACCGAGCATGATCGCGCTCGGTCCGACGATGTGGGAGACCTTCGGCACCTTCGGCAAGTCGGTTGTCCTGAAGTTTCCGCCACGACCAGGGACGGGGTACGATGGCGACTCCGCTGCAACCTCAAGCTCGTCATAGGCTAGCTCTCGATAGACGGACCCTCTATACTCTTCTCCAACCTCCCGAGATGCGAAAATATCCGTATCCCGAACAACTGTAGCGACTTTTTCTTGTGGTCTCGCATCTTCGACGGAGTCCTCTTCAACAGAGCCCCCCTCATCGACAGGATTCCCTTCCTCGGACGGGTCCGTGAGGTCGCTATCTTCGGTGGGGCCCTCTTTTTTCGCCCCGGGCCGCATATTTGCCACATAGCTTTTAATTAATAAATATTCGAATAAGTTTCCAAAAAACCCTCCTATAATAGCACCGATGACAACCCAAATTCCCCCGTTCGGATACCCCGCTATCCCTCCTGCTATCATCCCCCCCAAAGTTCCCCATCCCGAAGGAGTACGATCATAACTTTGAGCGCGTCCACCATCGGTCTCGACTTGATCGGGACTGTCGCCCTCGCCAGCGGGTTGGACGTGACCTTTACTCTGGTCTGTCGTGGCTAGTTCATTTTTGATATCTTTTTTAACGAGTGAAATGAATATCATAATGTATGCTACTAATATTATCACTATCGTTAAGAGCGATATCTGAAGCCCCGCGTAGTACGGAGTCCCCGCTCCAAGGAAGTTGACGATCCGTGGGGGGATGTATACTAAATATGCCACCCCTAGTGTGCCTATTGCGGCGTGAAAACCAATCAAGCCTTTAAAAAGGCCCTCTGCTGACATAGCTAGTTTGGAATTTATCCAATGTAAGATAATTAAGATTTCCCCGCTGCCAGTTGACCGATCCCGCCGCTACCGCAGATCCCCGAGCGAACTCATCGTCTCCGCCAGCGCGTCGCGTTTGGCGACCGTCGCGTTCGAGTCCGGTTCGAGTGCGCCCGCGACGGCGTCGGCCAGTTCGGGAACGGCGTCGTGGGTCTCGACGTACGTCGCTAGCGCGAAGTCCGCCTCGTCGGCGCCGACGAGTTCGACGGCCTCGGTGCGCGGGAGGTCACCGTTTAGCCAGTCGCGGACGATGTCTCGCGCGGTCGGCGCCAGCGGTGACAGTCCCGTGATACCACACCGGTGGAGGAGTTTGGCGGCCGTCATCGGTGGAATACCCGCCTCACGGGCACAGTCGCCGACGCTCGTCCCCGCGGCGTACGTTTCGAGGACCGACGCCGCAGCCTCGGGCGTACACGGTAGCGCGTCCGCGTGCGATTCGAGACGAGCCACCAGATCGTCGCCCGTCGCGTCCACGGTCGGCACCCCTCGATCACGTTGGCGGTCGTGTACTTCGATCCCCGCAGCGATATCCGACAGTCCCATCGCCACACAGTGCTGAGCCGATCCCTGTAAAAGCTAGCCCCGAGTGGGGTCCGAGCACGAGAACGTACCGGTAACCGTTACGTTCGAGACGGCGTTCGGCGCCGATTCGCCCCGTGCTCGCCCTCGTTTAAATACTCCATCGGGACCAAGTTTCGACTGTGATGAGTCAGGCACGTGCGGTCGAGTGTCCGGAGTGCAGTGGTCGACTGAACACCGAAGGAACCGAGACGGTCTGCGGGCAGTGTGGCCTCGTCGTCGACGAGTACCGGATCGATCACGGTCCGGAGTGGCGGTCGTTCGCGGACGACGACACGAATCCGGAGCGGACGGGGGCGCCCCTGACCCACTCGCGTCACGACCGCGGCCTCTCGACCGACATCGGTCGGTCGACGCGCGTGAAAGGCCGGAAACGACGCCGACTGTCGCGGATGCGGACCCAGCACAACCGGGCCCAGATTTCGACGAAGCGCGAGCGCAACCAAGTGTACGCGTTCACGGAGATTCGACGGCTGGTCGGCTCGCTGTCGCTCCCGACACACGTCCGCGAGGCAGCGTGCTCGCTGTTCCGCACGGCACAGGAGGCCGACCTGCTCCGCGGGCGGTCGCTCGAAGGCTTCGCCGCCGCGACGGTGTACGCCACCTGCCGGACGTGTTCGGTCTCCCGAACCGTCGAGGAGATCGTCGACGCGGCGAAGGCCACCGAAGACGAACATCGCGCGGCCTACCGCGCACTGAACCGAGAACTCGACCTCCCGACCGGCCCGATCCACCCCGTCGAGTACGTCCCCCGCTATGCGAGCGAACTCGACGTGAGCGACTCCGTCCGCCAGCGAGCCGAGACACACGCGCGTCGCCTCCGCGAGTCGGGGGCGGCCGCGGGCCGGAACCCCAGCGGCGTCGCCGCGGCCTGTCTCTACACCGCCGCCCGCGAGGCCGGTGCGTCTCTCACCCAGCAAGCCGCCGCGGACGTGGCCGGCGTCACGCCCGTCACCGTCCGCAACACCTACCAGCTGTTACAGGACTGAGCGGGCGGATCGGTCGTCACGCTAGCTGCCGCCGCCGGGACGACGAGCATTTCTCAACAGGGCCGACGCGTCCGCCGGACGCCATCCGCGAGCGAGCGGAGCGCATCCGCTGCGACCGCCCCGGGTGCTGCCGTCACCACCGGCCGTTCTTCGTCGATGGAACGACCCACCCGGGGATCGGCCGGCACCGTCGAGATGGGTGCACCGAGTACCCGCCGAAACACGTCGACCGGCGGGTCGTCGGCCTCAGTCGTCCGATTGAGGGCGACGCCGACCAGTCCGGCGTCGAGTTCGCGTGCCAGTTCCCGCGTCCGCACTGCGTCCGCCAGCGCAAATCGCCGCGGCGACGCGACCAGCACGCAGGCGTCCGCAACCGCCAGCGGGACGCCAACGTCCGCCCGCAGGCCCGCCGGGCAGTCCACCACCACGGCACCCCACTCGTCGGCCACCGCCCGGAGCGTGCCGGCCAGTTTCCGCACGTCCGCCGCGCGGGCGCCAGCGAGCGACCGCCCGCACGGCAGGATCGACACGGGGCCGCCGCGGATCGCTTCCGTCACCTCGGCTTGTCCCGCGAGCACGTCGTGCAGATCCGGCCCGCGACCACGGGGTAAGTCCGCCATCCCGAGGTCGGCGTCGACGACGACGGCGTCCAGCGCCGCACCGAGGTTGTAGGCAATCGTCGTCTTCCCGACGCCCCCTTTCCCGCCGGCGACGGCGACGATCACGCCAACCTCCGGAGGTCGTCGTCCGGCACGTCGACCACTGCCGCCCGCTCCGCCAGCGACGCCGCCCGCTCCGCGACCGCTTCGAGGGCGACCGCGTCGGCGTCGAGGCGCGTCTCCAGTTCGGCCACTGGAACTGCGTCGTCGGCTTCGAGGGCTACCGCAGCTCCCTCGACCGACGCGTCGGTCAGCCGTTCGCCGCGCTCGATTCGTTCTTCGACCGCCGTCAGCCACGAGTCGACTGCCGGTGGGATGGGGTCAGCGTCGGTATCGCCCTCGCTGACCGAGGGCGCCGTCCGATCCTCGCGCTCGTCGTCCTCGCCGATTCCGCCGATGCCCGGAATTGCGTCACTCGGCGGCCGCGGGTCGCCGAGTTCTCGGGCGGCCACGGCCGACGCATCGGCCGCGTCGTCGCCATCGGCCCGTCCCTCGTCGGTCACCGCCACCGGCGGCCGAGTCACCGGCGCCGGACAGGCGTAGCCGAGGCTTCGACGGCCGCCGGCCGGGACGACGCCCTCGAATCCCTCGTCGTCCCAGCCGGATTCCGGCACGCCCTGCCGTCGCGGCGGGAGGACGGGGCCGTCCAGACGGTTCGTCACGCGGACGCGGCGGTCGACCGGCGACCGGTTCCGCAGGTCGACCGTCACGAGGACCACGCCGCCGTCGAGCGACGTGATCGACCAGTCGGAGTCCATGGCCGGGAGTGGCCGCGTCACCCGATATAAATCACCGGCGCGTCGAGCGTCGACGCGGCTGCCTCGGCGCCGCCGAAGCGCCCCGCCTCGTCGACGACGACCGGCGCATCGAGGGGTGCGAGCCGAGCGACCGCGAGCGCGGCCGTCTCCCGGTCGCCGTCGTACGTCCCCGGGGCCGCCCCCGCCGTCGCGTCGCCCGGCACTGCCCGGAGCGCCGCGCGGAATCGCCCCCACACCGCACTCGCCAAGTCACGCCGCACCTCGCGTTCGAGATTCGCGACCCGGTCTTCGAGCTGGAGACGCCGGCTACGGCGGTCACGCGCCGTCCGCGCCGCTTCCTCCGCCCGGTCGAGCGCCTGTTCGGCCGCGATGCGCTCGGTTTCGGCCGCCGAGAGTTGACTCACCGCCTCGTCCAACTGGGCTTCGACGGCCGTCGTGTCCGCCCCTGTCTGCCGGCGCGCCTGCAGCCGCCCGCGCAGCTCCGCGACCTGCTCGCGGAGTCGCGCCTCCGCCGCGCCCGTCTCCGCGACGCGTCGCCTCGCCGCCTCGACGTCGACGGACGGTGGCGACAGGTCGGCCAATTCGGCCCGCGCCTCTTCCAGCGTCGCCTGCGTCGACGACGTGTGCCCCAGCGACCGAGCCGCGGCGACGAGCGCTGTCCGCCGGTCGAACGTCTCCGGCGGGAGACGGGCGACGTGTCCGTGCGTGTCGCCCGGCGACGGGCAGTCGACTTGGATTCGCGCGTCTTCGCCGTCGATAGCGCGCACGACAGCCGTCGCGGCCACGTCGATTCCCGTCAGATCGACCGCTCGTCCCTCACGTATCCGGTCACCGATTCGTACACGCATCGCTACTCATCCCCTACAGGTCGGCATCGCGCATCGCCTCCGGATCGGGATAGTCGGTCCCGACGGCGAATTTGGCGTACGGCGTACTCGCCGTCTCGCGATCCTCGTAGGCTGCGGCCGCTTTCCGGACTGTCTCGGGGACGGCCTCGAACTCGTTGAACGGCTGTGTCCGTTCGATCTGTACGTCGTCGTCGTGTTTGGCCCTGAGGCGAAGCGCCAAAAACGCCCCCAGTTCCGTCTCCTCTAGCAGCGCTGCGCGGCCCAGTCGCCGGACGACCGCCGACTCGTGGGTCCGGCAGACGTTGCGGAGCGTCGTTCGAGCCGCCTGCGAGTACGTGACGACGAGTAGCAACGCGTTGGCATATCGACAGCGGTCACCTAATCGTATCGGTTCCGGCAGTCTCCTACCCCAGTCGGTCGACCTCGAACGCGTCCGGCGCGTCCGCGGCGTGCTCGGCAATCCGCTCCCTAGCCTCGGCGCGCGACGACGCCACCACGACCACGCCCTCGACCGCCTCGTCGCCACGGCCGACGTAGGCTGCGAGCGCCGTCTCGTCGTCGAACTCCGTGGCGTACGTCCGGAGCGTCGCCAACACGCGCTCCTCGGTGGTCGTGAGGTCGGCATCCCCCTCTTCGAACGCCCGGAGCGCTTCTTCGACGTTACGGATCGCGGAGATGCGGTCCATCAGACCACCTTGTACTGGTCCGTCGTCGGACTGTACACGTCGCCTTTCCGACGTAACTGCTCGATCTGATCCATCACCTTCTCCTCGTCGATGCCCTCCGCCTCGGCGCGTTCGACGATGGCGTCGATGGGCGCCCCCGCCTCGCCCTCGTACTCGGCGTCGACCGTCTCGATCACGTCCTTGATGCTCTTGATCCGGTCGCGCTGGCTCTTGGAGGTCCCCGTCTCGATCACGTCGGCGTCGAACTCGCCCGTCTCGGGGTCGACGCCGATGTCCTGCAGGCAGGAGCGGACGATTTCGATGACGCGGTCGGCGTCCTCGCGTTCCACGGTGTCGGAGAGGCGCACCCGCGCGCTCGCCTCCGCCAGCCGCACCAGCGCCTCCAGTTTCCGGGCCGTCACCGGCACCGGTGCGTCCTCGTCCGCACCCTTCGAGCGCAGGTCGACGTAGAAGTCGCGGATGGCCGCCTTCGCGTCGTCGGTCATCGTCGGGAAGCAGGTGCGCTTGGCGTACGCGATGTACTTCCGCAGGAGGTCCGGGTCGATTTCGGGGTCGACCGTGTCCGTCACCGACGCCACCTCCGACTCGCTGAAGTCGGGATTGGCCACCCGCTCCCGTTGCGTGTTCAACTCGCCCGCGTAGTTGGTCCGCAGGATGTGTTCCGCGAGGGCGGCGTCCTCGTCCGGATCGGGCTGGTCGGTGACGGTGAAGATCAGATCGAACCGCGAGATGAGCGCCGGTTCGAGGTCGATCTGTTCCCCGATGGGTTCGAACTGGTCGAACCGGCCGTACTTCGGGTTGGCGGCGCCGAGGAGGGAACAGCGGGATTTGAGGGTGGCGTTTATTCCGGCCTTGCTAATGCTAATAGATTGCTGCTCTAGCGCTTCGTGCATGGCCGAGCGATCTTCCGGTCGCATCTTGTCTAGCTCGTCCACGGCCGCGATCCCTTGGTCGGCCAGCACCAGCGCCCCGGCTTCGAGGCTCCACTGCTGCCCTTCACCGAAATCGTCGCGTACAGCGGCGGCGGTGAGGCCAGCCGACGATGAGCCTTTGCCCGAGGTGTAGACGGATCGAGGGGCGATATTGCGGATGTAGGACAAGAGCTGCGATTTTCCAGTACCGGGGTCCCCGATCAACAGCATATGCAGATCCCCCCGAATCCGCGACCCGTCGGGGAGATGCTTCGTGACCCCCGAGAACAACTGGAGGATCATCGCGAGTTTCTCCTGATCGTAGCCGTAGATGGAGGGGGCGACGGAGGCGACCATCTCGTCGTAGATGTCCGGGTGGCTGGAGAGTTCGATGATGTCCTTCTTGTCCGCCTCGCTGATCTCCATGTCCTCGAACTGTTCGTCCTCGATTTCCACGCTCACGCCGTCCATGTAGAGGTCGAACAGCTGGGACTTCTCGTTGCCGTCCGTCACCTGCTCGATGTGGAGCACGCCCGTGACGGTGACGTGGTCGCCGGCGGTCACGTTGCCGGTGATGTCGTCCTCGATGTCCACGTCGATGCTCTGGGGCGTCTCGCCCCCGCGCAGGCCCTCGGGCGACTCCTGCACCCGGAGCTTCTGCGAGTCGACGAACTCGCTCTGGTCGTAGTTGACCCGGAACGGGCCCTGTCGCTCACAGCCCTGACACTCGTGGGGTTCCTGAAACCCGCCGTCGGACTGGGGAATGTAGGTCATCGTCCCGCAGCGCTGGCATTCGAACGCTGCCTCGACGATTTTCGGACGCACGTCGGTGGCCTTGCGGACGATGCCCGAGACGGCGATCATGCGCCCGACGTGGTTGTCGTGGACGCGAATGGACCGGATGTCGATGGTGTCGGGCAGGTTCCGCAGGCGGACGTGGGCCTGTCCGAGCGACACGTCGGCGGGGAGGTCGTACACCCGGAGCGCCTCCTCGGCGAAGTCCTGCAGCTGGTCGGGCTGGGCGAGGAAGTCTTCGGCGAGGTCCGGATCGAACTGGTAGAGGTCGTCGTAGTCGACGTGGAGAGAGCGCTGTTCGTTGGGGTATCGCTGGGCGAGTTGGCTGATCGCGTCGCGGTAGTAGTTCCGGTAGAACCGGACGAAGCGGTCGACCAGTTCCTGATTCGGCGACGACTGCGCCATTGACTCTCCCTTGCGCGGGATGACCTAAGAGTCTTCGTTTGGCCCACCCGCTCACCGCACGACCGCCCAGAACCGGAGCGTCCGTGGCACCTGCGCCATGAGGTCCGGTCGGTTGCTGCCGAGGGGGTCGTCGTCGTAGTCGTCGGGGTCGGAACTCCCGGGTTCGAGCACCCGACGCACGTCGAAGCCCGCGTCGACGGCGGCGTTGTGGAGGTCGCTCACTTTCCGGTCGAAGACGACTAGGTCCGCCTCGTAGTCCTCGTCGATGGTGATCGTCCGCCGCCCGGCGTCGTGGTAGCTCCGTTCGAGGGACGCCGTCGCCGGATCGAAACACTCGTAGAACGGATGGGGCACGTCGAACACGAGGACGCCGTCGGGCCGGAGGACGCGTCTGGCTTCGGTCAGGTACGCGTCGAGGTCCTCGATCATCTGCACGACCCAGCCGGAAAAGGCAACGTCGAAGGCGTCGTCGGAAAGCGGCAGGCGGGTCACGTCCCCCTCGACGAACTGCGCCTCGACGCCGTACAGATCCCGAAGCTGTCGGGCGTGTTCGAGCTGTGCCGCCGAGAAGTCGACGCCGACGACCCGCTCCGCGCCTTCCATCGCGGTGCCGACGCTCGCCTGCCCGCCGCCACACCCCAATTCGACGACGTCGAGTCCCGACACCGACGGGAGGATCTCGGGCTGACTCCCGCCGGGCGCGTCCGACGTGAACGGACACGGGGCCGGCGGGAGCCCGCCCTCGCCGGTGTCGGCGTTCCAGAGCGCTTGAAAAGCGTCGCTCCACTCGTCCCAGAGTCGCTGGTTCGTCGTTCCGGAGTCGTGCATGGGGACCTCCGCTGTGTCGCGTGGCTCGAACGGGGCGGTATTCAACGTTGGCCGTCGCGGGCCGCTAGAACGACACGTCCGTCTCGATGTCCTCCGTCGCCTCGCGCAGGCCGTCCTCGCGGGAGTCGCTCGCGAGGCGGTCGGACAGGTCGTCGTCCGTCAGGAGGTCCGCGAAGGCGTCGCGGAAGCGGTGGTTGGCGCGGACAGCCTGCTCGCGACTCGCCTCGACGGCTGGCGTCTCGTCGTCGTCCTCGCGGACGAGGTGGCAGTCGAGGCGTGCCCGCAGGACGGCTTCGGTCGACAGGTCGAGTGCGTCCGCGAGCGTCGCGTCGTCCGCGCCGTCGTAGAACCCCCGGATCAGGGCGACGTACGCGTCCGGATCGAGGTCGGTGTCGAAGTCGTAGCGCTCGCGCATGGTCGCGACGAGGTCACGCAGGCGCGCGTCGACCGCGTCGGGGTCGTCGCCGTCGACGAGTGACCCGCGGCGCTCGGCCTGTCGCTCCGTCACCGTCTCCTCGCCGCCCGTCGCGTCGAGGAAGATGTCCCGTAGCTCCGCGGTCTTGTCGTCCATACTACGTGTGAGAAGTCCGTTCGCGGGCAAAAACCCATCGGCGAGCCGGCCGTCGCCCGCGGGTCCCCTCGGACGACGCTGCTACACCTGCGTCAACCCACATCTACTAAGTGGTTTACGAGAGAGGGGTGGATATGTCGACTTCGACCGACTCCGTCGAACTGGTGGGCGACGAGGCGACGGGCAACGTCGCCCGCGCGGTGCTGTTCGCCGCGGCGACCAGCGCTACCGCGCCGGTGGATATGGTCCACCCGCTCGCGCCGAACGTGCCGATCACGCTCCAGACGCTCTGGGTGTACCTCGCGGGTGTCGTCCTCGGCCCCCTGTGGGCGGGCGTCGCCTTCACCCTCTACCTCCTCGCCGGTCTGATCGGCCTGCCCGTCTTCGCCGGCGGCAACGCCGGCCTCGGCGTCGTCCTCGGGCCGACCGGCGGCTTTCTGATCGGCTTCCCCCTCGCCGCGATGACCATCGGCGCCGTCGCCCACGGGACGGACGGGCTGACGCCGCCCGGCGAGATTCCGATTCCGCGACTCGTCGTCGCGCTGCTCGCCGGGACGGTCGTCGTCTACGCCGCCGGTGCCGTCGGCTACTCGGTCGTGCAGGCCATCGGTCTCGTCGCCGCCGTCTCGGCCGTGGTCGTTCCCTTCCTCCCGGTCGCCGGGCTGAAAGTCGCCGCGACGGTCGCCATCGTCCGCAGCGACGCGCTCGTCGCTCGATGATCGCCGTCGAGGACTACACGTACCGCTACGGGGACGGACCGCCGGCCGTCGACGACGTCTCCCTCACCGTCGACGACGGCGAGTTCCTCGTCCTCGCCGGCCCCAACGGCTCGGGGAAGACCACGCTCGTCCGCGGGTTCAACGGCCTCTTGACGCCCGATTCGGGCGCGGTGCGCGTGAACGGTCGGCCGGTCGACGAGGACCTCGTCGCCGCCCGCACCAGCGTCGGCATGGTGTTTCAGGACCCCCGCGACGGCTTCGTCGCGGCCACCGTCGGCGGCGACGTGGCCTTCGGTCCCGAGAATCTGGGGCTGGAGCGGGGCGAGATCGACCGCCGCGTCGACGACGCCCTCGACGCCGTGCGGATGAGCGGCCGACGCGAGGACCGCATCGACGAACTCTCCGGCGGCGAGCGCGAACGCGTCGCCATCGCGGGCGCGCTGGCGATGGACCCCGACCACCTCGTCCTCGACGAACCGTTCACCGGACTCGACCTGCGCGCCCGGGAGTCGGTGCTCGACCGCCTCCGCGCGCTCAACGACGACGGCGTCAGCGTCGTCGTCGTCACCCACGACCTGCGCGACCTCTCGCCGCTCGCGGACCGGACGGTCGTCCTCTCGGACGGGCGGGTGGCGCTCGATTCGACCGCTCCCGCCCCCGACGAACTGGCGGCGCTCGGCGTCCGCCCGCCATGATCACGTACGTCACGGGCGACACCCCGATCCACCGTCTCGATCCGCGGACCAAGCTGTTCGTGCAGGCCGCCGTCGCCGTCGCCGCCTTCGCGCACACGTCGCCTCGCGGCTTGCTCCTCCTCACCGCGTTCGTCCTCGGCGTCTGCTGGCTGGCCGCGACGCCCCTCCTCGCCAGCCTGCGCTCCTACCGCGCCTTCCTCCCCTTCCTCGTCGCCGGGCCGCTCGTTGAGGGCGCGACGCTCGGTGCGCCGTGGTTCGTCCCCGTCGACGCCGTCACGCCCGCGCTGGCGAGCTATCGGGTCGTCCTCCTCCTCCTCGTCTCGACGGCGTACATCCGCACCACCCGGGTCCGCGAGTCGCGGGCGGCGATCCAGTGGCTCCTCCCCGGCCGGGCGGGCGTCGTCCTCGGCGCCGGCGTCGGGTTCGTCCTCCGCTTTCTCCCCTCGCTCCGCGACGACCTCTCGACCATCCGCGCGGCGATGGACGCCCGTCTCGGCTCGGAGCGCTCGCTCCGCGAGCGGATTCGACTGATCGGCGTCACCGGCCTCCGGCGCGTGTTCCACCGCGCCGACCGCTTCGCGCTCGCCCTGCAGGCCCGGTGTTTCGCGTGGAACCCGACGTTGCCGCCGCTCTCCACGACGTGGCGGGACGGGCCGGCGGTGCTGGTCGGGGTGGGGCTGGTGGTGTGGGCCGTCGTGTGACCGTCAGCGGGGGTACTCGACGATCTCGACGCGATCTTGTACTGCCGGTACGAGGAGGCCGCCGTCGTTCGTGGCGAACGTCGCGCCGTGTTCGTCGGCGCTGGCGACGAGGAGGGCGTCGACGAATTCGAGTTCGACGCCCGACGCCTTGAGATCTCTCTGCAGGCGGGCTGCTCGAAGAACGGTGTCGTCACCGATGTCCAGCACCTCGAACTCGCGCGTCGCCGCGTACACGTCGTCGATGTTCCCCCGCGGCCGTCCGTATATCGCGCCCATGTACGCCTCGAAGAGGACGAGGCTCGGGATCGCCCACGGCTCCGTCTCGTACCCCTCCAGAAACGTCCTCGCGGTGTCGACGCCGTCGAGGTAGTCGCCGAGGAGATTGGTGTCGAAACACAGCATCAGGATTCGTCGACGCGTCGACCCATTTCCTCGCGCAACCGATCGTGGGCGTCGACCATTCCGTCGCTGACACCTACGTCACCGAGTGCGCCGAACCCGCTCCATCTGTCGCCGGTCGTGAGACGAGTAACGACGTCGTCGAAGGAGTCACCCTCCTCTTTCAGCTCCTCCAGCCGACGCCAGTTCTCCTCGGAGATGCGGATGGTCTTGTCGGCCATGTATACCGCATGTATACATCGAAACGACATCAGCCTTGGGTGATCGTCGCACGGAACCTGTGACAACCTTTAACCTGCCCCTGCGCCGCCCACTACGTATGCCCGTCCTCCAAACCGTCACGCGGGAGACGTTCTGGACCATCGGTCCCGTCGGCGAGGCCGCCTTCTACTACCTCGCGGCCGTCGCCATCCTCGTCTTCCTGTACGGCGTCTACGCGCGGATTTCGGAGTACGCCGCCGCGCCGGCGGACCCCTTCGACCGCCTCGACGACCTGCCCGGTCGGATCGCTCGCGCGACCCGCCTCCTCCTCTCCAACGAGGCGCAGTTCGACCGCGACACCTACGCCGGCGTGATGCACACGTTCATCGTGTGGGGTTTTCTCACACTCCTCATCGGGACGACCATCCTCGCCATCGACATGGACATCTGGACGAAACTGCTGGGCCAGCCCTCCTTTTTCGTCGGCCGGTTCTACCTCTCGTACTCGCTGGTGATGGACGCGCTCGGCCTCCTCTTCGTCGTCGGCGTCGGGATGGCGCTCTGGCGGCGCTACGGCGTCCGCGACCCGCGGCTGTGGGGCAAACACACCGACTTGGAGGACGACGCCTTCGTCTGGACCCTCTTTGCGCTCGGCGTCGGCGGCTACGTCGTCGAGGCGCTTCGCATCCTCGGCACCGACTTCCCCGACTTCGAGACGGTGAGCTTCGTCGGCTACGCGCTGGCGCTCGTGGGGCAGGAAGTCGGCATCTCCCCCGCCACCGCCGAGGCGGCCTACGCCGCCGTCTGGTGGAGTCACGCCCTCCTCGCGCTCGGTTTCGTCGCCCTCCTCCCCTACGCCAAACCCGTTCACATGCTCACGTCGATGGCCAATATCGTCACACGCGACGAGAAGGCCGGCAAGCGCCTGCCGGGCGTCCCCGCCGACCTGCCGCCGGACGAGATCGGCACCGGCTCCGCCGCTGATTTCACGTGGCGCGAACGCCTCGATCAGGACGCCTGCACCACCTGCGGCCGGTGTTCGTCCGTCTGCCCCGCCAACGAGGTGGGCCGCAACCTCGATCCGCGGGACGTGATCCTCGACCTGAAGGCCTACCGGGAAAAGCGGGCAGCGGGGGAGGTCGAGGCGGTGCCCATCGTCGCCGACGGCGGCGAGAGCGTCATCGACGCCGAGTCGATGCACGCCTGTCTCTCCTGTATGGCCTGCATGGACGCCTGCCCCGTCGACATCGAGCATGTCAAGCAGTTCACCGGGATGAACCGCCGGCTCACGGAGTCGGGCGAGATGGACCCCCACGTGCAGGACGCGATGATGAACGTCTTCCAGCAGGGCAACGTCTTCGGCGACCCCGCACGCAAGCGCCCGGAGTGGGCCGACGAGTTGGACTTCGAGGTGCCCGACGCCCGGGAGCAGTCGGTCGACCTGCTCTGGTACGTGGGCGACTACCCCTCCTACGACGAGCGCAACCGGCGCGTCGCGCAGGCGCTCGCCCGCCTCTTCGAGGCCGCGGGCGTCTCCTACGGCATCCTCTACGAGGACGAGCAACACGACGGCAACGACGTGCGCCGCGTCGGCGAGGAGGGTCTCTACGAGATGCTCGTCGAGGACAACGCCGCCGCCTTCCAGTCCTGTGAATTCGACGAAATCGTCTGCACCGACCCCCACAGCTACAACACGTTCACCCACGAGTACCCCGAGATGGCCGACGAGTTCGACTACCCCGTTTCCCACTACACCGAGGTGGTCGAACGCCTCGTGCGGGAGGGCCGCCTCGACGTGCCCGCGACTCTCGACCGGACCGTCACGTACCACGACCCCTGTCACCTCGGACGCATGAACGACGTGTACGAGGCGCCCCGCGAACTGGTGCGCGCGACGGGGGCGACGCTCGCGGAGATGCCGCGCAACCGGTCGAACTCCTTCTGCTGTGGCGGGGGTGGCGGCGGCGTCTGGACCGAAGTCGAGGAGGAACGAAAGCCGAGCGAGGAGCGCCTCCGCGAGGCGGTCGAGGACACCGACGGCGCCGTCGAACAGTTCGTCGTCGCCTGCCCGATGTGTACGACGATGTTCGAGGACGGCCGCAAGACGGGCGGGTTCGAGGACGACGTGGAGATCGTCGACCTGACCGAACTGCTGGTCGAGGCGATGGACGCGGTCGGCGTCGACGGCGCGAACGACACGGGGCAATCGAGCACCGCGGCCGACTGATACGGGTCGTTGTAACTGTTCACCTCCGTGGAGTGCCCCGATATTATTAGATTGTTTACTATATGGGAAACAGACGGGGTATATCCCGCTGGGGAGCGATAGCCAACAGGGAGAACGGGTGCCTCTGACATATTCCGATCCCCGACTCCCCGTTGTTCTGGACCGAGTGTAGTCACGCTTCACCTCGGTACTCACTGTCGACCACAGAGCTATCCGATTAGAGAACCAACACTATTAGATGGCGGACAATAAGAGCGGTCGAGACAAGCAAGCGCGAGACGCCGAGCGGCGCCAGCAAGAGCGTGATATCGCCACGGAACTGGATCGTGGCGACGAAATAGAGCCTCCGGTGAACGCGGCGGAACTCGCGGATTTCGAGGCGGCGCTCGACGCGCTGACATTCCCGGCGACGGGAGCCGAGGTCGTCGCGGCAATCGGCGACCACCGGATCGAATCGGCCGAGGGGAGCTACAGTATCGAGGAACTCGTCCCGGAGACGGACGAGGAAACGTTCGACTCTCCGGCTGCCGTCCGGGTACAGGTACAGCGGCCGACGGTTGCCGCGGCGATGAAACGGGTCGTGGAGGCCAGCAAGACGCTGCCGAATACGGATTTCAGTTGGACACAGCGCAAAGCTTACGAGATGACCTTTCAGGAACTCAAAGCGGTCGACGCCGCCGACGACGATGAAGGGATCCGAGTCATCAGCGACTGGATCGTCGAGCGAATTCGGGACAAAGAAGCGCTCCCGACGTCCCGGGCGGTACGCCGAGAAGCGGCGAAGTTCTGTCGGGCGAACGGATATCAAGTCCGAAACGACGAGTGGCTCGGGATATAAGCCGGCGATCACGGGTGATCGTTGCGATGACTGCTGTCACGCTCCGAGCGTGACCGATGCGCGCCCTCTCTTCACCACGTCAGAACACGCCGTTCGCGTCGATGATGAGAGAGCGTGCCTCCGCACTCGGTGGGGTTAACCCTCTCGGCGCACAAACAGTTGCATGATTGACCAGTCGGTCGCGGACGTGATGACACATTCCGTCCGGACGATTACCCGAGAGACGACTGCGAGCACGGTTGCGAGGCTGTTCGCAGAGGACGGTATCGGTTCAGCGCTCGTCGTCGATTCCGAGACGGACGACCTCGTCGGAATCGTTACCGAATCGGATATTATGCATCAGGTTGCCACTGACGCCGAGATCAGCGTTGTCTCGGTGAACTCGTTCATGACCACGCCGGTGATCACCATCCCTAGTACGGAATCTATCCAGACCGCAGCCACACTGATGAAAGACCACTCGATTCGACGGCTCCCCGTCGTTGATGACGGCAACCTCGTTGGAATTCTGACCACGACGAATCTGATCCACTATCTACCTCACTTGCGAGCCCGCATCCTTCGAGGGAGAGACGAGCTTTCCGGTCAGTGACGGCTTTCGACCGACCGGTAACGGGATGGTCCCTTCGAGAGAGTCTCATTCTGTCTCGTATGGTGCTACGACGAGCTTTATTGTGGTACCAGTGATATTTCTGGTATGGCGCTGGATATAGAGGTCCCGGAACCACCAGATCTCTCGAACCGAGGAATGCCGCGCGAGTTCGAATGGGAAGAAGAGACGCTCGGATCGGAGGACTTCTACCGCGAGGACGTGGAAGACCTGCTCCAGCAGGGTGCGTGGAAGGAAGGCTTCAACGAGTGGACCGAGTACACGAATCTCGATGAAGAGCAGGTTCGAGTCGTCAGCGACCTCGGTCTGTTCCAGGCGTTCGACTTCTACTGGGATCCAACCGAAGACCGTCTTCGATTCGACGCTCCATCGATTTCGGACGACTGGCGGGAGCGAGACGTGACCGAGTCGCTCGATTCGAGCACGGTTTCAATAATTGACAATGAGTTAGAGGACCTCGGCCGAGCAGTACAGGAGATGCTAGAGGCCTACCTCGAACGGAACGACGAAGCGTCCGACTATGGGTGGGGTGAGGAAACGTACGGCAACCGGGAGGAGTGATTCCTGGTCGTGGGATCCGGATTTTTGTCAAATCGCGACGAGGGTGGTGGCGGGCCCCCCCGCCCTCCCCACTCCCGACACCCCCGAACGCCGACGCATCGCGGTCTTCTGTCTCGTCGCCTTCGGCTTCTCGTGGAGCGTCGGCGCCGCCATCTACCTGACGGGTGGCCTCCGCGACAGCCCCGTCCTGATCGAGACGCCGCGGATCACGCTCGCGACCGCCCTCCTCGCGACGGGCTACATGTGGTCGCCGGCCGTCGCCAACGCCCTAACACGTCTCGTCACCGACGAGGGGTGGACCGACCTCGGTCTGCGGCCCCGTCGCCGCGAGTGGCCGCTGTGGCTCGTCGCGTGGGTCGGTCCCGCGCTCCTGATCCTCGTCGGTATCGGCGTCTACGCCCTCCTCTTTCCCGCCCACGTGGACCCGACCTTCGGCACCCTCCGGGCGGCGCTCGGCCTTCCCGAGGGGACGCCGCTCCCGCTCAGTCCGCCGGTTCTCGTCGCCCTCATCCTCGTGCAGGCCGTGGTGATCACCCCCCTGATCAACTCCTTCTTTACTTTCGGTGAAGAGTTCGGCTGGCGGGGCTACCTGCTCCCGAAACTCCTGCCGCTCGGGTGGCGTCGCGCCGTCGTCGTCTCGGGCGTCGTCTGGGGCGTCTGGCACTGGCCCGTCATCGCGATGGGCTACAACTACGGCGTCGGCTACCCCGGCGCCCCGTGGACGGGCCTGCTCGCCATGACGTGGTTCACCGTCGTCGTCGGCCCCTTCCTCGCGTGGGTGACGGTCCGGGCGGGGAGTGTCTGGCCGGCCGTCGTCGGCCACGCCGCCGTCAACGGCGTCGGGAGCCTCGGTCTCCTGTTCGTGTCGGGCAACCCGACGCCACTGTTGGGGCCGGCGGCCGTCGGCGTCGTCGTCACGCTAGGGTGGGCCGTCGTCGCCGCGGCCGTTCTGCGCCACGGCAGGGTCCCGTCCCGGCGCTGACCTACCACGCCGCGTTGCGGAGGCGGACGGCGGCGAGCGCGACGGCGCCGAGGCCGAGCACCCCGGCGAGCAGGCCGAACCCCGCCGTCCAGCCGGCGGTGTCGGCGAGCCTGCCGACCACTGCGGGACCGAGCGCGCCGACGAGGATGTAGGCCGTGCGGACGGCACCGAAGCCGACACCGCGTTCGGCATCCGCAAGGGCGTCGACCGCGCGCGACTGGACGGGCGGCCCCCACGCCATCGCGACGCCCACGAACGCCACGGCCGGGACGGCGAGCGCGAGGCCCTCACCGACCGCGAGCGTCGTGTACCCGACGGCGCCGGCGGCGAACAGCCCCGCGGTGACGGTGTCGCGGCCGAGGCGGTCGGACGCCCACCCGCTCACCGGCTGGAGTGCCGCGACGACGACGAAGTACGCCCCGAAGAGCGCGCCCGCCGCCGACAGCGAGAGGCCGTAGTGGTCGACGAGGAAGGCCGGGAGAAAGGAGAGCGTCGTCAGCGCGGCGAACTCCCCCATGGCGGCCAGCGTGGCGGCGAACGCGACCGGCGGTCTAGCGAGGACGCCGATCAGCGCGCGCGGCCGCACCACCGCGCCGCCGTCCGTCTTCGGTGCCGGTCGTGGCCGCGGCCGGGGCGTCGACGCCGCCGGGCCGCGCAGGAGCGCGACACCGAGGCACACGGCAGCGACGAGCCCACCGCTCCCGACGGCGACCCGCCACCCGAAGCGCGCGCCGATCAGCGCCGCCAGTGCGGGTGCGACCAGTCCCGCCACCTGACTGCCGATCCGATGGACGCCGATGACACGCCCCACGTCGTCGAACCGGTCCGCGAGGAGGCTCGTCGCCGGCGTGTAGTAGAGGCCCGCACCGACGCCGAGCAGGAGAGCGAAGACGCCGAACGTCAGCGTCGAGGGCGCTGCCGCGAGCGCCAGCGCCGCGGCGGTCGTACACCCGAGCGCGAGGAGCACGACCCGCCGTGGCCCGTACCGGTCGCCCGCGGCCCCGCTCGGCACCTGCGAGCAGGCGTACACCAGCCACATTCCGGTGAGGATCAGCCCGATGGTTCCCCGCGAGACGCCGAACGTCCCTTGGAGCGACGGCACGAGGGGACTGACGAGCAACTGCGCGAGCCGCACCGCGAAGTACGCGCCCACGCACATCGACAGCGTCGCGTAGCGCTCGTCCCACTGTGGCACCCACCACCTTGGCATCTCTTGGCACACATAGTGCTCTATAGTGTTATATATTTCCCCCGCTACGCCCCTGCGGGCGACCCCGTCGAGGGGTTCGCCGACCGGCGTGCGTCGTCCCCTGACATTTTGCCGGCCGCGGTCGAAGCGCCGCCATGCGCGTCAACGAAGCCGATCTCGACTGGAACGTGACCGACCGCGAGGAGACGGGCTTCCGACGGAAGCGCCTCGCGGCCGCGGCGGGCGGGGAGCGCCTCGGCTGCTCGCTGTACGAACTCCCGCCCGGCAAGAAGTCGTGGCCCTTCCACTTCCACACCGGCAACGAGGAGGCGATGTACGTTCTCGCGGGGACGGGTCGCCTCCGGACGCCCGACGGCACCGACTCGCTCGAACCGGGCGACTACGTGACTTTCCCGGTCGGCGAGGAGGGCGGTCACCGCGTCGTCAACGACGGCGACGACACCCTCCGCTATCTGGCGCTCTCGACGATGGACGATCCGGACGTGACGGTCTACCCCGATTCGGGGAAAATCGGCGTCTACGCGGGGTCGGCCCCCGGCAGCGACGACCCGCGGACGGTCGCGGGCTACTACCGCCGGGACGACGACGTGGACTACTGGCTCGACGAGGGCTGATACGGGTTGTTGTAACTGACTACCGGTGTGTCGCCGACACGCTACGGCGACTCACCGGTGGGACTTACAACCATCCGTATGACGGGTCGAGAGGGCGGCGAGAATCTCCCGTACCGCGTCCCGGTCGCGTTCGGGTGCGTCGTCCAGATACGTCGCGAGGGCGTCGCGGACGAGTTCGCGGTCGGTCGCGTCGAGGGAACCACCCGCTTCGACCCGGTCGAGAATCGCCATGGCCCGGTCGGGCGAGCGGTCGGCCGCGACGAGACGCTCCACGTGGTCGAGCACCGCGGCGTGGAGCACCCACGCCTCCTCACGGGAGCAGTCGAGGCCGTCGGGACCGTGGCAGGTCGGGGACATGGTCGGTCACTTCGCGGTAGGTGTATGAGACCCTTGTGGCTCTCCCCGTCGTGTGCGAATCGCGCACGACCCCGACACTTATTCGAAGGCCGACAATCCGGTCAGATCCTCACCGAGGATCAGCGAGTGGATGTCGTGGGTCCCCTCGTAGGTGTACACCGTCTCCATGTTGGCGAGGTGGCGCATCGGCGGGTAGTCGGTCGTGATGCCGTTGCCGCCGAGGATTTCGCGGGCGACGCGTGCCTCCTCGCGAGCCATTCGGACGTTGTTGCGCTTGGCCATCGACACCTGCTGGGGCCGCAGGTCGCCCCGTGCTTTCAGGTCCGCGAGGCGGTGTGCCAGCAGTTGCGCCGTCGTGATGCGAGTCGCCATCTCCGCCAGCTTCTCCTGCTGGAGCTGGAAGCCGCCGATGGGTCGCCCGAACTGTTCGCGCTCCGTGGCGTACTCGCGCGCCGTCTCGAAGCAGTCGCGGGCGGCGCCGACCGCGCCCCACGCGATGCCGTAGCGCGCCTGTGTGAGACAGGAGAGCGGTCCTTTCATGCCCGTGACCTCCAGTACGTTCTCCGCGGGCACCCACGCGTTCCGGAGGCTGATCTCGCCCGTGATCGACGCCCGGAGGGAGAGTTTCTCGTGGATCGCGGGCGTCTCCACGCCGTCGCGCTCGGTCTCGACGATGAAGCCCCGGACCGGTTCGTCCTCGGCGCTCCGGTCCCGCGCCCACACCACCGCCACGTCCGCGATGGGGGCGTTGGTGATCCACGTCTTCGACCCCGTGAGCCGGTAGCCGTCGCCGTCGCGTTCCGCGTGGGTCGCCATCGCCGTCGGGTTCGACCCGTGTTCGGGCTCGGTGAGGCCGAAACAGCCGACTGCCTCGCCCCGTCCCAACGCCGGGAGCCACCGCTCCTTCTGTTCCTCGGTCCCGTACGCGTGGATGGGGTACATCACCAGCGCGCCCTGAACGCTCGCCATCGAGCGCAGGCCGGAGTCGCCGGCTTCGAGTTCCTGCATCAGCAGGCCGTACGCCCGTTCGCTCACGTTCGGTAGGTCGTAGCCGTCGAGGTTCGACCCGTAGAAGCCCAGCTCGCCCATCTCGGGGATGAGGTCGGTCGGGAAGGTGCCCTCCAGAAAGTGGTCGGCGATGTCGGGTCGGACCTCCCGGTCGACGAACCGGCGCGCGGTGTCGCGGATCAGCCGCTCCTCCTCGTCGAGGTCGGCCTCTAGGTCGACGTAGTCGAGCATGGCGGGACTGGGCACCCCGCGGGCAAAACGCTTCGCTCCGCTACAGGAACTCCCGCACCTCGGAGTACCACATGTCGTGGTGGTCGACGGCGTCGATCCGTTCGGCGATGTCGACGGCCAGCGCGTGCCAGCACCGCTGGCTCGGATCGGCCGGATCGAGGTTGTACTCCGCGTCCTTGCAGGTACAGCCGCCGTCCTCGATGATGTACTCGTCCTCGTGGCCGACGACGACGGTGAAATCACGGTACTGTTTCACCCGCTCTTCGGAGACGGCTTCGATGGCGCGTCGGCCCCGGTCACCGTGGACCGAGAGGATGGCGTCGACGATGGGTCCGGATAGCTCTCCGGCCGCCGAGAGCGCCGCACGCCAGTCCGCCTCCTCGCTCACGACGCCAACGGTTGGGCCTCGGCGTCTAAAGGCGTTCGGTCGGTCGTACGACGGACAGCCGACGGGCGTCCGACGGTTCCGACGACCGCCAGCCACTGTTAGCCACCGGCCAAATCGTTCACAACGCGAAGACTTCCCCCGGGCGGCCGCCGGCGTCGCCCGCGAATGCGTTTCTCTGATTTTGGGAATGACTCTCTAGTTTCGGGAAACCGCGCGAAATCTATATATACTCGTCTCCTCGGTGAAATTGTAGAAAAAATCATGAGTTCCGTTCCAGCCACCACCCGACGACGCGTTCTGCAGGCACTCGGTGCGACCGGCGCGACGGCCGTCGCCGGCTGTCTCGGTGCCCCCAGAGCCGACGGTGTAGTCGCCGAAACTGCCCCTCAATCCCCAGCCATGAATCCCGCCCGTTCACTCGACGTCGACCGCGTTGCAGCGAATCCGACCGCCATCCCGCCGCCGATTGACCGCGACGCTCCCGAGACGGTTCGCGTCGACTTGACGACCCGCGAACTCGTCGCCGAAGTCGAACCCGGCGTCACGTACACGTTCATGACCTTCGACGGCCGGGTTCCCGGGCCGCTGATCCGCGCCCGCGTCGGCGACCACGTCGAGATGACGGTCACGAGCGATCCGTCCAACTCGATGCCGCACAACGTCGACTTGCACGCCGTGCGCGGCCCCGGCGGCGGCGCGGAGGCGTCCATGGTCTCGCCCGGCGAGACGAAGACGTTCACGTTCAAGGCGACTTACCCCGGTCTGTTCATCTACCACTGCGCCGTCCCCAATCTGGACTACCACATCTCCAGCGGGATGTTCGGCGCTATCCTGATCGAACCCGAGGAGGGACTCCCCGAGGTGGACCACGAGTTCTACCTCGGCCAGCACGAACTCTACACGACGGGCGACGCGGGCGAGCAGGGTCACCACGACTTCGACTTCGAGGCCATGGCGGCCGAGGACCCCACGTACGTCCTGATCAACGGCGAGAAGTACGCCATCGGCCCCGACGGCTACGACGAGATGCGGATGCAGACCGGCGAGACCGCTCGAATCTACTACGCCGTCGGCGGCCCCAACCTCTTCAGTTCGTTCCACCCCATCGGCTCCGTTTGGGACGAAGTCTACCCGCAGGGCGGCATCGGGAGCGACGTCCACCGGAACGTTCAGACGACGCCCGTGTTGCCGGGGTCGACGACCATCGCGACGCTCCACGCGCCGGTGCCCGGTCCGATCAAGCTCGTCGACCACGCCCTGTCGCGGGTCGCCCGGAAGGGTGCCCTCGCCGTCATCGACGTGCAGGGTCCCGCGAACCCCGACGTGTTCGACGCCGGTGAGGAGGCCGCGGCCGCGGCGTCGACCCAGCCCGCCGGTGACTTCGACGGCTGGTTCGACGACGTGGAGAACTACGACGGCGTCGTCGACCGGACCGGCGAGGACGAGGTCACGGTGCAGGTGGGGGCGCAGGCCAACGGCGGCGGCTTCGGCTACGGCCCCGCCGCGGTCCGCGTCTCGCCCGGCACGACCGTCCGCTGGGAGTGGACCGGCGAGGGTGGGAGCCACGACGTGCGGGCCGAGGACGGCTCCTTCGCCAGTCAGATGACCGCCGACGCCGGCCACACCTTCGTGCAGGCGTTCGACGCGCCCGGGACGACGACGTACTACTGCATGCCCCACAAGGCGATGGGTATGAAGGGCGCCGTCGTCGTCGGCTGATGCAGCTGGTGTAACGGAAACGAACCGCGCCCCTTTTCGCCCCGCCCCGTCCACTCCTCCCATGCGCGTCACCGAGGGTGGAGTCGAGTTCGAGGTGCCCGACGCCCGCGACGGCGCGAGCGAGGGCCGCGGCGAGGGCGTCTTCTACAACCCCACGCAGGAGCTGAACCGCGACGTGACCGTGGCCGTCCTCCGTGCCTACCGCGAGCGCGAACCCCGCGCCGAGACGTATCTCGACGCCATGACCGCCAGCGGCGTCCGCGCCTGCCGCGCCGCGAACGAGGGGTGGGACGTGACGGCCGTCGACACCGACCCCGACGCCGTCGCCCTCGCCCGCGAGAACGCCGCGCGCAACGACCTCTCCATCACCGCCGTCGAACGCGACGCCAACGTCCACATGCACGACTCGACGGTCGACGTGGTCGACATCGACCCGTTCGGGACGCCCATCCCCTTCGCGGACGCCGCCTTCTCGAACACGCGTGATTTGGTCTGTGTCACCGCGACAGACACCGCGCCGCTCTGTGGCGCCCACTTCGAGAGCGGCGTCCGCTCCTACAGCGCCGTCCCGCGGAACACGGACTACCATCCCGAGATGGGGCTCCGGATTCTGCTCTCCGCGCTCGTCCGCACGGCCGCCCGCTACGACACCGCCGCCCGCCCCATCTGCTCGCACGTCTCCCGCCACTACGCCCGCACCTACCTCGAACTCGACGGTCGGGCGACGAAGGCCGACGCGTGCATCGACGAACTCGGCTACGTCCACCACTGCGAGGACTGCCTCACCCGCGACGCCGAGTGGGGACTGATCGCCCACCCGCCCGAGGGCTGCCCGGCCTGCGGGAGCAACCGAGTCGTGACCGCCGGCCCGCTCTGGCTCGGCGCCATCCGCGACCCCGACTTCGTCGCAGCGGTACGGGGCCACGTCACGGACGAGATGGGCGAGGCGGCGCGCGCCCGCCGGATGCTGGACACGCTGGAGACGGAGCTCGACGAACCCACCCACTACGACCAGCACCGCCTCTGCAAGGAGTGGACCCGGTCGGCACCCGCGATGGACGACTTCCTCGCCGACCTGCGCGCGGCGGGCTACACGGCCTCGCGCGCCCACTACCACGGGACGGCGTTCAAGACGGACGCGAGCGTCGCGGAGATCCGAGCGGCGACGGCGGAGTGAGTCGCGCCGCGTGCGGGCCGGCGACCACGGCCACACGCGCTTATCACGGCTGAGACGGGCGCCCCAACCCCCAAATACACCGGGCGCGACTGTAGTTGTATGGTATCGATCACCGGACGCGTCGCCGTCGCTCTCCTCGTCACCCTCGCGCTGGCCGTGGGCGCGGCGCCCGTCACCGCTCAATCCGACCAGCCCGCGTGGGCCGACGACCTCTTCGCCGACCTGCAGGACATGCAGTCGCGGTACAACGCCAACGTCACCGACGCGGAGATGAACTTCGCCGAACGGCAGGTGTACAACCAGATCAAGGGGAACGTCGTCAACGTCTACTTCGTCAACACCGACGTGGTCTTCTCCTTCTACATGCGCCCCGACGGGACCATCGGTGACCTCCGGCAGTCGCGGCGCGACGACGCGAGCCTGAAGATGGAGATGACCCGCGGGACGGCGGAGGACCTAGTCGCCCGTGACAACCCGGTGCCCGCCTTCGTCGACGCGGTTCAGAGCGGCAAGGTCGTCCGGCGCGACGGTCAGCGGACCGTCCGCGGCATCGTCATCAACGGCGAGGACGGCAAGCTCGTCAAGCAGGCGACGTGGACGGTGATCAACACCGTCAAAGGGCTGTTGTAGTCACAGCAACAGTTCGACAATCACCCCTGCCATTTTTGATGACTGGCGGGGCAGGTGGGCGTGATGGTAGAGCACAGACGGACGCTGGATTTCAAGATCGCCTTCGCCATCGGTCTCGGGACGATGATCGCGGCGGGCATCTTCTCGCTCTCTGGGACTGCCGTCGCTGCAATCGGCAGTAGCGCGGTCGTCGCCTTCGTCATCGCGGCCGTCGTCGCCGGCCTGACCGCCGCCTCCTACTCGGAGTTCGCGTCTATCTACTCGGAGAACGGCGGGGGCTACCTCTTCTCGGCCCGGACGTTCAACCACGAGACGCTCGTCTACGCCGTCGGCGCCATGCTCTTTCTCGGCTACACCGGTACGACGGCCTTCTACCTCGCGACGATGGACGAGTGGTTCTTCCGCTTCATCCTCCCCGAATCGCTTCACGCCCTCCCCCACGGAACGACGGGCGTCGTCGCGGCGCTCCTACTGGGCACGCTCAACGCCCGCGGCACGGAGGAGAGCGGGACGTTCCAGTTGCTCGTCACCGGCGCGAAAGTCGCCGTCCTCGCCGCCTTCGTCGCCGGAGCGTTCACGTTCCGCGGGCCGACCGTCGCCCTCGACACCTTCGCCGCGCGCTTTACCGCCGACGCCGTCGGTATCGTCACCATCGCCGCCCTCGCCTTCATCACCTTCTTCGGCTTCTCCGCCATCGCCGCCAGCGCCGGCGAGATTATCGAGCCCCGCAAGACCGTCCCGCGGGCCATCGCCGCGAGCATCGTCACCGTCACCGTCCTCTACGCGCTCGTCATCGTGGCGATGGTCAACTCGCCCGTCCCGGCCGAGGTGATCGCTCAAGAAGGGGAAACCGCGATGGGCCGCGTCGCTGCCGGCTTCCTCGGTCCCCTCGGCCGGTCGCTCATCGTCGCCGGCGCGGTGTTCAGCATGGTTAGCGCCTCGAACGCCAGCATCCTCGCCGCCAGCGGGATCGGCTCCCTGATGGGCCGACAGGGGCAGGCTCCCCGTCCGTTCGCCCGCATCCACACCCGCTACGGCACGCCGTTCTGGAGCGTGATGGCGACGACGGCCACCATCGTCGTGATGATCGCGGTCTTCATCGGCCTCTTCCCCGCGGAAGGCGGACTCGTGCCGATGCATCTCACCGTCTCCCTACCGGCACTGGGTCGGCTCACCCTGACCCAGCTCGGCCTCACGACGCTGACCGGGTTCGCGACGCTCAACCTCCTGCTCCCGCTCTCCGTCGTCAACGCCGCCCTCATCTACTCCCGACGGCGCTTCCCCGACCTCGAACGCGGCTTCCGCGTGCCCGGCGTTCCCGCGGTCCCCGTCCTCGGCATCCTCGCCAACCTCGCGCTCATCTCCAACCTCCCGGTCAAGGGCGTCATCGTCGGCCTCGTCCTCGTGGTCGTGATGCTCGCCGCGTACCTCGTCTGGGGCGGCGCGCCCGGGGTCGAGGAGATGTTCGAGCGGGTGGTCCCCCCGTCGCCGCCAACGACGACGGCCGAAGAAACGGAGGCGGCGGGCGAGCGCCACCGCATCCTCGTCGCCGTCGCGCGCCCGGAACGGGCGGCGCAGTACACCGAACTCGCCGCGACCCTCGGCCGCCTCCGCAGCGACGACCCGCTCGTGCAGGTCGTCAACGTCACCCACATCCCCGACCAGACGCCGTGGGAGACCGTCGAGGACACCGCCCGCCTGCGGACCGAACGCATCGAGTCGCGGCTCGCGGACGCGGATCTCGACGCCGACTACACCGTCGAGGGGCACGTCTGTCAGGACGTGGCCTTCGACATCGTCCAGACCGCTCGCGACGACGGCGCCGACCTGATCCTCATGGGCTACCCCGAGGAACACACTCGGGTCGCGGAGCAGGTGGAGTACACCGCGCCCTGCGGCGTCCTCTTCGCCAGCGGCGTCTCCGACCCGGACACGAGCGTCGTCAACATCGGCGCCGGGGGCGGCCCGCACCACCTCGACCTCCTGCCGCTGATCGAGCGGATGGGGCAGGAGGGCTCCGAACTCCACGTCATCAACGTCACGCCCGAGGGCGGCCACGGCCGTCCGGAGAACGCCGAGACGACCATCTCGCGGCTCTCCGGCGCCCCGACCGTCGAAGTGCAGAACGTCACCGCCCAGACCGTCGCCGAGGGCCTCGTTACCACCGCCGCCGACAACGGCGGCATCCTCGTCATCGGCGCCACTCGCACCCGGCGACTCCGGCGGTGGGTGTTCGGGAGCACGCCGGATCGCGTCATCGAACTCGCCAAGGGCCTCGACCTGCCCGTCCTCGTCTACGCGAGTCCGCGCGGCGTCCACGGCCCCATCGAGGACTACGTCTACCCCGTCTACCGCGCCCTCACGGGCCGGCGGCGTGGCCCCGCCAACGACTCCGGCGAGTCGACGACGACCGCCGAGAGCGAGTCGCGGTAACTCCGACTTTCAGTAGCGATTTGTGTCCCGGCCTCCTCGTGCGTAGCCAATGAGCGTGCAAGCCGAATTCGATCAGTGGGCGGCGGACGGGAAAGACCGGGGGATGGAGGAGCGCCACTGGCACACGGCCAAGGAGGCCCTCGCCCGGATGCCCGTCGAGGCCGGCGAGACGGTCCTCGACCTCGGCACCGGCTCCGGCTACGCGCTCCGCGCCCTCCGCGAGACGCGGGACGTGGGCCACAGCGTCGGCCTCGACGCCTCGGGCGAGATGGTCCGTAACGCGCGCTCGTACACCGACGACGACCGGCTCGATTTCCTGCGGGGCGACTTCCAGCACCTCCCGTTCGCGGACGACAGCGTCGATCACGTGTGGTCGATGGAGGCGTTCTACTACGCCCGAGAGCCCGTCACCGTGCTTCGGGAGATCCGTCGCATTCTCCGCCCCGGCGGCACGTTCTTCTGCGCGGTGAACTTCTTCGCGGAGAGCGAACACACCCACGAGTGGCAGGAACAGGTGGGCGTCGAGATGCAGTTGTGGGACCGGCAGCGATACCGCGAGGCCTTCCGCGAGGCGGGCCTCCACGTCGCCGAACAGGACACGATCCCCGACCGCGTGATCGAGATCCCGCCCGCCGAGGCGTTCCCCACGGATGACTGGGAGTCCCGTGAGGCCATGGTCGACCGCTACCGGACGTGGGGGACCCTCCTGACGGTCGGCGTCGCACCGTAGCGCGTCGCTGTCGTCGCCGCTTCGCGCCTATCTTCGGGAGATTCTAGAGACACTCGTGCCTGACTCCGGCCGAATCTTGAAAAATTGATATGTCCCGGTTCGGCGTATCCTCGTTCGATCATGCGATCATCGACAACGAGGCGGCGATACCTCGCCGCGACGACGGCGGCGCTGACGACTGGCGTGCTAGCTGGCTGTACGGGACGTGGGACCGACGGTGGCGGTGGAGCGACGGCGACGGAGACGGGCATGGACGACGAGATGGGCGGGATGGAGACGACCACCACGGGCGGGATGGACGACGGCATGGGCAGCGATCCCACGGATCCCGACGCCGCGCCCCGCGTCGCCGTGGACCGGTTCAGCGAGGCGGCGGGCACGCTGATGGTCCGCTCCACCGACGGCGGTCTGCCGGGGCCCGACGCACCCATCGACTTCGATGGGGGGCCGTTCGTCACCCGCGGGCTCGGCCCCGACGGCGATCCGGTGACGTACTACAACTTCGACGTGCAGTCGACGACGCCGGCGCCGATCTACGTCCTCTTCCGCGAGGGCGAGGACGCGCCGGTCGAGGGGCAACTCAACGTCGTCGACGTGGTCCCCGGCGACGAGGGCTACAACGACTTCTGGCAGGTCCACCGGGTGACCGTGCCCGAAGACTACGTGGCCAACACGGTGAGCAGTCGGCACGACATTCGAGCCGCCGGCTACGACGTGTCCGCGACCGAGACGCTAGTGAACTGCCCGGTCGTTCCGGACGGCTCGACCGCCACCATGCGGCTCGGCGACGGGCCGACGGGGCTGGTCGAGGGCTGGTATCGGGACCAAGTGGTGTCGTACTTCCAGTTCACCGAGGCCGCCCTGACGACGACCGGCGGGCGCGTGCCGGTGTCGCCGATTTACGTCGCCTTCAACACGAACCCCGACGAGGAGGGGGGCGGTCCGGCCTCCGGCTTCGTGACCGAGGCCGGTAGCGAGCAGACGCACAACGTGGTCGCCACCGTGCCCGGCGACGACGGCTACTCGACGCTCTGGTCGGTGAACGTCTACGACAACGCGGACTTCGACGGCGTCGCCGATCTGTCGTCGGCCACGGACGCCGAACTGCTGGCCGGAGGCGTGGCAACCGTCAACTGCCCCATCGTCGCCGTCTGAGGGCTTCGGCTCGCGGCAGTGACGGCCTTTTGTCCGTCCGCGTGCAACCGATCCGTCGTGTCCGCACGATCACGGCTCGCCCTCGCCCGGACCGTCGTTCGCGAGGTTCGGGCGCGGGACGCCACTCTCTTGGCCGCCAGCATCGCCTACTACGCGTTCGTCTCCCTGCTTCCCCTGCTCGTCCTGACGACCGTCGTCGCCACCGTCGTCGGGGGGCCGGGGCTCCGGACGGCCGTCCTCGCGCTCGCCGGCCAGTACCTGCTCCCCGTCGGACAGGGCGTCGTCGGCGAGGCACTGGCGAACACCACCGGACGGGGCGGCGTCACGCTCGTCGGCCTCGTCCTCCTGCTCTGGAGTTCGATCAAACTCTTCCGCGGGATCGACACCGCGTTCGCTCGGATCTACGGCACCGACCCCCGCGGCTTCCTCGGGAGCGTCCGCGTCGGCGTGACGGTCCTCGTCGCCGTCGGCGTCGGATCGTTCGGCGGCGTCCTCCTCGTGGGCGTCGTCGCCCTCCTCCGGACGCCCGTCGCCTTCCTCGCCCCGCTGCTCTTCTTCGGCGTCCTCGTCGCCGCCCTCTTCCCGGTGTACTACCTGACGCCCGCGGCCGCCGTCTCACCCCGCGACGCGCTTCCCGGCACCCTGCTCTGTGCTGCCGGCTGGACGGCTTTCGGGACCGCGTTCGCGCTCTACGCGGCCGTCGCGACGACGAGCGGTCGGTTCGCGCTCTACGGCATCCTCGGTGCGATCCTCCTCCTCGTGACGTGGTTCTACCTCGCGGGGCTGGTTCTGCTCGTCGGTGCGATCCTCAACGCCGTCCGGGCCGACCGCATCGTCGACCGGGATCGGCAGGTACAACACCCGCCGGACCGAGACGACGTGACGACGGCAATGACCGGCGACGATACGGACCCATCCCCGGCACCGGACATCGAGGACCTCGCCGACCGCCTCGACGAGGTCCGCGCCGACCTCGACGACTTCGAGGCCGACGTCGAGGAGCGGACAGTCGACCGACCGGATCTGGAGGCGGAGCTGAAAGCCTACGTCCGCCGACGGATGCGCCGCGGCCACGCCCGGGGCTGGGGCCCCTACCTCGTCCTCCTCTACGGGACGATCATGACGCTCGGGGCGTTCTACCTCCTCAACAGCGACCTGCTCGCCATCGTCGCCATGATCGTCATCTTCCTCTCGACGCTCGGCCTCTACGTCCTCTTCGTCCTCGCCGGGTTCGGCTTCTCGCTGCTCGGCAAACCCGGACGGGCGCTCGACGCCGTTCGGCGCTTCCGGCGCTGAGACTCCCCTCGGAACGCGGCTTATATACCGCTCCCCGCCTACGGTCGGCGTATGTCGCGTGTCGTCCAGTTCGCCGCCGACCGCAGCGTCGGCGAGGCGGCCGTCGTCGAGACGGTTCCGGATATCGTCGTCGGCCTGTTCGGCCTCCTCACCTATCTCGGCGATCCGGTGACGCTGCTGGTGATCGTCGCCGCCGGCTACCTGCTGGCCGACTACCTCGACGTTTCCCGAACCCGGATGGCCGCCGCTCTCGGCTTCGCTCTCGGCGCTGTCGCACTGACGCTCGCGCTCAAACACGCCTTCGCACTCCCTCGACCACCCGGCGCAGGCACCGACGGCTTCGGCTTCCCCAGCGGTCACGCCATCGGCGCGACGGTCGTCTACGGCGGACTGGCGGGCCTGTTGGCCGACCGTCGGCCGCTCCTGACTCGCGTCGCCGTCGCCCTGATCGTCGTCGTCGCCGCGTCCCGGGTCGTCATCGGCGTCCACTACCTCGTCGACGTGCTCGTCGGCGTCGCCGTCGGCGTCGGCTACCTCGCGGTCGCCTTCCGACTCGGCCCCGGGTGGGCGCCCGACCGTGTGACCGCCGACGCGGCGGGTCGAGCGTTCGCCCTCGCGGTCGGCGTTGCGCTCGCCGCGCTCGCCGTCACCGTCGTTCTGGACACCGTCGTCGCCGTCGCTGGCGCCGTCGGCGGCTGGCTCGGCTGGCGGTTCGCCGCCGACCACATCGTCGACACGTCGGGGTCGACGACCCGACTCGTCGTCTCGCTGGCCGTCCTTCCCGTCGTCGTCGCCGTCGGTGGGACCGTCGTCGAGAGCAACGTCTCGCTCCCGCTCGCCGCCGTGTTGGCCGGCGCGGCCGTCACACTGTTGATCGCCGCCCCGGGGCTACCGTCGCTCCGGTCCCACGACGACGCACGACTGTCCGGCTGAGTCGACCCGGGACGGGGCCGCGTCGCTCTCCGGATGGCGCGCGGAAAATGCCGCAAAAACTGCAGACAGTGTAACCGTCGACCGTTAGAACTTCTCGAGGTAGCGGTCGAGTTCCCACTCGGAGACTTCGACGATGTACTCCTCGAACTCCTGAGTCTTCGCCTCGACGAACTTCTCGGTGATGTGCTCGCCGACGGCGTCTTGGATGACCTCGTCCGCTTCGAAGGCTTCGACCGCTTCGCCGAGGTTCGACGGCAGGGTCGTGATGCCGTACTCCTCGCGTTTCGTCTCGTCGAACTCGTAGATGTTCTCGCGGACCGGATCGGGGCAGTCGAGGTCGTTCTCGATGCCGTCGAGACCGGCGTGGATCATGGCCGCGAAGGCGAGATAGGGGTTACACGACGGGTCGGGCGAGCGGAGTTCGATCCGCGAGGCGGCGGGCACGCGCGCGGCCGGCTTGCGGATGAGCGCCGAGCGGTTGCGGTCGGACCAAGCGACGTAGACCGGGGCCTCGTAGCCCGGCACCAGCCGCTTGTAGCTGTTGACCGTCGGGTTGGCGATGGCCGTGATCGCCGGCGCGTGTTCGAGGACGCCCGCGAGGTAGCTCTTGGCCGTGTCGCTCAGGTTGAACTCGTCGTCGTCGTCGTGGAACGCGTTCTCGCCGTCTTGGAACAGCGAGATGTGGGTGTGCATCCCCGAGCCGTTGATCCGGGCGATGGGCTTGGGCATGAACGTCGCGTGGAGGTCGTGTTCGGCCGCGATGGCGCGAACGACCGAGCGGAAGGTGGCGACGTTGTCGGCGGTCGACAGCGCGTCGTCGTACGTGAAGTTGATCTCGTGTTGCCCCTCGGCAACCTCGTGGTGGGAGGCCTCGATGTCGAAGCCCATGCTCTCCAGCCCGTAGATGATGTCACGGCGCACGTCGGAGGCGAGGTCCTTGGGGGCGAGGTCGAAGTAGCCACCGGCGTCGTTCGTGATCGTCGTCGCGCGCCCGTTCTCGTCTTCCTCGAACAGGAAGAACTCGGGTTCGGGCGCCATGTTCACGTCGTAGCCCATCTCCTCGGCGCGCGCGATGGCGTCTTTGAGGACGCCGCGCGGGTCGCCCGAGAACGGCTCGCCGGTCGTGGTGTCGACCACGTCACAGATGAGGCGGGCGGCCGCACCGCCGTTCGAGTCGCCGTTCCGCCACGGGAGGACGGCGAACGTCTCGGGGTCGGGGTCGAGGCGCATGTCCGACTCCTGAATGCGGACGAAGCCGTCGATGGAGGAGCCGTCGAAGTAGATGCCCTCCGTGAACGCTTTCTCCGCCTGCGTCGCCGGCACCGAGACGTTCTTGACCGTCCCGAGGATGTCGGTGAACTGCAGCCGAAGGAAGTCGACGTTCTTGTCGTCGATTTCGTCGATTACGTCCTGTTCTGTGGCCGTCAAACCGCCGTCAGTCGCCGTATTTTCGTCCGTCATGTTCTGGACAGGGTTACTCTATACTCCTTAGTATTAAGCCCTTTTTGTTGCCTGCAATTTCCTCGTCGACTCCTTCGGAATTGGATATTCGTAAACTTCTATACCCCCCGGGCCGTGTGTAACTGCCATGACGTACGAAAATCTCGACGCCAAGCTGATCAACGCACTCCTCGGCGACGGTCGAGCGAGTCTGCGAAGCCTCGCCGAAGAGCTCGACGTCTCCGTCACCACCGTCTCCAACCACCTGCGCGACTTAGAGGAGGAGGGCGTCATCGAGGGGTACACGCCGCGGGTCAACTACGGCGCGCTCGGCTACGACGTGACGGCCATCCTGCAACTGAAGGTGGAGGGGAGCGCCCTGCCCGACATCACCGACCGCCTACAGGAGCAAAAACAGATGGTCAGCGTCTACGAGGTCACCGGCGACTACGACGTGATCGCCATCGGGAAGTTCGTCGACACCGACGGCATGAACGAGCAGATCAAGACGCTCCTGACCGACGCGGACATCCGCGAGTCCAACACGAGCGTCGTCCTCAACGCCGTCGTCGAGAACAAGCAGTTCGACCTCGACATCGACGAGGAGTGACCCTCGTCGTCACCCCGTGAGCACCCGGGGTGACGGGACGGCCGTCCAGAACTATTTTTTCGCCGCCAGCCCCAGCACACGGTATGGCGATTCCCGACTGGACGTGGGGTGACGCGTCGGCGACCGACACGCTGGCGCGACGGCCGTCGCCGCCCTCGTCTTCGCCCTCACCCCCTGTCGACCCCCTCGCAGAGACGCTCTCGACGCTCTCGCACCCCGTTCGCCTCGAAATCCTGTTCGCGCTCGTCCGGGCGGACGGTGCCCTCGACTACTCGTCGCTTCGCGCGGCCACCTCGGTCGAGGACAAGGGACAGTTCAACTACCACCTGCGCCGACTTCGGGGCCGGTTCGTCGCCGACCGTGACGGCGGCTACGCGCCGACGCCCGCCGGCCGGTCGGCGGTCCGGACGCTCTCGACGAACGTCCACCTCCGCGACGACTGACCTCTCGCCGCGCCGGGAGAAACGCGTTTCTCCGAGACTTTACCGGTCTCAGCCCCGTGCGTCCGTTCACCATGTCGTTCCCGTTCCCGTCGAGAGGTGTCGCCCCGTGACGGCCGCCCCCGCCGACGACGCTCCCGACGTGCAGTTCGGCTGGGCGGGCGTCCGCGACGGCTACCTCCGCTGTGTCCCCGTCGCTCTCGGCGTCGCCGGGTACGGCGTCGTCTTCGGCGTCCTCGCGCGCGAGGCCGGCCTCAGCGTGGCGGAGGCGACGCTGATGAGCGCGACCGTGCTCGCCGGCGCGGCGCAGTTGATCGCCGTGGAACTGTGGGCCGACCCCGTCCCCGTCGCCACCGTCGTCGGGACGGTACTCGTCGTGAACCTCCGGTACGTGCTGATGGGGGCCGCGCTCAGACCGTGGTTCCGACGCCTCTCACCCCGGCAGGCGTACGCGAGCGTCTTCTTCACCGCCGACGAGAACTGGGCGCTGACGATGGGCGAACTCCGTTCCGGGGGCCGGCAGGGCGCCTTTCTCCTCGGCTCCGGCCTCGCCATCTGGTCGTTCTGGGTGGTCGCGACGGTCGTCGGCGCGACGGCCGGGGGCGTCGTCGGCGATCCGGCGCGGTACGGCCTCGATTTCGCCCTCACCGCCGTGTTCCTCACCATCGCGGTCGAACTCTGGGACGGCCGGTCGACGGTCGTCCCGTGGGGAACTGCGGCGGCCGTCGCCGTCCTGACCGAGGCGTTCCTCCCCGGCCGGTGGTACGTCCTCTGTGGCGCGTTCGCGGGGGCGCTGACGGTGGTGGTCCGACGTGACGCGTGATCCCGTCGCGCTCGCGCCGCTCACCGTCGGCGTCGTCCTCGCGATGGCCGTCGTCACCTACCTGACGAAGGCCGGCGGCCTCTGGGTGCTCGGCCGCGTTACCCTCCCCGACCGCGCCGAACGGGCGCTCGACGCCCTGCCCGGCGCCGTCGTCGTCTCCATCCTCGCGCCGGCCGTCGTCACCGCCGATCCGCCGACGTGGCTGGCGGCCGGAGTCGTGGTCCTCGTCGCCCGCCGGACCGGGAACGTGCTGGTGGCGCTTCTCCTCGGTGTCGGCGCGGTCCTGCTCTTCCGGGGCCTCCTGTGAGCGGAGCGCCCGCGAGAGCGAGCGCGCCGACGCTGATGGAAAAACCCTACTCGAAGCCCGCTTCGAACACGAAGGTGCCGTCGCGCTGGACCACTTCACCGTCCACTTCGATCACCGAGTTCTCGGACATGTCGACGATCATGTCGACGTGTTCGGCGCTCTCGTTGCGCTCGTTCTCCTCGCCCACCGTGTCGGCGTAGGCGTTGCCCACCGCCATGTGGACGGTGTCGCCCATCTTCTCGTCGAACAGCATGTTGTACGTGAACTGGTCGATGGAGCGGTTCATCCCGATGCCGAGTTCGCCGAGGTAGCGCGCGCCCTCGTCCGTCTCCAGAATGCCCGTGAGCACGTCCTCGTTGCGCTCGGCGCTGTGCCCGACGACCTTGCCGTCCTCGAACCGGAGTCGCGCGCCCTCGATTTCCTTGCCCTTGCGGTACAGCGGCATGTCGAAGTGGACGTAGCCCTCCACCGACTCCTTGACCGGCGCGGTGAACACCTCGCCGCCGGGCAGGTTGTGCTCGCCGTAGTCGTTCAGCGTGGGGTTGCCCGCGACGGACATCGTCACGTCGGTGTCGTCGCCGCTCTTGATCCGTACCTCGTCCGCGCCGTCCAGAATCTCTACCATCTGCGCTTGGTGCTCGCGCTGGGCGTCCCAGTCGAGCGTGACGGCGTCCCAGACGAAGTTCTCGTAGGCTTCGCTGCTCATGCCCGCGAGCTGGGCGTGGCCTGAGGAGGGATACTGCGTGAGACACCAGCGCTTGCCCAGCCGCTCGTCGAGGACGGGCCGCATCGCCCGCCGGTAGGCGGCGTTCGTCTCGGGCGTCACGTCGCTCTGCTCGGAGACGTTCTCGCCGCCGCGCGCGATGACGAACGCGTCCGCTTCCTCGAAGAGGGCGAGCTGGTGGCTCGGCGTCTCGAAGTCCTCGTCGTCGCTCGCGCGGAGGTACGCCCGTGCCGCCCGCTCGGAGTTGTTCAGATAGACGGGAATGGCCCCTCGGTCACCGATCACCTCGTGGAGGGCGACCGCCAGATCCTCCGCGACTGCCGGCATGCTGACGACGACGTTGTCGCCCGATTCGATGCGCGTCGAGTGATCCACGATAATCTCCGCGTGCGTCCGAATGCGCGGGTCCATGTGACCGCCTTCCGCCCCCGCCGGCAAAGCCTTTCGGAGTTCGAGGTGTCATAGCAATTCAAGGCGGGAACCCACGGCTTTAGCCGTGGGAGGAAGCCGACGTGGTGGGCAACAGCCACCGAGAAACGACAGTCTGGCTCCCCGACGGCACCGTAGTGCTTATAAATCTATACGTATTCTAATGAAGTATGGCGGAGGTGCGTCGAACGGTCGTCGTCAAACTCGACGTAGACGACAGCGACGCAACCCTCCTCCACGAAACCGTCGAGGAGTACCTGTGGGCCTGTAACTACGTCGTCCGCGACGCATGGCAAGACGACTACAAACCTACGTCCAAGAACAAACTCCACGACCGGACGTACTCCGACGTGCGCGAACAGACACGCCTACAGGCGAATCTCGTTCAATCCGCACGCAACCGGGCCGCCGAAGCCATCAAGGGTGTTATCGCCCGCTGGCAGAACGGCAAGAAGGCGTCGAAACCGCACTTTACGACGCCCTCCGTCCGGTACGACAAACGGAGTGCGACGTTCCACGACGACAGCGTATCCCTCTCTACGGTGAGCGGACGTATCGAAGCCGAGTACGTCCTCCCGCCGGAGGGAGACAACCCGCAGACGGCATACCTCCGCAACGACGAGTACGAGATCACAGGTGCGACGCTCCAGTACCGCGACGCGACGGACACCTTTTTCCTCCACATCGGAACGAAAGCCGACGTGGAGTCCGAGATACCGAACGAAGGCGACGCCGAGAACAGCACAGTCCTCGGCGTGGACCTCGGTATCGAACAGATTGCCGTCACGTCGACCGGGATGTTCTGGAGCGGCGGCTACCTCACCCACCGTCGTCGGGAGTACGAACGGGTGCGCGGCGACCTTCAACGGACGGGCACGGAGTCGGCCCATCGAACCATCGACCGGATGGGCGACCGAGAGACACGGTGGGTAGAGGACTATCTACACCGAATCTCGAAAGCTATCGTCCAAGAGGCCGTGGCGCACGACTGTGACAGAATAGCGTTCGAGGAATTGACGGACATCCGCGACCGGATGCCGGGAGCAAAGAAGTTCCATATATGGGCGTTCCGCCGACTGTACGACTACACGGCGTACAAAGCCGAGGCGGAGAGTATCGAAACCACGCAGGTAGACCCGGCGTACACGTCCAAGCGGTGTTCGAAGTGCGGGACGACACTGGACGAGAACCGCCCGTCGCAAGCGAAGTTCTGTTGTCAGAAGTGCGGGTACGAAGTGAACGCGGACTACAACGCGGCGAAGAACATCGGATTTCGGCTACTCCGTGCGGAGCAAAAGTCTCCGTACGGAGGGGCGACACGTCACCTCGCCCTGAAGTCGGGGACGCTGAACGTGAATGGCGGCTACTCGCCTGCCGACCAGTAGGATCGGCCAGAACGGGAGTCCACCGACAAGCCCACCCCTTTAGGGGTGGGTTGGTGACGGAGATGCCGGATTCGGAGACGGCGATGCAGGCCGGCATCACCATCTCCGGGGCGGGCGCGGTCCGGACCGAGACGCTCAGGGCGTTCCCCGAAGACGAGTACCGCGAGTTGATCGACGGCCTACCCTGAGCGACCCGCCTCTTTTTGCCGCCGCCGACCGGATTCCGACCATGATCGACCTCCGATCAGACACCGTCACGCGTCCCTCCGACGCGATGCGCGACGCCGCCCGCGACGCCGAGGTGGGCGACGACGTGTACGGCGACGATCCGACGGTGAACGACCTCGAACGGCGCGCGGCCGACCTCGTCGGCTGCGAGGCCGCGCTGTTCGTCCCCACGGGGACGATGGGGAATCAGATCGCCGCGCGCGTCCACGCCGACGCCGGCACCGAGGCCGTCGTCGACCGCGAGGCCCACGTCGTCCGGTGGGAGGTGGGTGGGCTCGCCCGTCACGCCGGCCTCCAGACCCGCACCGTCGACGCCGAGCGTGGCGTCCCCACACCCGAGCAGCTCCACGAGGTGTGCCACGCCCCCGACCTCCACCGGCCCGGCACCGGCCTCCTGTGTCTGGAGAACACGCACAACGCTCGCGGGGGGATCGCCATCTCGGTCGACCGGATTCGGACGGCGGCCGACGCCGCGGGCGATCACGGCGTGCCCGTCCACCTCGACGGCGCTCGCCTGTTCAACGCCTGCGTCGCCCTCGACGTCGACCCCGTGGAGATGGTCGCGCCCGTCGACTCCGTGCTCTTCTGTCTCTCGAAGGGGCTGGGGGCGCCGGTCGGATCGATGCTCGCCGGGAGCGAGGCCTTCGTCGCCGAGGCTCGCCGGATGCGGAAACTCCACGGCGGCGGGATGCGGCAGGCGGGCGTCATCGCGGCGCCCGGTCTCTTCGCGTTGGAGAATCGGGAGCGCCTCGCCGTCGACCACGAGAACGCCGAGCGCCTCGCCGCCGGACTCGACGCCTTCGACGGGATTTCGTCGCCGACGCCGGAGACGAACATCGTCGTCGCCGACGTGGGCGGCACGGGCCTCGACGCCGACGGGTTCGTCGACGCCTGCGCCGACCGCGACGTAGGAGCGGTCCCCGTCGGCGACGCGACGGTCCGGTTCTGTACGCACCTCGACGTGAGTCGGGAAGACGTGGATCGGGCGCTCGAACGGATCGAGACGGTCCTATAGTTCGGGTTCGACGTAGACGAACCGCACTCGGTCGTCGCGGTCACGGAGTTTCTCCTCGATCCGGCTGATGTCGGCGTCGATGTCGTCGGTGTCGAGGTCGGGGTCGAAACTCACGTCGGCGGTCACGAGGATGGCGCTCGGCCCGACGAACATCGTGCGGAAGTTGTCGACGTGTGCCACGCCGGGGTGGGTGCGCATAATCTCGCGGAAGTCGGCCTCCAGCGGCGTGGGGGCGCTCTCACCCAGCAGGAGGCGCTTGTTCTCCCACGCCAGCGCCAGCGCGAAGCCCATCAGCATGAAGCCGATGAACGCGGCGGAGACGGCGTCGTAGATGTGGTTGCCCGTCACTCGCGAGAGGACGATGCCCACGAGCGCGACGACGGCACCCCCGAGGGCGATGGCGTCCTCCGTGAACGCGGTGAGTGTCGTCACGTCGCTGGTCGTCCGGAACGCCTCGGCCAGATTCGACCAGCCGTACTCCTGCATCTGCCGCCGGAGTTCGGCGTGGGCCTTCACGAACGCGTAGCTCTCGAAGGCGATGGCGCCGAGGAGGACGGTCACGCTCACGTAGACGGCGTCGAAGGTGACGCCCGCGAACGTCACCGTCCCCGGCGCCGCCGAGTGACCGTGGAGGATGGCGTTGTACCCGTGTTTCAGGCTCTCCCAGCCCGCGATGCCGAACAGGAGGACGGACACGAGGAAGCTGTAGAAGAACTGTGCCTTGCCGTAGCCGAACGGGTGTGAGCCGCTCGCTTTCTTGCCGCTGTACCGGATACCGATCAGCAGGAACACCTGATTGCCCGTATCGGAGATGGAGTGGTACGTCTCCGAGAGCATGGACGGACTCCCGGTGAGCAGAAAGGCCATGAACTTCAGGACGGCGATAGCCCCGTTCGCGACGAGTGCGGCCAAAACGACCGACTTACTACCTGCCATGTGCCCCCCGTCGGCCGGCCCCCGATTCAACCTTCCGACCGAAATCGAGTTGCCGGTGGGGGATTATCCCTCCCTATGCTCGTCGTTTGCTCCGACACGCACGGCACCGACGACGCCCGCCTGACCGGCCGGACTCGCGAGGCCGTCGACGCTGCGGACCTCGTGATCCACGCTGGCGACTTCACCACCACTGCCGTCCTCGACGAGTTTCGCGACCGAGCCGAGCGACTCGTCGCCGTCCACGGCAACGCCGACACCGTCGCCGTGCAGGAGCGCCTGCCGCCCGCTGCGACGACGACCTACGCCGGCGTCCGAATCGCCCTCACCCACACCGAACGCGGCGGGGCGACGGCGCTCTCCCTGTTCGGCCGCCAGCGCGGTGCCGCTCTCGTCGTCTCGGGGCACACGCACCGGCCGACCGTCGACACGCCGGAGACGGGCCCGACGCTCCTCAATCCGGGGAGTCACGCCGACCCACGAGGGCACCGTGCGGCCCACGCCGAACTCTGGGCAGCGGGGAGCGACGCGGCACCGGCGGAGGCCGCCGACGCTGTCGACTCGGGCTTGGTGGGGGTCCTACGGTCGCCCGATGGTGACGTGATCGGTCGGATTCGGGTGCCGGCGTCGGTGTGAGACGGACGGGGTGAGCGACTGCCGGATCGACGGCGTGCGGAACCGTCGTCCGAACGGGGGCGAAAAGTGGAGGGCCGAAGCGGGTCGGGGGACCACGCAGATCGACGTACAGCCGTGACGATATTATAAACACCGTAGGCTCAAAGCGTCGTTGTAGCTACCGCCGTCTTCCGGCACGTATCCCCTGCTTACAGCAGTTTAACGACCCGTTATCCACAGTAGACGACAATTTACTAACTAGTGCGGGGGCTTACGTGCCTTATCAGACGGAGTGCTAACAAATGCCAAAAGACATCGAACTCTCCCGGCGGAAGGCGCTCGCTGCACTCGGGACGGTGGGGGTCGCCTCTGCCGGGGCGGGCCTCGGAACGTCCGCGTTCTTCAGCGATCAGGAAACGTTCGAGAACAACTCGCTCGTCGCCGGTACGCTCGACATGGGCGTCGGATATTCGGCCCACTACTCCGACTGGTCCCCAGACGAGGCCGAGGGCGTGCCGAACGTCCGGATGTGGGACGGTCCCGCCGGAACGACGGGCGGGCCGGGGGACCTCGAACCGGACGAGGTCGGATTGCCGTCGAACGCGGCGTGGCTCATCGCCGTCTCCGACGACACCGACGACGGCACGCCCGACACGGCGGTAGCGGAGCAGTTCCTCGAGAACACGGAGTATCGGTCCTTCAACGACGGCACGCTCGACTGTATCGACGGCGCGGCGAATTCGCAGGCCGACGACGCGGAGCGGCCGGTCATCGACCTCGACGACGTGAAGCCCGGCGACTTCGGCGAAGTCACGTTCGACTTCATCCTCTGTGACAACCCCGGATTCGTCTGGCTGAACGGCACGCTTCGGGACGCCAGCGAGAACGGGCTGACCGAACCGGAGGCCGACGACCCCGACGAGGGGCCGGGCGTCGAACTCCTTGACTCCGTCCGGGCGGCCGTCTGGGTCGACGACGGCAACAACTTCCAGAACGGCGACGAGACACCGCTCGCGGTCGGCTCCATTGGTGAGGTTCTCGGAATGCTGGGCGGAGAGAGCCTCGGGACGGCGCTCAACGGGGACATCCCCGCCGAGGAGGGCGGCGGTGCGGCCGGCGCACGGAACTGCTTCTCTGCGGAGACGGAGCACTCCTTCGTGTTCGCGTGGTGGGTGCCAATCGACCACGGCAACGAGATTCAGACCGACAGCGCGACGTTCGACCTCGGCCTCTACGCCGAACAGTGCCGCCACAACGACGGCAGTGGGATGAACGACGAACCAACCGGCGAACCCGGTGGCGAACCCGGCGACGGGGTGGACGGCGACGGCGCGATCAGCTTCCTCGCGGCCTGCGTGGCCGAGGACAGTGACGTCACGGACGCGACGATAGTCGTCGACCGCATCCTCGACAGGGACGACAGCGGCGATCCGACGGCCGTCGAGTGGAGCACTGGAGACGTGGAGATCGACGCCCTGACCGTGAAATACGGCTCGTCGACGGATCCGATGGGTCCGAAGTTCACCACGTACATCTTCGACAGCCCGGCGAGTTCGGGGACGGCCGTGACCGGCGCGGACGAGGACGGCTCCTTCGGCGACGAGGACGGCAGTCCGGAGACGACGAGCGCGGCGGCAGACTCGGACCAGAGCGAGAGCGATCCCTGTCCGGACGGATACAGGCAGGTCGATAAGCTCGAATTCGACTGACTGCGCGGACGGACTCCCCGACCACGGTGGTCCGATCCCCACGGGCGCACCGTCACCGTGGATGGTCGGCCCGGGGCCGGGTATCGGCACCCGACGCGGCGGCCGCGTTCTCGCCCCCGAAACGGCTTTGTGCGCCCCGGACCACGACTCCACCATGCAGGCGACTGTTCTCCAGCTCTCTTCGCTCCTCGAGGACCCCATCTTCCTCGCGCTCGTGGCGCTCATGCTGTTGCTCGTCTTCTTCGGCTACCTGCTCGTCCGCCGGACGCTCCTCTCGCTCCGCGAAGGGTACGACGAGGGGTATCGCTGATCTCCCGAGCGACCCCGGTACCGCTTAGTACCCCCCTCACACAGACGGACACAACTCGATGGTCGCCACCGGCACGCTACTGACGTTCGTCGTCGCCGCCCTCGCCAGCCTCTTCATGGCGTGGGCCATCGGCGCCGGCTCCTCGGGGTCGACGCCCTTCGCCGCCGCCGTCGGCGCGAACGCCATCTCAGTGATGCGTGCCGGCTTCGTCGTCGGCTTGCTCGGCTTCGCCGGCGCCGTCCTGCAGGGCGCGAACGTCACCGAGGCGGTCGGCACGCAACTGATCGGCGGCGTCTCGCTCACCGCCACCGCGGCCATCGTCGGCCTCCTCACCGCCGCCTGCCTCGTCGCCGTCGGCGTCTTCACCGGCTACCCCATCGCCACCGCGTTCACCGTCACCGGGGCCGTCGTCGGCGTCGGCCTCGCCCTCGGCGGCCACCCCGCGTGGCCGAAATACCGTCAGATCGCGACGCTGTGGGTCTTGACGCCCTTCGTCGGCGGCGGCGTCGCCTACACCACCGCGCGACTGCTCCGCTCGCCCTCCGTCCCCGAGCGCTACGCCATCTCGCTCCTCGGCGGCCTCGTCGGCGCTCTCGTCGCCACCATCGAGTTCGCCGCGCTCGGGCCCGCGGGCGAGCAAGGCTCCATCGCGGGCGCGCTCGGTGCGAGCGTCCCCGGTGGCACCGTCGCCGCCACGCTCGGCTGTGCCCTCCTCGTCGCCGCCGTCCTCTATCGCGGGCTCGTGACCGATCCCGAGGCGGCCCAGCGGCGCTTTCTCCTCGCGCTCGGCGGCCTCGTCGCGTTCTCCGCCGGTGGGAGTCAGGTGGGGCTGGCCATCGGGCCGCTGGTCCCCCTGCTCGACGACCTCGCCATCCCCCTGCCGGCGGTGCTCGCCGGCGGCGGGTTCGGCCTCCTGCTCGGTTCGTGGACCGGCGCGCCACGCATGATCAAGGCGCTCGCACAGGACTACTCCTCGCTCGGCCCCCGGCGCTCCATCGCGGCGCTCATCCCCTCCTTCGCCATCGCGCAGGCCGCCGTCGCCTTCGGCATCCCCGTCTCGTTCAACGAAATCGTCGTCTCGGCGATCATCGGCTCTGGCTACGCGGCCGGCGGGAGCGGCGTCAGCCGACGGAAGATGCTCTACACGGTGCTCGCGTGGGTCGGCTCGCTGATCCTCGCGCTCACGCTCGGCTACGGAGCGTTCACCGCCATCGACGCCCTGCGTTAACCTTCGGCTTCCGCCTCGTCGGGTGGCTCCTCGTGGTCTTCGTCCTCGTGAATCGTGATCCGGGCCTTCATGATCCGGGTGTTGTCCACCTGCTCGATCCGGATGGTGATGCTGTCGTACTCGATTTTCTCTCCCTCTTCGACGAGGCGGCCGGCGCGGTTGAAGATGAAGCCCGCGAGCGTCTCGAACTCCTCGCCCTCCGGTAAGTCGAGGTCGAGCACCTCGTTCACCTCGTCGATGTTGACCTCGCCGCGGACGATCACCACGTCGTCCTCGACGAACTCGAACGGCTCCTCCTCGTCGCCTTCGAGGATGTCGCCGACGATCTCCTCGACCATGTCCTCCAGCGTGATCAGGCCCTCCGTGGTCCCGAACTCGTCGATGACGATCACCATCCGCATCCGGTTGTCCTGAATCTCCTCCAGCAGCTCGTCGACGTTCTTCGACTCGGGGACGTGGAGGGTTGGCTGGACCACGTCAGTCAGGGTACTCTGTCCTTCGCCGTAATCCTTCTCGCGGATGAGGTCCCGCAGGGTGACGATACCGATGATGTTGTCGAGGTTCCCCTCGTAGACGGGGATGCGCTCGTGGTCGCTCTGGACGCAGGTCTCGATGGCCTCGTCGAGCGTGGCGTCTTTGGGCACCGCGGTCATGTCGAGGCGGGGTGTCATCACCTCCTTGGCGATGGTGCGGTTGAACCGGAAGATGCGCTGGAGCATCTCGTGTTCCTCCTCTTCGATCACGCCCTCGCGCTCCCCGGTCTGGATCAGGTTCTGAATCTCGTCGCGGGTGACGTACGTCGTCTCGATGGCCGACCGACCGCCAGTCACGCGGTTGATCGCCCGCGTCAGGTAGTCGAAAACGACCACCAGCGGCAGGAGGACGAGCTCCGAGTATTTGAGCGGGCTGGCGATCCGGAGCGCCCACGACTCCGTGTTCTCGACGGCGTAGGACTTGGGTGCGCTCTCCCCGAACAGGAGCACGAGCGTCGTGATACCGAAGGTCGCGGCGAGCACGGCCTGCCCTCGCGAGAGATAGATGGCGAAGAGCCCGGTGGCGATGGAGGACATCGCGATGTTGACGATGTTGTTGCCGACGAGGATCGTGATGAGGAGCCGGTGCGGATCGGATTTCAGCTCCTGCACCACCGTCGCCTCGGGCACGCCCTCCTCGACGAGGGATTCGACCCGGTGGCGCGCCAGCGAGAACATCGCGATCTCGGACGAGGAGAAAAACGCCGACAGCGCGATCAACACCAAGATCGCCACCGAGCCGGCGATGGTGATTGTGGTGTCGGTCAACGGCACGATATCGGAGAGTTGCGCCAAGCTACCGACGCCTGCGGCGCTCGCTGTCGGCGACAAACCCATGGAAGTAGTGACCCTTATCACGGGCCTGAATTAAGCGTTGCCCTCACGAGCCCCGTATCACCCGAGCGAAGGGCTTAGGCCGCGGCCTTCCCTACGACGTTATATGTCTGACAGCGACCCGCCGATCACCCTGTACCGGCTGCAGGCGTGTCCGTACTGCGAACGCGTCGTTCGGACGCTACAGGACCTCGGCCTCGACTACACCTCACGGTTCGTCGAACCGATGCATTCGGAGCGCAACGTCGTCAAGCGGGTCGCTGGATCGCGGCCCGTCCCCGCCATCGTCGACGAACGTACCGGCGTCACGATGTCCGAATCGGCCAACGTCGTCGAGTATCTCGAATCCACGTACGGCGGCGGCCTCGTCGACGTGGGAGGTGACGACTGATGGTCGACTTCGAGGTGGTCGACCTGCCCGAGGCCGACCACGTCGCCGAAGGTGACCGCGCCCCCGACTTCACCCGCCCGCTCGTCAACGACGAATACTGGGAAGACGCCACTCTCTCAGATCTGACCGACGACGGTCCCGTCTGCCTCGTCTTCTACCCCATGGACGGCGCCTTCCCCGCGACGTACATCTGGAACGAACTCCGCGACCGCGCATTCGACGACCTGCTTACCGTCGTCGGCGTCTCCATCTCCACCCCCTACGCCCACAAGCGACTCATCGAGGAGCGCGGCATGAACTACGACCTCTTTTCCGATCCCGCGAACGGCGTCGCCGCCCAGTACGGCGTCGTCAACGACCTCGACGGGATGGCGGGCATCTCGGAGGCCCGACCCGCCACCTTCCTGATCGACGAGGACCGCACCGTGCAGTACGCGTGGGTGGCCGAGGAGTGGCCCGACTTCCCGCCCTACGACGACCTCGAAGCCGAGATTCGGGCGCTCGTCGACTGAATGAGCGTCGCCGACGCTGCGGCGGCCGTCCGCGAGGGCCACGCCGTCGTCTACCCGACCGAGACGGTGTACGGCCTCGGCGCCGACGCTACCGACCCCGACGCCGTCGAGCGGGTGTTCGACCTGAAAGGGCGACCCCGGGACAACCCCCTCTCGCTCGGCGTCCCGTCCGTCGACGCCGCGCTCGACTACACGCGGCCGACGGAGATGGAAGAGCGGTTCATGCGCCGCTTCCTCCCCGGCCCGGTGACCGTCGTCGTCGAACGGCGCCCGTCCCTTCCCGACGTGCTCACCGCCGGCCGCGACCGGGTCGGCGTCCGGGTGCCCGACCACGAGACGGCGCTCGCCCTGCTGGAGCGGACGCCGCCGCTGACCGCCACCAGCGCCAACCGCTCCGGTTCGCCGAGCGTCACCCGCGTCACCGACCTCGACGAGCGGATTCGCGAGGGCGTCGCCGTCGTCGTCGACGGCGGCGAGACGCCCGGCACCGAGAGCACCGTCGTCGACCCCGGCCGGGGCGTCATCCACCGCCGCGGTGCGATGGCCGACGAGATCGAAAGCTGGCTAGAGGCCGAGCAGTGACTTGAGCGACCGCGTCCGGACGCCACACCGCTCGCGATAGTCGCAGGCCTCACACTTGTCCTCGTCGTCGATCCGAGCCGGCGGGCCGTCGATTTCCCGTATCGTCCGCACCGTCCGCCGGTAGGCCGCTCGATTGCGCGTCGTCAGTTCGACCCGGCGGACGACGCCGTGGGCCGGATACTCGACGAGCGCCGCTGGAATCTCCTCCTCCCGCTCCCACGCGAGCGCCTTCGCCATCGCCACCGCCCGCACCCGCTGGGGTCGCCACACCCCCTCCTCCGGCGGCCGTCCCGGCGAGACGAACGTCGGTGTCGGCGGATCGCCCGGGAGAATCTTGTGCGCGACGCCGCGACACTCCCGCCCCGCCAGCGTCCGCTCCCGGTCGACCGGATCGGTCAGTGCGTCCCAGTCGTCGCGTGCGGCGAGGCGGTCGAGCGCCGCGCGGTACGCCGTCGGCGGGCGCTCGATTGGCTCCGCCGCGAGGGCGGCGTCGCTCGCTCTCCGGAGTACCGGATACCGAGAGGCTAGGTCGCGGCGGGCGCGAGCCTCCGGTGGTGGCTCTTCGATCCCCTCCCGTTCGGCGTAGTAGTACTGCCGCGGGCAGTACGCCGCCCGCGCGAGTTCGGCGAAGGTGAGCACGGGCGCGGTGGCCGCGGCATCCGCCTTGAACCACGGGTGCGCCGGGCCCGGCGTCTTCCTATTTCTGCTGATAATTTGGCGGGAGCGTTTAAGCGTCCTTGGCCCCCACCTCGGACCGGAGGAACGTGGGGGCTCCCCCCTCGACAGTTATGAGTTCGAACGCCGAGGACGAAACCGGACACGACCCGGTCGACGACGACCGGCGCAGATACGCCGAGTTGACCACCGGGAACGGCGAGTGTATCATCTACGACCGCGAGAATCAGGGGGCGTGGATCCAGTCGACAGTGGCGATGCCGGTAGAACAGCTCGACTGAGGGCCCTCTCTGCTTCGCTTTCGACGCCGAGCGGCGGCGCTCCGTCCGTCTTCCACGACGACAGGAAACGGCCGTTCTCGCCCGCTCGACTCAGGCCGAACGGGCGTCCTCTCGAACGTCGCTCGCGGCGCCTGTCTCGTACTGCCGTTCGGCGAGCCAGCCGCCGACCGCCAGCCCGATCAGTGACAGGGACAGCGCCGGGAAGAGTTCGATGCCAGCGGCCAGCCCCAGTCCGGTGACGACGACGATGCCCAGTGTCATGCCGATGATCGATGCGCGCGTTCTGCCCTTCATAGCCGGTCGATGGATACGAGGATGGCCGTCTTTACTGTCATTTATCGTGTTATTTTCGTGCGGGCCGTAACGTTGAATACGGAGGTTACTGGTCGGAAACGTCGCTCTCGGTCGTTCTGTGGGTGCGTCTCGACGGTTCCGTCTCGGCCGGAACGCAGGCCGCGCTACCCCGCCCACTCAAGATCCGACGGCGGGTACGTATACTGCTTGAGGTCTGTCTCGACACAGTGCGCGGCGAGTTCTCGTGGGGGTCGTTCCGTCTCGTCGAGTTGCTGGGCGTAGACGACGGCGACCGACCCATCGTCACGACCGACGACGACCGCCTCGTCGGGGTCGTCGTGGTTCGCGTTGTGGACGCGGTCGCCCGGCGCGAACGGGTTCGTGGCGAACTCTAGGTTCGTGTGCTTGAACGTGTAGCGTTTGATTCCTTGGTCGTCACAGTACGAAGCGAGCAGCGCGGCGTCGATCTCCCGCCAGTTGCCCGGGCCGCCGTCGAGCGTCCCCGGGAACGCGACACGCACAGCCTCGCCGTCCATCGACTGCCCGTAGACGCCGACCTCTTTCTCGGGTGGCAACACCTCGACGACGACCGCGACCGACGCGTCGTCGTCGCCCGCCTTCACGACCCGGTCGCCGGGCGAGAACGGATTCTGGGGCTTCTGATTCATGTGGGCCGTGTTCGGACCGAGCGTCATCAGGTCGTTCATCGGCCGCGCAGCCAGATGGTCGAGCTTCGTCGGTTCGTCACCGGAGTACGCCTCCTGCGTCGCCGCTTTCGAGTGCAGCGTCTCGACGCGTTCCCAGCCGAGGAGGATGAGGCCGTCCTCGTTGTCGCGGTGCCACACCATTACGATAATGTCGTCGTCCGGGTCCCGCTCCAGTAGCTTCGACGGCCGGAAGGCGGCCACGTCACGCGACGTTTTCACGTCGACTTCGTAGCCGAACACCTCGAAGTCGTACGCCGAGAAGCTCTCGGGATTGCATCTGCGGATCGCTTCCTCGTTCTCCCACTCCCACATCTCTACGGGCAGGTACTCGCGACAGAACTGTTCGAACGCGAGTTCGCCGAGATTGCCGCGGCGTTTCGTCGGCACGTCGTCGGCATCCTGCTTGACCGCTTGGTGGTGGGCGCGGGTGCGGTCGACCTCGTCCGGCGTGTAGAGGTACACTGTCGTGTCATTCAACGGAGGGGATATGACTCTACTGGCTGGGTGTGGTGGCGGGGTCGAACCGCGCGGACTTCGCTTTGTTCGTCCGATCGGACCGAATCCCCTCTGCGGTCTTTTTCCCCAAGTTTTTGCGAGGGAGCGAAGCGACCGAGGAAACAGTGGGATGGGCCCTGCCGGATTCGAACCAGCGATCACCCGGTGACCCATGCCCGCGACGAGCGTCACGCGCAGTATGAGCCGGGGGCTTTAACCAGACTAAGCTAAGGGCCCGTACGCCGCGTATCGACGCTCCGCTCCCTTGAACGTGCCGGACTCCCGGCCGCCGACCAAAAGCTTGAGTACACCCATCTCCTTATATTCGGGACAACCGACCCATCGACGGCGTCGGGGTACGGTCCGCTCGTGGCCGCTATCGCCGTCGATACCACTCTCCCATGACAGACGCTCCCGTCTCCAACGCCGTCCTCGTCACCGTCGATTCGCTGCGCACCGACGCCATCGAGCCGTACGGCGGCGACTACGAGACGCCGACGCTGTCGGCGCTCGCGGAGCGGGGCACCGTCTTCGAGAACGCCTTCGCCCACGGCAACTGGACGCCGATGTCGTTCCCCTCGATTCTCGCCTCCCGCCCCGTCTTCGCGGACACCGGACGCATCGGCGTCGACGGCGAGGGCGTGACCACCCTCGCCGAACAGTTGCAGGCCGCCGGCGTCGCCACCGGCGGCTTCAACGCCGCCAACGGCTTCCTCACCGAACACTGGGGGTACGACGAGGGCTTCGACGCCTTCGACGCGTTCGTCGGCGGCAGTACCGACGGCCGTGCCGGGGAGTTCGTCGCCGCCCACCCGACGTGGGGCGCGTGGCTCCAACTGCTCACCTCGCCGTTCCGCCGCGCCGGCAACTTCCTCCGCGGCGGCAGCGACGAACAACCCTTCACCGACGCCTCGCGGATGCTCGACACGGAGCGGGCGGCCACCGACTTCGTCGCCGAGACGGACGAGCCGTTCTTCCTCTGGGTGCACTACATGGACGCCCACACGCCCTACGTCCCCGCGCCGCGGTACCTCCGCGACACCGACCGGCGCGTCGGCAAGGTGCGGATGCTGGTCGCACACGTCCGCACGGGACTGGGGTGGTCCGTCGGCGACCGTACTCTCGCCGACCTGCGCACGCTGTATCAGGGCGCGGTGCGACAGGTGGACGCCAGTCTGGAGCGTCTGCTCGACTCGCTCGACGAGGCGGGCGTCGCCGACGACACGGCCGTCCTCCTCGCCGGCGACCACGGCGAGGAGTTCATGGACCACGGCCACCTCGCGCACTACCCCAAACTCTACGACGAACTGGTCCAGGTCCCGCTGATCGTCGACGTGCCGGGCCTGCCCGCCCGGCGCGTGTCGGAGCACGTCGGCCTCGACGCCATCGCACCGACGGTCTGTGACCTCCTCGGCGTCGATGCGGCCGAGGAGTGGGTGGGCGAGAGCCTCCTGCCGACGATTCGGGACGGCGTCGCGCCGCCCGAGGCGCCGGTGGTGACCGTCACCGTCCGCGGCGAGGACGTGACCCAGCAGCCGATTCCCCGGTCGCTCGACGAGGGCGACCTGCTGGTGAGTGCCCGCGACACCGACTGGGTGTACATCCGGAATACGGCGACGGGGGCGGAGGAACTGTACGACCGGCGGTCGGACCCGGCCCAACAGACGGATCGGTCGACCGACGACGACCCGGAGGCAGCGGCGGCCCGCGAACACCTCCGGACGGTCGTCGAGGACCACGCGTCGATGCTGGCGTCGGTCGATGCCGACGACCACGACGAGGGTGTCGACGAGGACATCGAGACGAGACTCGAAGCCCTCGGCTACCGGTAGCTCCGCGGATGCTCAGGCGCTTCCTGCGGGCCGTACTGGTCGGTCCCGAGGCCCCGCAACTGCGGCGCTTTTTCGCCGTCGGTGTGGTCGCTGCCGCCTTCCAGACGGGCCTCCTCGGCGCGCTCGTCGAATGGGGAAACGTCCAGTATCTACTGGCCGCCATCGTCTCCATCGAGATTACGATCCTCCTCCAGTACGGCGTGAACAATCGCTGGACGTTCCACACCGTACGACACACCGGCTGGCGGGAGTACGCCCACGGCCTCCTGCGGACGAACGTCGTCCGCGGCACGGCCATCCCGATTCAGGTGGGCGTGCTGTACGCGCTCGTCTCGGCGGCCGCGATTCCGTACCTCGTCGCCAACGGCGTCGGCATCGTCGTCAGCGGTATCTACCGGTACGTGCTCGATTCGCGGTGGACGTGGCAGGGTGGCTGACTACCAGTCCAGCCGTCGTTGCAGGAGCGTCGCGCCCCCGAACAGCGCCATGCCGAGCGCGAACAGGCAGACGATGCCGGCGTACGTCAGCGTCGGCTGCAGGTTTCGCATCCCCTGATTGACGAGGACGCCGAGGCCGCCGTTGGCGACGAACCACTCGGCGATGACGACGCCCGAGAGGCCGCTGACGAGCGAGAGTTTCACGCCGGCGAGCACGGTCGGCAGCCCGTAGCGCAGGCGGACGAACAGCCGCGTCCACCAAGGGGCGTCGACGGAGTCGAGCAGCGACCGGTGGGTCTCGGGGAGCGTCGTCAGCCCGCTCGCCGTCGCGACGGCGATGGGGAAGAACGTCGCGAGCGCGATGAGGACGGTGGCCGCGGAGAAGGAGATGCCGAACCAGACCAGCAGGAGGGGCGCGGCGACGATGGTCGGCGTCACGCGCGCGCCGACGAGGAACGGCCCGGCGACCGGACGGGTGCGGGGGGCGAACGCGACGACGGCCCCGACGGCCCCCCCGACGGCTGCCCCGAGCGCCCAGCCCGCGGCGAGTTTGTGGAGCGAGCCCATCGCCGCCGTCAGGAACAGATCGGGGGTCTCCCACAGCGACGCGGCGACGGCCGACGGGGCGGGCAGGAACACGGCCGCGTTCGGGACGGTCACCGTCCCGACCATCCAGATGCCACCGAGGGCAGCCAACGCGACGGCGCCGAACAGGGCACGCTCCGGCGTCGGTGCCGGGGCAGCCCCACCGCGGGTGCCCAATCCACTCGCGAGGCCGTCTTCGCCGTCGGTCCACCGGCGCCGTCGCTCGTAGCCCGCGACCAGCCCGAACAGCGCGAGGCCGACGCCGACGATCAGCGCCACTTCCGCGAACAGCAGGGGCGTATCGAGGTTGGCAGCGGCCTGCAGCACGGCGTGGCCGAGGCCACGCGACGCCGCGAGGAACTCCGCGAGCAACACGCCTTCGACCGCGAGCGGGGTGGCGATCTTCACGCCCGCGAAGATGCTCGGCAGGGCGTTCGGGAGCCGGACGTGGCGGATCTGCGTCCACGTCGACGCCTCGACCGACCGCAGGAGGTCGAGTTGGCTCGACGGTACCGACAGGAGGCCGTCGAGGGTCGCGACGGTGACGGGGAAGAAGGTGAGGATGGCGGCCATCAGAACGCGCGTGTGGAGCGTCGCGCCGAAGGCGACGATCAGGAGGGGGGCGATGGCGACGAGCGGGACGATTCGGATCGAAACGAGGAGGGGATAGACCGAGAGGCGGAGCCGCCGGGAGGCGGCCATGAGGCCCGCGAACGCGATGCCGACGCCGACGCCGGCGAGCCACCCGAGACCGATCTCGTAGCCCGTGTAGGCGAGGTGGCGCGCGATGTCGGCGCGGTTGCCGCGAAGCGCGGCGGCCACCTCGGTCGGTGCGGGGAGGAGGATGCTCGGCACGCCGGTGAGAACGGTGACGGCCTGCCACAGGCCGACGGCGACGGCGACCGTGACGGCGGCGACCGCCGGCCGCGTGAGGCCGTCGAGCACCCGGCGTGCACCGGTACGAACGGGGACCGTGGACATTCAGACGGGGAGGTCGTAGTCGGTGGAGACCTTCGCGGCGTAGTCGCCGACGAAGCTCGCCTCCGTGTCGAGATACTCGTTGGTCCACACGTCCTCGGCATCGATGCCGGCGTCGACGACGTCGTTCTCAGTGAGGCTGGTGACGACCTGCTCCCACGCGTCGGCGCGCTGGTGCCCCCAGCCGTGTTTCCGGACCGTGTCGGACAACACGAGGTTCTTCGCCGTGTACTTCATCTTGAGCAGGCCGATTTCGCGCGATTTCGACAGGCTGGGTCGTGCGTCGACCATCCGATCCATGGCGCCCTCGGGGTTGTTCGACGCCCACGCCCACCCGCGAGCGGTCGCGCGGAGGAAGCCACGGATCACGTCCGGATGCTCGCTGGCGTACCCGGGCTGGGCGAAGACGGTCCGGCCGATGGCCGGCGTGTAGTTCGCCAGCCAGAGCATCGACGCGTTGTACCCCTCCCGCTGGAGGCCGAGCGAGTCGGAGAAGATGCCGACCGCGGCGTCGACGTTGCCCGAGAGGAGGTTTGAGGTCTGCTGTTCGACGCCGACGTTGACGAGTTCCACGTCCTCACGGATGCCCTCCTGCTTGAGAAGCATCTCGAGATACGTCATCGTCTTGGCCGACTCCGCGACGACCGCGACGCGCTTGCCGGCGAGCTGGGCCGGCTCGGTCAACTCGCCGCCGAACTGCTCCTCGACGGTGTAGATGGCGGCGTTCGAGTCCTGCGCGCCCGCGAACGAGCGGATGTCGAGGTCGCGGTTGCGCGCCTGCAGCAGTGCGACGCCCGTCCCCAGTCCGATATCTTGGTTGCCGAGGCCGACCTGTTTCGCGGCGAACCCGCCGCCCTGTCCGGGCACGAGTTCGACGTTCAGCCCTTCGTCTTCGTAGAAGCCGTTCTGGTCCGCGACGAAGTAGCCCGCCTGCGTGGCGTTCGGCTTCCAGTTCAGAATCACCGACACGTCGGTCGGCTCGGTTGGCGTACTCGTGCTGGTGGCACCGGCGTCGCTGGAGCCGCTAGCGTCGCCTTCGTCGCCGCTCCCCCCCGTTCCGCCGACACAGCCTGCGAACCCGGCGACGACCGCTGCGCCGCCCGCCCGCAGCGCGTCGCGCCGCGTGGTGGTTTCCCAAGACATACCGTGCAATGGCGATAGGAAGCCCCCTACTTAAACATTTCATCGTTATGTTTATTATATAGTGGCGGACGCACAGACCGGTGGCTCGGTGGTGGTGCGACGCGAGGGGAGACGAGGCGCTCGACGGTCGAGTCGGCGAGAGAAGGACGCCGTCGCCAGGGCTCGAACCTGGGACCACCTCGTTAACAGCGAGGTGCTCTACCATCTGAGCTACGACGGCTCGGGTGATGATAGTCGAAGTCCCATGAAAGGGCTTTCGTTTTCACCCGGTTCCGTCGGCCGGTCGCGTGCGACGCGGCGCCACGGTCACACCGACACGCTTTCGCCCGGGCACGCGTGATGGATGGCGTATGAGCGACTTCGAGGCCGTCCTCGCCCGGGTGGCCGACCGCGTGACGCCGGACGCCGCGGAGCGGGAGCGGCTCCGGGCGGCCGTCGACGACCTGACCGACCGGGTTCGTGACGTCCTGACCGACCTCCCCGTCGACGCCGACGTGGTGCAGGTCGGCTCGACGGCCCGCGGGACGTGGCTCGCCGACGACCGCGACATCGACCTGTTCGTCCGCTTCCCGCCGGACCTCGCCCGCGACGAACTGGAGCGGTACGGACTCGAAGTCGGCCGGGCCGCCCTCCCCGACGGCCGCGAGGAGTACGCCGAACACCCCTACGTCACCGGCGAGGTGCGCGGCTTCGACGTGGACCTCGTCCCCTGTTACGACGTGGCCGACGCGACCCGTATTCAGTCGGCGGTCGACCGTACCCCCTTCCACGACGCCTACTTGCAGGAGCGGCTCGACGAGGACCTCGCGCGCGACGTGCGCCTGTTCAAGGCCTTCCTCACCGGCATCGGCGCCTACGGGAGCGATCTCCGCACCCGCGGCTTTTCCGGCTACCTCTCCGAACTCCTCGTCCTCGAATACGGCGGCTTCGAACCTCTGCTCCGTGCCGCCGCCGACTGGCATCCCCCCGTCCGTCTCGACCCCGAAGACCACGGGACGGCGACGTTCGACGATCCGCTCGTCGTCGTCGACCCGACAGACCCCGAGCGCAACGTCGCCGCCGTCTGCTCGGCCGAGAACGTCGCTCGCCTCCAGCACTACGCCCGCGACTTCCTCGGCGACCCTCGCGAGGACCTCTTCGTCCCGTCAGCGCCCGATCCCCTCGACGCCGACGCCGTCCGCGTCCACCTCGACCGCCGGGGGACGACGCCCGTCGCCGTCGTCTTCCAGACGCCGGACCTCGTCGACGACCAGCTCTACCCCCAGCTCCGCAAGTCGCTCGACGGCGTCGTGGGCGAACTCGACCGGCGGGGCTTCGCGCCGCTTCGCTCCGCGACGTTCGCCGACGACCGGGCCGTCCTGTTGGCCGAACTCGCGGTCGGCAAACTGGCGGGCGTGGCGCGTCACGCCGGCCCGCCGGTCCACGTCCGCGATCACGCGACCGGCTTCTACGACGCCTACGCCGACCGCGACGTGTACGGGCCCTTCCTCGACGGCGACCGCTACGTCGTCGAGCGCGAACGCGAGTTCACGACGCCCGCCGAACTATTGGGGAGCGACGCCATCTTCGACGTGGCACTCGGCGCGCAGGTGGAGACGGCACTGGCGGAGGGGTACGACCTACTCGTCGGCGACGAGGTGGCCACGCTGGCCGACGACTTCGGCGTCGAACTGGCTCGCTACTTCGATCCGGTGCCGTAGGGGCTACTCCAGTCCGTGGATCGAGCGCACCTCGTCGACGAGGTCGACCGTGGCGTCGGCGTGGTCGTCGTCGCCCTCGACGGGCGCGCGTCCGTCGAACGTCTCGTGGACGGTGGCGATGCTCTCGGAGAGGGTGTCGAGTCCGTAGCCGCCTTCGAGGACGAACCCGAGACCGGCGTCGACGGCGTCGGCCGTCGCCCGCACCCGTTCGGTGAGGAGGGCGTACCCCTCCGTCGAGACGCGCATCCGCGAGATGGGGTCGTGGCGGTGGGCGTCGAAGCCGGCGCTCACGAGCAAGAGGTCGGGGTCGAAGCGGTCGAGAGCGGGACCGACCGTCCGCTCGAACGCGAGCAAGTAGTCGGCGTCGCCCGCGCCGGATCGGAGCGGGACGTTGAGCGTCGTCCTCTCGCCCGGTCCCGTTCCAGTCTCGCTCACGTCGCCGGTCCCCGGGTACAGCCCCCGTTCGTGGATCGAGGCGTAGAACACGTCGGCTCGGTCGTAGAAGATGTCCTGCGTGCCGTTGCCGTGGTGGACGTCCCAGTCGAAGATGGCGACGCGGTCGGCACCCCCGTCGTCGAGGGCGTGCTGGGCCGCGACGCCGGCGTTGTTGAAGAAACAGAAGCCCATGGCGTCGGCTTCGACGGCGTGGTGGCCGGGCGGGCGGCCGATGGAGAAGGGGGTGTCGCGTCCGTCGTCGCCGGCGAGGGCGCGCTCCGCCGTCCACTGGGCGAGGCCGGCGCTCGCGAGGGCGGCATCCCACGTCCCCTCGGAGGCGACGGTGTCGGCGTCCCAGTTGCCGCCGCCGTCCGCACAGAACTCGCGGAACTCGCCGACGTAGTCGTCGTCGTGGATGGCGGTGACGGTGTCGACGGTGGCCGGATCGGCGTCGACGTACTCGACGCCGTGGCGGCGGGCGAGCTGCTGGCGGATGGCCCGCAGCCGGTCGGCTGTCTCAGGGTGTCGGTCGCCGGTGTCGTGGTCGAGACAGGCCTCGCTGTAGCCGAACTGCATCTATCCGAAGAGTGCGAAGTACGTCTCGATATCCTCCGCCTGGATGGTCCGCCGGTCGGCGTGGTTGGCGAGGGTCGCCGCTGCCGCGGCGACGTTGTCCGCGTAATCCTCCAGGATGTCGGCGAGCGCGATCCGCGCGTCCATCGAGACGCGATAGTGCCCGTCGATTTCGAGGCGAGCGATGCGGTCTACCGGCGCAACCGGGAGTTCGAGGTCGTCCCGGTCGACCACCTGCTCCACGCCGAAGTCGGCGGCCATCAGCGTCTTCCGCCCGTCCGCCGTCGCTCGTTCGGCCGCGTCGACGGCGAGGTCCGCCCCGTGGCGCTGGATGCGGCGGGCGAGTTCCTCCGCCGCACCTGCGCTCACCCGTAGGTCACCCGCGTTCCGACGGATGATCGTGTCTACCGGGGCGAACGGTAACTCGACACTCATACTCCGATAGGTGTCCGTGGCGCGTATAATCCTTTCCGTCAGCCGAGCGGGTCACGCTTCGCCGCCGACGTTGCCTGTGCGTCGATCCTCGCCGAAAGTGTTACTAATATTTGTTATTTGATTGTCGTTTTTAGCGAGATAGGCGCAGTCGTGCCATTTCGGCGGCGACTCGTCGTCTCACGGAACTGATTAATCGATGCTTAGTCCGCAAAACTGTGCGTTAACGTCTCGAAAGTGGTGATTAGCTATGGGTACGGGTGAATGTAACAAGACTGACTCACTCGGGCGACCGACGATTGGCGGTGGTTCGACTCCACCGGTGGGCGTCCCCGAAATGGGGGTGGCATACGATGCAAGACGATTTCAACATTTCGCGGCGAAAGACGTTGGCCGCGCTCGGTACCATCGGTGCGGCGTCGGCCGGCGCCGGCCTCGGTACGAGTGCGTACTTCAGCGATCAGGAAACGTTCGAGAACAACTCGCTCGTGGCTGGCGAACTCGACCTCAAGGTGAGTTGGGACGAGCACTACTCGGACTGGATGGGCGACGAAACCGACCACGCCCGGATGCCCGAGGATGGCGAGACGCCGGACCTCTCGCTCCCCGCGGCCGATCCGAACGGGCGACCCATCGAACTGGTGTTCTCGGATCGCGCGGCGTTCATGGAGGATACGCGGCAGGAGCAGTTCCCGACGGGCGGCCTCGGCGACGCCAACCCCTGTACCGCACTGGCCGATGTCGGCGACGACGACATGGAAGCCCCCGTCATCACCATCGACGACGTCAAACCCGGCGACTTCGGCGAGGTCACCTTCGACTTCGCCGCCTGTGACAACCCGGCGCTGCTCTGGATGAACGGCGGGCTGATCGACGAGGCCGAGAACGGGTTCACCGAACCCGAAGCCGACGACCCAGACGAGGACGGGGCGCAGGCGTCGCTGTGGCCGCTCGCCCTGCTCGGCGCGGTGCCGGCGCTGGGTGGCGGTGACGACAGCGACGGGGTCGAAGCGACGAGCACGGACATGGACGTGGAGACCGAGCCGGACGCCGACGATCCGAGCGACCGCCGGTCGGCGCTCCGCACGGGTGCCGCGGCGGCTGGCGCCGGAACGGCCGGGCTGGCGGCGGCGTCGAAGGCGGTGTCGGCCGCGAGTTCGAAGGGCGACGGTACTCCCACCGATCCCGAGGGCCCGTACGAGGTCAGTATTAGCAACTCCAGCCTCGACGTCAGTGTCGGCGAACTGGGATCGGGGACGAACGTCCAGGGGACGAACTGGGACTTCAACGACGTGGGGACGCTCTACCGCGAAACCTACGGCTTCCGCGACGGGACCGGCTCACTCGCGAACGCCGAGCAGGACGGGTCGCTCGACACGGCCTTCCCCAGTTCGGTCAGTCCCGGGACGACGGCCGAATCGACGGTCACGATTCCGGTCCAAACCTCGGGAGGGACGACCGTCACCCTCGAAGTGGACCGCAACGTCACCCTCGACCCGAACGAGGCGACCCTGCGCGTCGAGTACGAGGTGACCAATCCCAGCGGGAGCGGAGCGACGTTCGACGACCTCCGCATCTCCCAGTACGTCGACTACGATATCGGCGCCCCGGGGAGCGAAGTCGGAGAGTACTTCCTCGATACGGCGACGGAGTGTGAGTTCATCTTCCAAGAGGATACGGGACTGGGCCTGTTCGCTGGCTTCACCGGCGAAGCTCTGAGCGTCAATCACGACCTCGACTACTGGTCGACGACGCTCAACCGCTGGCGGAACGGGGGCTACAACAACGACGACAAGTATCCCGACAGCGGGACGAACGATGTCGGCCTCGCCTTCGAGTGGAGCCTCGGAGAACTCGCTCCCGGCGAGGCGACCACCTTCCGCAACTCCTTCGTCTACAACGAGAACGAGTCCGACTTCGAGACGGAGATCTGTCAGGAGAGCCCCGGCCAGCCGACGCCCGAACCGACCGGCGGCCCCGAACTCGCCGACAAACTCCGTGCCCGCGCGTGGTACGACGGCGGCGACAACATCCACCAAGACGACGAGACCGTGTTCATCGAGGGCTCCCTCCGCGAGGTGCTGAACGCGCTCTCCGCCGGCAACGGCGTGCCGCTCAGCGGTAACGAGCCTGCTCCGCAGGGTGGTGGCGCCGAAACCAGTCGGGACTGCTACTCCGAAGCGCCGGACGTCCACTACGTCGCCTTCCAGTGGTGGCTCCCCATCGACCACGGCAACGAGGTGCAGGGCGACTCCGTCACCTTCGACCTCGGCTTCTACACCGAGCAGTGCCGCCACAACGACGGTAGCGGGATGAACAACGAGGACGTCGGCGACGAGGTCGACCCATAGTCTGAGCTACCCGCGCCGCCCACCCCCCTAGTACACTTCGTCCGCGTCGATCCGCCCGTCGTGGATCGGCCCGCGGACGGTCACCTCTTCGCCCAGCCGCAGGTCCGCGTCCGTCTCGACGCTCCGCGTCTCCGTGCCGTCGTCGAGGACGACCGGATTCCCCGCCTGCACGACCGTCCCCGTGAACTGGACGGTCTCGCCGTCGGCGGAGCCGGCCGTCGCGGCCGTACTCGCCTCGCTCGTCGAGGCCCCGGTGCCACCGTCCCCGTCGTCACCGAACGCGTCGAGGCCGGGACTCCCACCGCTCGCGTTCGCCGTGCCTCCCGATTCCGCCGTCCCCGCGTCGGTCCCCGCCGCGTCTTCCGGCGGCTCGGTCACCGTCACCGTCGCGCGCCACCCCGCCGACGCTTCCAAGTCGTCCTGCCACCCCTCTTGAATCTCGGCGTCGGTGACGACGACGTAGTCCGCGAGGTCGATGTCGAAGTCGGCCTTCTCGCCCCACAGCGCGACCCGGATGTCGCCCGTCTCGTCTTTGATCCGGACGTTGCGCACCTGCCCCTCGCTCCCGTCGTCGCGGTCGAACGTTCGCTTGGGATCGGTTTCGATGACGCCGCCGGCGAGGTCCGCCGTCTGGCCGAGCTCTAGGTCGGCGATGTCGTCCGTCTCCGGATCGTAGCTGACGGCTTCGTCTATCTCCTCGACCGCCCCGCGCGACCCGACGTGGAGTTCGAGGTCGCCGTCGCGTTCGCGGACGTAGCCGTCGACGACTTCGACCGACGTACCGGGGTCCAGCTCCTCCGCTCGGTCGGCCTTCTCGTCCCAGAGCGTCACCCGCACGCGCCCCGTCTCGTCGCCGAGGGTCAGGTTCGACACTCGGCCCTCGCTCCCGTCGTCGCGGTCGAAGGTCCGCACCGAATCCGTCGCCAGTACCTGCCCCTGCAGGTTCACGTCCGAGAGGCCGAGCGAGAGGTCGTCGGCGCGGTAAGTGTCCTGTACCTGTACGTCCACCTCGGCGTCCTCGTCGACTTCGGCCTTGTCGACGCTCACTTCGACGCCGCTGTACCCCTCCTGTGGCCGACCCTTGATCCGGAGCACGTCACCGACGGCGAGTTCGCCGTCGTCGACGGACTGTGCCATCTGATCCCAGAAGGAGATGCGAACCTGTCCCGTCCCGTCGGCCACCTCGACGTTGATGACGCGGCCCTCGTCGGCCTCGTCGCCATCGCCGTCGCCGTCGCTCTCGCGTTCGAACGTCCGCAGGTCGCCGATACTGATCACCTTCGCGAGGAACTTCACCTCGTCCATACCGGGCTCGATGTCGGCGACGCCGCTCACCTCCTCGTCCTCCAGCTCGTGGGCGATGAGCATCGCCGCCGTCTCCTCGTCGGCGAGCCCTCCCATCTGCTCGACCTTGTCGTGGACGGCGGCCTCGAACTCCTCGAAATCGACGTCCGTGTCGAGGTCCTCGTACACGTCCTCGATTACGCCCATAGTACCGTGCAACAGGCGAACCCTCCGGTTAAGCGTTGTCCTTGCTCGAACGCTGCGGTTCCGTCTCCCGATTTCGCTCGTCGTCGCTGGTCGGTCACGGTCGTCGGTGGCCGTGGCTTCGCGTATCAACTTTCGGGCGTCAGACCGACCGGTCGACGACCGTCTTCCGACCGCCCGCCGCGTCGTGGACCACCCGCACCGACCCGACGCTCCCGTCGAGCGTGATCGTCGCGGTGTACGACCGGTAGACCAGCGCCTCCGTACACGCCATGTCGGGCGGTGCGTCCCGCTCCGTCGTGACGACGACGGTCAGCTCGTCGCCGTCGACCGTCGCGGAGCCGAGACTCGCGACCGCGCACCCGTTGGGGCCCGTGATACACCCGTCGACCCGAACCGACGATGTCGACGCGTCGACCGTCGCCGTCTCGGGGTCCGAACACTCGCCCGTGTCGTCGAACGTCCGGTCGGTCACGCGGGGTTGGTCGTCGCCGTCGCCGCCGTCGTCGTCACCGTTGTCGTCACTGTCACCGCCACCACCGCGTCCGACACATCCGGCGAGTGCGAGCAGTGGCGCCGTCCGGAGCAGACTTCGACGATCCATATCTCCACGTCGGTGGCCCGGCGGCATACCCTTTCGGTACTCTCAAAACCGTCTTTGACATTTCCGACGCGTCTCGTTCCCCCGCCGACGTATCGTAACCGTCTTAAGCGACTCCGCGGTATGGAAGAATGAGTCCTGATAGGGTAGTGGACTATCCTCTTGGCTTGCGGAGCCAGGGACCGGAGTTCAAATCTCCGTCAGGACGTTCACTTTAGTCGTGACCTGACTCCGTCAGGTCACTCCTTCGTTCACGCCCTGACGTGCCCCACGCTCGCTACCGC
>Ga0207757_100068_pt1 | contig 83506 bp, 79 predicted proteins | sample A23P3SouthBayCA_2_FD_187752 | JGI IMG/M metagenome (GOLD analysis project Ga0207757, IMG submission 187752) | Aerobic enrichment media microbial communities from Eden Landing Ponds, California, USA - A23 P3 (2) (SPAdes) | ecosystem: Environmental > Aquatic > Marine > Unclassified | place... | reverse complement strand
CCGCCCGTCGGCGGGCCGCCGGGAAGCGCCGCCGTGACGAAGTACGCCGGGCCCTCGGCGGGGTCGAGCGTCGCAGCGACCACTCGCGGGACCGGTAGGTCGGTATCGGCGAGGCGCCGATACACCGCGACCTCGGCGGCCGTGATCTCCGGGCCGACGAACGTGCTGAACTTGACCACGTATCCCCTCGCGTCGGTCTCGACGCGGTAGAGGGTGTTCGTCCCACTCTCGATGCGAGCGGTCGAACGGACCCGCTCGTCGGGGACCGCGTCGGCGACCGCGCGACGGGCGTCTGCGGGAGTGACGGCCGCGTCGGTCATCGGCAGAGATGGGCGCCGGCGACCCAAAAACTGTTGGGCCGGGTTCGAACCGGCGACCGTCCTCGCATCCCGCCATCCCTATGCCGGTCGCCGGCAAACCCTCGCTATGCGCATCGAGTACGACCGCGACACCTGTATCGGGATGTTCCAGTGCGTCGCCGAGTGGGACGGCTTCGAACGCGACAGCGACGCCGGGAAGGCCGTCCTCGTCGACGGCGAGGAACGCGACGACGGCGTCTTCGTCCGCGAGGTGCCCGAGAACGCCGAACTCGACGCGAAGTTCGCCGCCCGTTCCTGCCCCGTCGACGCCATCGCAGTCTACGACGACGACGGCGAGCAGATCGTCTGAAACGCGTCTTCACCCTTCGCGCCACATCCGCCCCGTATTCTCTCCCGATACCGTGCTGTGGTAACGTATAGCACGAATAAACAATCCCGGAAACTGTCTCCGATACCTCGTCGAACCGGCCGACCCAACCGAACGAGCCACCGGTCGGAGGTATTGAAGACAAAACTTTTTCAATACGGTGGTCCATAGAATCGGCAACCCAAGTGATACCTCGTGCCGGAAATGGAAACAGCGCAGTTCGAGACCGACCTGAGTCTCTTCAAGTACGACAACCTGGAACAGCTGCCGCCGGCCTACCGCGAGTTGGCGGAGGCCGAACGGACCGAGCGCATCGAGGCCGCGCTGGCGGAACTCGGCGACGACGTGGTGATCCTCGGCCACAACTACCAGCGGCGGGAGATCGTCGAACACGCCGACTTCGTCGGTGACTCCTACCAGCTCAGCAAGGAGGCCGCCGACGCCGACGCCGACTACGTCGTCTTCGGCGGCGTGACGTTCATGGCCGAGTCCGCCGACATCATCACCGACGACTCCCAGAGCGTCATCCTCCCGAGCATGGAGGCCTCCTGTCCGATGGCCGGGATGGCCGAGGCGCTGCAGGTCGACGCCGCGTGGGCCGAGATCACCGGCGCCGCGCCCGACGAAGAGATCATCCCGATCACCTACATGAACAGCTACGCGGACCTCAAGGCCTTCTGCGCCGAGCAGGGCGGGCTCGTGTGCACCTCCTCGAACGCCCACAAGGCCTTCGAGTACGCCTTCGAGAAGGGCGATAAGGTGCTGTTCCTCCCCGACAAGCACCTCGGGGAGAACACGGCCCACAGGTTAGGAATGGAAGACGAGATCGCCGAGTGGGACCCGTGGGACCCGGAGGGCAAGGACGCGAGCGAGGTCGTCGAGAACGATATCGTCCTCTGGGACGGTTACTGCCAGGTCCACGAGCGCTTCCGCGAGAGCCACGTCGAGGACCTGCGCGAACGGCGCCCCGACGGGAACGTGGTCGTCCACCCCGAGTGTCGCCGCGAGGTCGTCGAAGCGGCGGACGTGGTCGGCTCCACGTCGACCATCTGCGAGACGGTCGAGCAAGCGGAACCGGGCGACGCCTGGGCCATCGGCACGGAGATCCACCTCGCCAAGCACCTCGACCGCTGGCACCCCGAAGTAGAGGTCCTGCCCCTCTGTGGCGACGCCTGCATGGACTGCAACGCGATGCGCCAGATCGACCCGAACTACCTGACGTGGGTGCTCGAAGAACTCGTCGAGGGCCGCGAGCGCAACGTCATCGAGGTCGCACCGGAGGAGAAGGAACTCGCGCAGGTCGCCCTCGACCGCATGCTGGAGATCTAACGATGTCGGGGACCGAGGAGCTCGAAGATTACGACGACTACCGGACGACCGACGTGCTCGTGGTCGGGTCGGGCATCGCCGGACTCGCGGCCGCGCTCGGCGCGGCCCGGGAAGGCGCCGACGTGACCGTCGCGACGAAGGCCGCGCGACCGGAAGGGGCGTCTTCGTGGTGGGCCCAGGGTGGCATCGCCGTCTCCCGCGACGACCCCGACCAGTTCAAGGAAGACATCTTGACCGCCAGCGCCGACACGGCCGACCCCCAAGCGGTCGACGTGCTCGTCGACGAGGCCAACGACGCCGTCTCGGACGTGCTCGTCGACACGCTCGGGGTCGAGTTCGACACGAGCGGCGACGACGGCTCCGGTGGAGACGCCGGCGACTTCGACTTCGGCCGCGAGGCCGCCCACGACGAACCCCGGATCCTCCACGTCGACGCTTCGACCGGGAAAGCGATCCACGTCCCGTTCCTCAACTACCTCGACGGGCACGACGACGTGACCGTCCGCGACGACACCGCGGCGCTCGAACTCGTCTCCCACGAGGGACGGATTCACGGCGCGCTGCTGGAACACGGGGGCGAGGTCACGCCCACCTTCGCCGGCGCGACGGTGCTGGCGACCGGCGGCATCGGCGATCTGTACCCCCACTCGACCAACCCCGACGGCTCGACCGGCGACGGGGTCGCCATGGCCGCGCTCGCGGGCGCGGACGTGGAAGACATGGAGTACGTGCAGTTTCACCCGACAGTGTACCCTGGCAGTGACGAGGAAGGTGACGGCCCGTTCCTCGTCAGCGAGGCCGTCCGCGGCGAGGGCGCCCACCTCCTGAACGCGGAGGGCGAGCGCTTCATGCCCGACTACCACGCCGACGCCGAACTCGCGCCCCGAGACGTGGTCGCCCGGGCCGTCCAGAACGAGCGCGAGGCGACGGGCGAGGTCGTCCTCGACGTGAGCCCGCTGGACTTCGTGGGGGAGTTCCCCGACCTCGTCGAGAAGTGCGAGGAACGCGGCGTCGACTGGGGGTCCGGTATCCCGGTCGGTCCCGCCGAGCACTTCCTCTGTGGCGGCGTCGACGTCGACACGCACGGCCGGGCGTCGCTCGACCGGCTCTACGCCGTCGGCGAGTGCTCCCGCACCGGCGTCCACGGCGCGAATCGGCTGGCCTCCACGTCCCTGCTAGAGGGCCTCGTCTGGGGGCTCCGGGCGGGCGAAGACGCGTCCGAGTACGATCCCGAGATCGTCGAGGCGCCCGAACTGCTCGACCGCGACCCCGCGCTCCCCGAGAACTTCGCCGGCGAGAAGTTCCACCGCCTGCGTCGCGTGATGGACGAGTACGTCGGCCTTCGACGGGACCCCGACGACCTGGGCCGCGCCCAGGCGGTGCTACGCCGGCTGAAGGGCGAGGTCGACGCCTACGTCCGCACGCGCACGGCGCGGTCGCTGTACGAACTCCGCCACGCCTCGGTGACGGCGCTGCTCGTCACGCGGGCCGCCGCCGAGAACGAGCGATCGGTGGGGACGCACAACCTCGTCGAGGAACCGGCGAAATCGCAGGCGGACTGAACGGGAGCGTTCGACGCAAATGATCCCCGACTCCAAGATCGAACAGTGGCTCCGCGAGGACGTGGGCCACCACGACGTGACGAATCAGGTCCCCGGCGAGACCACTGGTCGGCTCGTCGCCAAGGAGGGCGGCGTCGTCGCCGGCCTGGAGGCCGCTCGCGCCGTCTTCGAGTATCTCGGCGTCGATATCGTCGACAGCGCGGCGGCCGGCGACCGGATCGACGCCGGCGACGCCGTCCTCGAGGTCGATGGACCGGCCCGCGAGGTCCTGCGCGGCGAGCGCGTCGCCGTCAACATCGCGGGCCACGCCTCGGGAATCGCGACGAAGACCCGCCGCGCGGTGGACGCGGCCCGCGAGGTCGACCGACGGGAGACCTCGGAAGACGCGAGCGGTGAAACCGCGAGCCGCGAGGGCGCCCCGGACGGCGCCGACGTGCGCGTCGCCGGCACCCGCAAGACCACCCCCGGCCTGCGCGGGGTCGAGAAGCGCGCGGTCGTCGCCGGCGGCGGCGACACCCACCGGCTGGACCTCTCGCACATGGTCATGGTCAAGGACAACCACGTCGCCGAGATGGGCCTCGAATCGGCCGTCGAACACTTCCGCGAACGGGCGTCGTTCGCGACGAAGATCGAGGTCGAGGTCGAGACGCCCGAGCAGGCCCCGCGGGCCGCCGAGGCGGGGGCGGACATCGTCCTGCTGGACAACATGGACCCCGGAACCACCGCAGAGGCGGTCGACCTGCTCCGGGCGGCCGCCGCCGACCTCGGTCGCGAGGTGCTCGCCGAGGCCTCGGGCGGGATCACCGTCGAGACCGTGCCCGACTACGCGGCGACCGGCGTCGACGTGATCTCGATGGGGTCGCTGACCCACTCGGCGCCGACGCTCGACCTCTCCTTCCGAACCGGGTGAGGGAGCGACCGACGCCGGCGCGCCGGCGCGCCGGCCCCACCGTTTATTCTCCAGGAGCGCGACGGCTCGGACATGTCAGAGACGACGATGGACGAGGTCCCGATATCCCCCGGACTGGTCGGCGGCGCGGCCGGGGTCCTCACCTTCGGGATGCTCGCGTACGTGACCGTCCTCCTCTTCGACCGGATCGCCGTCGGCGCCCTCGTCGGCGCGCTCTCCGGCGTCGGCATCTTCTACACGGTGCCCTACACCATCCGACGGGCCGACGAGAGCTACGTCCGCGACGCTCACCAGAACCTCGCCCGGAGCTTCCACCCGGGCGCCGCGGGCTACGCGCTGTCGGGGAGCGGGATCGTCGTCCTGGCGCTGCTGTTCGTCTTCGAGACCCTCCTCCTCCCGGTCGCGGCCGCGCTCGCGCTGGCGATGGCGGAGTACGTGGTTCTCTCACGAGTGCTCCCCAGAGCGGGCGAGTCCTCGGTCGAGGACAGCGAGGACGCGTGGTCGAGCGACGAGTGGGACGAGTGAGCGGCGGGCGACCGCTCCCCCACCGCCCTCACCCGTCCAGTCGGTGGGCGAGCATCACCTCGGCGACGAGTTCGCCGTCGATCTCGTAGTGGTCCTCGCGGACGGCCTCGATGCGCCAGCCGTTGCGTTCGAGGAAGTCGATGGCCGCGTCGTTCGTGGCCGGCAGGCTGTTGTACACCTTCCGACAGCCCCGCGAAGCGGCCCACTCGACGCCGCGCCGGAGGAGGTGGCTACCGATGCCGTGGCGGCGATACCCCTCCAGCACGCCCAGGGTGCACTCGGCGGTACCGCGGAGTTTGGCCTGCTCCTGGCCGCGGACGTGACACCAGCCGACGACCTCCTCGGCGACGGTCGCGACGAAGACGACGCGACACTCCGTCGGCGTGCGCCGCGCGAGCGTCTCCTCGTAGGCGATCTCCTCGCCGACGGTCTCGGCGGTGATGTACCGTCCGCCCTCGGTGACCTCGCGGATGACGCCGACGACGCCCGAGAAGTCCGCCGGCAGGGCCGGCCGGATCGTGTAGGCGACGCCCGCCTCCGCGAACTCCTCGGCCTCGCCCGACTGGAGCCGCGCCTGCAGTCGTCCCTCGGAATCGACCTCGACGAGGTCGTCGCGCTTCAGTATCGAGAGGTGGTGCTGGAAGGACTCGGGGTCGACGCCGACGGTCTCGGCGACCTCGCTGGGGTCGACCGGACCGTGGCGGTCGACGAACCGATAGACGCGCTTGCGGCCGCCCGAGAGGTCGACCTCGTCCGGAACCGACATCGCTCCGAACTAGTCGGTCCAGCATCAAGTATGTGGTGACGTCGACGAGGCGGCGGCCGCCAGCGACCCGTCCCGGACGCCTTCGCTCACTCCTCGACCGGGGCTTCGCCTTCGACGACGGCAGACAGCGGCGCCGCCCGCTCCCACGCGCGGTCGAACACCTCGACCAGCCGACCGGCCATCGACTCGTCGCGGACGTGGATCACGCCCAGGCGCTCGCCGCGCTCGGTCGGGTGCGGGACGTGGAAGGTCAGTTCGTTCCCGTCGACCACGTCGAAGGTCGTCTCCAGGTCGGTCGTGACGCGCACGGAGACGTTCGCCGACGGGTCGGCCACGCGATCGAGCGCCGCGGGCGGCGCCGCGTCGAGCATCGCGGCGTGACCGAGCAGCCGCACCTCGGCCCCCTCGTCGACCGCCTCGTAGAAGGGGGCGACCTCCGGCTCGTACCGGTCCCACGGCGCCGCGGCGTACGGGTAGCTCATCGCCGAGCGGACCGTCTCGCCCGCCGTCGCGAACAGGTCCCGCTCCAGCGAGACGGCGGCGTCGCTGCCAAGCGGCGCCGTCCAGAAGCGACTCTCGGCCGGCGTCGTCGCCGCCAGTTCCGGCCCGATACCCTCGGCGATCGACTCGTAGCGCGCCGCGCGGGCGTCGAGTTCCCGCCGGCGCTCCGCGAGCAGTCTGTCGACCGCCGTCTCCGGGTCGACCGCCGCGTACCGCGTCGGCTCGGTCGACTGGGCGGTCACGATGTCGCGGGCGTCGAGGCCGTTCAGCACGTCGTAGATCCGGCCCATCGGGACGCCGCTCGCCTCGGAGACCGCCTGGGCGGTCGCCGACCCGAGCGACAGCAGCGTCCGGTAGACCTTCTCCTCGTAGCTCGACAGCCCCAGTTCCCCCAGGTCCGACATACCCGGCGGTGGGCGCGGAACCGACTAAAGTACCCGGAAACGGACGGAAAGTGGCGACTGGTTCGACAACCGACTTTCCGGTCGCGGGGCTCGCCCCGTCCATGCATCCGTACCTGACGCTCGCGCTCGCCATCGCCGCCGAGGTGACGGGGACGACCGCGTTGAAGGCCAGCGACGGCTTCTCGGAGCTACTGCCGACTGTCGTCGTGGTCGTCGGCTACGTCGGGTCGTTCTACCTGCTCGGGCTGACGCTGGAGGAACTGCCCGTCGGGCTGGTCTACGCCACGTGGGCCGGCGCCGGTATCGTGGCGACGGCGCTGGTCGGTGTGGTCGTCTTCGAAGAAAATCTCGACGCGGCCGGAGTCGTCGGGATGGCCCTCGTCGTCGCCGGCGTCGTCGCGTTGAACGTCCTCTCGGACGCGTACGCGCCCACGCACTGACGGGCGCGGTCGGACGGGGTCGGTACTCGGCCCCTACTTCATGTCCTGCAGGCGGTCGAGGAGCTCGTCGGCCTCGTCGGCGCCCTCGACGGAGACCTCCCCCTCGTGGTCGTGTTCGTGGACGTTGACCGCGTCGTCCTCGTCGTAGTCGGCGTCCCCGCTCTGGTTCTCCTGTTCGGATTCGTCGTAGCTCCCGAAGCCCATTGCGAAGTCACCTAGCGGGATCGGAGTGAAAAACCGTCCGGTCGTGAACGCCAGTGCGGCGTGCCAGCGGCCCCCACGTCGAGGTGTCGTCCCACGTCGCCGGTCGCCGGCGAGCGTCTTTTCCCGTCGAGCGCCGAACCCGAGCCCGATGACCGACGTTCGGGTCTGCGACGACCACGGGTTCTTCGAGGCCGAGAGCTGTCCGGTCTGCGACGGCGCCGGCCGCGCGGTCCTCGACGGCGAGCGTCGCCGCCGGCTCTCGAAGTACCTGTCGGGCGCGCTCCGGCACTTCCCCGACGACGCGGGCCTGTCCCTGGACGGGGCGGGCTGGACGCCTTTCGACGACCTGGTCGCCGCGGCCGAACGGCAGTACGACTGGGGGGACCGCGAGGCCGTCGCCGCGGTCGTCGCGACCGACCCGAACGGCCGCTTCGAGCGCACCGGCGGGGCCCGGGCGGGCGGAACCACACGGGTGGACGAACCGGGCGACCGCGTCCGCGCGGCCTACGGCCACTCGGTGGACGTGGATCTCGACTCGGGCGACGGTCCGGTCCCGGACACGCTCTACCACGGCACCGCGCCCGACGACGTCGACGCCATCCGCGCGGAGGGCCTGAAACCGATGTCGCGCCAGCTGGTTCACCTCTCGGGCACCGTCGCGGAGGCTCGCCGCGTCGGCGCGCGGCACGCGGCCGAGCCGGTCCTGTTCGAAGTCGACGCCGCCCGGATGACCGCCGAGGGCCGCGAGATCACCCGCCGCGGCCGGGCGACCTACACGACCGAGCGCGTGCCCCCGGAGTTCCTGTCGCTGCTGTCGGAGTGAGTCGCTGCGACGGCGCTCCGTCGCGGTCGGGGCGGAGTCCACTCCCACCCGAAACGGTTTGTCGGCGGGTCGCGCTACTGGAGGCGTGTTCGGCAGCGACCGATCGACTCGCGTCGGTATCGACGGCGAGCGATTCACGATCGACGGCCGCCCGACCTACGAGGGACGGAGCCACGAGGGAGTCCCGATCGAGGGACGGCTGTTCAACGCCCGCGTCGTCCACGCGTGGTTCGACGACGGGAATCCGGAGACGCGCGAGAACTGGGCCTACCCCGACACCGGGGAGTGGGACCCCGAGCGCAACGTCTCCGAGTTCTGCGCGGCGCTGCCCGCCTATCGGGACCGCGGCCTGCGCGCGATCGCCGCGAACCTCCAGTGTGGCAGTCCGGAGGGGTACTCGGAGACCCAGCCGTGGACCGTCTCGGCGTTCCGGCCCGACGGGTCGCTGAAGCCCGAGTGGATGGCCCGCGTCGAGCGCGTCCTCGACCGCGCCGACGACCTGGGACTGGTCGTGATCCTCGGGCTGTTCTACTTCGGCCAGGACGGGGTGCTGGAAGACGAGGCCGCGGTACAGCGCGCCGTCGACGAGGCCCTCGAGTGGCTGCTCGACCGGGAGTACACGAACGTCCTGGTCGAAGTCGCCAACGAGTGCGACATCCACTACGACCACGACATCGTCGACGTCGAGCGGGTGACGGAGCTGATCGAGCGCGTGCAGGGGATCGAACGGGACGGCTACCGCTACCCCGTCGGCGTCAGTACCAGCGGCGGCGTCGTCCCGCCGGACGACGTGGTCGCGGCCGCCGATTTCGCCCTGCTGCACGGCAACGGCGTCGACGACCCGGACCGCATCCGCGAGATGGTCGCCGAGGTCCGCGACCGCCCCTCCTACGAACCGATGCCCGTCGTCTTCAACGAGGACGACCACTTCGCGTTCGGCTCGGACTCGAACCTCGACGCCGCGATCGAGGCCGGCGCGTCGTGGGGGTACTTCGACCCCGGCGCGAACGACTACTGGCACGGCTACCAGTCGCCGCCGGTGCGCTGGGACGCCAATACGCCCCGCAAGAAGGCCTTCTTCGCGTATCTCGACGGCGTCACCGGGCCCGAAGACGCACCGGCATCCGACGACTCGTAACCGTTCGCGCCCGGCGTTGCCGGCCGGCGGACGGTCGTCGTCCGCGGTCGCGCTCAGATCACCTGGTAGCCGCCGTCGACGTGGACGGTCTCGCCGGTGACGTAGCCGGCGGCGTCGCTGGCCAGGAAGAGAGCGGCGCCGGTCACGTCGTCGACGGTCCCCGCCCGCTCCATCGGGATCGGTTTCAGCAGGTCGCCCGCAGCGACCGACCGGCGCTTGTCGGCGGCCGAACTGTCCCCGAACGCGGTGGCCGTCCGCCCGGGCGCGACCGCGTTGACCCTGACGTCGGGCGCGAGTTCGAGCGCGGCGCTGCGGGTGATCATCCGGATCGCGCCCTTCGTCGACTCGTAGCCGATCTGCTCGGGTTTGGCCATCGTCGCCGAGATGGAGGACACGTTCAGGACAGTGCCCTCGACGCCCCGCTCGCGCATGTCGCGGGCGGCGGCCTGACAGCCGAACAGGCAGCCGCGGACGTTGACCGCGTGGAGGCGCTCGAACCGCTCGGGGTCGATGGAAAGCACCGATTCGGTCAGGTGGACCCCGGCGTTGTTGACCATCACGTCGACGCCGCCCAGTTCGCGGGCCGCTCCGACGGCCGTCTCGACCTGCGCCGGGTCGGACACGTCCGTCTCGACGAACTCGGCGCGGCCGCCGTCGCGCTCGATCGCCTCGCGGGTCGGGACGGTCGCGTCGTCGTCCCGCGGTCGTTCGCGCCGGTCGGCGACGACGACGGCCGCGCCGGCGTCGGCGAACGCTCGCGCGAGCGCCCGGCCGATGCCGGAACTGCCGCCCGTGACGAGCACCGTCTCGCCCGCGAAGTCGAAGTCGGTCGTTCCCATGCCCCGCCGTTCCGGTCGGACCGACATGGGTGTGTCCGTCGCACGCCCCGGCCCGAGCCGGGTCGCTTCGATCTACTACTGTTGAACCGCTCCAAAACGGGCGTATCGACGCCCGCTGGGCCACACGTGGGGTAGAGCGCACACCGTTCGCCGGTGCTACTGTTCCACTCATAGTGGAACGGATCGCGGCCGTTCGCCGGAGGGGAACTTCGGTCCGGTGGGTCCGAGCGGTCGAACCGGCCGTCGGCCGCCGCCACACGGTCCTTCGACCGGGCGACCGATCGAACGGACACGGCCCTCACCGCGGGACGGCGGTGGTCGCCCCGTCCGACGCGACTGTCCGAAGCCCGACACGTGGTGTGTTCTTCATAACCAAACAGAATCGCCGCCGATATCGTGATATAAGTGGTCGTCTCAACGGCCCCGATAGTGCATTTGTAGCGTATTCTCCCGCGTTCGGATTTAGGACGGTGGAATCTGCGGTGATAACATGGATAAATATTATATACCAGTCGATGGAGGAATGTGGTATGCCACGCGATCACACTGGCAGTGGTTCGGACCTGTCACGTCGACAGTACGCACAGATACTCGCCGGCCTGGGCGCGGCGGGCCTGGCGGGATGCCCGAGTGGGAGCGGCGAGGGCACGCCGACCGACGGTGGCGGTGGGAGCGAGGATACCCAGACCGACGCCGGGGGAGACGTGGACGACGCGACGCCGACGCAATCGGACGACGGTGGGAGCGAGACCGCCACGGACCGACAGGCGGTCACCGACACGATCCGGGTGGCGGTCAACAACTCGCCGGACGTGTTCAACTGGAACCCCTGGACGCCCCAGGACAACACCTACGGCGACGAGTGGATGTCCGAGCTGAACGGGCTCAACAACGTCCACACGAAGACCAACGCCTACAGCGGGACGACGGTACCGACCCCGCACAAGCCCGACCACGAGGAGGTCGAGCTGATGACGTGGATCGAGGAGTGGACCGTCGAGGAGCCCTACGACTGGCGCCACCACCTCGACGACCGGGCCTCGTTCTGGAACGGCGACCCGTACGACGCCCCGACGCTGGTCCAGCACAACCACACCGCCTGGTTCTTCAACGGCAACAAGTACACCGAGGGCGCCACGTTCAACGAGGAGGCCGAGGACCAGTGGACCCGCCACGGCTGGTTCGACAAGGGGACGGTCCCCGAACAGGACCCCAACCCCGTCGCCAAGCCCATCATCGAGGCCACGGCCAAGGGCCTGCTGTTCAATCCGCCGCTACACACGGACTTCACGGACCCGTACTTCGAGCAGTTCCAGGACGCCTCCTCGGCCGACGAGGTCTCGTCGATCAACGACGACCTGGCGAGCGACCGCGTCTCGCTGCAGCGCATCGCCATGGAGGAAGGCGAGGGCTGGGGGTCGGGGATGTACGCCCTCGAGACCATGGACGACGTGGGCTCGGAGTCGATGGTCCTCCGGAAGAACGACGACCACCCCAACGCCGGCCACACCAACGTCGAGAACGTCGAGATCTTCTGGGCGGACGCGAGCCGGCGCCAGACGCTCGCGTCGAACGGCTCGCTCGACTTCAACGGCGGCGCCGTCACGCCGAGTTCGGACTTCAACCGCGAGATGCTCCCCGACCACATGCAGGAGCTGACGCGGTGGCTCAACGCCACGCTGGGCACCCAGTGGCTGATGAACTGGCACAACCCGCACCTCCAGCGGCTGTGGGTGCGCCGCGCCTTGGTCGAGGCGGTCAACTGGAACGCCGTCGTCGCCAACGGCTTCGGCGAGGAGACCGGCCAGACCACCTCCTACGACACGTTCCTGATGGACTCGGAGAACGAGGCGACCTTCTCCGAGGAGTTCCTGGACAGCCTCCACACCTACTCCCGGGAGCAGAACCTCGAGAACGCGAACCAGTACATGCGCAACGCGGGGTACAGCAAGCAGGGCGGCCAGTGGGTCGACCCCAACGGCAACGCCGCGACGATCGACCTCACGGCCCAGTCGGGCAACAGCAGCTACGTCCAGGCCGCCCAGACCATCCGGGCGAACCTCGCCAACTGGGGCTTCGGCGTCAACTTCTCGACGCCCGGCTTCTCGTCGTGGTCGGACAGCCTCAACCCGGAAGGCAGCGGGCTGAACTACGACACGTCGATCTTCTGGTCGGACACCGCCACCATCTTCGGCAAGTACAACGACCGCGGCGCCTGGTGGGGCGAGGCGCTGCTGGGCGGCAGTCCCACCGCCGGCAGCGTCTTCCGGCTCACCGAGGAGGACGACCGCGACACCCAGAACAAGCCCGTCCACGTCCAGCTCCCCGAGGAGGTCGGCTCCATCGAGGCCCCCGACGAGGCCGGCATCAACCCCGACCTGGAGAACGGCCGCGAGGTCGACATGTTCGAGGTCGTCCAGGCGATCCGCGAGCCCGGCGCGTCCCAGGAAGAGGTCCTGGAGCTGTACCGCACCTGCGCGCAGTACTACAACTACTACCTCCCCGACTTCGTGTTCGCCCAGTCGCTGTCCGGGACGTGGGGCAACGTCCGGGACTTCGAGTGGCCGGGCGACGGCGCCCGCGCCCTCGACTACGCCCGCAACGTCAACATGCCGATCGGCACCACCCTGACCGGCCTCACGCAGGCCAGCACCGACACCGACTACGAACCGCCCGAGTGACGGGCCCCTCGGCGGTCGCGCACAGGCTCGCCGAACCGCGACGGCGGTGATCTGCCGTCGACCCTCGCGATTTTTCCTTGTCGACCCGGTAGCTCCGGCCATGCCCCGGATCCTCGTCGCCGGCGAGACGCTCGTCGACTTCCTGCCGGAGAGCGACACGCCCCTCGCGGCCACCGAGGCGTTCGCCCGCCGACCTGGCGGCGCCCCCGCCAATGTCGCCGTCCGGCTCGCCCAGCTCGACCGCCCCGCCTGGTTCTGGACCCGCGTCGGGAGCGACCCGTTCGGCGACTTCCTCGCCGAGACGCTCGCCGACCGCGGCGTCCCCGACCGCTTCGTCGAGCGCGACCCCGCGGCCAAGACCACGCTCGCGTTCGTCAGCGGCGACCCGACGAGCGGCCCCCGCTTCACCTTCTACCGCGACGGCACCGCCGACACCCGCCTCCAGCCCGGCCGGGTCCCCGACGACGCCCTCGACGCCGTCGAGTGGGTCGTCGTCGGCAGCGTCCCCCTCGCCAGCGACCCCGCCCGACGGGCCGTCCACGACCTCGTCGACCGCGCGAACGCCCGCGGCTGTCGCGTCGTCTTCGACCTGAACGCCCGCCCCGAGCTGTGGGGCGACGCCGACTTCGCCGGAGCGGTCGACCGGATACTCCCCGCCGTCGACGCGGTCAAGGCCTCCCCCGAGGACCTGGGCCCGGCCGGGATCGAGGGCGACACCGCCGACATCGGCGCCGTGGCGCCCCAGCTTCACGAGCGCGGCCCTCACACCGTCTTCCTGACGCTGGGCGAGGGCGGTGCGGCCGCGCGGGCGAGCGCCGACGCCCCCTGGGGGCCCGCCGCGGCCACTCACGGGGGGTTCGCGGTCGACGCCGTCGACACCACCGGGGCCGGCGACGCCTTCACCGCCGGCGTCGTCGACGCGCTGGCCGGCGGCGAGCGCGACCTGACGGCGGTCCTCGAACGCGGGAACGCCGTCGCCGCCGCGTCGACCACCCGCGCCGGCGGGACGGCCGACCTTCCGAACCCGGATTCCGTCGTGTAGACCGCTCGTTCGCCGCTCTCGAACGGTGTCAGCACTGACCTGTGGCGACACCTTCATATTCGCGGGTCGTGCAGTGATCGACAGATGGCGAACACAGGCCCGACACACGACGTATCGATACACGGGGTGATCCCGCCGACGATCACCGCCTTCACCGACGAGGAGGAACTGGCGCTGGAGGCGACGGCCGCTCACGCGCGGTTCGTGGTCGATCGGGGCGTCCACGGCGTCTTTCCGCTGGGAACCAACGGGGAGTTCCCGATGCTCAAGCCCGACGAGCGGGCCGCGGTCATCGAGGCCGTCGTCGACGAGGTGGGCGAGGAGGTACCGGTGATCGCCGGCGTCAGCGCGCCCAGCACCCGGAACACCGTCTCCTATTCGCTCGACGCCGAGGACGCGGGCGCCGACGCCGTCGTCGTCGGCATCCCCTACTACTACCCGATCGACAACGACGCGATCGTCGAACACTACGAGGAAGTGACCGACGCCGTCGACATCCCGGTGTACATCTACCACTTCCCCGCTCGGATGGGCAACAAGCTCGATCTGGACACGCTGGACCGGCTGGCGGCCATCGACGGGATCGTCGGCGTCAAAGACTCCAGCGGCGACGTGGCGTGGCTCGGCCAGGCCATCGACCGCCATCCCGAACTCACCTACCTCGCCGGGCTCGATTCGCTGCTGTTCGCCGAGCTGGAGATCGGTTGTACCGGACTCGTGAGCGCCGTCTCGAACGTCTTCCCGGAGATGACGGTCGAACTCTACGAGTCGTACGTCGACGGCGACGAGACCCGCGCCCGCGAGCTGCAGAGCCGCGTGTTCGACGTGTGGAAGGCCATCGACCAGGGCCCCTATCTCGGCGGCGTCAAGTCCGCGCTGGACCTGCACCCCGAGGTCGAGTTCGACCCCGGTCCGATGCGGCGACCGCTCCAGCGGATGAGCGAGGAGGAGGAAGTGCAGCTCGAACGGACGCTCCGGACGCTGGACCTGATCTAGGACGCCCGAGCGAATCCACCGCTCGGCGGGGTCAGTCGTCGCAGTCGGCGGCGGCCGCGACGCCCCGTTCGCGGCGGGCCGCCGGCTCGACGTCCGCGTTGGCGGCGACCTCCCGGCCGAGCTTCCGGATCCGGTCTTCGAGGCCGGGTTCGACCACGTCGGGGCCGTCGAACTTGTCGTAGGCGCCGCGGATACCGACCTGGGTGGGGACCGTCCAGCCGTGGACCGACCGGACCACGGTGCGCAGATGATCGAACGTGCTCGCGTAGCTGCCGCCGCCGGCGGTCGCGAGCAGTCCCACGGTCGTGTCGGTGAACTCGTCTTTGCCGCAGTAGTCCAGCGCGTCCTTCAGCGTCGCCGAGTACGAGCCGTGGTAGACGGGCGAGCCGAGGATCACCGCGTCGGCCGCGCGGACGCGTCGCTTGAACTCGGTCACCGTTTCGCCCTCGTCGGCGTCGGGGTCGAACGGTGGCAGGTCGACCGTCCGCAGGTCGAGCAACTCGGTGTCGGCGCCGGCCTCGGCGGCCGCGTCGAGCGCGACCCGGAGGGCCCGGCGGGTGTAACTACCCTCGCGGCGGCTGCCGCAGACGGCGACCACGTCGGGGCGTGTCATGTACGCGGATCGACGGAGCGAGCGGATAAAGGTTCGCTGAACGCCGTTTTGGTAGCGGCGCGGACAGATCTCCCCGCCCGCCTCGCCGTGGCCGCCGCTACATAGCCGTCGGGAGCCCTACGTGCCCCACATAGCAACCGGTTACACGGGCTAGCGGGCAGATACCACCACGCCTGGGACACATGACGGACACACCACCCGAGCGGATCGCCGACGCCGTCGGGACCGTAGACCGAGAGATCGAGTACATCACCGACGAGCGGGTGGCGTTCGACCGCTTCCGCGCCCGCCTCTCGAAGGTCGACCCGTGGAGACCGGCGGAGAGCGACGGGAATGCGGTGTCGGCCGGACTCGGCGGGGGCGGGCCCGCGCTCGCCGCGGCGCGGTCGGAACCGCGGACCGGCGCCGGGCTTCGAACGGTCCGGACGGCCTACCGCGAGACCGTGATGGCCGTCCCGCACTTCGAGGCCGAATACGACGACACCCTCTCCGAGAACCTCGCCGCCGAGTTCGGCGCCGACGTGGCGACGCAGGTGGTCGACGGGACCCGACTGACGCCCCCGCTGTACCGCGCGCTCGCCGCCGCCGCCGACCGCGCCGTCGACGAGCGGCGGCGGTTCCGCCGCGCCCTCGAACGCGAGCGCGACTCCCTGGTGACCGTCCGCGACGAACTCGCCGCCTGCGAGCGCCGGCTCGACGACCTCGTGACCGACCTCGACGGCGCCGACTCCGCGCGGCTGAGCCGCCTCGACGAGCGACTGGCCGACGCGGAGTCGACCTGCGCCGATCTGGCCGACGAGCGCCAGCAGCTCGTCCACGGGCGCCCCGCCGTCCCCCTCTCGGGGGTCGACGGCGTGAGCCTCGTCAGCTTCCTCTACAGCGACCGCGAACGGCGGTGCCCCGCGCTGGCGGCCGTCGCCGACTGCCTCGAACGGGTCCGCGACCTCCGGACGCGCTGTCTGCGGTGATTCCCGGGACGGTGCCGGTTCCGCCGTTCGATCGACCGTCGACCACGCGTTCGCACTCACAGATCCAGCCGTGAAAATCGCGTCACAGGGGCTAAGTCGGTGTCGGGCGTAGGACGAGTGGATGAACGCGAGCGGGTATCGGGAATCCCTCTACGAAGCGTTTACCGACACCGGCGACGTGGACTCGCAGGTAGCCGACGCGCTCGCGCTGGGAACGGAGTACCTCTCGCTCGGGCTGGGCTTTCTCACGCGTATCGACGACGGGACACAGGAGATCGTCCAGTCGGTCGGTGACCACGACCGGATCCGACCGGGCGAGACCTGTCCGCTCGACCGGGCCTACTGTCAGCGGACCGTCGAGGTCAAGGGGTCGCTGGCCGTCCAGCACGCCGGGTCGTCCCCGGTGGTCCCGACGCGGGCGCTCCGGACCTTCGATCTGGGCACGTACGTCGGGGCGCGCGTCGAAGTCGAGCGCGGCGTCTACGGAACGGTGTGTTTCGCCGACGAGTCCGCCCGGGACACGCCGTTCTCCGAGGCCGAGCAGCTGTTCGTCGAACTGCTCGCGAAGCTGGTCGGACGGGCCATCGAACGGCGCGACCACGAGCGGGAGCTGCGCGAGCGGGCCGACCGATTGGCCCGGGAGAAACGGCGCTTCGAGGGCATCGCCGAGAACAGCTTCGACATCATCTTCCGCCTCGACCCGAACGCGAGGTTCACGTACGTCTCGGCCGCGGCCGAACGCGTCCTGGGGTACGACCCCGACGCGCTCGTGGGCTCGACGTTCACCGACCACCTCCACGAGTCGTCGGCCGACGACGCGACGGCGGCGTACTCGTCGGTCCTCGACGGCGAGGCCGTCGAGGGGCTGGAACTCGCGTTTCTGGACGCCGACGGGGGCACCGTCGCCCTCGAAGTAAACACGACACCGATCCGCGACGGCGGCGAGGTCGTCGGCGTCCAGGGGGTCGGTCGCGACGTGTCTGCCCGGAAGGAACGCGAACGGGAACTGCGGCTCAAGAACCGCGCGATGGACGAGGCCGAGACCGGTATCTCGCTCGTCGACAACACCGACCCCGAGCGCCCGCTCGTCTACGTGAACGAGGGGTTCGGCCGCGTGACGGGCTACGACCCCGAGGAGATGCTCGGACGGAACTGTCGGTTCCTCCAGGGCGAGGCCACCGACCCCGACGCCGTCGCGACGCTGCGGGCGGGGATCGAGGCGAACGAGGCCGTCTCGACGGAGGTCGTGAACTACCGCGCGGACGGGAGCCCGTTCTGGAACCGCGTCCGACTGAACCCCATCGAGAACGACGCCGGGCGGGTCACGCACTACCTCGGCTTCCAGGACGACGTGACCGAGCGCAGGCGGACCGCACGGCTGCAAGCGCTGCTCAACCGCGTGTTGAGACACAACCTCAGGAACGATATCGTCCCGTTCCTGGGATACGGCGAGATGCTGCGGCGGGGCGAGGACCGCGGGGTCGACCTCGGTGCGCGGATCGAGGACAGCGCCGAGAAGCTCGTCGCACTGAGCGACAAGGCCCGCGACCTGGACGAGTGTGCCCGCCGCGATCCCGCCCACGAACGCCTCGATGTCACGGAGCTGGTGGCCGGGGCCGTCGACGACGCCCGCGACGGTGATCGCCGGGCGCGCATCGAGCAGCGAATCGAGACTGACCGCGGGATCTGTGCCGGCGCCGAACTCCGGCGGGCGCTCGCCGAACTCGTCGAGAACGCGCTCGAACACGGGGTCGACGGTCCGGAGGCGCGCGTCGAGATCGCCGCCGCCGACGACGGGGACTGGGTCGAACTCACCGTCACCGACGACGGGCCGGGGATCGGCGCGATGGAGTCGGCGGCCGTCGAGAGCGGTCGCGAGACGGCGCTCGAACACGGCTCCGGGCTCGGGCTGTGGCTGGTCAACTGGATCGTCACGCGGTACGGCGGCTCCTTTCAGGTCGAGGCCGACGGCGGCACCGTCGCGCGGATCCGCCTCCCCGGTATCGACGACGAGACGCCGGTCGAGGCGGTCGCCCGGCCGCCGACGGTGCTGTTTCACTGACGGGCGGCCCGACGGACCGACCGCGCGAGCGACGGTCGCCCACTGTGACCGCACCGCAAACGGGAACCTTTGGCCGCGAGCGGGGGGTTAAACCGACAGCGGCCGCGACCGGAGACCGTGACCACCAGCGAGGGTTCGGGCGCGACCGCGACGACCGGAGCGAAGCCCCGCGGCCGCGCCGGCGTGTTCGTCTCCATCTGCGCCTTCTCCTTCCTGGTGAACTTCGGCCGGATCGCCTTCGCCCCGCTGGTCGACTACTTCATCCGCACGGGGGTCAGCCCGGCCACCGCGGGCCTGGCCGCCACCGCCGTCTGGGTCGGCAGCGCGCTCCCGCGGCTGCCGACGGGCTATCTGCTCACCGTCGTCTCGCGCCACCGCGTCCTCACCGGGATGGGCGTCTTCCTCGCCGCCGCGGCCGCGTTCACGGCGTTCTCGCCGTCGATTCGCGTCACCGTCGCCGGCGCGCTGCTCGTCGGCCTCGCCTCGGGCGTGTTCTTCATCGCCGCCAACCCACTCGTCAGCGAACTCTACCCCCAGCGGGTCGGCCTCGCGGTCGGGCTCCGCGGGATGTCCTCGCAGATCGCCGCCGTCACCGCTCCGTTCCTCGTCTCGGTCGCCATCGCCAGGGGCTCCTGGCGGCTCTCCTTTCGCGCGCTGGCCGTCCTCGCGGTCGTCGTCACCGTCGTCTTCGTCCTCGCGGCCCGCCGGGCCGACCTCCCCGACGCCGGCGTCGACGACCGCGACCTGCTGGGCGCGATCCGCGCCCAGTGGCACCTCGTCGCCGCCGGCGTCGTCTTCGTCGGCGTCACCGGCTTCGTCTGGCAGGGCGTGTTCAACTTCTACGTCACCTACCTCGGCGCGAAGGGCTTCGAGGCCGGTCCGGCCAACACCTTGCTGACGATCACCTTCGCCGCCGGCGTCCCGTCGTTCGTCGTCGCCGGGCGCCTGGCCGACCGCTTCGACTACCTCCCCGTCCTGCTGGGGGTCCTCGGCGGGTTCGTCGTCGCCCTGTTCGCGCTCACGCTCGTCTCCTCGTGGGCCGCCGTCGCCGCCGTCTCTATCGTGATGAGTCTGATCATCCACGGCCTGTTCCCGGTCGCCGACGCCTACCTGCTGGACTCGCTGCCCGACGAGAACCGCGCCAGCGCCTACTCGGGCTACAGCGCCGTCATGATGCTGATGCAGGCCCCCGGCGGCGTCGCCGTCGGCGCGTTCTACCAGTTCGGCATCCCCTACGACGGCGTCTTCGCGGGTACGCGGTGCTGGTCGGACTCGTCGCGGTCGGGATGTTCGCGCTCGCCCGGGCCGGGCGGTTGCCGACCGGGTCGTGAGCGGTCGCGGAGCAGGGCCGACTGACGGGTTCGCCCCAGCGATTCACCGCTCGCGGGCGGCGAACGCGGATTCGAGGCGATCGCCCCGGCCGCTCCGGACGAAGACGGTCACGAGGTCGCCCGCTTCGATGGTCGTCTCGCCGTGGGGAGTCACCACGTCGCCGTCGCGCTCGATGGCGACGACGAGCAGGCCCTCGTCGAGCAGTTCGTCGGCGTTCGCCTCCCGGAGCGAGCGCCCGGTGATCGGCGCGTCCTCGTCGACGGTCAACTCGACGACTTCGGCGTCGCCGGTGAGGCTCATGAAGTCGGTGATCGAGGGCGCCGGTCGGGTGTCTGCCGGTCCGTAGGGCCGGTAGGGACTGAAGTGCTCGCGCTTGACGATGTCCTGATCCTCGATGTCGACGCCGAGTTCGAGGATGGCGTCGCCGATGCGGGTCAGGTCCTCCGTGTCGTGGCCCACCGCCACGACCTCCAGGTCGTCCCTGCCGGTCATGATCTCGCGGACGTTGACCACGCCGGGGATCTGCAGCACCCGCTTGGCGAGTTTCCCGCGGTCGGCCGCCCCGGTCGTACACTTGAACCGGTTCGTCAGCATGCCCTCCGCGCGCTCGTAATCGATGTCGGCGTGGTACCCCTCGACGATCCCCCGTTCCTCCAACTGCGCGATGCGGTTGCGGATCGTCCCCGGAGAGACGTTGACCTCGTCAGCCACGTCCGGCGCTGACGTGTTCCGGGCGTCTCGCGCCAGGTGATAGAGGACCCGCTTGTCTATCTCGTCCAGCCGGTAGCCCATACGACCGTCTACCGCGGCCCGGCCCAAACTGTTTCGGGTCGAGGTGACCGCCAGCGGTCGGGCCCCCGTCGCTCGCCAGTCGCCCCACGACCGCCGTCTCCATCGCGGGCCCGCGTCCGGTCTGACTTCGGGTCCGTTCCCCGGTCTTGTGAGAATAACAACTCTTCTGGCGATAGCGTAGAATCTGGTGGGAAGTATTGCGGGAAAGCTAGATGAGAACTGATATATGCCTCTATCTGGAACGGCAGGCAATGACCGATCGGCCAGCCAGCTCGGAGTGGGCCCAGACGAGCGAGCCGTCGTCTCGGCGCGTGCTCTACCCGGTGTTCGGGTCGGAGTCGGAGACCGTGGTCCACATCGGAGCCAGCGTCGCTCAGGGCGCCGATGCCGAGCTGGTCGTCGGCCACCTCGACGACGCGACCGGCGAGCCCTCCTTCGACGCGAGTCGCGATCTCGCGAAGACGGTCTTCAGGGCCCAGACCGACTGCGCGCTGGACGTTCGCGTTCAGGGCGTCCCGCTGCCGGGATCGGGCGTGCTGGAGGGTATCGTCGCCGGTGCCGACACCCACGACGGCGGGGTCGTCGTCCTCGGCGACGAGGTCACGGAGCGCCGCGAATCGAAACTCGCGGGACGGATAGCCGGCGACACCGTCGTCGTCAACGACCGGGCGCCGCTGGCGTCGGTCGCGTCGCTCCTCGTGCCGGTCGCCGACGGTCCCCACTCCGGTGCGGCGGTCGACGCCGCGGCGGCGGTCGCCCGCGCCAACGACGCGTGGCTCGAACTCGTCCACGTCGAGACCGGCGACGCCGACGAGTCCGTCGCCGACCCCGAGGCCCTCCTCGAAGCGGCCCGCGACCGCGCGGCCGGCGTCGAAGTCGACACCCGCGTCGTCGAGGCGGACGGCGTGGCCGACGCCATCGTCGACGAGTCGGAGTACCACGACGTGACCGTGATCGGCGCTCCGGCCAGCGGACGGCTCCGCCGACTCATCTTCGGGTCGACCGCGGCCGACGTGCGCGAGGACGCTCACAACACGGTCGTGATGGCCCGCCACGGCTCCGACCCCGAGCGGACGCTGTTCGACGGACCCATCCGGTAGCGCGGTCCGGGCGGTCGGTTCCGACTGCGGTTCGACCCAACAGTTACCGACGAGCGTCGCGTACCCGCGCTCATGCGACTCGACCGGATCGGCGTCGACGAGTCGGTCGCGGCGGTGTTCCCGCCGGAGCGACTGGTCGACCGACTCGCCGACGCGACCGACGAGACGACCGTCGAGATCCGCGCGGTCGACGGCGCTCCGGGTTCGCTGGCCGACTGCGACGCCGTCGTCACGCTCGAACACCGGGAGCCGTTCCTCGACCTGCGGTGGGTTCACTCGATCCAGGCCGGCGTCGACCGCTTTCCCCGTGAGCGGTTCCGCGAGGCGGGCGTCGTCCTGACGAACAGCACCGGGATCCACGGCGACGCAGTCGGCGAGACGGTCGCGGGGTTCGTCCTCGCGCTCGCGCGGCGCATCCACGAGCACGCCGCGAGCCAGACGGCCACCGAGTGGGACCGGCCCGACTGGGACGAGGCCTGGACCGTCGCGGGCGAGCGGGCCTGTGTCGTCGGTCTCGGCGGCCTCGGCCGGGGAATCGTCGACCGGCTCACCGGGCTCGGCCTCGACGTGGACGGCGTCCGCCGGGACCCGCTGCCCGAACCGGGCGTCGACCGGGTGTACACCGTCGACGAACTCCACGCCGCCGTCGCCGACGCGCGGTTCGTCGTCCTCGCGGTGCCGCTGACCGACGCGACCCGAGGGCTGGTCGGCCCCGACGAACTCGCCGCGATGGACGACGACGCGTACCTGGTCAACGTCGCCCGCGGCGGCGTCGTCGATCAGCCGGCGCTGGTCGACGCGCTCCGCGAGGACGCGATCGCCGGCGCGGCGCTGGACGTGTTCGAGACCGAACCGCTCCCCGCCGACTCGCCGCTCTGGGGCGTCGACGACGTGATCGTCTCCCCCCACTGTGCGGCCTACACGCGCGACTACTACCGCCACGTCGCCGCCATCGTCGAAGAGAGCGTCCACCGGATCGCCGCCGGCGACGGTCCGGTCAACCGAGTCGTCTGAGGGGCGCCGTTGCCCCGGATCGGCCGCTCGCTCGACGCTCCGCCGGCGGAGCGGGGGCGCCCGCAGGCAGCGGGTTCAGGGCTCGATCACGAGCTTGCCGAGGAAGCTGTCTTCCATGACCGCGCGCTGGGCTTCGCCGGCCTCGTCGAGGTCGTAGCTGCGGGCGCACTCGATCGAGAGTCGGTCGCGGGCCATCAGGTCGGCGACGCCGGCCAGCCCCACCCGCAGGTCCGGCATGTTGAACATCGACATGAACTGGTAGGACACGTCCTTCGAGCGGGCGGCGCCGTCGTTCGTGAACCCCGGGTCGGGGCTGTTCTCGCCGATCCCGACGACGCGGGCGCCCCGGGCGGCCACGTCGGCGTCGAACTGCAGATAGTCGTCCAGCCGGTGGTCCAGCACCGCGTCGACGCCACCGTCGGCCGCCCCGGTGACGGCGTCGGCCAGGTCTTCGCGGCCGTAATCGAGGACGGTGTCGGCGCCCAGCGCGGACAGCTCGTCGTGGTACCCCTCGCTGGCGGTGGTGATCACGCGGGCGCTGACGGCGTCGGCGATCTGGACGGCCGCGTGGCCGACGCCGCCCGACCCGCCGTGGACGAGACAGTGCTCGGCCGGGTCGAGGGCGGCGTGGTCGACCAGCGCGCGCCAGGCCGTGACCGCGGCGACGCCCGCGGCGCCGGCCTCGGTCAGGTCCGCGTCGTCGGGTAGCGCGACGACCCGGTCGGTGGGAACGGCCGCGTACTCGGCGTAGGCGCCCTGGTAGCCGGCGTTGCCGATGCCGGTCCCGAACACCCGCTCGCCCTCGGCGAACTCGTCGACGCCGTCGCCGGTCGCGGCGACGACCCCCGCGAAGTCGACCCCCGGCGTGAACGGGAGGCCGACTGGCTCGTAGGAGCCGTCCCGAAAGTAGGTGTCGACGGGGTTGACGCCGGCCGCCGCCACCTCGACGAGCAGTTCGTCCGACGCGGGGGTCGGACGGTCGATCTCTTCGACCCCGAGGGCGTCGGGGCCGCCGTGGTCGTGCAGTCGGACTGCGCGCATACCGGTCGAACGAACGGGTCGGCGGCGGTTAACTGTGGCCGTCGGGTGCTCCGCGTTCGCCCGCTCGGGGTCGCGCTCCGCGGTCGACCGCCGCCCGTTTGCCCGACCGCCCGACCGCTCGGTGGTGCTCGCTCGGCGCCTAATTGCTGAGGCCCTGCGAACTTCCCTCTCCAGGCCCAACTACGGAATGGCTCGTGTGACCGCGAGCCCCATCCCACCACGGATGCACCCCACCCGCGACCCACCCCGTCCACACCCACCCGTTCCCGCGCTCGGGGGAGCGTAGGAACTCCACCCTTTCGGCGCGTCGCAGTCGACGCGCCCCTGTCACTGCCAGTGCGTCCGCGCTCGTGTCACGGTTTCGGCGCGGCCGCCGCGTTTTCCCAGCGTCCCGAACCGACCGGTTCCGGGCCCGCTCACCACTCGGCGACGGTGCCGTCGCCGTGACGCCACACGGGGTTGTGCCAGTCGACCTCGGTCTCGGCCTGTTCGCGGACGTAGTCCTCGTCGACCGCGATCCCGAGGCCGGGACCGGTCGGCAGCGGGACGTAGCCGTCCTCGTACTCGAAGACCGCCGGGTCGATCAGGTACTCCAGCACGTCGCTGGTCTCGTTGTAGTGGATGTCGAGGCTCTGTTCCTGGATGAGCGCGTTCGGCGCGTTGGCGTCGACCTGGATGCACGACGCCAGCGCGATGGGGCCCAGCGGGCAGTGGGGCGCCAGCGCCACGTCGTAGGCCTCGGCCATCGCCGCTATCTTCGACACCTCGGTGATCCCGCCGGCGTGGGAGAGGTCGGGCTGGATCACGTCGACGGTTCCCTGCTCGAAGACCGCTTTGAAATCCCACCGCGAGTACATGCGCTCGCCCGTCGCGATGGGCGTGGTCGTGTGCTGGGCGATCTGCGGCAGGGCGTCGTTGTTCTCGGGCAGCACCGGCTCCTCGACGAAGAAGGGGTCGTGGGGCTCCAGCGCCGCGGCCAGCCGCTTGGCCATCGACTTGGCGACGCGCCCGTGGAAGTCGACGCCGACGTCGACCTCGTCGCCGACGGCCTCGCGGACGGCGCCGAGTCGGTCGGCGGCTTCGTCGACCGCCGCGGGCGTGTCCACCCGCCGAAGCTCCGGCGTGGCGTTCATCTTCAGCGCCGTGAAGCCCGCCTCGACCTTCTCGGCGGCCTGCCCGGCCACGTCGGCCGGCCGGTCGCCGCCGACCCACTGGTAGACCCGCACCCGCTCGCGGGCCGGTCCGCCCAGTAGCTCGTAGACGGGGACGCCCAGCTGTTTGCCCTTGATGTCCCACAGCGCCTGGTCGATGCCGGCGATGGCCGACATGAGGACGGGGCCGCCCCGGTAGAAGCCGCCGCGGTACATCCGCTGCCAGTGGTCCTCGATGCGCGTCGGGTCCTCGCCGAGGAGGTACGTCTCGAACAGCTCCTCGACGGCGGTCCGGACGGTCTTCGCGCGGCCCTCGACGACTGGCTCGCCCCAGCCGACGGTGCCGTCGCTCGTCTCCACCCGCAGGAACAGCCAACGCGGCGGCACCTCGAACAGTTCGTAATCGGTGATCTCGCTCACGATGTCGGCATTGCTCGGCGGACAGTGTTAGTTCTGCCTCGACGCGACTCGCGGTCGACGACCGCGAACTGCCGGGTCGAGCTACTCGTAGTAGCTGCGTCGTTCGACGACTTCGGCGAAGGCGACGTTCTCGCGCACGTCCGTGATCTCGACGGTGACGCGCTCGCCCTTGTCCGTGTCGGGCACGATGACGACGAACCCCCGCTCGACGCGGGTGATCCCGTCGCCCTGCTCGCCGATGTCCTCGATCTCGACGGTGCGTTCCTCCCCCTCCTCGACCGGCGGTGACCGACCCGAGCGGTCGTCTGCCCCCCGGTCGTCCCGCTCCGTCCGCGTCGCGTCGTCGCCGTCGGCGTCCGCCCGTTCACCGTCGCCGCCGCTCGACGGCGACGGGACCAGCGCCACGCGATACGTGTCACCGGCCGCGAGCGACCCCGTCCGGACCTCTCGTTTCGGGACCTCGACCACGAAGGACCCGTCCCGTTCCTCGACCTGCGCGGAAAACAGACAGCGAAGCTGATCGGAAATCTCCATTCGTAGCGTCTATCTCCCACGCAAGCGGCCGTCGCACTTGGTTCTATCGTGTGGCGAGCGACACGACCGCCCGCAGACCTGGCCGAAGCCGCCGGTCGCACACCCCCGATCCGGCGCTGACCGGCACGACTCCCGGACGCGTCCGGTACGTATCCCGCCAGTGACCGGTCTACGTACCGGCCTATACGACCCAGTAGCAGTCCTAGAAACCGCTTTTATCGTCTCGGATGATCGTTCGGAACAGACTATGGCAACAACGTACACAGCCGACTCCGACCGTCGCGACCGACTGTTCAGGGCGCTCGCCGCTCGGCGGCGACGGACCGCGCTCCGCGTCCTCCGGGCGTCGACCGGGGCGACGACGGCCGCCCTCGCGGAGTCGGTCGGAGCGAGGGAGGCCGCGGCGGACGCGGGGACGGACCGCGACGCTCGCGTCGCCGCCGTCGAGACCGCTCTCCACCACCGCCATCTCCCGGTGCTGGTCGATGCGGGCCTGGTCGACCGCCGCGACGACGGATCGGTGACTCTCACCGCCGACGGCCGGGCCGCGGTCGCGTGGCTGGACGAGTCCGTCCCCTGACCGCACCCGGTCCCCGCTCGGAGGAGAGCGCCCGCTCGCGTCGGTGACGGCTCCGTACCGGGAGCGTTCGGAGCGTGTCGCCGGGCGCGCGCCGGAGCGAGCCCGACGCGGCCGCGGCTGACCGGTGCGAAAACGGACGGGCCCGGGCGAGGCCCGTCGCGAAACAACGAACGGCGAGCTGTGGGGTGGGTTCGGGGCGCCCCGAACGGAGTGGATGGCTTCGGTGTCCGTGTGTGCGGACGGAACGGGCTGTGTCCGTTCGCGGCATAGGCTTTGTCCCGACCGGGCCGCGGGTCCCGTCGCGTCCGGCTCGGTCGTGACCGACGACGTACCCGCGGGCGTCGCCGTCGCGGGCAACCCTGCCGAAGTCGTGAAGGAACTGGAGGGCGCGTAACGGTCGCCGGACGATTTAAATCGAACACGGGAGTACGACGGCACCGAATGACGAACGCGGGAACCTTCGAAGTGTATCGGGACAGCGCCGACGAGTGGCGGTGGCGGCTCGTCGCCACCAACGGGAACATCATCGCCGACAGCGGCGAAGGGTACAGCTCCAAGCAGGGTGCCGAGCGCGGTATCGAAAGCGTCAGGCGCAACGCCGCCGACGCCGACGTCGAAGTCCTCCCCGACTCCTGAGACCGGGTCGACCGCACTGTCGCCACCGTTCGCGAGGCACTCGGACCGGGGTCGCCGTGGCCCGACCGCGCGGACTGAGCGCCGGTCCCCCGAAACCGGGAGTTTAACCTGCGACACCCCCCTCCCGGTCGGTATGTCGCTCGGTCGCTCCCTCCGACAGTGCGCCGCCGCGGTCGGGATCGGCGCGGAGACGCTCGGGCCGCTGGACGCCAACCCGGTCCCCGCCGACTGGCGCCACGTCACGAAGGTCGACCCGGAGACGGCGAAACTCCTCCCGGTCGCGTACCCCCTGTATCTCGGTCACACCGACGCCGTCTCCGTCGGCGGGTCGACGGCCGTCACCGCCGACAACACCGAGGAGACGTTCCGCCTGCTGGCGCGCGCGCCGGTGCCCGCCGTCCACGAGCCCAGCGAGGCGCGCCACGTCACCGAGGAGACTCGCGAACTGGCCGCCTTCCTCGCGCTCCCGGAGGTGCTCAACGGCGAGACCGAGGCGCTCGTCGGCACGCTCGGAGAGGGGGTAGCCTACCTCCACGACGAGATGGTCCCCGCGCTGCTCCGGGAGAAACTCCCCGGTCCCGTCTACCGGGCGGTCGGCGGCCCGCTCGTCGACTTCGCGACGAGCTGGCTGCTGGCGGAAGCGGTGTTCGAGGCGTATATCGTCCAGAACCCCGACAGCGCGGCGGCCCGCCGGAGCGGCGTCGACGAGTCGGACGTGCTCTCGCCCGCCACCGCGCGGGAGCGGGCGATGGTCGCCGACCGCCACCTCGACAGCGAGATCGTCTACGTCGAGTATTCGGGCACCTACGGCGGCGACGAGGCCGCCGACGTGCTCCGCGCCGTCTCGGCGTCGGTCAACGGCGCCCGCGTCTGGTACGGCGGCGGGATCGACGCCCGCGAGAAGACGGCCGAGATGCTCGACGCGGGCGCCGACACGGTCGTCGTCGGCGACTGCTTCCACGACGTGGCCGACGAGGAGGTCGAGCTCTGCGCCCGCGCGGTCGAGGCGCTCGGCGCCACCCCCGGCGCCGACGAGATCAGGTCGTGGTTCGACGCCGAGGTCGACCCCGCCGAGACGGCCGCCGCCCGTTACCTCCGGACAACGCCCCGGGTCGACGACCCCGAGGCCGCGGCCGAGCGCTCGCTGCTCGTCGCCCTCGCGCTCTGTTTCGGGGCGCTCCCCGCGGTGGTCGAGGGATCGGAGCCGTCCGCCGAGCGCACGCGCTCGCTCCTCTCGGTCGTCGACCCCGACGGCGCCGACCGCCTGGAAGCGGCGCTCTCGGCCGGCGGATACGACGGGGGCGGCGACCCGATCGACGACTACTGCGCTCGCGTCGCGACCGCCCTGTCCGACGCCGGCGCGGACCCGCGGCGGCTCCGCCACCTGAGTCTCTCGAAGCTCTCGGTGTCCCGGTGAACGCGACGGACGCGGGCCGCTGAGGACGTCAATCGTCGCGGCCCGAACTCCCGGGGAGGACGCCGGGGTCGCCGGAGAGGTAGATGTACTCGGCGGCGATCCCGGTCAGAATGGACTCGGAGTCGACGGCGTACTCGATCGCGCGATCGAGATACGTCGCGGAGACGTCGACGACGCGGTCGTACGCCTCGGCGTCGTCGTCGGCGACGATGTACTCGGCGGTCACGGGGGTCAGCTGGGTCTCCGCGCGGTCGGCCGCGAAGTCGTCCACGTCGTCGAGCCAGACCTGCGCCCCGATGATGGCCAGGACGACCGCGTGCTCGAACGCCGGCTCGATGGGGATGTCGGCCGCGCGGAACATCTCGATCATCCCCTCGTAGATGACGCCGACCCGCTCGTACTGGGTCTTGCAGTAGGGCCAGGCCTGCTCCTCCGCCGTCAGTGCCCCCGCTTCGCCCTCAAACGCGGCGTACTTGTACTCGTCCTCGATACGCTCGACGGCCTCGGCGGGCGTCTCGGTGTCCGAACGCCCGTCACCCTCCCCGAGCGCCGCCGCCATCAGCGCGCGGAAGTGCTCGTCGTCGGCCTGGTGGGTGTTCGACTCGGCGACGGCGGACTCGTAGGCCGCCCGGACCGCGTCGGGGAACCCCGCCATCTGCGCGTCGACGCGCTCGCGGAGCCGCGACTGGGCGATCCGGGCGGCCCGCTTGCGCTCCTCCTCGTCGAGCGGCGCGTCCGTCTCGAAGTCCTCGTACTCCTCGTCGTTGATCGCGTCGCGCATGTCGCCGTCGAGCAGCGCCTCCGTACAGAGGCGGGCGACCCGCTCGACGCGGCCGACGAACGCGACTTGCTCGCTCGCCTCGCGGCGCAGTCGCTCCCGTCGAGCCGGGTCGGTGCCGTCGACGAGCGACCGGATAGTTCCCCCGGCCGACCGCGTCGGTTCGTCGGTGATCGGGTTGTAGCCGTCGCAGTCGTCGAGCGCGCGGCGGTAGAGATAGCCCAGCGTCAGCTCGACGGGCAGCGTCAGCTTCGTCTCGTAGCGAAAGTCGATGTCGTCGTAGCCGAGCTCGCTCTCCAGTTCGGTCTCGATAGCGCCGTAGGCGTCGGCGAGGAACGAATCGAGGGTGTCGTCGACCCACGACTTGATCCGAAGCGCCGTGAGGTCGAGTTCGCCCGTCCGCGCGTAGAAGCGGGCGACGGCGCGGAGCGACAGCGGGAGCTGGCCCCGCTCCGACGCCCACCGCGCGGCCGAGCCGAGCGGGGCCGCGGGCGAGCCCGATCCGGAACTCATGGCGCGTCTGTTCCCCTGCGGTGTTTGTATAGCTGTTGAAACCGCCGGGCGGCGACCAATCGCCCGGTGCGCTACGGTGGTGTCACCGCAGCCGTCGGCCCGCTCACGGCCGGCCGACCGGCGACGCCGACCGTCGCTTCGCCGGACGGACTGATCAAACAGTAAGCTCCGGGACGCGGGACGGCCGGACCGGTTCGACCTCGGATACCGATTTACGACCGTACAGGGCGATCTCGGTACCCTCCGCTCTTCACCGTCGGCGTCCTCGATCGTTCGAGGGGGTTCGAGCTAACCGATCAGTTAGTTTTTCGTTCGACCGGTGCCTACGTTCGGGTATGGCGAGATCCGTCAGTCCGCCGCGACACGACGCGTCGAACACCGAGATGGCGACCGTCGGGTATCTGGTCGCGGTGCCGCTGTTCGCGCTGTTGCTCCCGGTCGCGCCCGTGCTGATCGTTCTCTGGCTGGCCGATCGGCTCTGAACGCCGCCGCCCGGGCGGCTCCCCGGTGGCCGCGACCTCGCGGTCACTCGTCCGTCTGGGCGTCGCCCAGACGACGAAGCGGCGACGCGTCGGCGCTCGACGGGAGCGCGGCGAGGGCTCGATGCCCCTCTTCCCGTCGGCGAGTCGCGCGCTCGTCGAGTCCCTCCGTGCGGAGTTCGGGGACGGCTACCATCGCCGAACCGGGCTCGCGGTCGCGCGCCCGTCGAACCGCTCGCGCCGCGGCGAAACAGCGGCCCGCCCGTGCGAGGGCGTCGACCTGGCGCTCGTCCGCGTCGGCCAACTGCGCGCCGAGGACGCCGGCGGCTTCGCCGAGCCGGCCGGCGGTCCGCTCGACGAACGCGACCCGGTCCGGAGGCGGCTCGGTCGCCTCGGCGTAGGTGGCCGCGAACGCCCCGGAGACGGCTTCGAGCGCGTCCGTGGCCGTTTCGAAGCAGTCGCAGTCGGCGCCTTCGAGCGCCGAGTACGCCCCGGTGGAGAGGTAGTCGCCCGCGAGGAGGGCGGCGACCTCGTCGCGGGTGAACGCGTGCGGGTGTCTGTCGGTGAGCTGGACGAGCAGCTCGCTCCGGAGCCGGCAGTACCCCCGGATCAGCTCCACCGCCGCCGCGGCGGAGACGACTCGGTCGGTATTCGGACGGTTCGTCAGCGACCGGGAGGACCCGGCGACCAGCTGGCCGTACCAGCGGTCTTCGGCGGCTTCGACCGTCTCGCGAGCGAGCGCGAGGCCGTCACTGTCGGCGCCGCGGAGTGCCGATTCGAGCCGCGCCTCGATCGCCGAGCGCGGGACGACGGACGGCGCCACGAGTCAGTCGTCGCCCGCCGAGCTCTCGACGGCCGCCGGCTCGACGTTCTCCTCGGTCAGTTCGGTCCCCTTCCAGGTGCCGCGGCGGTACCACAGGACGGCGATGGCCGCGCCGACGACGTTCGAGACGGCGAAGGAGATCCAGATTCCCGACTCGCCGAGCGGTCCGGCGGCGAACCAGGCGATCGGGAAGCGGACGACGCCGAGCATCGCGACGGAGATGGCCGCGGCGGTGAGCGTCCGGCCGGCGCCGCGGAAGCTCCCGGTGTAGGCCCGCGTGATCCCGATGAAACCGAACGTCAGCGCGACGTAGCGGAGGAACTGCGCGCCGACCTCGACGACCCGGTCGGCGTTCTCCTGTCCGGCGCCGACGAACACCGAGACGATCGGCTCCGGCGCGAGGAAGACGACGATCCCAGCGAGGGTGAGGATGCCGAACAGCACTTTCGCGGCGAGGTTCGCCGCCGCCTCCGCCCGGTCGGGCTTGCCCGCGCCCACGTTCTGGCCGGTCATCGTCTCGACGCCGCGGGCGACGGCGATGGCCGGCAGGACGATGACCGAGAAGACGCGCGTCCCGATGCCGTACGCGGAGACGACGGGGTCGGAGAACGTGGCGACGACGAACAGCAGCAGGTTCATCGACAGCGCCCGCCCCATCCCCTCGACCGACGCCGGCAGACCGATCCGGACGAGCCGGCGGAGATACGACAGGTCCGGGGCCATGTCGCGGAGGTGGATCTGGACGCCGCGGTCGCCTCGGAACATGATCGCCAGGCCGACCACCAGCGCGAGCCCGCGGGAGAACACCGTCGCGACGGCGGCCCCCTGGATCCCGAGTTCCGGGAAGCTGACCGTCCCGACCAGCGGCGCCGACTCCACGACGGTCCACCCGAAGATCAGGAACGGGTCGATGACGATGTTGACGACGACCGACCCGAACATCACGAGCATCGGCGTGATCGTGTCGCCGTAGCCCCGCATGAGCGCGATGAACACGAAGAAGCCGAACATGAAGAGGAGGCCCAGCGAGATGACCTCCATGTAGCTCGACGCCAGCGGCAACACGTCCTGAGAGGCGCCCATCAGCGAGAGGAACCGTTCGACGAGGAAGTAGCCGACGACGCCCAGGACGACCGAGACGATCGCCGCGAACGTGACCGTCTGGGAGGCGGCGTACTCGGCCTCACGGGCCTCGTCGGCCCCGGTGAACTGCGCGACGAGGACGCTCCCGGCGACGGAGATGCCGGTCCCGAAGGAGATGAGCAGGAACACCATCGGGAACGCGAAGCTGATCGCCGCCAGCGCGTCCGTGCTGTACTGGCCGAGCCAGAACGTGTCCGCCAGGTTGTACGCCGTCTGGAAGAGGTTCGTGACGACGATCGGCATCGCGAGGAAGAACAGCGGCTTGCCGATCCCGCCCGACGTGAGATCGAAGTCCTCGGGCCCCTTGAACAGGGCGTCGAGTCGACTGCGTAGCCCCATCAGCTGGGCACCTCCGTCGGCCCGTCGGCGACCAGGTGGCGCTCGGCGTACCGGGTCATCACGTCGGCGAGTCGGTCGGGCGACCGGTCGGCGGCCGCCCGCCGTGCGTGCGCCCCGTAGATCGCCGTCACGAAGAACTCGGCCGCGACCGCCGGGTCGACCTCGTCGTCGAACTCGCCGGCCTCGATGCCGTCGGCGATAGCCGACCGCACCCGCTCGTAGAGCAAGTCGTCGAACCGCGCCAGTCGCGCCCGGATCGCCTCGTCGTACGGCGCCTGAGCGTTCACTTCGAGCATCGCCGTTCGCAACTGCTCGCCGGTCGCCGACCCCTCGTCGGTGAGAACCGTCTCGAACAGCCCGGCGAGTCGATCGCGGGCCGTCTCGCCCTCGACCGACTCGATCCGCGCCGTGTATCGGTCGTAGAGAAAGTCCAGAAACTCCGCGAACAGCGTCTCCTTGTCGTCGTAGTAGTAGTGGATCAACCCCTTGCTCGTGTCCGCCTCCGCGGCGATGTCCCCCAGGGTCACGTCGGCGTAGCCCCGGTCGCAGAGCGCTCGATACGTCGCCTCCAGAATCTCCGTCGCTGGGTCGTCGTCCATCGGTCGATATCGAACTTACTAACTAGTTAGTCAAAAACTTTCGGTCTCGGGTGTGGCCCGAAAACGTCGTCGGAGGGCGATTCTGCCGCTCGCGCGGGGTCGCTGGGCCGGTATCCGCGCGCGCCTCCTGACGGAGCGGTCACAACTGTTAACCCGGCGAGCGCGGAAGTGATAGCCGATGGCCGATCCAACGGAGGGGAGCTTCTCGGAGCCGGAAACGGAGATCATGCGGGCGACGTATCGGGCGCTCCGGGAGCACGGGTACGCCGACCTCACGATCAAGCGGATCGCCGCGGAGTACGGGAAGTCGACCGCCGCGGTCCACTACCACTACGACACGAAAGACGAACTGCTCGTCGCGTTTCTCGACTACCTGCTCGAACGCTTCGTCGACACGATCCGCGACGTGGAGACGACCGACCCCCACCAGCGGCTCGACCTGCTCCTCGACGAGTTGATATTCGCCCCCCGGGAGCACCGCGACCTGGCGGTCGCGATGCTGGAGATGCGCGCCCAGGCCCCCTACAAGGACGACTTCCGGGAGCGCTTCCGCGGCAACGACGAGTACGTCCGCTACATGCTCAAGGCGGTGATCAACCACGGGATCGACGAGGGCGAGTTCGCCGACGTCGACGCCGACCACGTGACGCGCGGCCTGATGACGATCGTCGACGGCGCCCGGACCCGGGCCGTCGTCCTCGACGAGCCCGGGGCGCTCGAAACCGCGAGACGGGCGGCCGACGAGTACGTCGACGCGGTGCTGACCTGACGGGGCCGGTCAGTCGTCCGAGTCCTCCGCCGCGTCGACCGGCTCGATGTCCAGCCCCGAGAGGTCCGTCGTACACCAGTGACAGAAGTCGATGCTCGGGTCCAGCTCCCGACCGCAGTTCGGACAGTGCGTGACCTGTCCGTCCGGCGTCGCGGTGATCCGGGCGAGCGCGTTCTGAGCCCGCGCGACCAGGTACGCGTCGACCACGCTCAGGGCACCGACGACGACGACGGGCGCGACCGCGAGCGGATCGACCGGGTCCCCGTTGACCAGCGCCGTCAGCGCCGCTCCGTCGACGAACAGGAAGCTCACGCCGAGCAGGACGGCCAGCCACCCCGCCGCGCGTCGCACCCGACGGAGGTAGACGTGTCCGAGTCCCGTCGCGACCACTGCGAGCACCGCGGCGAGCCACGGCCGCTTCCGCGAAACGGATCTGTCCATACAGTTACTAACTGGTTAGTCAGTTATAAGCCTTGTCGGGCTTCGCGACCGCCCTCGCCGGCCTCCGACTCCGCCGCCCGGAACCGGACGGTGAGCCCGTCGGGGTCGGTAACTGCGAAGCCGTCCTCGCGGTCGGACACCGGAACGTCGGCAGCCGAGAGTCGCTGGCGAGCGGTCGCGAGCGCCCCGGCGTCGGGAACCAGGAACTCGAACCACGCGAGGCCGCGGCCGCCGGCCGGGTCGGTCCGGCCGTTCCAGGTGTTGACCCCGACGTGGTGGTGGTAGTCGCCCGCCGCGAGGAACGACGCGCCGCGCGTCTCCGTCCGGACGCCCAGTCCCAGCCGGTCGGCGTAGAACGTCCGCGCCCGATCCAGCGACGACACTTCCAGGTGGACGTGGCCCAGATCAGTCCCGGGCGGCGCGTCGGCGGCGCCGTCGGACTGCGCGGCGAGGGCGTCCAGGTCGAGCGGGGCGGTCCCGATCTCGACCGACCCGTCGGCGGCGCGGGGCCACTCCTCGCGTGGCCTGTCCGCGTAGATCTCGACGCCGTTGCCCTCGGGATCGGTGCAGTACAGCGCCTCGCTGACGTAGTGGTCCGAAGCACCGTCGAGTGCCCCGCGGTCGCGGACCCGTTCGAGCGCGGCGCCGAGCGCGCCGCGCGAGGGGACCCTGAACGCGTTGTGGAACAGCCCCGTCTGTCCGCGGTCCCGGGGCGGCGCGTCTTCGTCCGCCAGTAGTTCGAGCACCGGCGACCCGCCGGCACCGAGCGTCGCCGCCGTCTCGCCCCGAGCCTGAACGGTCAGTCCGACCACGTCCCGGTAGAACGCGACCGTCGCGTCGAGGTCCGCGACGGTCAGCGCCGTCCGTCCCATCCGGGCCGTCCCGGGGACGGCGGGGTCGTCCGTCTCGTCGGTATCGTCCATATCAACGAGTTCGGGCCCCGAGCCCATGTATCTCAGGCGACATCGGTGTAACCGGACGGTCGACCCGGCCACTGCCGCCGAACCGGACCGCTCACCGACCCGAGAGCCCGACGCCGTCGGCGAGCAGCTCGTGGGAGGCCAACGCGTCCTCGTGGGTCGGCGCGGACTGCTGGATCATCACCTCGTCGACGCCCACGCGGTCGGCGAGCTGGTCGAGCAGGCCCGCCAGCGTCTCGGGACTGCCGGAGATCGCCCGCGGCCACTCCCCGTCGTCGAGCGTCGCCGGCGTGGGGTCGGGGACGCCGCCCAGTTCGTCGATCGCCTCGTCGACGGTCGGCGGCGTTCCGACCTCGCCGCGCTGCATCCGGCGGAAGATCGCTTCGGTGACCGCGCGTAATCGGGCGGCGTCCTCGTCGGTCTCGGCGCAGACCGCGTTGACGGCGACCATCCCCCGCGGTTCGTCGATCCCGCCGGTCAGCTCCGAGGGTTCGAACGCCTCGCGGTAGGTCTCGAAGGCGTGGGTGGCGAACTGCGGGCGGATGAACGCCGCGAAACAGTACGGCAGTCCGAGTTCGGCCGCGATCTCCGCGCTCGACGGGCTCGACCCGAGCACCCACGGGACGGCCGGCCCCTCGGCCGAGCCCGGGATCTCGATGTCGCCGTAGGGGTGGTCGTCGGGGAAGTCGTCGTAGAGGTGCGAAACGACCGCTTCGACCTTCTCGGCGTGGTCGCCGTCGGGGTCTTCGACGTGGCGCTCGGTCCCCAGCGCGCGGTCGACGGCCGGTGACCCGTTGGCCCGGCCGAGGCCCGCGTCGATCCGGCCCGGCGCGAGCGCGTCCAGCGCGCCGAACTGCTCGGCGACCTTGAGCGGGCTGTAGTGGTTGAGCAGGACGGCGCCCGAACCCAGCCGGATCGCGTCGGTCTCGGCCGCGAGGTGGCCGAGGAGCACCTCGGGCGTCGTGCCCGCGAGCGTCTCGGCGCGGCCGTGGTGCTCGGCCACCCAGAACCGGGTGTAGCCCAGCCGCTCGGCCTGTCTGGCGGCCTCGACGGTGTTCTGGTACGCCTCGGTCGCGGTGCCCGTCTCCGGGACCGGAGAGAGATCGACGACGGAGAGGTCCATACCGTCGCTGTGGGATGGCGGGGGAAAACGGTTCGGCTCGCGGCGATCCCCGGACGGGCTCCATCGCCGAACTGTCGGCGGCGAGGCACAGTACGCCCCGCTCGGCCGCGTCCGCCTCGACCGACGATGGCGACGACAGAACACTTCGAGCGCGATTTCGACGAACAGCAGGCCAACGCTATCTCGCATTCCCCGGCAGTTGCTCGGACGGTCCTGCCCCGGAGAACCGATCTACTCCACGGCGAATTCGACACCCGTAATCTCGAAGCGTGCGCCGCCTTCTGAACTCTCGGTGACGCGGATCTCCCAGCCGTGTGCCTCGGCGATCTGCTCGACGATGCTCAGTCCGAAGCCGGTGCCCGCCTCTTTCGTCGAGTACCCCGCGTCGAACACGTCCTCCCGTTCGGCCTCGGGGATGCCAGGCCCGTCGTCTTCGACGTAGAAGCCGTCTTCGAGTGCGCCGACGGTGACGACCACGTCCTCGTCGCCGTGTTCGAGCGCGTTTCTGAGGAGGTTCTCCAGCAGTTGATACAGTCGGTCGTCGTCCGCCTCGATCGTCGCCAGCGGGCCGCCGTCGCTCGCGTACCGTAACTCGGCGCGGGCCGCGTCGTCGGCCACGAGTTCCCACGAGCCGTCGACGGCGGCGTCGAGTACGACAGCACTCAGTGCTCCGATATCTCGCCCACCGCGGGCCAGCCAGAGCACGTCCGCAGTGATACGCTCGATCCGATGCAACGCGGTGGCGATCGTCTCGAGGTGCTCGCTCTCGCACTCCTCCCGGACGAACTCCAATCGACCCTGGGCGACGTTCAGCGGGTTGCGAAGGTCGTGACTGACGACGCTCGCGAACTCGTCGAGTCGGTCCCGTTCCCGTGTGAGCGCCCGCTCGCGGTCTTTCCGGTCCGTAATGTCACGGTACACCCACAGATGGCCGACCCCGTCCGTGAGCTCGATCGGCTCGTAACTCCGAGCGAACGTGCGGCCGTCCTGCAGCGCCAGCTCTTCGTCGCGGACGGAGTCGCGCTGGCCCACGAGGTCGGCGATCCGTGCCACGAATCGCTCTGGTTCGACGAACGTCTCGCTGAGATCCGCAGCCAGTCGCTCGCAGTCCGCTCCGATCACCCCGTCCGGAGAACTGGACACGTCGAACAGTTCGAGCAACCGCTCGTTGACTATCAAGACGTTCCGTGACTCGTCTTCGGCGAGGATACCGACGGGAAGCGTCTCGATGAGCGTCGACAGCAGCGCGTTCGTCTCTTCGAGTTCCCGCTCGCGCGCTATCCGCTCGGTGATGTCCCGGTTGTTCGTCACGACCCCCTCGATCGCGTCGTGGTCGAGCCGATTCGTCCCGCGGATCTCGAGCCAGCGCCACTCGTCGTCGGCAGTCCTGAACCGGCATTCGACGGTCACCGTCGACCCCGGCTCGGCGACGAGGTCCGCAAACGCCTCGAACGCTCGCTCCTCGTCGTCCGGATGGATGTAGTCGAACCCGTGTTGTCCGACGAGTGCGTCCGTCTCGTGCCCCAGAATCCGCTCGACTGCGGGACTCTGGTACGTGACCGTGCCGGATTCGTCGAGAACCGTGATGATGTCGGACGACCCCTCGAGATACGACTCGTACTGCTGCAGCTCGCGCTCCCGCTCTTTGCGTTCCGTGACATCTCGGCCGGAGACGAGCAGTGAGACGACCTCGCCGTCGTCGTTCGTCACCGGTCTGAAGACGCCCTCGACCGTGTACGGTTCACCGTTCGCGTGCACGAGATCCGCCTCGAATTCGACGTACTCGCCGTCTGCAGCACGATCGATCCACTCTCTGACGTCCCGTTGGACGGCCTCGGCGTGGTCGAACCACGGCGTCGCCCGGAACGGGTGGCCGCTGACCGACTCGCGCGTGGCAGCCACGTACTCCATCGCGGTGTCGTTGATATCGAGGACTGTCCCGTCCGTGTCGAGTAACCCGGCGAGGATGTTCGGGTCGTTGAACACGGCTCGGTAGCGCCGCTCGTTCCGTTCGAGTCGGCGTTCGCGTTCTTTCTCGGCGGTCACGTCCTGCTGAAACCCGATGTAGTTCGTGATCGAACCCTCGGGAGACCGAACGGGAGCGATCGAGACGCGGTTCCAGAACTCGGTCCCGTCCGTGCGACAGTTCCGCAGTTCGACAGTGACCGGTTCGCCAGCATCGATCGCCGACCGCATCGCCGCCACCGGCTCATCGGCAGTGTTCTCCCCCTGCAAGAACCGACAGTTCCGGCCGAGAACCTCGGCCTCCTCGTAGCCCGTGAGCTGTTCGAACCGCTCGTTGGCGTACACGAGCGGGTTATCGTCACGGGAGGGGTCCGAGATCGTGATGCCGATCGGTGCTTCGTTCATCGCCCGGGTCTTGAGCTCGCCGTCCGCTTCACGCCTGTTCCGCTCCGTGATATCTCGAAACTGCGAGAATATCGCGACCGTCTCGCCGGAGTCGTCGGTGACGACTCGGTTGTGCCACTCACAGACGACCCGCTCGCCGTCCTCGCGGACGTTCTCGTTGATACTGTGATAGCCGTCCTCGGCCGCTAACAGGTTCGAAACGACGTCAGCGACCTGTTCGCGGTCGGACTCGGGCACTATCTTCTCCCAGGAATCGCCGACCAGGTCGGCCTCGGCGTACCCGAGGATCGCCTCGGCTCGCTCGTTGACGCGGGCGATCTCGAAGTCCCCGTTCCATTCGATGACGCCGAGCGGTGACTGGTCGAAAAACAGGGCCAGTCGCTCGCGACTCGCTTCGAGTTCACGTTTCGACCGGTACTGCTCGACGGCATTCGTGATGCGATTGGCCAGGACCGCGTACTGGCTGGTGCCGCTCTCCTTCTGCAGGTAGTCGGTCACGCCGGCCGAGATCGCCTCGCTCGCGACTTCTTCGCTCCCCTTCCCGGTGTAGAGAATAAACGGCAGATCCGGGTATTCCCCGCGGACGGTCTCGAGGAACGCGATCCCGTCCTGTCCGGGCATCTCGTAATCGGAGACGACACAGTCGAACGCCTCGTCAGCGAGCCGCTCTACCCCCTCGCTAGCACTCGCCGCCGTCTCGACGACGAACCGTTCGTCCTCGCGCTCGACGAACGTCGCAGCCACGTCGGCGAGGTCTGGTTCGTCGTCGACGTGAAGCACTCGAATCCGGGCATCCATCGAGTCCGCACGACGGGACGCCCCGAAATTGGTCATAGTACGAGCACTCTCGAGAGACGAAAAAGGTGTTTGGGGGTAATTCCCAACGTCGAGATCGAGGACCCACGTAAATTACTCCTCCGTCCCGCTCGCGTACTGACCGTGAATCGACTGATCCCGGAGAGATAGCATGCCGGATTCGGGTCCTGATTGATCCTCGTACAGATCTGATCAATCTGCGTACTGTTCCTCATCTCGATCGGGATGTCAAGATATCGGCTTTCAGACTCTGCGCGTTTCGACGCGGGCTCTCCCTCCAGTGGGTCGTTGAGCCCGGCGAGTACCTCGTGGGCCTTCGTGTTCGACATCGCACCACAGACGCGAATGTACATTCCATCACGTATAGGGGTTCGATCTCTCACGCGATCGTCGCTACAGGAGGAACTCAGTGAGGAGTTCCGGTGGAACATCTTCGGATTGTACGCGAGCGGTCTGCAGAAAGCCCTCTGGTGAGATTACGCTGATGTCGAGATGCGGGGAAACTACAGTGACATCTGGTTACTCTTACGAATCACATAGAATGGGTTACATTTGGTCCAATGGGCCCCTGTACAATCAGTCTCGGTGTCAGATAGATACATAGTCAGTCGTCGAGACGGCGGGCGACTGCGGTTTCGAGGTCATAGCCTTCGCGTATCGCGTTGACGAGCGCCTGAATCAGTGTGTTGTACGCGTCAGGCCGTTCGATCATCGCTACGTGACCGGTTCGCTCGAGCCGACAAAATACAGTATTTGGAATCCGGCTCGCCGTGTCTCGTCCGACCTCTACGGGGACGATCCCGTCCGCAGGGCCGTGGATGACGAGCGTCGGCACGTCGATCCGGTCCATAGTGCTCCGACCATCGTACCCCCAGAACGCCTCAGTGACGGTGGTCCATGCCGATCGGCGATGCGGTAACGGGTTCGATTGCAGGAAGTCCTCGACGACAGCTCGCGATGTCTCCTCGTGGAATCCCACAGTGTAGGCCAGTTGCCGAACGAGACCGTCGTTTACGGGGACGCGATAGAGGCGAAGTGCGAGAAACAGACGTAACAGTGGTTTTTCCCACGCCGGCGTGAGATCGTGGTCGCCGCCGGCGTGGAGGACCACGCCCGCGGTCGAGTGGCGCTTGGCGTATTCGATGGCGACGGCGGTACCGTAACTGTGGCCGTGGACGATCGGCCGCTCGATCTGGAGTTCGTCGAGCAAGTGCCGAAGGTCAGAGACGTGGCCAGCAAGCGACTGTGTCGGTCTGATCGTCGAGTTTCCGTTCCCCGCGAGGGAATAGGTCACCAATTCGTGTTCGCCTTTGAAGGCTGCCAGTTGGGGATACGGGTTCCAAAGTGAGCCGAGGCCCCCGTGGACGAACACGATAGCCGGATCTGGCCCGGACGAGTGGACCGTCTCTAGCTCGACTGAGTCGGACACTGACACCTGATGTGGCGTCGGAAGCGATTGATGGACATCTTCGAACGGGACGTATCCAGGTGGGTACTGAGTAGCCGTCATACGTGTTCAGAAGGGAAATCTGTCGTGAGCCGACTGGACGGCGAGCCGAGACACCAGCCGCGAAGGCCCGCGTTTCGAGAGCTCTCGAAGGGTTTCGGCCGTCTCTGGTGGCTCGGCACCACCGATATGGATCTCCCAGCCAGTCTCGTCGGGGAAACGCTCGACGGCTTGCTCCGCTCGCTCCTGGACCGCGGTGACGTTCATCGTGGTCGGGACTCCGTCGCGCAGCAGGATGTCGCCGTCGACGAGGACCGTTCCGCGCTCGTACCCCTTCGTCGGTCAGCTCGCCGCGGGCGTACGCGAGGCGGAGTTCCTCGAGCGCACTGTCGGTCCCGTCGCCGTCACGGCCGACGATCGCGCGATAGACGAGGTAGACACCGCCGACGAGCGCGACGAGAACGGCGAGTGCGATCCAGACGAGGCGTCCATCGGTAGGTGCCGAGGCCATGGTATCACTGGTCCACTGACGTAGACCCTGATCTAGGCTACGACAGCACTCTTCAATGCGATTGTCGTTCATAATGCACAGCACGTCGGCGCCGAATATTTCGCATCGAAACCCGGGCGGCTGGTCTCTCTCAGCCCTTGTCGATCAGTCGAAATGACCGTCTCGGAGGGCGTGGTTCGTTTTCTCGGCCGAACCGTCGGGACCGGAGCTGTGTCTCCCCGGTAGCGATGGCCGGTCTGTTCGGCCGCCCGGTGTGGGCACAACGGGCCAGTGAGCTTCGGATCGAAAATATCGGCGGCTCTCAGGCCAACTTTGACAAGGGAAATCCGGTTGAAATATGGTTCCGTTGGTAGACGTGTGATGGCCACGGACCGGACCGGTGGCGCGCGCGCCACCACGGTAGACGAGGGATCGAGAGACGCGGTCCGAGCGACCGGCGTCGAGAAGACGTACGACTCGCGGCTGCCGTTCGCCCGGTCGGTCGAGGTCCTCGACGGCGCGGCCCTCCGCGTCGAGCGCGGGCAGGTCGTCGGGATCATGGGCGAAAACGGCAGTGGCAAGTCGACGCTCGTGGGGATCCTCGCGGGCGTCGTCGACCACGATGCCGGCGAGGTCGACCGGGCGGGCACGGTCGGCTGGTGTCCCCAAGAACCGCGGCTCTACGACCGCCTGACCGTCGACGAGACCTTCGAGTTGTTCGGGCGAGCGTACGGGATGACCGACGGCGAGATCGCCGAAGCGCGGGAGTGGCTGACCGACGTGCTCGATTTCGAGCGGTTCCGCGACCGCCAGATCCGCCACCTGAGCGGCGGCAACCGACAGAAGGTGAACCTCTCGGTCGCGCTAATGCACGAGCCCGACCTCCTCCTGCTGGACGAGCCGTACACCGGGTTCGACTGGGAGACCTTCCTGGCGTTCTGGGACCTGACCGAGGAGCTTCGAGCCCGTGGCGTCGGCGTCGCCATCATCTCACATATCATCAACGAACGCGACCGCTTCGACGTCGTCTACGAACTCCACGATGGGCACCTCCACAGACAGGAGATCGGCGACGATGACGACCTCGACCCAGCGCCGACGGCGGACGACGTGGCCTGTGAGCGGACCGCCTCGTTCGTCGACGACGGGGCCGGAAGCGGCCAGCGAGCGACCGCCGGGCAGGGGGAGAGCAAATGAGCGGTGTCACCCGGACCGTCGCGGGAATCCGGGCGAGCACGCGCTCGTTCGTGCGGGAACCGTTCACCGTCGTCCTCCTGGTCGCCCTGCCGGCACTGTCGATCCAGATCTACGGCGTCGGAATGGGACAGTTCCCCGACGTGGGGATCTTCGCGGTGAGCGGGTCGGTCGCGACGGTCGGGCGGATCACCGGCGCCGTGTTCGCCACCGGTGCGCTCGCGGGCGTCCTCGGGCTCTTCCAGATGATCAGCGCCGGGTACACCGACCGACGACTCGCGATCTGTGGGTTTCGCGGCGTCGAGCTCGTCGCGGCACGGTTCGCGACCGTCGCGGTCGCCAGCGCCGTCGTCGGCGTCGTCGCCACGCTCTCTCTTGTCATCCTCGTCGACGACCCGATCGGAGCACCGGTCGCCGCGTTCGGCGGCCTCGCGCTGGCCGGTGCCGTCTACGGCCTGCTCGGCATCGTCGTCGGCAGCGTCCTCCCACGGGAACTCGAGGGGTCGCTCCTGCTCGTCATCCTGGCCGACGTGGACAACGTCTTCGCGAGCGGGCTGTTCGGCATCGAAGAGAACATCACGCAGTTCGCACCGCTCGCACATCCCCACGCCATCGTAACCCAGGCCGTCGTCGAGGGGTCGCTGGCGACCGAGCATCTGGCCCCGGCCGCGGGCCACCTCGGGGTGTTCGCGCTGGCCGGCGTCGCCGTCTACACCTATCAGGTCGAGTCGGGAGGTGACGCCTGATGAACCGCCGCGTCGCGACCGCCGTGACGATGGGCGTCCGGACGTTTCGGCGGACGCCGGTCCTCGCGGCGCTGCTCGTGTTCCTGCCCGCGTACATCATCGGTGCCTTCGTCCTGCTCGTTCCGGACGTCGACGTTCCGATCACGCTCGGTGGGACGACGGTCGCCGTTCCGATGCCCGACTTCGCGGCCGCGTTCATGACGCCCGTGACGGTCGCCATCCCCTCCGGCATCGTCGGCCTGTTCCTCGTCCAGACATCGCGGACGGCGGACGACAGGCTCCGTCTCGCCGGCTACGGGGCGGCCGACCTCGTCGTCTCGCGGGTCGGTACGCTCGGGATCGGGACTGTCGTCGCCACGGCGGCCTCCGCGTTCGTCGCCGTACTCGCGTTCTCCCCCGAATCCGTCGCCCCGTTCGTCGCTGCGACCCTGCTCGTCGGCCTCACGTACGGCATCCTCGGCGTCGTCGTCGGCATCGTCCTCGGCCGGTTCGGTGGCGTCTACGTGATGCTGTTATCGCCGATGGTGGACGCCCTCATGTTCCAGAACCCGCTCGCGACTGACGCGCCCGAGTGGACGAAGCTACTGCCGAGCCACTACGCGACGAACGCGCTCTTCGACGCGGCGTTCACGGCGAGCGTCGACGCCTGGGATTTCGGTGCCGCCGTCGCGTACGCCGCCGCGCTCCTCGCTATCGGGGTCCTGGTCTTCCACCGGGCGACGGAGGTGGCGTGACCGCGCGACCGGCCCCCGCATCTGGCGGCGACGCTTTCGACTGCCACCCTCGATAGCTGCTACCTGTGATTGCGAGGGATAGGACGATTCTGACTTTGGGATCGAAGCAGAAACCGACAAAGAACGGGAACCCGTATATTCACGTGTATGAGCGAAACGCTCACCGTCGAAGGGATGACCTGCGAGCACTGCGAGCGGACCGTCGAGGAGGCGCTCGAAGGCGTCGACGGCGTCACCAGCGGGCGGGCCGATCGCGAGGCGGAGTCGGCGACTGTGGAGGGGGATGCAGACACCGACACACTCGTCAGTGCAGTCGACGAGGCCGGCTACGACGCCTCGGCGTAGCTCGACGGGGGAGCCTGTACTCAAACCGGCCGAGTGGCCATCGCTGGCTCGAACGCGCCTCGCAGCGCCCCCACATCGAGGCCCCCGTGACCGACGGTCGGAGTCACGCAAGCTCACCACAACGGGTACGTCGCCGCGTTTCGAACGACCATCTATGAACCATCGATCAATTCCACTCGGGCGAGCGAGATGAACCGCCGCCGAGCCGATGCCGTCGTCGGTGTCGTTGTCGGACTCGTCCTCGTACTCGGGAGCGCACTGACCTGGCAGGCCTATCGGCAACGGCGCGCCCTGGACCAGACGATGGGATCGATGATGGGGTCGTCCATGGGGTCAGTCCACGGGACGAGCCCGCTCTGGTACATATTCGGGACGCTCGCCGTTTCCGTCCTCGTCGGTGGCGGCTATCTGGTGGTCCGCGACGACCTCCTCGCATCCGAGCCAACTGCACGCGCTCACGAGGATCCGGCCGTCGAAACTGCCGGGGCGAGCGACGAACGACCGGTCGGCAGCGACCGACCGGACGACGAGGTCGATCCAGTGGCACAGTCTGGGACCCAGGTTCTCGACCTGTTGCCGGAAGACGAGCGCCGCGTCCTCGAACCGGTCCTCACCTCGCCGGGAATCACGCAGATCGAACTCCGCGACCGGTCAGACTTCTCGAAGAGCAAAGTGAGTCAGACGGTCAGCGCGCTGGAGAAGCGTGGCTTACTGTACCGCGAGCGACAGGGTCGGACATACCGTGTCTATCCCAGCGAGGACCTCGCCCAGGCCGAAACGTAGCGGGCGCCCAGAACCGTCTTTTCGACCGTCCGAACTGACGTAGGGTCGAGCGGCACCACCGGCCCACCAGTCGTCCCGGACGCCCCTTCGAGTTCGGCAGGCCTGAACGATCTCTTGAGAGAAGGACGTTTAGATCGCGCTATAAACGTTTTCGAACGTTCTCCTTCGCGAATTCACGCCCTCACGGATAACCATCGGAGCGCCCTACGAGTAGATGAGGAGAAATACGATGACCAACGTCAACGTCGGCCGCTGGCTGCTCGTAACGCTCGCTGTCGCCGCGCTCGCGATGGTTGCACCCGTCGTCGGCGCACACGGCACCGAACCGATCGCAGGCGACGCGCCCGGTGACAACGAAACGGCGGCCGAGTGGACCGCCTGGATGGCGAGCGACGTGACCGACCACATGGGTCCTGACGCCGTCGAATGGATGGAATCACACATGGGTGTGACCGTCGACGAGATGAGGCAGGACAGGACTGACGGCCACCACGGCAGTGGAACGCACGGAAACGGACAGGGACAAGGGCACGGAAACGGACAGGGACACGGCTGCTAAGGCTGCCCCCAGTTGCTCCGGACTGACGGACGGGCCGCCCGGTTCTCACCGTTCCGGCATCTCCGCGGGACAGGTGTCGGTTCGGCACGTCCGATACACGTGAACGAGTGCTCTACGAACCCGCCGGGAGGTCCTCGGAGCAGGCGGAGCCGTCAAAGGGCACGTTCCTGTGGCTACCATCGTGACCCCCCTCGACGACGCCGTCGGCCGGGACGCTGGCACCCGGCCGCACGAGGACGAGGTCATCCTCGGAGAGGCCACTTGCTGGCACCTCTTCAGTATCTCCTGATTCGGTGATTCGCTCCGCAGTGTCGGGTATCAACTTCGCGAGATCGTCGAGGGCGCTGGCGGCCCGCCGGACCGAGCGCATCTCGATCCGGTGGCCGAGCAACACGATGTCGATCAGCGTGACGAGTTCCCAGAAGAAGCCCGATGTCGTCGGAAAGACGACGCTCGCGAGGCAGGAAACGAACGCGACAGTGATCGCCATCGAGGTGAGCGTCATCCCCGGCACGCGGTCTTTCAGCTCCGGCACCGCCACCCGGAGGAACGGGCCCCCTCCGTACACAAAGACGACGACTGCGAAGACGGGGTTGATCCACTCGCTTCCCGGGAACGACGGCACAGAGAAGTTCAGCCACTCCTGGAGCGCCGGGCTGTACAGGAAGACGCGGATCGAAAGCAGCGTCGAGACGAGCTGCTGGAGAACGCGAGGTCCCACACCCGCGACTGCGCACTCATGGGCCACTGCGTCGAGAGTGGATACGGCATCGTCACCGAGGACGACCGCGTGACGATGCTCGATCCCGAAGCGACGCCGCAGGTCGTGGACGTCGTCGAGGCCTCGGACAGAGACGAAGGAATCCGCCTTCGGGCGACTCGAGCGGAACGCGACGGTGCCATGGAACGACCGACGTCACCGAAGTCGAGTGAGTGTGTGCATGGATTTCAGGTTTCCTCAGCGGCCGCCTGTAACGTCTCGTACTCGTCTTTGAACATCGACTCACACGACGAACAGCAGAGATAGTATCGTCGCTCCTCGACCGTCACCGAGATCCCGTCTCCCGTAATCGGCTTTCCGCACTGGACGCATTCGATGGCGAGGTCGGCCTGGTCGATCCGCGGGTTCCGTACCGAATGGGAAATCTTCCGAATCTCGTAGCGCTCGATACGGTCTTCGTCGAGCGTCTCCGAGAACAGACGTTCGAGTTCCCTGTCGTCCATGAACGCGTGGACGGTGATACGTGGCTCGAACGCCTGGAAGATGCATTCGACCGCGTCTACGTCGGCAAGCGACTCGACGACGGCGTCCGCCTCACCGAGTACGGTTCGTATCTCGATGAGAACCGCGTCCCCCGTCCGGAGCATCGAACGATCGATATCCAGGGTAAATCCCTGGATCACGCCGAGTTCCTCGAGTCGGCCCACGCGATTGGAGACGGTCGGCCCCGAGAGACCGACCTTCTCACCGATTTCAGTGTACGATCGCCGGGAATCGGCGAGGAGGAGACGGAGTATCCGCACGTCCGTATCGTCGAGTTCGACCATCGGCCTACCCTTCGGCCTTGAGACATTCGAATCTACGACTGGCAGTAGCAGGGTTCACTAGATCGATTTATAAGAGAGTGTCTGCAGTGTCGACACTCGGCCACCGAATATCCGCATATTCGAAGCGCAAAGGAAGAAAAATTTCACACCCCTCTAGTCGTGTGTGTCTCTTTCAGAGACCGCCGGCAGGATCACCAACCTGACCGACGAAGAACGTGCGTGTCTCGAGACCTGCGCGCGGCTCTGTCGAGACATCGCCGACATCACCGCTACCCACCCCGGTTCATGGAACGCGACTCGAACTACAGTCCCGAACTCCCCCGGATCGATGCCGGGGTCTGTGAGGAGTGCGCTGAAGAGTGCGAACGACACGACGCCGAGCACTGCCAGGTCTGTGCCGACCTGCGCGAGTGCGCCGAGAGTTGTCGCAACCTGCTGGCTTCGTAGGTGGCTTCACGTCGTTGCGGATACTCGTCCGCTTCGTCCCCGCAAATCGTCCCTCGAAATCCACCATGGATCTCTGGAAAAAACTCGCCACCGTCGTCGCCTTGTTGCTCATCGTCGTGGTCGCCGCACAGCCGCTCTACGTCGTCGCCCTGACCCTGTTCGACTACGGGCAGACCCCGCAGGGAACTTACGCGACGATGCAGACGAAAGACGTGACCCGATTCCCCGCAAACGGATCCGGTCAACTGAGCGCCGATACCGCCCAGGCCGCCAGACCGCCGGGAGCGAACGTCTCGTACGATACCGTCGTCCGCGTCCCCGGAGGTGACTGGCAGACGGCTCTGTCAGCATCTCGGTTACGCGCGGCGTCGGACGCGATCGTCCTCTACGGTGACGCACCCGTTCCCGGGGAAGGGAACGGAAGCACGGCTCCACGGAACGCGTCGACTGTCGATCTTTCTGGCGGCGATCCAGCGCAGAGCGCTGCGCGAATCGCCACCCGCGGAAACGCGAGTGACGAGGGAAGCTCGAACAACGTCATCATCGTCAGTAGTGAGGCACCCGAGTGGGCGCTCCCCGCCGCCGCCTGGAGCGCCTACAGTGGCGATCCGATCCTCTACGCCAACGAGGACGGAGTGCCGGAAGCGACACGACAGGCTATCGCGGAACTGAACGCCTCACACGCGTACGTCCTCGCCCCACCCGGACTCGTTAGTCAGGATGGGCTCTCGGGGCTCGACGTCGAGTGGACTCGCGTTGCGGGGTCGACGCCACAGGATCACGCCGTGGAGGTCGCGAAGTTCCGTGACGAGTCTCGGGACTTCGGCTGGGGCATCGACGAGCGGGACAAGGTGGGGTACGACAACTCGATGCTCGTCAACCCCGACCGGCCCGCACAGGCCGTCGCGAGTACGAACCTCCAGTGGGGCAAGGCCGGACCGATCCTCCTCGTCCACGAGGACGGAACGCTGCCCGCGATCACCGAGAACTACCTCTGGCGAACGCAGTCGGCGTGGTTCTCGACGCCCGCAGAGGGGCCGTTCAATCACGTGTTCGTCCTCGGGCCGCTCGAAGAGATCTCGTGGGTGTCTCAGGCACGGAGCGACTACGCCGTCGAGATTACCCCCTATCGGCTTCAAGGCGCCGGGATGAGCCCGCTTGACGCGCTCTCGGCGGCGTGGGCGGCGTTCAGCCTGCTCGGAGCGACGTTCGTGTACACGCACTCTCGCCACCGGATCCCCGAGATGAACGACTGGACGAAGCTCGTGTGGCCGCTGTTCACCTTGATCCTCGGGCCGATCGGATTCGCGTTCTACTGGCTTTCCTACCGTGGCCGAGAGATAGTCGAACGTGACGGGAAAAAACACGTCGTCCGGCCCTACTGGCTCAAGGCGGCATCCGCCACTGCGATGGGCATCGCCTTCGCTGCGAGTACGATGATCGCGGTCGCCTACGGACTCACGTACTTCGGCATGCCGCTCGTGGTGTTCTCCGGTCAGTTCTTCGCGCTCGGGAGTTCGATGGTGCTGACGATGGCTGTCGTCTACGTGGTGGCCTTCCTCGTCTCGTGGGTCGTCTTCCACGTCCCGATGTTCCAGGACTCGCTGGGTCTGGACCAGCAGGCCGCCGCTCGACGTGGTTTCCTCGCCGTCGGAGTGAGCATGACCAGCGTCTCGGTCGGGATGATGACGATGATGTACGTGCTGATGATGCTCAACTTACCCATGATGCCCGGTGACGACAACATCCTCTGGTTCGGCGTGATGGTGTTCGCGACCCTGGTCGGGTTCTGCATCGCCTGGCCGGTGAACGGACTGCTGGTTCGCAAGAACGTCAAGCCCGGAGGTGCGCTGTGACCGACCGGAGTCGCCGCGAGTTCCTCCGTGACCTCGCGACCGTGCCGGCGCTCGCGGGCCTCGGCGGCGCGGCGCTGTCCGTCGACAGTAACCTCTTCGCGGGCGACGGGGAGGAGTCGACGGCGCCCGCGACTGCCGACTTCGACGAGTGGACGGCCACGACGATGACGACGCGTCTCGCCGGCGAAACCATGTACGAAACCGCGGCCGCCTACAGTCAGAGCGTCTACACCGCGATCAACGAACACACGAGACCGGGCGCGCTGATCCTCGTGAACGACAGCGTCCTCGAAGCGGCGCTCCCGGGCGTCGGCGTGATCCACCATCCCATCGACGGCGCCGTGTTACTAACCCGTCGCGACGAACTCCCCCAGGCGACCCGTGACGAGATCGAACGTGCTCACCCCGAAGGCGTCGGCATGGACGGCAACGTCCAGGTGTACCTGATCGGGAGCGAGCGCTACATCAGCGATAGCGTCCGACAGGAAGTGGAATCGATGGGGATGAACGTCCGACGTATCCCCGGCGAGGACCCGGTGAGCGTCGCGGCCAACGTCGACCAGTACGTCAGTTCGATGCACGGCAACCACGAGGACGAGGTACTCGTCGCCAGTCTCGACGCGCCTGACCGTGCCGTCCCGATCCAGTCGTGGAACGCGCACGCGGGCGACGGTTTCCTCTGGGTCGAGGGTGACGCGATTCCCGAGGAGACGGCCGAGCAACTCGAAGCTCGCTACGACTACGCCTACATGTACCTCCTCGGTGACGAAGCGGCTATCAGCTCCGAGGTGGCCAGGAATCTCGGGGCGTACGGCCACGTCACGCGCGTCCCCGACGCCGGAAATCCGTACAGTATCAGTGCGGCGTGGGCCGGGTACAAGGACATCGGTCGCAACCAGGGCTGGTGGTTCGGCGAATGGGAGAGAGGTATCGGCTGGGGACTGGCCGACCCTGGACACAACTTCATCTTCGCCAACCCGGACGACTGGCAGACCGCGATCCCCGCGAGCGTCGAAAGCCACCGCGGGAAACACGGGCCGATGCTCGCCGTCAGGCAGGACGAGCTCCCGACGCCCGTCGAGAACTACCTGAAGAAGTTCTTCGAACCGACGGAGGCGGCTCCCTACGACCGCAAGTACAACCACGGCTGGATCGCCGGCCCACCAGAGACCGTCAGCCGAGACGTCCAGGCGCAGGTTCATGGCATCCTCGAAGGAGATGGTCCGTCGTGAGACGCATCGTCGCCCGGTACGAGGACTCCGAGGACGCGAGAGAGGCCCAAGCGGAGCTCCGTGAGGAAGACTTCGACCCGGAGCGACCCGACATCGAGAACGCCTTCTTCGACCCGTCGGCCCGCCCACCGGAAGCACGTGGACTCGCGTGGGGTGGCTTCATCGGTGGACTCGTCGGCGTAGCGATTCTGCTGGCGATGGCGCTGGACATGATCTGGGTCCCGCGCCTGAGTCCGATCCTGTCGGCCGGGAGACTCGCGCTCCTCACCTTCGGATTCACGATCGGCGTCGCTGTGGGCGGTTTCGTCGGTGGGATCTGGGGGACCCTGAAAGAGGTCCCCGAACCCGAGGGGCCGCGCGTCGCCGTCGAGGTGTCCGATGGGCGCGTCGACGACGTCAAGGATCGCCTGCGAAGGCACGACGCCACGACAGTCGACGACGCTGTGACGCATCACGGTGGACGGTGAGGAAAGAACGGGTTAGTAGAGCCCGGTGATGAATCCGAGGCCCATGAGGACGAGGACCGCGGCCGAGAAGAGCGGGAGATACGGTGTGTGCTGGTCGACTTTCCCCTCGTACCGGGTGTACCCAGCGACCAGAAGCATGGTCAGTCCGACGATTCCGAAAACGACGGTGGCCGCATAGGCACCCATCAGTTCGAGACAGTACTGCGAGCCTGCACATATCGCAATTCTTCGCAGAGGTCGATCTTCTCTACGGGTCCGAGAGGATGGGGTCGTCCTGCCAGGTTGAAAGTACGTCGAACACGAGGGTCTCCTCATCTTTGGGTCGCGTTCGGAGACGCTTGCCGAAGTCAGCAAACCGGAGCAACCAGGCTTGCTCTCCGTTGAGAATATTCGGGATGGAACAGATGGCTCTCAGGAGATCATCGACTTGAGCTTCTAACCCACCGCTCCCAAATGTCTCTTCGCACTGGCCATTCGAACCTGCTGGAGACACACTGATCGCTACCGTATCGGATCGGTGAACTCGATATTAATCTCGCACGGCTCAATCATAGGTAGCCGCTACATAGCCGTCCAATAGCGGCTATTTTTCCTCCTTTCTTCCGACGATATCGACTCGACCACTGGTGACTTGGATGTACGAACCGACATCGGTCCTCCCCTTCCATCCGATGGCATCACCGTTCGCAACGGTAGCAACCAACCCGGAGGAACACGAATATCTCGTCCGAGGTGTCGACGGAATTCCCACGGCCTGAAGGCCGTGGTATTGCGCCTGTTCAGCGTATAATCGACACACGGTAGCAGCCAGCCACTCGTCGGTCGGTACCGGGATATCTGTCGTCCTTGCAGTCGCCACAGCGATAGAGGACTGTTTTCTGCTGTTACCGTATTCTGTCCGGAAAACAATCTCCAGTTAGCCTATTCTCAAGTAGGCTATTCTGCATTAGGCTATCCGAGAATTTTATCGGCCTGGGTGGCAATCAAAGGATATGGAGCGATTCGTGGATCGGGGAGATGAACTCAGTCGGCTTCGCGATTGTTATGAGTCGGACGACGCTGATATGGTCGTGATTTTCGGGCGTCGCCGTCTCGGGAAGACCGAACTCGTCCGAGAGTCACTATCAAACCGTGATGACGCCGTTCTGTACCAAGCGACCGAGACAACCCGGCAAATCCAACTAGACGCGTTCGTGGACGTAGCAGCTGAGTCGTTTCCGGGTATCGACCGGATCGAGCGCGAGTGGGAATCGCTACTCGGGTATCTCGCCGACCAGGATGCAGTCATCGTGCTGGACGAGTTCCCGTACCTGATTGACGCCGACGAAAGCCTTCCGTCGGTTATTCAGCGACTGTGGGATCAAGCGTTGCGCGAGACGGGCGTGACGCTCGTGCTCGTCGGCTCATCGATTAGTATGATGGAAGAGGCGACACTCCTCGGGAACAGTCCGTTGTATGGCCGATTCACCGAGAAGATCGATCTCCGCCAGCTCGACTTTGCTGCCGTGCGGACGTTCTTTCCCGAGAGCTATACCCCCGAACAACTGCTGTTCGCGTGGGGCGTGTTTGGCGGGACACCGTACTACTTGGATGGTATCGATCTTGATGGTGACCTCGGAACAGTCATCCAGCAGTCGCTGCTGTCACGGCAGGGATTCCTGCATGACGAACCGGAATACGTGCTCCGTACTGAGCTGACGGAGCCGAATCGATACTTTGCCATCCTGAAAGCGATCGCCGCCGGGAACACGACATCGAACGAGATCGCACAAACGGTCGGGATCGACGGCAAACAGATTTCGACATACACGCAGAAATTGGAGCGGCTGCGACTGGTCGAACGTGAGGTTCCGGTGACAGAGGACAAGACGAAGTCACGACGAGGGCGGTACCGGATTCTCGATCCGTTGTTCAGGTTTTGGTTCCGGTTTGTCTACGGCAACGAAGACCGCTACGAGCGATTGGGCATCGACGCCTACGAGACGGTCATCGAACCGGAACTAGCGGACTTCGTGAGTCAGGAGTTTGAAAACCGCTGTCAGGACATCCTCCCGGATCTCTATCCCGAGCTGATGTTCACAGATATCGGCCGCTGGTGGTACAACGAGTACGAAGTGGATGTAGTCGGGTTCGATGCAGACGGGACGATGGTAACGGGTGAGTGCAAGTTCACGTCCGCGCCACTCGATTACGGTGCGCTTGCCTCGCTTGAAGATCACACAGATGAGATTCGATGGTCGCCTGATGGTGGCGAAGTAGAGCACGAGTATGCGCTGTTCGCGCGAACCGGGTTCACGCAATCTGTTCGTGACGAAGCGGCTGACCGTGACGACCTGCAGTTATTCCCTCTCGAACGGATCGTCGACCCGGCCGCGGCGAAGTAGGGAGAATTGGCTCTATTAGAACTCAGAACTACGATCTGCTCTGACGAGCCGTTGTACCGACGGAAGTTCCGTACCGGCCTCGAAACCATCGTCGAGTATCTCGACGCCAACACCGTTAGCGAGTATCGCGATACGGGCGCGACCGGCCGCGAGGGATGGGAGTGATGCTGGGCGGATGGTTCCGCGCCCACGTCGGGCGGTCGGCCGAGCGCATCCACGACTGTCGCCACTGTGGCGACATCGCCGACGCCGGCTGAATCGTGTCGCCGACCTGCGGCCACGCGGACATCGGCCGTAATCCCGACGTTCACCACATCGTTCCTGTATGCCGGTCCATCGAATCAGACGACCACAAAAAACTAATGTCCACCTCGCTTGCATATCACTAGTACATCGTTCGCCCCCCGCAACGACATACCCGCCTTGATCCAATAGATATTCAATCAACCTGCGTATGATTCCTTGACCTGAACTGGATGACAAGATCTTGGCTTCCGGACTCCGCATTTTAATTCAGAATTGTTACCGTTATTTAGACCCCAGTTCTGATCCCACTATTCGTATCCGAAGCAGTATCACCCGGTGAAGGTTTCGCCGGGAGATCAATGCTGACAAGTTTCGTACTATTCTATATAGGGGCACTAACCGTCGTTAGAATCCGGGGACACCCGTCGACATCTTCAAATATAGACGACGACGCCCTTTTCGAATCCAACCCCAGGAATCTATCGAAATGCCGGGAGTGAAGCGATGACGCGTTACTTTCCCGATGGTACAGAAGCAGCGACTCTCCGCTACAATGTTTGTGATGGTATCAAAGGCTCGCCTAAACAATCGTTCATGTGGGGGATGAGACCGGTCGGGGGACGACTGTGGCTGAACCCCGTGAAAACTCCCTTGAGCGTACCACCGACCGAAGCTGAGGCACCGAATGATACGCTCCCTGGAACATCGAAATCAGCAGTGAAACCCGGGGTGCAGGTTGGGTGGAGACACGATACTGAAACTCAGTAACTGAATACTGATAGGTATCTCGAAGACATTCGAATGCGAATACCGCCTCTGGTGCCCGCTCGACGGTCACATCTCTCGTTTCGACGCTGTAACCCCGTTCGAACATCCAACCAATATTCAGCATACACCACACCCTGCACTCCCGACTTCCCTATTGTAGCGGTATTCCGGCTGGGCTGTGGGCGCCAAATTTCGGAATCTGCACCGGGTGTTCCACCCGATCGACGCTCTCACGTGGGGTGGACGGGTGGCGAGGCCGCTCACGCACGCTCCTTGGACAGTTACGCTCACCACGCGTGCAGTCACAGTGTAACCCAAGAAATCCCCCTTCTATACGAATCCTGTCATTGTTGTCTCGTCCGGGTGTCGAACACCCTCATCCGATAGACTGTGAACCAACGATGTACCCACATCCGATACCTATCACATCGTGTAGTAAAACCGATCGTCTCGGAATGCGATATTTACGTGTACGCAAATATGATTGAAATCAGAGAAGACTCCGCAAACGAGGTGGGTCTCACCCCGCCTGAAGTACCGGGTCAGGTAGGGGGTCGCGATAGTGTGTGACCAGAATGTCGGTTCTGGCTATCCGACCTTACCTGATAATCCGACGATAACCCAGCACGAATCCAAACTGATCGGGTACCGGTTCACAGCCACCGGGCGGGACGATGGCGGCTCCCAGACCGAGGCGATTACTCCTCGCCCGGACCAAGAATCTCGCTGCGCAGTTGCGCCAGCGTGTAGATGTCCGTACAGCCGGGCTCGTCGATCCGGAACGAACTCACGGGTGTCGAGTCCGCGTAGGTCTTTTCGACGCGGGGCTCGCCCTCTAACGGGTCGTTGAGCGCGGCGAGGACCTCGTGGGCCTTCGTGTTCGACATCGCCAACCAGATGGCCTCCTCGGGTTCACAGGCGGCCATCTTGTCGTAGTCCTCGGGGACCGCACGCCGGGTGTCGTGATTGATGCGCTCGACTTCGACAGTGACGACGACCGCGCCATCGTCGTCGAGGCCGACGACATCCAGCCGATGATGCTCGAAGCCATCGGCAGCGTCAGCAACATCGTCGTCGTCCCCGTTGCGCCCGTGGAAGTGCAATTCGACGAGGCGAGTCTCGCACAGCAACTCGCCGCCCTGCCCGTCCTCGGCGCGATCGTTCGCGAACTCTACGCACCACGGGAAGCGATCGAGCGCGAAGCGTTGCTTACGGAACTCGATGACCGCCTCGATCAGGTTCGGGCCGGCCTTCGCAGTATCGAGGGCTGTACCGCCCACCGGATCGACGCGACAGCGGCGACGGACGTGATCGGCGAGTACTGGAGCGACGGCTCACAGGGCTATGGCGACCTAGATCAGGTGCTTCGCACCCGTGGGATCGTCAGGGGGCCAGACCGATGATCGACTCGCTGCTGGCGGTCCTGCCGAGCCGGAACGAGCAGTCTACGGACGCCGACGATACGACGGGCCAGCCAGCCGAAGAGGAACAAGGGCAGGACGACCCGACAGATGGCGTCAGCGTCTCGTACGACCCGCCCGAGGCTGCTGGGGGTGGAGCTATCCCCGAGGCCGCGGACATCCACCAGACGGTCGTCACGCCGTCGAGCATCGAGCGTGGGCCCACTGCTGTCCGGACGGGCTCCCAGTGGACCCAGACCCTGTTGGTCGGGGAGTATCCGGACTCCCCGAGCGATGGACTCTTCGAGACGCTCTACTCGACGGCAGCAACCCGACAAACGGACATCAGTCTCCACATCTCGCCGCGGGATACGACCGCGACACTCGACACGCTCGAAAACACCATCGAGGATCTGGAGGCCGACCGGGAGTATCTCGAAGAGAAACGCCGGGCTGGTGCCCGCGGCGTCGAGAAGGACCTGCAGGATTACCAAGCGCTGTACGACGCACTCCGGAACACGTCGATGACCGCGTTCGACGTCTCGATGTATCTCGCCGTCCAGGGCGATTCACCAGAGCAATTGAACGTCGACAGCGTGACGAGTGCGGCCCGGGAGTCACCGACGAATCTCACGCCGGTGATGCCACGGTGGACACAGCTCGACTCGTTCATCTCGGCGAGCCCGGTCGGCGTGGACAAACTTGACGAGTCGATGGACACGACGACGCCGATGCTCGCCGGTGCTGTCGGCGCCATGTTCCCGTTCGTCGCCGGTGCGTTCGCCGAACCCGGTATCGAGTACGGGACCTACGCGCTCAACGAGAGCCCGCTAATTCTTGATCGCTTCGAGCGTGAGACGGGCTACTGTACGATGGTCATCGGGCAGTTGGGTGCCGGCAAGTCCTTCTCGACGAAGCTGCAGTTGCTCCGGCGGGCGATGTACGACAAAGACACGGTCATCATCATGCTCGATCCCCTGGAGGGCTTCGCCGGCGTGAACGACGCCCTTGGTGGCGAACGCATCACGGTCGGCGGCACTCGGGGGTTTAACCCGCTCGAAATTCGGGCGACGCCTCCCGAGGTACTGCAGGATGTGCCCGACCTGGACCCGTGGTCCGAGCAGATCTCGTGGGTGCTGACGTTCTTCGAGACGTTCTTCGAACACGTCGCGTCGAATCCGCTCGCGGACCGCAAACAGACACTTCGCCGGGCAATCCAGGAAGCCTACGGACGCCAGGGGATCACGCGAGACCCGTCGACACACGACCGACAATCGCCGACCGTTCGCGATGTGATTGCCGTTCTCGAGGATCTATTAGAAAACCCGGCCGAGTTCGGCTACGCGACCGATGGTGAACAGGAGCACGTCGAACGGGACGCCCAGACGCTGCTGACTGACCTTCGGCCGTCGTTCCGGGAGGGCGGCGACCTCGCGAATCTCGCCCAGCCGACGGAATTCGACCTCGATTCGTCAGTCCTGTATCTGGACTTGCACCAGGAAGAGGGTGCAACCGGTCGGTCAGAGACGAGCCTCATGATGCAGGTGCTGTTCAACGCGGTGTACGAGCGAGCGAAGGGGGCAGACAAACGCGTCGTCTTCGCCATCGACGAAGCCCACTACCTGATGAACGACGCGACTTCACTGGAGTTCCTGGAGACGGCGGTACGCCACAGTCGCCACTACGACCTGTCGCTGCACTTCATCACCCAGACCGGTGGTGAGTTCGCGTTGACCCCCGAGGCACGGACGATTGCAAATCTCTGTTCGCTGACGCTGATTCATAGGGTCCAAGAGGAGACCGACAAGTTGGGCGAGTGGTTCGGGTTGAGCGAGCGGGAAGTGAACTGGATCCGGACCGCGAAGGCAGGTAACGATGAAGACGGATTTTCCGAGGCGTTGCTTGGGATCGACGAAGAGGGGTGGTTCCCGTTGCGGGTGCGGGCGAGTGACTTCGAAGTAGATGCATTGTTAGGAGAGGTTCGGCTCTAGAACACTTCGACGCTATGGAGCGTGTTGAATTCAGTGATGAATTCGACGTTCTGGGTCCGATAGTTCGTTCTGGTCATTAAGGCGCTTAACGAAACGTGCTTGTATTCGCCCTAATTTGAGAAGTAGAGGTCGAATGTTTTTCTTGTTAGGACCAGCTGCGCGCTCCTTAGTTTTATACGTGTGCCCTCCGCATGGTCTGATGGCGTGAGTAGTGCCAGAATCAGGGCATTAACTGGCCAAGGACAGATGCCCTGATTACGCCGATACCGAGCAGCTAAACCCACTCGGGCTGCGTTGGCAGCGTGCCAATGTATGCGTCGGTCCGATTTAGGGATTTGGTTGCTCCGAAGAGAGCCATCAATATGGATGCACCAATAGAGCGACCCGACATCCGACCGACGTGGAACTGGATCGAACGATCACACATCCACGATGAGAATACGGATGTGAAGACGGCAGAAGATAGACAAAACGACTAAATCAAACTCAGACCTCTCATTGCATGCCCGTAGTACAGACCGATTTTCAGTTGGATCCCGGAGCAGTTGAAGTTTGTTCGGACCCGCTGCGGGCACAGACCGCCTTTCAGATGGACCCATTTGGGTTTTCACTTTCACCACGGTACGACTGCATTTATCAGGATACAATTAGTTGTGTGTATCGCAATAACACAGAATGACACAAACTATGGAACTGCACAGATGCGAGTGATAGCACACCTGCGAGCACGTGCGGACACAGCTTACGACAACGCGTATCATCACAAACTTCGAGGGCGGATCTGGAACGCACTCGAGGGGACCGAATACGACGAGATCCACGACGAGAATCGGCCGAAGGGATTCACGTACAGTAACCCGTTCCCGCCGGGAGACATGCGGGAGGGCGACGAGCGAACGGTCCTCGTAGCGTCGCCCCACGAGGAACTGCTCGCCAACGTCGCCGCCGATCTCAAAGACGATCGGGAGTTGAATATCGGCGAGATGCCCTTTCACGTTGACTCGGTCAACGGGCTAGCGACCGACGTGGGCGAACCGTGCACGTCGGGCACGATCGAGACGGGCACGGGCGTGCTGGTCCGGATCCCGCCGTGGCGCTTCGAGGAGTACGGTATCGACACCGACCACGACGAGGCAGAGTTCTGGAGGCCTCAGCACACGATGGAGCCGTTCCGTAACCAGGTTGAGAACAATCTCGACAGGAAACACGGCCTGTTCTGTTCCGACTACCTGCCCGGGCCATCCGAGACCGACGGCGATCTGTTTGACGGCGCTGACCTGATCAAGACGTTCTCACTCCCGGTGACCGTGACACAGGGCCAACGCGAGACGTGGGTGTTGAGCAAGTGGCGGTTCGACTATACCGTCCGCGACGACCACCACCGACGCCACCTGAACCTCGCGCTCGACACCGGCATAGGTGAGCGCAACTCGCTCGGGTTCGGGTTCATCAACATCACCGAGAAAGAAGACCCGCGATCGGGACAGAAGGAGCGCATCGATGCTTAGTCCCAGGGAGTTCAAAGACGAGTATCCGCCCGAGGAGCTGGAAGACGAGCTTCCAGAGCAACCGATTTCCTCGTTGCGGGACATCCAGCACCTCTACGGACGACTCTATACGCTGGCGACGGCCGGTGGTGGCGACTACGCGGCGTACCTGACGCCCGATCAGGCCAACGACCTGATCGGTGCGGAGGAGAGTTTGATCGTCGTTCGGGTCGACCTCTCCGGGGACCGCCCGACGCTGGATCGGAGCAAGCCGGTCGACGTCACGCAGTACACCGACGAACTGGTCCAGAAAGTCGCCCACTGCAAGTACAACGCTGCGCGCGGGATCGACCACAGCGTCACGCACCGCTCGGGGCGCAACAGCGACCGGGAGAAGCTAGCCCGCTATGCCTGCGAGCGGCTGACGAAGTGGGCCACAGACGATGTCGTTCAGCGTGTCGCTGACGACCATACTGACGGTGATGTCATCGACGGACTTGCGACCGTCGGCGAGGACGAAGGCGCACTCGACAGGATTCGAAAGTCCGTCGAGACAGAGTTGGGCGACTCGACGACGGCGCTCCTGACGGTGCAGGTGCGACGTGAGAGTGGCGGCGAGTACGAGTGGCCCGGGCAGATCCCCGTCTTCAACGAGGCGATGCGGGCGCGCAAGCTCTCGAAGCTCGTCTCGAAGGGGCAGGCGACGAACTCCGCCGGCGTGGCGACCGATCTTGTCAGCGGCGAGCGGACCCGAACCGTCGGGACTGCGGAGGACCCGCTCAACTACTTCCTCGGCAAGCAGATGGAGAAGTTCCCGGGGCTGGATCCGGACCAAGCCTGGCGGAGTCACCCCATCTCAGAGGACGGTGCCGTCACGCTGATGAACGCTGAGGAGTTCGTCGACGCCTGTTCCTACCGGACGTTCAACGCCGACGTGTACTACCTCCCGTACTTCCTCGGACGGCCGACCCCAGAAGAGACGTACGCCCTGTACGCGGCGCTTCACAGCGTCACACAGACGGACGACATGGGTCCGGTCCAGACACTCTACGACGAGCTCGGAGACCACGAAGCGGCGTCCGAGAGGCGACTGCGGTTTTACGTCGCCGCGGTGATGAAACACCAGATGTCCCGATTCGACGTGTACGGCGAGACGCTTAACGGTCGGATTCACTACCCGACCGAAGTCGGCCAGAGACACGAGCGGGTCACCGGAAGCTGGGTCTTCGACGAGGGCGACGAGCGGAACGGCGATCGGACACCGCCGATGCCATCTTACGAGGAGTGGCCGCTCACCACATACGATGACTTCCGAGAGATGGCCGCGTCGGGCGAATATGTCTACCGGACCTTTCCGTCCACCGACGAGGACACCGACGCGACGGTCGACGACGAGCGGATCGACGTCTACGTCTCGATCCTTGCCGGCGACCCAGTTCCGCGGAGCCAGCTCGTCAGCGCCTACGTTGAGCGACTGCTCGACTGGGACGGCGACGAGGTCCCGCAACTCCTGATCGCCTCACAGTTCGCACAGCTGTGTGCGCTCGAAAACGCCAGCCTCGTGACGACCGACGCCGGTGGTACCGAATCGACGCCGATCGACGGTCCCGATTACGACACAATGGAACCGGAACACGCGCGAACCGACGGCGGCACGGCCGCCCTCGATCGCACCGAGAAGCTCGAATCGTTCATCGAACAGACCGACGGACTGGACGACCCCGAACGGAAGGGTGCGTTCCTGCTCGGCGCGCTCGTCGGCCAGGTCGGCACCTACCAACAGGCCTACCACGACCGCTCGACCACCGTCGTCGACCAGTACCCGATCAAGTCGATGACCAAGACCAAGATCAAGCGCATCACCCAGGAAGTACTCGACAAAGACATCGTCTACTCCCGGGAGCTGGCCAAGAAAGGGTCGAAGATCAACTCGACGATGTACAAGGAGGTCACGAACGCCATCGTCGAAACCATGGCCGGAAACGATCCATCGGGCTGGGCGATCAGCACCGACGATCTGCGTTTCTACTACGCCCTCGGCCTGACCTACGGCATGAACGACCGATCGACGAACGAGGACGACGCATCGAGCGACGACGAATCCACCGACGACTCCCCCGATACCAATGAGTGAGCACTACCCCACCGTCTCGAACAGATCCGAGATCGTCTTCGCGTACGACGCGGTCGACGCGAACCCCAACGGCAACCCCCTCAGCGGCGCGAACCGACCGCGGATCGACCCCCACACCGATCAGGCGATCGTCACCGACGTTCGTCTCAAGCGCTACCTGCGGGACCAACTGCAGGACGACGGCCACGGCGTCTACATTCGCAACGTCAAGGAAGACGACGGCGACCAGGCAACCCGCGAGGACCTCCTCGAAGCCCGACTCAAGGACATCGACCTCGACGACGTGGACGAGGACGACATCGAGAACGCCGTCTTCGGTCAGTTCCTCGAAAACAGCGCCGACGTACGTTACTTCGGCGCGACGATGAGCGTCGACATGGACGACGAGAGAGTCGACCACCTCCCGGACCACTTCACCGGTCCCGTTCAGTTCTCGCCCGGCAAGTCACTCCACCGGGTCATGGAAAACGAGGAGTACAACAGTCTCACCAGCGTCATCGCGACCGGGGACGACAAGGAACAGGGCGGGTTCGACCTCGACGACCACCGGATCCAGTACGCTTTTATCGGGTTCCACGGCCTCGTCGACGAACACGGAGCCGAAGATACGCTCCTGTCGGATCGAGACGTTCGACGGCTGGACACGCTCTGCTGGCGCGCGCTGAAGAACCAGACGATCAGCCGAAGCAAGGTCGGACAGGAGCCCCGGCTCTACCTCAGAGTCGAGTACGCCGACGAGAGCTTCCACCTCGGCGGGCTCGATCAGGACATCGAACTCGACAACGAGGAATCCGACCCCGTCGAGGAACTTCGAAACGTCCGTGACATCTGTGTCGACGTGTCTGCCCTGCTCGATCGACTCGACGGTGCGTCGGACCGGATCGACACTGTCCACGTCGTCGCAAGCGATGTCCTCGAAGTCTCCGCCGACGGTGAGACCGGGGGTCACGAGTTCCTCTACGACGCCCTCGAATCGTCGGTCGGAAGCGAAGCAGTCCGCGTGATCGACGTGTACGGGGACGCGAAGGCGACCGCACCGGAGGAGTGATCCGTGACGGACCGCGCACCGGCCACATCAGGACTCCCTGATGGCGCCGAGACGTGCCTGTCGTTCACCGTCAGGGGACCTTGGGGGCACTTCCGGCGAATCGAGGGGAACATAGTGAAACAGACCTACCGAGTCATCCCGCGTACGACTGTTGCCGGCCTGATTGCCGCGATGATGGGCATCGAGCGCGACGGCTACTACGAGCTGTTCGCCCCAGGCGAGTCGCTGGTCGCGATCGAGCCGACGAGCGAACTGCGGACGATGAAGCTCCCGATGAACACGCTCTCGACTGCCGACGAACACCTGGCGTCGCTGAACCCCCGCGGGAAACTCTCCATCAAGCTCCCCGATCCGTCCAAGCCCCGACAGCAGCACAACTACGAGGTCCTCGTCGATCCCGCCTACCGGATCGACGTGTGGCTTGATGACGACGACCGGTACGGCCAGCTCCGGTCACTCCTCGAAGCGGGGGAGTCGCACTACGTTCCGAGCCTCGGCCTCTCCGAGTATCTGGCGACGGTCGAGTATCACGGCGAGTTTCAGATCGAACAGGGGCCCAGCGGTGACACGGTGACTATCGACTCGACCGTTCCTGAGGCTGTCGACTCGATCGTTCCTGACCCGGAGACACGCTACCAGATTGAGCAGACGCCCGCGTTCATGGAACGTGACGGCGGCGGTCGGACGACCAGCGCGTTCGTCTCCTACGCCTACAACCCGGACGGTGGCCCGCTCACGGTCAACGACCTGTCGGCGTACTCAGTTGACGATCGGACCGTGGTGTTCACCTGATGGCGGATACACCGATCTCTCATCCCGCCGAGGACGGCGACGAAGCAACGTTACTCCTCGACCACCTAGACCAGGTGGCCGAGCGGGCCGAGTCTGTCGTCTCGGTGGATGCGACGACGCTCGGCGGCGATCCGCTCACCGAGATGACGGCTACCGTGGCAGGATGTCACGACTTCGGGAAGGCGACAACGTGGTTCCAGGAGTACGTGACCGGTGATCGCGACAGCAGCAAGCGGACGAACCACTCACTGTTCGGAGCCTATCTCGGGTACTACGTCCTCGACCAACTGGGCTACGACAGCGAAGACTGCCTCGCGGCCTTCGTCGCGCTCGCGAAACACCACGGTTGCCTCCCCGATGTCGAGAAATACGTCGAAAAGGTCTCCCATTTCGACAAAACGAGCGAGGCAAGCAACGAACGCCAGCGGACCGTGATCGATCAGGTCGGAGACATCGACGACCATCGACGGGCGTTCGCGCTGTCGTTCGTCGCCGACGTGACCAACGGGAACGGGTCGTGGGACGAGTTCGTCGAGCGGATCGAGAACGGGGACGAGGACGACTCCCTTTTCAAGATGGTTAATGACCATGTCTCCATGTTCGCCCTCGGTAGCAACCGCTCGGCTCCATCCGAGGAGTTCTACGACCTGCTCCTCCAGTTGTGGAGCGGACTGATCCTCGCCGACAAGACGGTGGCTGCCGGTATCGAAGGCGACGATCTCGACGCGTCCGAACCGGACACTCGGACGCTCTCGGAGTACGTCACCGACTTGGGTGGTGATACCGACGAGGACACTCAGGCCGCCGCTCTCGATACGCTCCGTAATGAGGCGAGAGTCGACGTACTCGACGGCGTCGAGCAGTTCCGTGACTCGGATACGTCGATCGCGACGCTGACACTACCGACTGGGATGGGCAAGACGCTGACTGGACTCAGTGCTGCCCTCGCGCTCCGAAACGAGGGGGAACGAGTTATCTACGCACTGCCGTTTACCTCCGTCATCGATCAGGTCGCCGACGAACTCACAGACGTGTTCGACACCGACGCTCGGGACGACCTGCTGACGATCCACCACCACTTGGCCGATACGGTGACAGAAATCGACGACCCGGACGTAGATCCTGACAAGCATGCCCGACTCGCAGAGATGGTCGCCGAGAGCTGGCGTTCCGGGATGACGCTCACGACATTCGTCCAGCTCTTCGAGAGCCTCGTCGGCCCGAGCAACACCCAGTCGATGAAACTGCCGGCACTGTACGATTCCGTGATTGTACTGGACGAGCCGCAGGCGCTGCCGATGAAGTGGTGGAAGCTTGTTCGCCGGATCGCGACGCTTCTCATGGAGGAGTACGATGCGACGGTCGTCGCGATGACTGCGACCCAGCCGGCGGCAGATGCCGGAAACACTGCGTCTCAAGCCCTGTTCGACGATGCATTCGAACTGATCGACAACGTGGACAGATACTTCGACCACTTCGAACGAGTCGAGTACGAGGTTCACGACTCCGCGCTCGCGTTCGACGACATCGATGAAACCGTAGACTACGAGACTGCTAGCCGGACGATCCTCGACGAAACCAGCGATACCGAGTCGGTGCTCGCGGTCTGCAATACCATCGATAGCGCGACCGAACTCACGGCTGCGATCGAGGAACGCGAAGCGGTCGTTGATGTCGGTCGGTGTCTCGGGCTGGAACTCGGCGATGGCAGGGCCAACGTGGAGGATCTCGTCGAACGGGTCGAGACGACTCTCGGTCCGGACGAACGGGCGCTCGTCCACCTTTCGACGCGCCTTCGCCCGCGCGACCGTCTCGCACTCGTCGAAGCGACGAAGCGACTCACCGAGCGCGACGTTCCACTCGTCGCGGTGTCGACGCAGCTCATTGAGGCAGGGGTAGACATCAGTTTCGACCGCGTGTACCGCGATATCGCACCGATCGACAGCGTCGTTCAGGCGGCCGGTCGGTGTAACCGGTCGTTCGAGCGCGACCGCGGCACCGTGACGATCTGGTGGCTTGCCCCGCCAGCGGGCACGACCAAGACCCCAGCGCAAGCCGTCTACGACTCCGAGGGCGTGAGTACGATCTCGCTGACCGCCAGGACGCTCGACGCGATCGGTGCGAACGACGGAACCGTCGCTGAGCGGATGATGACCCGCGAGGCCGTCCAGCACTACTACGGACTCGTCGCCGACCGGAATCCGGGATCCCCGCAGTTCGTCGAGTGGGTCGACGAGGCGAACGCCGACGAACTCGGTGCGCTCTCGTTGATCGGCCGGCGCGAGAGCGTAGATGTGGTGGTCTGCCGTACAGACGCCGACCGGGATCTGGTCGATGCGATGGGGACGGCTCTCGCCGAGTACGACCACGACACCTTCGGCGACCTCCGAGATGAAGCCAAGGAAATCACCGTCTCGCTCCCGATCTACAGTCGGGACTCGACGGAGGCCGAGACGGTTCAGCAGCTCGAACCGCTCGATGACACCGATCTCCGCGTTCTCAAGCACCCGGAGAGCAAAACCTACTTCGACGAGACGAACGGCCTCGCAGTCGAGGGACCGTCCGTCGACGACCGCTTCCTATGACCGAGTTGTCCGACCCCGTCGACCAGTTCCTCGACGCCGCCAGAGACGAAACCGCCGAACTTCCCTTCCGACTGACCGGCGTCATGTTCCAATACTATGTCGTCTGTGAGCGCGAACTGTGGTTCCTCAGCCGCGACGTGGAGATAGATCGTGATGTGCCGTCTATCGTTCGTGGAAGCGACGTGGACGACTCGGCGTACGCCGACAAGCGTCGGGACGTTCGCGTCGACGGGATCATTGCGATCGACGTACTGGACAGCGGCGAGATCCTCGAGGTCAAGCCCTCGTCGTCGATGACCGAACCGGCGCGGTTGCAGTTACTGTTCTACCTCTGGTATCTCGACCGGGTCACCGGCGTCGAGAAGACCGGCATCCTGGCACATCCGACAGAGAAACGACGCGAGACGATCGAATTGACCCCGGATACCCGCGCCGAAGTGGAATCTGCGATCCGTGGGATCCGAGAAGTCGTCACCGCAGAGTCGCCGCCACCGGCCGAGGAGAAGCCGGTCTGTGACTCGTGTGCCTACCACGACTTCTGCTGGAGCTGTTGAACATGAATGACAACTACCACGTGTTTTCCGACGGACGGATCGAACGCCAGGACGACACGGTACGTGTCGTCACCGATGACGGTGAGAAGAAGTACCTCCCGGTCGAGAACGCCGAGGCGATCTTCCTCCACGGTCAGATCGATTACAACACCCGGTTCGTCTCCTTTCTCAATCAGGAAGGCGTCGCAGTCCACGTCTTCGGGTGGCACGACCACTATGCCGGCTCGATCATGCCAAAGCGGGGTCAGACCTCTGGCCAGACGATCGTCGAACAGGTCCGGGCCTACGACGACCCGACCCACCGCCTCGAACTGGCGAAAGCGTTCGTCGACGGCAGCATCCACAATATGCGCTCGAACGTCGTCTACTACGACGGGCGTGGACATGACTTCGAGCGTGTGATGGAGGAACTGGAGGATGCACGGTCGTCGCTTGACGGAACGGAGACGATCGACGAAACGATGGGCGTCGAAGCGCGCGCCCGGAAAGCGTACTATTCGACTTTCGACGAGATCCTTCCCGAGGGGTTCGTATTCGGTGGCAGGCAGTACAACCCGCCGAACAACGAAGTCAACAGTCTGATCTCCTTTGGCAACTCGCTGGTCTACGCGAACGTTGTCTCGGCGATCCGCGCGACTGCCTTGGATCCGACGGTCAGTTACCTCCACGAGCCCGGCGAACGACGGTACTCGCTGGCGCTGGACATCGCCGACCTGTTCAAGCCGCTGCTCGCCGATCGAGTCATCTTCCGACTCGTCAACCGCGGGCAACTAACCACAGACGACTTCGAGGACGACATGAACTCCTGCCTTCTGAACGAAGCCGGCCGAAAGACCTACTCGAAAGCATACGAGAAGACGCTCGACGAGACGATCGACCACCCGGAGTTGGGAAAGAAGGTTAGCTACCAGTATCTTCTCCGTGTCGAAGCGTACAAACTGAAAAAACACCTCCTAACCGGTGAAGAGTACGTTCCATTCCGACGGTGGTGGTGAGTGTGGTTTTCGTCGTCGTGGTCTACGACATGGAAGCCGACCGGACCCACAAGATGCTGAAGTTTCTTCGCCGATATCTTACACACGTGCAAAACTCCGTGCTCGAAGGAGACGTGACCGAGGGAGACCTCGAAAAGATCCGATCCGGTGTCGGCGAAATACTCAAACCCGGAGAATCAACGATCATCTACCGCGTCTCCTCCGAGAAGATGGTTGAGAGAACCGTCTTCGGTGACGATCCCGCCGCCGACGATCAGTTTCTCTGACCGTCCTCGGTTGTACCATCGACCCCCGGAGGTTTAGAGACTATCGCGGGTTGACGGAAACGATGAAGTGTGAACGGCCAATAGAGCTATCTAGGTGGTCTAATCGGCCATGGTTTCAGACGGACCCTTGTGGGATTGAAGCGGGTCGTCGTCGTAGAGGTCGCGGAGGTTGTTGCAAGTTTCAGACGGACCCTTGTGGGATTGAAGCGAAGCGAGATGACAGCCACGGCAACCGCGGCGAGCGTTTCAGACGGACCCTTGTGGGATTGAAGCAAATATAGAATCAGCCCCGTGAGAACAGTAATCTCCGGTTTCAGACGGACCCTTGTGGGATTGAAGCTCCGAGGAGCCGGACCACCTGACCAAGTTCGTCTAGTTTCAGACGGACCCTTGTGGGATTGAAGCACCCGCTCGGCGACGACATCCGCCGGAAAGCCAAGGTTTCAGACGGACCCTTGTGGGATTGAAGCGAGTCGGGGCCTCCTACGGCGGCACGAACGCCAACAGTTTCAGACGGACCCTTGTGGGATTGAAGCACCAATGACGCGATACATCGAGGGAGCGACCGTCTACGTTTCAGACGGACCCTTGTGGGATTGAAGCGTTTACGCCCGAGTCGCTGCCCGATAGCTCCAGAGTTTCAGACGGACCCTTGTGGGATTGAAGCGGCCCGATGTCGTAGTAGACGCCGAGTTGGCTGTTGTTTCAGACGGACCCTTGTGGGATTGAAGCAACGAGGTGCCGTCCCACTTGGCTACGAGTCCGGTGTTTCAGACGGACCCTTGTGGGATTGAAGCGATCCGATAACACACGACCCCGATGACGCCCGCCTGTTTCAGACGGACCCTTGTGGGATTGAAGCACCGCGGCGGGACGGACCTGAAGATGCTCAAGTCGGTTTCAGACGGACCCTTGTGGGATTGAAGCCCTCGTGAGGCATGGCCTCCGACGAGAACCAGCCAGTTTCAGACGGACCCTTGTGGGATTGAAGCAAGGAGACTCAGCGGACGAAGTCCATCGACACGACCGGGTTTCAGACGGACCCTTGTGGGATTGAAGCTCCGTCGACGAGGTGGAGGACGAGAGCCAGCCGGGCGGTTTCAGACGGACCCTTGTGGGATTGAAGCATAACGCCTACCAAGGTGGGACGATCGTCCTCCCCGGTTTCAGACGGACCCTTGTGGGATTGAAGCTCGTCGCTCACTGCGACCACCCCCATCGCCGATCGAGTTTCAGACGGACCCTTGTGGGATTGAAGCGAACCGTGCAGCGGCCTCGGCGACACGGACGATGCGTTTCAGACGGACCCTTGTGGGATTGAAGCGAAGACATGTCGGACCAGGAAGCTCGCAACGTGATCGAGTTTCAGACGGACCCTTGTGGGATTGAAGCAGGGCGTCTCTATCCAGCATGCCGACTACCGCGACGGTTTCAGACGGACCCTTGTGGGATTGAAGCACGTAGCCCCCTTCCGAGAGCGAGACGGAGTCGACGGTTTCAGACGGACCCTTGTGGGATTGAAGCGACGTGACGACGGGGTCCGTGGGCAACTCGTTCGACGGTTTCAGACGGACCCTTGTGGGATTGAAGCCGCGGTGACAACGTCTGGGAAGTTCGCGACGCCGAGTTTCAGACGGACCCTTGTGGGATTGAAGCAACGTCGACGTCGAGGTGACGCGAGAAGCCCAGCAGTTTCAGACGGACCCTTGTGGGATTGAAGCATGATCTGAGCGGCGCCGCCGAAGGTCGCCTCGACGAGTTTCAGACGGACCCTTGTGGGATTGAAGCGAGAACTACATTACGGAGATGTTCATCCACGTCTACGGTTTCAGACGGACCCTTGTGGGATTGAAGCGTCCGGCGGAGGCAAGACCACGCGGCTGAGAGAGCGGTTTCAGACGGACCCTTGTGGGATTGAAGCCGGATCTCATACGATCCCCCGGGAGGGATGTAGATGGTTTCAGACGGACCCTTGTGGGATTGAAGCGCGGGACGGTCCGAGACACCTGGAGGGACGCGACGACGGTTTCAGACGGACCCTTGTGGGATTGAAGCCAGACCACCCAGCGGTCCTCGGTCGAACAGTGTGGTTTCAGACGGACCCTTGTGGGATTGAAGCGAGGACAGCGCCCGACTCGCGGGCCGCGTCGAACCCGTTTCAGACGGACCCTTGTGGGATTGAAGCCGATCCCGGGGGACGCGCTGGGTCTTCGGGACGGTTTCAGACGGACCCTTGTGGGATTGAAGCCAGACGTGCGAAGTCACGCCAGCCGTGCGGACCACGGTTTCAGACGGACCCTTGTGGGATTGAAGCAGAACCCGGTCGCTGTGCCAGTCGCGACCGCGCGTTTCAGACGGACCCTTGTGGGATTGAAGCTCAGTGCCCGCGGCGACGGTCACCTCGTGGGGGTCGGTTTCAGACGGACCCTTGTGGGATTGAAGCTCGACGGGCCACGCCGCGGAGGTGGTCGAGCAGAGCGTTTCAGACGGACCCTTGTGGGATTGAAGCCGAAAGCGTCCCTTGTCAGGGGAACGGAAGCCACCCGTTTCAGACGGACCCTTGTGGGATTGAAGCGCCACTCGGACCGACACCGTCGAGTCCGGTGGGAGCGGTTTCAGACGGACCCTTGTGGGATTGAAGCAGCGGCAACGGGGGCGGAGGTGGCAACGCCACCTCGTTTCAGACGGACCCTTGTGGGATTGAAGCAAACACCCACGCGTCGGGGGCGTCGCTCGCGGCCTCGTTTCAGACGGACCCTTGTGGGATTGAAGCTGGGCCAGAGCGACCGCGTCGGCGGCCTCGACCTTGGTTTCAGACGGACCCTTGTGGGATTGAAGCTTTGAGGGCCGCGTCGACCTCGTCGACCGGGACAGTGTTTCAGACGGACCCTTGTGGGATTGAAGCGAATAGAGAGGTCCTTTTGACTCATGAGTCGATCTCGGTTTCAGACGGACCCTTGTGGGATTGAAGCCGAAGACGACCTGCGGCGAGTGCGGGTCAGTCGGCGGGTTTCAGACGGACCCTTGTGGGATTGAAGCAGCCCGCGGTCGAGGACCCAGCTGCCCAGCTGGTCGTTTCAGACGGACCCTTGTGGGATTGAAGCGGACGCCGCGGCCGACGACGGTCGCGTCGACTACCCGTTTCAGACGGACCCTTGTGGGATTGAAGCGTCCACTCGGGACTGACATTTACCAACCACAACGGGTTTCAGACGGACCCTTGTGGGATTGAAGCTGGTGGTCGGTATCATGAGTGGGGCGCCACCAGCGGGTTTCAGACGGACCCTTGTGGGATTGAAGCTGGAGGACCACGGCGTCGAAGTGGACGACGCCCGTGGTTTCAGACGGACCCTTGTGGGATTGAAGCACGAGCCCCGGCGACGCGCCCGACTGGCTGCCCTAGTTTCAGACGGACCCTTGTGGGATTGAAGCGGCTACGACCTTCCGACCCCTGCCGAAGTGCTCGGAGTTTCAGACGGACCCTTGTGGGATTGAAGCAGCTGTTCGACGGCGCCGCGGTCGATCGCCTGTTCGTTTCAGACGGACCCTTGTGGGATTGAAGCTCGGGCCTGTGTGCTCATCGGTCAGTCCTCGTAGTAGTTTCAGACGGACCCTTGTGGGATTGAAGCAACCTCGGTCCACTCACCTTCGCGCTGGGGATCGGGTTTCAGACGGACCCTTGTGGGATTGAAGCGTTTTGCGGGGCCGACGAGTGGACCGTCGAAACCTCGTTTCAGACGGACCCTTGTGGGATTGAAGCCGACGACCTCTCCCTTCTCGATGGCGAGACGCAGGCGTTTCAGACGGACCCTTGTGGGATTGAAGCCCCTATGCCTCCTTGGTACAACGGTCCCGACTGGTTGTTTCAGACGGACCCTTGTGGGATTGAAGCATTTGGAACTGTATGGACATGGGTGGACAGAGTTTAGTTTCAGACGGACCCTTGTGGGATTGAAGCCAGCCGCCGCGAGCGCCGACGAGACGGCCCACCTCCGGTTTCAGACGGACCCTTGTGGGATTGAAGCTTCGCCGATGTCAAAGTCCATCGGTACGTCCACAGTTTCAGACGGACCCTTGTGGGATTGAAGCTCGATCCACTCGGCGACGTCGGAGTACGGCGGGTTAGTTTCAGACGGACCCTTGTGGGATTGAAGCACGAGCGGCGGCTGTGTCACGAAGACGCTGGACGTGTTTCAGACGGACCCTTGTGGGATTGAAGCCGTCCCCGAACTCGAAGCCGAATTAGAACCGAGCGGTTTCAGACGGACCCTTGTGGGATTGAAGCAACCCTCGTTCTTGGACGAGGATTCCGGGCGACGCGTTTCAGACGGACCCTTGTGGGATTGAAGCTGGCGAGCGCCGTCGCGCTTGAGCTCCTCGAGGGAGTGTTTCAGACGGACCCTTGTGGGATTGAAGCTCCCGTGGTGCGCTGGTCGTGTCAACGCTACCGGTTTCAGACGGACCCTTGTGGGATTGAAGCGGTCTTAATGGTGAACCACACCCGTACCAAGACCGCGTTTCAGACGGACCCTTGTGGGATTGAAGCTCGGGCCGCTCACTGCTCCGTAGCAGGCTCTCACAGTTTCAGACGGACCCTTGTGGGATTGAAGCCACGCCGTGAACGCCGCGTTGTCCCCGGTCGACGGTTTCAGACGGACCCTTGTGGGATTGAAGCGGCCGGTCCTCGCTCACGGGTCGGCCCTCCGGCCGCGTTTCAGACGGACCCTTGTGGGATTGAAGCACGATATCACGGCCGCGGAGGTACTGCTCGACATCCGTTTCAGACGGACCCTTGTGGGATTGAAGCGAGGGACTGGCTGTCGTTGATGTCGCCGCTCGCGAGTTTCAGACGGACCCTTGTGGGATTGAAGCGGTTATTTTTACGGGTACCTCGAACCGGTCGCCTGGTTTCAGACGGACCCTTGTGGGATTGAAGCGGTCGTTGACTCAGTGGAACCATCGTGGACGAACCCGTTTCAGACGGACCCTTGTGGGATTGAAGCCAGACGAGGCCGTTCGTCTCGTCGTGGGTCGAGCTTGTTTCAGACGGACCCTTGTGGGATTGAAGCGGTGGGCGTTGCCCGTCCACCAAACCCCGGACGGAGTTTCAGACGGACCCTTGTGGGATTGAAGCCGCCGGCGTCAGCCGGCAGCGCTCGGGCCAGTGGGTTTCAGACGGACCCTTGTGGGATTGAAGCTCCGACGACGAGTAGCAGTCTATCCATCTCTCGGGTGTTTCAGACGGACCCTTGTGGGATTGAAGCGGCGAGCGAACCGGGTCGATACTCGGCGGACTCGGTGGTTTCAGACGGACCCTTGTGGGATTGAAGCGTGCCCGCGGCCGACCGCACGGACACTGCGACCGCCGTTTCAGACGGACCCTTGTGGGATTGAAGCCTTGTCTGGAACAGTCGGCACCTCGGGCACATAGAGTGTTTCAGACGGACCCTTGTGGGATTGAAGCTGACGGCGAATACGTGATGAGTGGGTGGGAGTCCGTTTCAGACGGACCCTTGTGGGATTGAAGCGACCGCTGGTTGGCGAAGGCGGACGAGAACATCGGTTTCAGACGGACCCTTGTGGGATTGAAGCGCCGCCGGTCTGGTAGTCGATTACGTCGGGTACGTCGGTTTCAGACGGACCCTTGTGGGATTGAAGCCGAATCCCGTAGTAGTCGGTCCTATCGGTTGTCGCGTGTTTCAGACGGACCCTTGTGGGATTGAAGCGCGTACCACTCGTCGATGCTACCCTCCCGCCACCACGGTTTCAGACGGACCCTTGTGGGATTGAAGCCCGAGCAGCTGGTAGTCGACGACGATACCCGCCCCCGTTTCAGACGGACCCTTGTGGGATTGAAGCCCGATCGAGGAGAGTTCGGCGCGGTCGCCGTCCAGGTTTCAGACGGACCCTTGTGGGATTGAAGCGTCTCGACGTTGGCGTGGGTGTTGGTGTTGGGGTGGGTTTCAGACGGACCCTTGTGGGATTGAAGCTCGGCACTGAACAGCTCGCAGTTGGCCGGGACTGCGGTTTCAGACGGACCCTTGTGGGATTGAAGCCTTCGTCTTGGACGGTGGTGAAACGATCAGTAACGTTTCAGACGGACCCTTGTGGGATTGAAGCGAGACGCGGTCGACATCGACAGTCTTCCGGACGCGTGTTTCAGACGGACCCTTGTGGGATTGAAGCTGCCCCAACTGTGGAGACGCGATAAGCGGTATCACGTTTCAGACGGACCCTTGTGGGATTGAAGCCGTTCACCGACCTGACGATGTCGACGGACGATCCCGGTTTCAGACGGACCCTTGTGGGATTGAAGCCGCCGCCCGGCCGGGCATCCGGTCGGGTCGGTCCGCGTTTCAGACGGACCTTTGTGGGATTGAAGCGGACCGTGAACCCCTGGGGTCGCCGCCAGGAAACCGTTTCAGACGGACCCTTGTGGGATTGAAGCACGCCTGCTCACCACCCTGCTCGTCGCTCTCGTGCGTTTCAGATGGACCGTTGTGGGATTGAAGCTTGGTCAGCCAGCGCCTTGGCCGGGTTCGGGGCGACCGTTTCAGACGCTCCCTTGTGGGGTTGAAGTGTATGGGGGACTTGGTAGGTCCCCGCGGTACCGACCGTTTCAGACGGACCCCTGTAGGATTGAAGCGAGTCGCACGTCGGCGCCGAGGAGATTGAGCATCGTTTCAGACGGACTCTTGTGGGATTAAAGCGAGGAGCACGACCACGTCCCGATATCGCAGGCGACCAGTTTCAGACGGGCCCTTGTGGGGTCGAAGCTGTAGCTGTTGCGGGGACTCTATAGCAATCGGGCAGAGTTTCAGAAGGACTCTTGTGGGGTCGAAGCTGCTGCTGCTGGGTCTGTGCGCCAGATCCCACGCCGAGCGTAAGGACCCTTGTGGGGTCGAGGAGCGTACGGAGCGGGCCGGCCATCACCGGGCGCTCGCGCGGTTCAGACGGGCCCTTGTGGGATCGAAGCGCAATGTGGATCTTTAGAACCGTGCGGACGGCTGGTTTCAGATGGACCCTTCTGGGGTCGAAGCACCTTGCCGATCGCGCCGGACTCGTGGGCCATGTCCGGCTTCAGATGATCCCTTGTGGGGTCGAAGATTGACAAAGGGAAAACATTTCTGCCACGTCCTGCGTTTCAGGTGGACCCTTGTGAGGTCGAAGGGCGAAGCTCGCTTTCTCCTCGTCAGGTTCCGAGTGTTTCAGACGAGCCCCTGTGGGGTCGAAGCAACCCGAGAGAGGTTTCCAGCACCGTGAGTATGAAAGTTTCAGATGGGCCCTTGGGGGGTTGAAGCTGCCCACAGTGCGAGCAGTGGTTCGACGAGGATCGTTCCAGATGGCCCCTTCTGGGATCGAAGCACGATCAGGTCGGCCTGCGTGATGGGGTCGGGTGCGGTTTTAGACGGACCCTTGTCGGGTCGAAACGAGATGGAGTCTCTGGCGCAGTTGTCCAGACCAAGTGGCCGCGTTGTGTTCGGAGCCGTCGTGATCGGCGAGCTGTTTCACGACGTTGCCGAATTCGCTCTCCGAATAGAATACAGGGTCGAGTACCGCTCGGTGTTGCCCACGCCGTCTCACGGGACGGCTTCACTTGCTAGCCAACACAGTTGATCTCGACATTCTCAAGGTGCTGATCTATACCTGGTCAAATGCTGGACACTCAACGAGCCCGGATTGTCTCAGAGAGATCTGAGCTACTGAGATATAAATACGAGAACGGCTCAGCCCCGGTCGGATGCCCGCCCTAAGTCGCAGGTTCGAAGCAACGGTTTGGTTTTTCGTGCCCGCGAGGGGCGCGGGCCTATTCAACATGCTCGCGATACCAATGACTGACCACTCCTGTCCAGAGTGCGACCGCGTCTACGAGGCAAAGTCCCAGCTAAAGATCCACTACGATCATCGCCACGATGGTCCATTCCCCGAGTACGAATGCGACGCGTGCGATGGTCGGTTCCACGCAGCGTTCGATCGCAAGTACTGTTCTACATCCTGTCGGCAGGATGCCAGCGGGGGAACCGGGAAGGTTTCGACCAGTTGTGATCGATGCGGAACGGAGTTCGAGTATTATCTCTCAGTGAAAGAAGGAATGTACTGTTCGGACTGTGTCGAGGCCGGTGATTGGCGCTCTCCACCATCACTCAGTAGTGAAGATAACCCACAGTGGAAGGGCGGAAAGCAAGAACTCTCCTGCAAGATCTGTGGCGAGACAGTAGAACGCTACCCGAGTAACATAAACGATGTTGTCGTCTGCGGCGAAGCCTGTCGCCGCGAGTGGCTGTCGGAGTCACACAGCAAATAGAACGGTTGACCGATCGACGGGAAGACGTGGTGACTACTCCGGATGGGCGTTCTCGGTTATGGCCTTCCCACCCGGGAGCGCAACCGGGTGTGTTCGAAATTCCTGACCGGGGTGCATTCCGGAAACCACGAGGTCTCGCGAAAGGATCCATCATCCTAGCGTCCACTGTTATCCTTTCTGGTGACCGTCGTCGAGGGGGCAACTGATTTCGGTTATCGCTTGAACCGCAACAGACCTCTCTTGGACAGCGTTGATACAGCGGTATTTTTTCTCGCCCCCGAAGGATGCGGGCGCGTTCGAAGTGCCCGATATCGACGATGACTTCCGAGAATTCGAATGGTAGACGGCACAGCGTAGTATCGAGAACTCAACATCGTGCGGCTCGTCGTATCGAATGTCGCGCTCGAAACCACTCCACGGGTGACAGCGATGAGTGACGCAGCCTGCCCGACCTGTGACCGTGACTTCTCCTCAGAGCGGGGGATGCGTGTCCACCACAGTCAGGTCCACGACGAAACGCTTCCGAATCGGGAGTGTGGCCACTGTGGAACCGAGTTCCATTCCGAGCACGAGAAGGCCTACTGTAGCGCCGACTGTAGAGATGCTGCAGTCTCGTTCGCCGGCGCAGATAATCCCAACTACGAGGGGAAACTGGCGACCACGACGTGTCGACGGTGCTCAACCGAGTTCGACTACTATCCATCAGAAAAGGAGGGGAAGTACTGCCCCGAATGCGTCGAATTCACCCAGTGGCAATCGACGCCTGATGTCACTGCGGAGGCCAATGGACAGTGGAGCGGTGGCAAAAGACACGTCCCCTGCGCAGTCTGTGGGACGACAGTCGAACGATGGCCGAGTGAGATTGGCGACACAACACTCTGTAGTGACGCATGCCGAAGTGAGTGGCTCTCCGAGGCATTTCGCGGTTCCGGTCACCCGAACTGGAAAGGCGGCGGCAACATCGAATACGGACCGGGCTGGCGCTCGGTGCGCGAGGCGGCACTCGAACGCGACGAGTACACGTGCCAGATCTGTGGCGCTACTCGCGATGAACTCGGCCGCAATCCCGATGTCCATCACATCACGCCGGTTCGATGGTTCGAAACCTCTGACGACCACGAACTTACCGACGCTCACCAGCTCTCGAACGTGATCACCCTCTGTAGTAGTTGCCACCGGAAGGCCGAGTTCGACTCGATTGAGGAGGAAGTACTCCGATCCAAGATAGCTGATTCTAGCACCGGTCGACCTATGTCAGAAATATTTTGATCAGTGCGAGATTCGGAGATTCGGCGACCCTACAGACGGTTCTAGGCGTTTTGAAAGTGTAGGGTTTTTTAAAAGTCCGGGTGCGAGAATCGAACCCGCGTCTCAGCCTCCACAAGGCTGAAGGATAACCACTACCCCAACCCGGACACGCTTCCGCTGAGGCGTATCGGGATAGCCGGGTAGAATTGAAATACGTTACGACTCCCCGATCAGAGTGAGAACCGTGGTCACGGTCGCGCGTCGGGGGTACCGATTCGCGTGGAGGGGGCTCGCCGGCTGTCCGACCGAACCTACGGACTGGCGTCGACCGCGTAGTCGGACTGGATCCAGGCCTGCTCGTTCTCGGTGTCGTGGACGAGGGTCATCCGCTCCCCACCGTCTCCGTACTGCGTCGTGATGTATCGCTGTTCGGTGGTGTCGGTCTGCGTTCGAGTGGCGTCTGTCTCGTGCATCTCTCGATTCTAGGAACGACCTATAGCGGGGTAAGGATCGTTGCTATGTCTGTTGCACCCCCGTGCCGACCGACGCTATGAGTGTAGCCCCCCCGGGCGGATCGCCAGCGTCGTCAGCCTGTGCGTACCGTCCACAGTGACGGACCCGAGAGCCCGCACGGAGACCGAGCGCGGCGTAACTGGGCCTTACTACACAGGCTTACCCGGCTGGACGCTGTGGTCCGCGGTAGACCTCGTATGACCCCGGACGACCGCGGCCAGGCGGGCGCCACTGACGACGGCGGTTCGGCGAGCGACGCGGTCGCCACTGACGAACAGGTCGACGCCCTCCGCGCGCTGGGCAACGAACACCGCCTGGCGGTCCTCCTCGCGCTGGGTGACCGCGAGTCCGCAACGCGGACGAACGGCCTCGAACTCACGTTCTCGGAACTGTACGACGCCGTCCCGGTCGAGAGCACGTCGCAGTTCTCCTATCACCTCTCGCAGCTGATCGGCCCGTTCGTCGCCGAGACCGACGCCGGGTATCGCCTCACTCACGCCGGCGACAAGATCGTCCGCGCCGTCCGGTCGGGACTGTACGAGACGACCCCCTCGTTCGACACGGTCGAAGTCGCGGGCGCCTGCGTCGGCTGCGGCGCGCGCGACCTGGTGGGCGTGCTCCGCGACGAGCGGTTCGTCGTCCGCTGTCGCGCCTGCGACCGCACGATGCTCTCGGATTCGTTCCCTCACAGCCAGGCGAGCGAGCGCTCGCCCGACGAAATCGTCGAGAGCTTCGGCTACCGGCTCTGGGGCACCTACGTCCTGGTCCGCGGCGACGTGTGCCCGGAGTGTTACGGCCGTATCGAGCGCCGGGTGGACGCCCACGACGGCCACGAGACGCCCGGTGACGCCGTGCAGTACACTTTCGCCGCCGTGTGCGAGACCTGCGAGTTCACGATCCACCTCCCGATCGAGGTTCCCGCGGTCTTTCACCCGCGAGCGACCGGCTTCCTCTGGGCGCACGACATCCCGCTGCCCGACACGCCGCTGTGGGAACTGTTCGAACTGTTCGTCTCCGAGGCGTGGACGACCGACGTGCGTTCGACCGACCCGCTCGACGCCCGCTTCGAACTCGCAATCGACGGTGACACTCTCACGCTCGCGATGGACGATTCCTTCGCCGTCACACCGGTCGACGGCTCCGAGCCGGCTTGACCGCTCTCCACCGCCGGCCCCACGAGACTCCCGGCGTACGGCGTCGTCCCGGGCCGACATCGCTCAAAGATCTTTGAGTAAGCCGTTCGTTATATGTAACTAATTAAATAATACTTATCGTGTGTGGTGGCGGAGTAGTGGTGTGAACGGGACGAACGCGAGCGCGGGCGACGCGGAGGGCGAGCGCTGATGGCAGCGATCGAACTCGACGGGTTGACCAAGCGCTACGGCGACGTACTGGCGGTCGACGGGCTCGACCTCGAAGTGAAAGAGGGCGAGATATTCGGCTTCCTCGGCCCGAACGGCGCGGGGAAGTCGACGACCATCGACGTGCTGCTGGATTTCGTCCGGCCAACGTCGGGGTCGGCGACGGTCATGGGCCTGGACGCGCAGGCCGACAGCCTGGCGGTCCGGCGGCGGATCGGCGTCCTCCCCGACGCCTTCCACGTCTACGACCGGCTTACCGGGCGCCAGCACCTGCAGTTCGTCGTCGACTCGAAGGACATCGACGGGGCCGATATCGAGGCGATCATGGACCGGGTGTCGATCGCCGAGGCGGCCGACCGGAAGGCCGGCGGTTACTCGAAGGGGATGCGCCAGCGGCTCGTCCTCGCGATGGCGCTGCTGGGCGACCCCGACCTGTTGATACTCGACGAACCGTCGACCGGGCTCGACCCCAACGGCGCCCGGCAGATGCGGGAGATCATCGAGGCGGAGAACGACCGCGGGACGACCGTGTTCTTCTCCAGTCACATCATGGAACAGGTCGAGGCGATCTGCGACCGCGTGGCGATCATCAACCGCGGCCGCCTCGTCGCCGTCGACTCGATCGACGGCCTGCGCGGCCAGACCGAGACGGTGACGACGCTCACGATCGACGCGGGCGGCGCCGACGCCGCGGACGCCGAGGCGATCCGCAACCGCATCTACGTCACGAGCGCGTCGCTCGACGGTGACCGCCTGGAGGTGACGCTGACGCGCGACGGCTCGAAGTTCGAGGTCCTCAAAGCCCTCGACGAGCGCGGCGTCGAGATCCGCGACTTCTCGATCGACGAGTCCTCGCTGGAGGACCTGTTCGCCGAGTACACGACCGAGACACAGGAGGTGCCCCAATGAGCACCGTCGCCGTCGCGAAGAAGGACTTCCGCGACGCGGTGCAGTCGCGGGCGCTGTGGGGACTGCTCGCCGTCTTCGTCGTCCTCTCGGTCCTCCTCACGTACTCCTACGTCGAGTTCCCGGAACTGGTCAGTCCCGGGACCGACCCCTCGATCGGTGGCCTGGTCTTCTTCACGGCCGGGATCGTCAGCCTGTTCGTCTCGCTGACGGCGATCGTCGTCTGTTACAAGGCCATCGCCGGCGAGCGGGAGATCGGGAGCGTCAAGCTCCTGCTCGCGCTCCCCCACCGGCGCCGCGACGTGCTCTTCGGCAAACTCCTCGGCCGGATGGCCGTCCTCTCGCTTGCGCTGGCCATCGGGCTCGCCGTCGGCTTCGGGTTCGCCTTCGCCATGCTGGGGTCGCTGGACGTGGTGACGGTTCTTCTCTTTCTGGCCGCGACGCTGTTCTTTACCGCGGTGTACGTCTCCGTCGTCGTCGGTATCTCGGCGACGACGGGGTCGACCTCGCGAGCGACGACGCTCGCCATCGGCTTCTTCGTCGTCTTCGAGTTCCTCTGGGACGTGGTGCCGATCGGCGTCGTCTACGTCGCCAACGGCTTCTCGCTGCCCCAGCAGATGCCCGACTGGACGTTCCTCGTGATGCAGGTGCCACCGTCGACGGCCTACACCGCCGTCCTGACCTCGCTACTGCCCGACGTAGCCGACTCGCTGCCGACCCAGACGTTCGCCGGTGCGGGCGTCGACGCCTTCTACGCGGTCCCCGAGATCGGTTTCGTCGTCCTCGCGTTCTGGCTGGTCGTCCCGCTCGCGATCGGCTACTACCGGTTCCGTGGCGCCGACCTGTGAGTCCGACTGGCGAGCGGTAGCCCGGCCGTCTGCTCGTCGCGGACTGACGACGGCCCCGCTCGACGGAGTCGAAGCGTCTACAACGGGTGGGAGCCGTCGTCCCGTCCAATGAGTGCAGGCGACCACGAGGACTACGACTACGTCGTCGACGCGGACGGCGACGGCGACTACGAGCGCATCCAGGCGGCCGTCGACGGCGCGAAGTCGTTCCCCCGGGAGCGGGTCTCCATCTTCGTCCGCGAGGGCGTCTACGAGGAGAAGGTGACCGTCCACTCGTGGAACCCGAAGGTCGACCTGGTCGGCGAGAGCGCCGCGGACACGATCATCACCTACGACGACCACTTCGAGTCGATCGGTCGCGGGCGCAACAGCACGTTCTTCACGTACACGCTGCGGGTCTGCGGCGACGACTTCCGCGCGCGGAACCTGACCGTCCGCAACACGGCAGGACCGGACGCGGGGCAGGCGGTCGCGCTGCACACCGAGGCCGACCGGGCGGTCTTCGAGAACTGCCGGGTCCTCGGGAACCAGGACACGGTCTACGCCGCCGGCGCGGGAGCGCGCCAGTACTTCGCCGACTGTTACGTCGAAGGGACGACCGACTTCCTCTTCGGTGGCGCGACCGCGTTCTTCGAGGACTGCCGGATCCATTCGAAAGCCGACTCGTACGTCACGGCGGCCTCGACGCCCGAGCGCGAACCGTTCGGCTACGTCTTCGAGGGCTGCACCCTGACCGCCGACCCGGACGTCTCCGAGGTCTACCTCGGTCGGCCGTGGCGCGACCACGCCCACGTCGCCGTCCTCCGCTCGCACCTGGGCGAGCACGTCCACCCGGCGGGGTGGCACAACTGGTCGCGTCCGGACGCCGAGGAGACCGCGACGTACGTCGAGTACGACACCGAGGGGCCGGGCGCACGCGACGGGGACGAGCGGGTGGACTGGGCGAGCGAACTGACGGCGACCGAGACCGAGGCGTACGCGAAAGCGAACGTGCTCCTGCGCGAGAGTGACGAGCGGTTCGCACCGAACTGGTATCGAGCGGTTACCGAGTGATTTCCGTTTCGTCGCCCGTTGCTTCCGGACCGCGCTGACCGACGCCCGCAGTCGGCGGGCAGCGTCCGAGACGCTTTTGCCCCCGCGGCCGCTCTCTCCGAGTAGCCGTGGCCATCACGGACAAGATCTACATCAAGAACCACCAGCAGATCGCCTCCCAGCTAGAGACGTCCTTCCCCAAAGGGGCGTTCAAGGGGGCGACGCTGGACATCCTCTTCCAGGGGGAGAACCTCGCGAAACTCGACGAGGCCACGCAGGACCGCGTGCTCGACTTCGCCACCGACTTCATGGACTGCGACTGTGAGGCCAACCCCCACTGTGGCCACCCCGAGGAGAAGTTCGTCCGGTACCTCCTCGAACTCCGCGCCCAGGGGCTGGGCCCCGACGCCATCGTCGACGTGATGGGTGACGACTACATGCTCTACGCCTACCCCGGCGACGTGCTCTCCTTCCTCGACGGCGCCGTCCGAACTCTGGAGGCCGTCGAGACGCTCGCCGACGTGGACGGCCGCTCCGACGCCGCCAGCGATGCCCGGCACAAGCGCGAACAGCTCCTCTAGCCCGCACACGGCCGCCCGCTTTCCCGTCTCAGGCGTCCAGCGCGTCGACGAGGTCGTGCACCGTCTCGATCGTCAGGTGGGGCTCCGGACCGAACGTCTCCGGCGGGTCGCCCTTGCGGTCGACCCAGACCCCCTGCATCCCGGCGTGGGTGGCGCCCATCACGTCGAACCACAGCGCCGTGACGTGGGCCAGTGTATCGACCGGCTCTCCGACCCGCTCGGCCGCGTGGCGGTACAGGTCCGCGTGGGGTTTGAACAGCTCTACCTCGTCGGCGCTGATCGTGTCCGCGATCAGGTCGTCGATGTCGGCGTGGTCGACAAGCGAGTCGAGCATCGCGGGGTTCCCGTTCGAGAGGACGTAACAGTCGTAGCCCGCCTCGACGAGTCGCTCCAGCCCGTCGCGCACGTCGTCGAACACGTCGAGTTCGTGGTAGACGGCGAGGATCTCGTCGCGCTCGTCGGCCGAGACCTCGGCGCCGGTCGCGTCGAGCGCGTACTGCAGCGCGTCGCGGTTCACCTCGTAGAACGGCTGATAGGCGTCGACGTGGTTGGCGACCATCGTGTACTCCAGCGACCGCGCCCGCCACAGCTCCG
>Ga0207757_100067_pt1 | contig 84627 bp, 76 predicted proteins | sample A23P3SouthBayCA_2_FD_187752 | JGI IMG/M metagenome (GOLD analysis project Ga0207757, IMG submission 187752) | Aerobic enrichment media microbial communities from Eden Landing Ponds, California, USA - A23 P3 (2) (SPAdes) | ecosystem: Environmental > Aquatic > Marine > Unclassified | place... | reverse complement strand
GCGACGGGCGACCGCTGTCGTCGGGCGAACGGGGCAACACCCACGCCGTCCAACGAACTACGGCACGCCTGCCGGAAGCGAGTATTCATAGGTCGGGTTCCTAGTGTCGGTGGAAACCTCCGGACGCGAGAACGGGCCCGGAAAACCGGCTTACATCGCCCTAACCCTCCGGGGTTATAAAAGCCTTCGCAAAACTGTAGACGGTTCCACGCGAGAGTCCGGTATGCGAATTACACCTGCCCGCGTCGCCAACGAGCACGTCTGGGTCCGCGAGCGCGCCCCAGTCGTCGTCGCGCTGATAAACGACACCCGCGACGCCCTCGGGGACCTCTTCGAAACCGAGGTCGCGCACGTCGACCGCGAGCAGTACCGCGAACACGTCGACGAGGTGTTCGCCGACGGTGACCTCGCGGTCAACGTCGCTGCCCTCGTCGCCCTGCTCCGTGACCTCGACGTCGAAGACGACTATCCGGGCTTCGTCGTCGACGAACTGCTCGGCCGCGAACTCGCCGGGATGATCGCCGGGACCCAGCCGCTGCGTCTGCTCGGCGAAGCAACGTTCCACTACGCGGACGTGCATATCCACCCCGACGAATCGGGGGGCCAGTCCGTCGACGCCGCCGGCCTGGACGACCTGGACGCCGCACTCGCCGCGGGGTTCCAGACGCGGATCCCTGGCTGGCGGTGGCGCGAAAGCGAGAGCCCGTTCGGCGTCGAGGGCTGACTCAGTCCCGCAACAGCGAATCGCCGTGTCGGTCCCGCAACCGCTGCAGATACTCGCGCTGGCGCTCACGGCGCGGCGACTCCCCCGCGGTCACGTGGTCGAACATGGCGTCGGGGTCGGGGACGCCCCCGCTCTCGACGGCGTCGATGGCCTCGGCGACCCGTGTTTCGACCCGCGTCTCGATGGCGTCGACGCGCTCGTCGTGGAGGCGGCCCGTGTCCTGGAGGAACGTCTCCAGTCTGTCGAGCGGGTCGCGCTCGCGCCAGTAGGCGACCTCCTCGTCGTCGCGATACACGTCCGGGTCGTCGGCGGTCGTGTGCGCGCCGTAGCGGTACTCGACGGACTCGATCAGGGTCGGGCGCAGGTCCTCGGGGTCCGGGTCGAGGGCCTTCTCGCGGGCGTACTCGGTGACCGAGTAGACCGCGAGCGGGTCCATCCCATCGACGCGGATCCCCTCGAACCCGTAGGCGTCGGCCTTCTGTGCGAGCGTCGCGCTCGCGGTCTGGCGACGGCGTGGCATCGAGATGGCCCACTGGTTGTTGTGACACAGGAACACCGCGGGGGCGTCGAAGACGCCCGCGAAGTTCATCGCCTCGTGGAAGTCACCCTCGGAGGTGGCGCCGTCGCCGAAGTGTGCGAGCGCGACGGCCGCGTCGCCCTCGTAGCCCGCGGCCATCGCCGCGCCGGCCGCGTGGGGCAACTGCGTCGCGATGGGGATGGCCTCCGGCGCGATCGTCGGGCCGGTCTGCGCCGTGCTCTCCGCACCCTCACCTTCGCCCTCGCCTCCCCTCTCGCCCTCGTCGGCGGTCCCGGCGGGGAGTTCGACGCCGAGCAACCCCCGCAGGATGTCGGGCAGCGAGAAGCCGGCCATCCGGCGGACGGCGTGTTCGCGGTAGGTGGGGAAGACCCAGTCGTCGTCGGCGAGCGCGAGCGTGCTCGCGACCTGCGCGCCCTCCTGGCCGCTCATCGGCGCGTAGGTCGCCAGTCGGCCCTGGCGCTGCCAGGACACCGCCCGCTCGTCGAAATGCCGGGCCTCGACGATGCCCTCGTACAGCGCGAGAAATTCGTCGTCCGAGAGGTCCGGCACTCGCGCACCGGGCAGCAGGTTTCCGGAGGGGTCCAACACTCGCACCTCCCCGTGGTCGTCGGCGTAGTCGTTCGTCCGTATCAGGTCGGCGTCTCGTATCGTGCTCATCCTTATCGCGTTTTCTCGGGCGTGTCTCGCGTCGGTCCGTTCGATGTCCGGTGTTCGCAGGTCGTTTGCCGATGGAGCGGGAAATCCGGAACCTGTCGTGCCCGCCGCGACCCATCAGGAGCGTCTCGGTCGCCACGCGCAACTCGTATCAGACAACTCTGTCGAGAAGTCCGCTAGCCGTGCGAAGAAGTCCGTCAGCCGTGTCGAGATGTCACGTCTCGGAGCGGCACTGACCGGAGACGATCCGTTCGCCCTCCGCCGACTGACAGATGACATACGTGAAACGAGGCGTGGTTTGTACTTAATAATTGTGTGAGAAACGGCACCACGTGCACCGGGAGACATTATTCTGCCCTGAGTGGTCGTTCGGGCGAGACGGGCCACGAGACACCAGCGCGGGATCCCAGGTAGCCAGTGGAGCCCGAATAGCCCGTACTATCGGAATCGTTCGCGGAACTGTCCCTCGGCGTTGGTCGCTCCGTCACGCCGCCGACTGGCGTTGGATGGACAGTCCCAGGACCAGATAGAATGCGAGGTATCCGATCACGACCCTACAAATGCCCCAGAAGAATGTCGCTATCAGCACGAGCAGCAGCATGTCGCTGCCGTGATCGACGAGTATCGCGCCGGCGACCAGCGATGGCGAAACAGCCACCGCCGTGACCACGGCTGCCCGCGCGGCCGAGCGGGTCGGATCGGTCACGAGGTGCCCGAGCGCGCCCATCGCGAGCACGGGGAGTAAAGCGCTCCCGTAGACGATCGCACCGGCGATTTCGGTCTGGACCACGTCGTTCGCGACCGTCACCGAGACGAGCAGCGTCGCCAGCAGGACACAGGCGACTGCGGCGACCTCGCGACGGTCGATTGCAGTATGCCAGGTGGACGGTTCGAGTGACTGGATCCTGTCACGCCATCCTCGCTGACGCGATCGAATTCGCTCGCTCCACGCGTCGGCAGCCTGCTCGCCGTCGGCGGTGTCGGCTGACGATTCGGGACCGGTTTCTCTGGAGCGTAGGTCGACTCCCTGCAGTCCGTCGTGCCGTCCGGACGAAACCGGCGCCTCCGATCCGTCAGACGGGTGCTGTCGAACGGTAGCTGCCTCCGTCCCGCCTGACTCGGCCGAGGTCGAATTGACGACCAGCCAGGCGAGCACGAAGAGCGCAAACCCGCCCAGTCCGCCGAGCACGACGCTAATGGGCGACCCACCGAAGACCCCTGCGAATAGCGCTCCGACGGTCAAGATGGTTCCGCCGACGAACCACATCGTCGAGTCGGTTTGCAGGCGCCAGTCGTCTCTCTCGACGCGTCGCGTGTAGGCCACCGCCATCCAACCGGCACCGGGCGCCAGCAAGAGCGTGGGGATCGCCGCTATGAAGAGGACCGAGAGTCCCGACCAAGCGAAGACATCGCCGACGAGAGCGGCTCTGGCGGCGGCACGGCCGACCGGGTTCGCGTCCCCGAACGCGAGGTACGAACGGGTCGAGATCTCCTCGCTCGTCCAGATGACACGGTCTCCGTCGGTCGACGCGCCAGGCGGGTCGATGAGCGGCTGGCTTCCGTCGGGCCCGCGCACGACAAGACGGTCCGTCGCGATCCGGATCGGTGCGTCGGCATCATCTTCGTCCGCTCGTTCGCGCTCGCCCTCTCTGAAAAACGTGTTCGACAGGGTTGTCCCGCCGACGTGATTGTCGACAACGTCGACGGCCATGTACCTGACAACGAACTGCTTGCCCTCGAGGGATGCTGTCAGGTTCTGACGCTGGAACGCCGGCCGCGTTCCGTCGTCCCCGTCGGCAGGGACGGTCGTCTCGCTATTTTCGTCTTCCAACTGATCGCTGCGCTCGACCGCATCGGCGGCGATCCCGGTACGAATCCGCTCCAGCAGCGTCTCGTTCGTTCGGAGGGCACTAACGTCGCTGCCCTCGACAGTCATCCGGGCGACGACGCGGCCATTCCCGTCCGAGCAGAGTCTCATCTGCGTCACGCTCTCGGTTACCCGAATCGAGCGATTCGTCTCCTCAGCCGTGTGTTCGATAGCGTCCACGCAGTCGTCGCAGACGACCTCCGACTTCGACGCTGGGCCGGAACACCCCGCCAGTGCCATCACGACCGCGACCAGCGCGACTCCCGCGAGCAACCGCCCCCGTTCCACCATGGCTGCTGACTGGTGTGTGAACCAACATGAATGTTTCCCGACGATGCTCGCCGCTGTGACTCCTGTGAGCAGTATCTCACACCACACCGCACGACCGTCCACCTTTTCGGGCGGTTTCGGCCGCTGGCGTCGCCATCGCAGGAGAGACCCGGTTGGCGCGAGAACGCAGTCGGTTTAACAGTTCGCGTCGTTGCCAGGGACAATGAGCGGCGAGCAGGAACTCGGAATCACGGAATCGAAGGAGCACAGCACGGGGGAGTGGTACGCCGAAGTCGTCCAGAAGGCCGAACTCGCCGACTACGCGCCGATGGGCGGGTTCATCGTCACGCGGCCGCGCGGCTACGCCATCTGGGAGCGACTGCAGGACCACCTCGACGGCTGGTTCAAAGACACCGGCGTCCAGAACGCCTACTTCCCGCTCTTTATTCCCGAATCCTACCTCGAACGCGAGAAAGACGTCGTTGAGGGGTTCGACCCCGAAGTCGCGTGGGTGACCCACGGCGGCTACGACGAACTCGAAGAACGACTCGCGGTGCGGCCCACCAGCGAGTCGATCATCACGCCCTTTATCGCCGACTGGGTGCGCTCCCATCGCGACCTCCCGATGCGTGTGAACCAGTGGTGTTCGGTCGTCCGCTGGGAGGCCACCGAGACCAAGCCGTTCTTCCGCACCAAGGAGTTCCTCTGGCAGGAGGGCCACACCGCCCACGCCGACGAGGACGGCGCGTGGGACGAGACGATGACCCGCCTCGACCAGTACGAGACGCTCTACGAGGACGTCCTCGCGATGCCCGTGCTCACGGGTCGCAAGCCGCCCCACGACAAGTTCCCCGGCGCCCACACCACCACGACCGTCGAGGCGCTGATGCCCGACGGCAAGTCCGTCCAGGGCGCCACCTCCCACTACCTCGGGACTTCCTTCGCCGAGGCGTTCGACATCACCTACGTCGACGAGGACGAGGCCGAACGGACCGCTCACACCACCTCGTGGGGGCTATCCTGGCGCTCGCTCGGCGCGCTCATCATGACCCACTCCGACGACCAGGGACTCGTGCTCCCGCCCGCGCTCGCTCCGAAACAGGTCGTCATCGTCCCCATCTGGGACGAGGAGAGCAAGGAAGAGGTCGTCGAGTACGCCGCCGATGTCGCTGCCGAACTCGACGAAGCCGGCGTGCGCGTCCACCTCGACGACCGCGAGAACCGCAATCCCGGCTTCAAGTACAACGAGTGGGAGCTCAAGGGCGTCCCGCTCCGCATCGAGGTCGGCTCCTACGAGGTCGACGACGAGGAGGTCACGCTCGTCCACCGTCCCGACGGCGAGAACGTCACCGAAGACCGCGCGGGCGTCGTCGACACCGTCGAGGAGCACCTCGACACCGTCTTCGCCAAGCTCTACGCCAGCGCCGAGGCGACCCTCGAAGGCGAGATCCGCGAGGCCGACTCCCGCGAGCAGATCCTCGGGACCATCGGCCAGCACGGCGGCTACGTCAAATCCGGCTGGTGCGGTGACGAGGACTGTGAGGAGCCGATCAAGGAGGCCATCGCCGCCGAAATCGTGATGGTCCCGCTCGACCGCGACGACGAACCCGTGCACGACGACTGTGCCATCTGCGGCGACGAGGCCCGGGAAACCGCCTACTGGGCCAAGACCTACTGAAGACCACCTTTTTTATCGTCGGGTGTCCTCGCGCTCTGCGAGCGCTGCGGGAACCGCGTGGCGGCTTCGCCGCCACGTCATGCGGTCGCGGGCCGTCGGCCCGCGACCCGCTCCTTGAAAAAGCTGGATCAAAAAACCGCTCTCTCCCGACGGTCGAGAGCGGTGAACCGCGCTCGCTTCGCGTCGCGCGGATGTTCGTGGCAGACCTGCCTGTCCCCGGGTCGCGCGACCGGCGCAGTCGCGCCGGCACGCGCTCCCGGCCAGCGCAACACGCCGCCCCAGCCACCGCAACGCGCCGCCCCAGCCACCGCAACGCGCCGCTCACGGCCATTGCCCCAGTCCGTTCCGTTTCGCGATGACGAAATCGAACCGGTCGATAGCCGACCGGCTCGCATCTCGCCTTACCGCACGATTTCGACGTCGAACATGTGCCGCCAGCGGTAGCGCCGACCGCCCCAGACGAAGGTGCGGCGGGCCAGCGCGTAGGCGAACAGCGGGATATTCGCCATCATCGCCGGAAACGCCAGCAGGAACGTCCACCGGCGGATGCCAAAGGCGGCGTAGAGGCCGGCGTACAACAGCGTGAGCAGGGCAAAGGTCGGGAGCGGGAAGAGCACGCAGACGGCCGCGGTGGCGACGAGACTGCCGCCGCTGAACGCGGTCATGCCCGGCCCGTGGAACCGTGTGAGCTTGATGAACCGGACCTGTCGCTCCAGCGTCTCTCGGATGGTCCCGCCAGCGGGAACCTCGTGGACGCGCTTGAGCGTCGTCACGTCGAGGTACTCCCCGAGCGTGCCGTCGTCGCTGACGGTCCGGCGAAGGTCCCGCCGGAACGCGTCCTCATCGATGTCGGAGCGCTCGAAGATCACGCCGCCGCCCCAGGCGATGTCGCCGACCCAGGTGAGGACGGTCCCGCCGAAGACGTTCGTCGGTTCCAGCAGGACTGCGAGCGGGTCGCGCCCGCGGAAGAAGGGTATCTCCGAGACGGGGCCGTGCTCGGCGTAGTCCGCCTGCAGCGTCTCGAGCCAGTCGTCGGGGTGGTGGAAGTCGTCGTCGGTCCAGACGATCCGGTCGTGGCTGGCCCGCTCCATCCCGGCGTCGATGGCGTTGGCCTTCCCCGAACAGCCGTCTGGCTCGCCCGCGACGACCACTGTGGCACCCGCCGGGAGGTCCGACCGCTCCGCGACGGGGTCGTCCGCGGAGTCACAGACCACGAGCAGTTCGTCGTCCGGGCCGAGCTGGTCCGCCACTTCCCCGCAGGCCGGCGTCCACTCGACCGTCGGCAGCAGCACCGTCGTCGGTGGCCTGTCCATGTATCGGGGTTCCCGAAGCCCCCGGATAGCAGTATCGAATCACGCCGGGCGTGCGGTGATCAGGCGCGGATTTTCCAGCTTGCCGGATCGATCGACAGTCGAGTCGTCTCTGCAGCGTTCGTCGTGTTCGTCTACGAGGACGACTCGGGGGACTCCTACATCCTCGATTCGTACAACGTCACGGCAGAGGCCGCTCCGACTGACGCCGTGGCTACCAGAGCGCCACCGTGTCAGCTCGACCCACGCCGTAATCAGCCTTTTTCGCAGAGCCGTCACAGGTGCTCGCTATGGCGACGACGATCGACCGGTCGCTCGGCCCCGAAGCGACACCGGAACTGCTCGCGCTCTACGGGACCTACGACTGGTGGAACGACCGCGAGGCCGACCCGGTTCGCCGCGCCCTCGCGGCGACCGACGAGATAGTGGGGGTCCGCGACGCGGAGACGGACACCCTCGTCGCCGCCGCACGCGTCCTGACGGACTACACCTACTACGCGATGGTCTTCGACGTCATCGTCCACGCCGACCGCCGCGGCGAGGGGATCGGTGAGGAACTGCTGGCTGCTGTCGTCACGCATCCCCCGCTGTCGGACGTGGACCCGGCGCTGCTCGCCCGCGAAGGGTTGGTCCTGTTTTACGAGTCCTGCGGGTTCGAAGAGCAGGGCGGTATCGACCACCCCGACGGCGACCCCGAGGAACTGCGCTTTCTGGCCTACCGGCGCGAGGGATGAGCGCCATCCCGTCCCGAACGTGACAACGATCCGTTCGCTTTTTGTGGCCCCCCGTCGGTAGGCCCTGGCGTGTCGGGGTACGGAACCTACGCCGTCGCCGCGCTGGTCGTCGTCGCCGTGCTCTCGGTCGGCGTCCACGAGGCGGTGGCCCGGACCGGCCCGGCGGACCTGGCCAACTGCGGGAGCGCCGAGATCGCGGTCCGTCAGTTCGAACCGAGGGACGAGCAGTTCGAGGAACTCCCCGAGACGGCGTATTCGTCGCTTTCGTCCGCGTCCCGCGCCGCCTTCGACCGGGCGCGGGCCGCCGACGGGCCCGTGAGCGTCGACACCGGTCTCGTGACGAACTCGTCGCTGGCCGTGATGGTCCGCGGCCCCGGTGGGCGCGTGCCCGTCGCGACGGTTGTCCGCGAGGGCGGCGAGTCCTATCACGTCAACCCGCGCGTGTCGGACTGCGCGCTCGTCGCCGGCGTTCCGTGGCAGGCAAACCCCGTGATACGCGTGTTCGACGGGATCTACCGCGTCTTCTCGCCGCTCTACCTCCCGGTCGCCGGCATCGCCGCGGTCGTTGCGGCCTACCGACGAGTCGACGACTGGCTCCGGTTCGGCTGACCGCGTCGCGGTCTCGCCGGAGCGCCGCTCTCCCGGAGCGGACGCGAAGAGGATGGGATGTTCGCCGCGAGGCGGGGAACGGGAGCGTGTGACCGTGCCGCGCCCCCGGCATCACTTTCTGGCAGACGGTGATTGATAAAAGGGCGTCAGACTCCGGGCAGACGATCGGCAGACGTGACCGGGATCTCCACCGGAAACGAACCCTCGAACGCCCTGCAGACGCTCCGCCAGCCGACCGGCTGCCGCTCACGACCCACTCCGGCGTGCCGGGCCGAAGCACGCAACCTTATACAATTAATATTCTTGGAACTCCCTTCCTGTATAATAATTTAGAACGTTGGTCGGTATTTTCTGGAATATTCCGTGGAATTTTTACACCGATACTATGTTCGTCCAGATATGGCAGAGGTCAACCCGTTCGAAAGCCTGCAAGAGCAGATAGACGACGCCGCAGCGTCCCTCGACGTGGACGAGGGGCAACTCGAGCGGCTCAAGAACCCCGAACGGATCCTGGAGACGAACCTCTCTGTGGAGATGGACGACGGGTCGATCGAGGTCTTCCGGGCGTACCGCTCGCAGTTCAACGGTGACCGCGGGCCCTACAAGGGCGGCATCCGCTATCACCCGCAGGTCTCCCGCGCCGAGGTCAAGGCGCTCTCGGGCTGGATGGCCTACAAGACCGCGACCGTCGGCATCCCGCTCGGCGGCGGCAAGGGTGGTATCGTCATCGACCCCGACGACTACTCCGAGAGCGAACTCGAGCGCGTGACGCGTGCGTTCGCCGAAGAGCTGACGCCGATCATCGGCGTCGACCGGGACGTGCCCGCGCCGGACGTCAACACCGGCCAGCGCGAGATGAACTGGATCAAAGACACCTACGAGACGCTGGAGAACACGACCGAGCCCAGCGTCATCACGGGCAAGGACATCGACAGCGGCGGTAGCGAGGGCCGCGTCGAGGCGACCGGTCGCTCGACTGTCCTCGCCGCCCGCGAGGCCTTCGACTATCTCGACAAGGACCTGGACGGCGCCACCGTCGCCGTCCAGGGCTACGGGAACGCCGGCTGGATCACCGCGAAACTCATCGAGGAGATGGGCGCGACTGTCGTCGCAGTCTCCGACTCCAGCGGCGGCATCTACAGCGAGGATGGGTTCGACCCCATCGCGGCCAAAGACCACAAGCGGGAGACCGGGAGCGTCGTCGGCTTCCACGGCGCCGACGAGGAGGTCACCAACGACGAACTGCTGACGCTCGATGTCGACCTGCTCGTCCCGGCCGCCCTGGAGAACGCCATCGACGAGGAGTTGGCCCACGACGTGAGAGCGGACGTGATCTCCGAGGCCGCCAACGGCCCGATCACGCCCGATGGCGACGATGTCCTCGCCGACAAAGACGTCATTGTCGTTCCGGACATCCTCGCCAACGCCGGCGGTGTCACCGTCTCCTACTTCGAGTGGGTCCAGAATCGCCAGCGGTTCTACTGGGACGAAGCAACCGTCAACGAGCGCCTGGAGGACATCACCGTCGAGCAGTTCTGGAACCTCGTCGACGCCTACGAGGAACACGACCTGCCGAACTTCCGGACTGCCGCCTACGTCGTCGCGATCCAGCGCGTCCTCGACGCCGCCGAGCAGGCCGGCACCTGGCCCTGACCGCTTCGAGACGGACAGCCCGAACCATCTGACATACCCAGCCCGATCGTCCAAATTTTTTGCCGAAAGCTAGCTTTTTCTAACTCTATATGCGAGACAGCGACCGACACATTTTACTGATAGGAGAGTGTCGATACAGTCGATCAGAAATCCGGTTGCAGGAGTACGCGGGTTCGTGAGATACCTGAAGGTCCCTAATATTCCTTAGATAAGGTATAACGGTCATATATTCTATCAGGCAAAGCGTTTTGTCGGGGTCGCCGATAGCTACTGTAGACATGAGTACGTTCTCTCGCGACGACGGGGACCGACGGCTGGCGGACCCCGCCGATGCGCGGTCGAACTGCGGCGTCGGCGTCGTCATGGACCTGGACGACGACGGCGGTCACTGGGTGGTATCAGACGGGCTGGAACTGCTCGCGAACCTCGAACACCGCGGCACCACGGGGGCCGAACAGGACACGGGCGACGGCGCGGGCGTCATGATCCAGACCCCACACGACTTTTTCACCGACGTGGTCGATGCCGACCTCACACGAGGCGAGTACGCGGTCGGGACGCTCTTTCTACCGAAAGACGACGTCGAGGCGCGCGACGAACTCGTCGATATCGTCGAGGAACAGTTCGCCGACGAAGGCCTCGATGTCCTCGCGTGGCGAACGGTCCCGACGGACAACAGCGACCTCGGCGCGACGGCCGTCGAGTCCGAGCCCGAAGTCGTCCAGGTGTTCGTCGAGTCCGCCGAGGGTAAGACCGGCGAAGCGTTCGGCCGGCAGCTCTACGTCGCGCGCTCGGCGCTGGAATCACACGTCGAGGAGACCGAGCCCGCGGGTAACGAGCGGTTCTACGTCGTCTCGCTCGACCAGGACATGGTCGTCTACAAAGGCCTGCTCAAGGGCGAACAGGTCGCCGACTACTACCCGGACCTGACCGACGAGCGCGTCGAGACGACGTTCACGATGGTCCACGCGCGCTTCTCGACGAACACCCTCGGCGCGTGGCACCTCGCTCACCCCTACCGCCGCATCATCCACAACGGCGAGTTCAACACTATCCAGGGCAACATCAACTGGATGCGCGCCCGCGAGACCGACCTCGAATCGGACGCGTTCGGCGACGACATCGAACGGGTCCAGCCGATCATCGACGACCCCGACCAGTCCGACACCGCGAGCGTCGACAACGCGCTCGAACTCCTCCTGAAGGAGGGCCGTGACCTCCCCCACGCCCTCCGGATGCTCATCCCCGAGGCCTGGCGCGGCGAGGCCAACGCTGTCAGCGGCGACCGACGCGACTGGTACGACTACCACGCCTCCGTCGTCGAGCCGTGGGACGGCCCCGCGTTCGTCGCCGCGACCGACGGCGAGCGCGTCGGCGCGGTGCTCGACCGCAACGGCCTCCGGCCCTGTCGATACGACGTCCTCGAAGACAACACGCTCGTGATGGCCTCCGAAGCGGGCGCGCTCGACACGGACCCCGCCGAGATATCGGAGCGCGGCCGCCTCCAGCCCGGCCAGCTGTTCCTCGCCGACCCGAGCGAGGGGCGGGTCATCCCCGACGACGAGGTGTTCGAGGACCTGACCGACGAGAAGTACGCCGAGTGGGTCGCCGACGAGCAGGTCCAGCTGGCGGACCTCATCGACGCGCCGGACAACCTGCCCGCCGAGACTGCCGAGCAGTTGCGCGCGCTCCAGGCCCAGTACGGCTACACCTACGACGAGGTCGACCACCTCATCGAGCCGATGGCCGAGAAAGGGAAAGACCCCGTCGGCTCCATGGGCGACGATACGCCGCTGTCGGTGCTCTCGCAGTTCAACCGTCCACTGTTCACCTACTTCAAGCAGCTGTTCGCGCAGGTGACGAACCCGCCGCTGGACTACATCCGCGAGGAACTCGTCACCTCTCTCGAATCGCGACTGGGCCACCAGCAGAACCTCCTCGAGGAGTCGCCCGAACACGCCCGCCAGCTCGTCCTCGAGTCGCCGGTCCTCACCGACCAGGAGACGGCGGCGATCCGCGACCTGGACGAGAACGGCATGTCGACGAAAGTCGTCGATATCAGCTACGACCCCGACGAGGTCGACCTCCGTGAAGCGGTCGAAGACGTCCGCGCCGATGCTACCGACGCGGCGACTGAATACGACGTGTTGGTCCTCTCAGACAAGGCGGCCGGCGAAAACCGGGTCGCCATCCCGTCGCTGCTCGCGGTCGGCGGTGTCCACCACCACCTCGTCCGCAACGGCCTGCGCAACCACGTCGGCCTCGTCGTCGAGTCCGGCGACCCTCGTACTGTGCATCACATCGCGACGCTGGTCGGCTACGGCGCGGGTGCGGTCAACCCCTACCTCGCCTACCAGACCATCGAGGACCTCGTCGCCGGGCCGGACGGCGCCGAACTCTCCACCGCGATCGACGCCTACGTCAACGCGCTGGAGGACGGGCTCCTGAAGACGATGTCCAAGATGGGCATCTCGACAGTCGAAAGCTACCAGGGCGCCCAGATATTCGAGGCGGTCGGCCTCTCCTCTGATTTCGTCGCCGAGTACTTCGAGGGGACCGCCAACAGGACAGAGGGGATCGGCATCGAGGAGATCGAAGAGGACCTCCTCGACCGCCACGAGGTCGCCTGGGGCGAGGACCCCGACCTCGAACGGCAAGGCGAGTTCGAGAACCGTTCTGGCGGGATCCACCATCAGTGGAACCCCTCGACGGTCGGGACGGTCCAGCAGGCGGTCCGCACCGGCGACTACGAGAAGTACAAGGAGTTCGCCAGCCAGATCAACGACCAGAACGAGCAGCTCCAGACCCTGCGGGGCCTGCTGGCGTTCGACTCCGACCGCGACCCGGTCCCGGTCGAGGAGGTCGAACCGGTCGAGGACATCGTCACGCGCTTCGAGACGGCGGCGATGTCGCTTGGCTCGCTCTCCCCGGAGATGCACGAGAACAACGCCATCGCGATGAACCGGCTGGGCACCAACGCCAACACCGGCGAGGGCGGCGAACCCCCCGAACGGTTCGGCACGCCCAAAGAGTGCAAGACCAAACAGGTGGCCTCCGGTCGCTTCGGCGTCACCTCGGAGTACCTCACCGAGGCCGACGAACTCCAGATCAAGATGGCCCAGGGATCCAAGCCCGGTGAGGGCGGGCACCTCCCCGGCAAGAAGGTCAACGAGATGATCGCCCACGTGCGCTACGCGACGCCGGGCGTCGGACTCATCTCGCCGCCGCCGCTGCACGACATCTACTCCATCGAGGACCTCAAACAGCTCATCCACGACCTCAAGGCCTCGAACCCGGAGGCGGACGTGAACGTCAAACTCGTCGCCGAGGACGGCATCGGCACCATCGCGGCGGGCGTCGCGAAGGCCAACGCCGACAAGGTCCACATCTCGGGCCACGACGGCGGCACCGGTGCCTCGCCGAAAACCTCGATCAAGTCGGCGGGCCTACCGTGGGAACTCGGGCTCGCGGAGGCCAACCAGATGCTCCGCGCGACGGGCCTGCGCTCGCGGATCACGGTCACGAGCGACGGCGGCATGAAGACCGGCCGCGACGTGGCCGTCGCGACGCTGCTCGGCGCCGAGGGGTACGCCTTCGGCACCGCGTCGCTGGTCACCTCGGGCTGTGTGATGGCCCGCCAGTGCCACGAGAACACCTGTCCCGTCGGCGTCGCCACCCAGAACGAGAAGCTCCGCGACCGGTTCCCGGGCGAGCCACAGCACGTCATCAACTACATGACCTTCGTCGCTCAGGAACTGCGGGAGATCATGGCCGAGCTCGGCTTCACGAAAGTCGAGGAGATGGTCGGTCGGCCCGGCGTCCTGAAACAGCGGTCGGACGTGACCCAGCCCAAGGCGAGGCAGGTCGACCTCTCGGGTGTCATCGCCGAGCCCGCGGGCGACGACGACCGCACCAAGACCCGCGAGCAGACCCACGATGTCGCCGAGTCGCTCGACTGGGAGCTCATCGACGAGGCCGAATCCGCCATCGAGTCGGGCGAACCGGTCGCTATCTCGACGCCGGTAGACAACGTCCACCGGGCTGTCGGCGCGACGCTCTCGAACGCCGTCTCGAAGGCCCATGGCGGCGAGGGCCTCCCCGACGACACGATCACCTGCCGACTGGAAGGCACCGCCGGGCAGAGCTTCGGCGCGTTCCTCCAGAACGGTATCACGATGGACCTGGTCGGCACCGCCAACGACTACGTCGGAAAGGGCCTCTCGGGCGGGAAACTGTTCGTCCGGACGCCCGAGAACGCCAACTACGCTGCCGAGGAGAACGTCGTCATCGGCAATGTCGCGCTCTACGGCGCGACTCAGGGCGAGGCGTACGTCAACGGCATGGCCGGCGAGCGTTTCGGCGTCCGCAACTCCGGGGTCAAAGGCGTCGTCGAGGGCGTCGGTGACCACGGTTGTGAGTACATGACCGGCGGCGCTGTCGTCGTCCTCGGCGAGACGGGGAAGAACTTCGCGGCCGGGATGTCCGGCGGCGTCGCCTACGTCTACGACCCCGACGGCACCTTCGCGCGCAAGGCCAACACCGGGATGGTCTCCATCGAGCCGACCCTCGAAGAGAAAGACCGCGCGATGATAACCCGCCTCGTCGAGAACCACGCTGCCTACACGGATTCGGACCGCGCGGCCGAACTGCTCGCCGACTGGGACGCCGAACTGTCGAACTTCACGAAGGTGATGCCCGACGCCTACGCCGAGGTTATCGCCGAACGTGAGCGCGACGACGTGCGCAACGAACTCCCCGACGCGGCCGCCGAGACCGGCGCCGTTGCCGAGGCGTTCCAGAGCCAGGCCGACGACTGAGCGGCCGGCTGTGTGGGGCTGGGCCGGAGCGGCCGACCGCACGGACCTGGTCGCGAGCGCAGAGTCCGGGGTTCTTTGCCGTCGAACGCCCGTTTCGTGCCCGAAAGTTATTTTTCGTCCCACTTTCATTACCGACTGCCGTGGTGAACGTTAACGCGATCGAGGGTATCAAGTACGGGTTTCGATTAATGGGCTACGTCGTCGCGGTGGCAGTCATCGGGGCCGGCATGATGTCCATGGGCGGGGTCATGGTGGACGGCGACAGTCCGGTGATCGGCGGACTGGTCGCGCTGGTCGGCTTCCTCGTGTTCTACGCCGGGTTTCTCGGCGTGGCCTACAAGGTGATCGCGGACGCCGTCGAGCAGGGCGTCCGTGCGGCCGGCCAGACGCCGACCGGACCGAGCGGGAACCAGCAACGGGGCAACGCGAACGCTCGGCAAGGAACGCGCAGCAGCCAGCGGTAAGGACCGATTGTCCGCCCGGCCAGGGGCGCGAGCGACACCGGCCCTGGGGCAGGGTCGGACGGTCGTCGCGTTCCGACATTTAAGTGGGTCGCCGCTGATGTGGTCAGCTACGGGTATCCGATGACGGAGGATGTCGCCGGCGGTGACCTGGAGTCGCTCGCAGACAGGGTTCGGTACGCGCCGGACACCGTCGACCCCGAGACAGCGGTCGCCCGGGTCCGGGCGGCCGGCCCCGAGGGTCGCGCGACGATGGCGGCGGCCGTCGGGTCGATGCCGGTCGAGCGAGCGGGGGCGTTCGCCGACGCCGTTCCGCTGTTCGTCGAGGCGATGGACGGCGACCACGAGCACGACCGCCAGCCCTTCCTGGAGGGGATCGCACGGATCGCCGCGGCCGACCCCGCGGCGGCCAGACCGGTCACCGACACGCTCGTCGACGAGCTGACGGCGTTCAACATCTGGGTCAACCGCGCGGCCGCGGATGCGCTCCAGCACGTCGTCGCGGCCTGCCCCGAGGAACTCTCGCGGATCGAACCGCTGTTCGACCACGAGCAAAACCGGGTCCAGGCCCGCGCGGCGTCAGTCCTCGCGGCGGCGACGGCGCGAGACCCGACCGTCGCGGTCGAGCACCTCTCGACGTGTGCGCGGCTGGCGAACCGCAACTCGCTGGCACGGGACTCGGCTATCGCGGTGCTCGCGACAGCGGGCTGGCTCGACCCCGAAGCGCTGGACCCGGCCGTCGAGCGACTCGTCGCTATCGTGCGAAACGGCGGGGACTCGCGCGGGTCCAGTCCGGACGGACTGACCCGCGGCGGGTCGACCACGAGCGACGACCGCACGGACTCGACCGAGACGAACGGCGGCGGGACCGAAACCGAGAGTCAGTCCGGTCCGCGCCGCGGGAGTCGGAGCGCTGGAACGGACGACCGGGACGGCGGTACGGGGAACCGACGCGACAGGACGGGCGACCAGGACAGCCGGAGGGGTGACCGAGACGGTGGGGCAGGGAGTCGACTCGACGACGACGCCGACGAGGCGGAACTGCGCCGGCTGGCGCTGGTCGCGCTGACCCACGTCGCGGGCAGCGACCCCGAGTCGGTCCAGTCGGTCGTCCCGCTGTGTGTGGAACTGACGACTGGCGACGACGAGACTCTCGCGCGGGCCGCGGGGCGGTTACTCGTCACGCTCTCGCTGCAGGACCCGCCGACGGCCGGGCGACTCGGCGATATCGCCGGCTCGGGGACGTACTTCGACCGGCGGGCGCTGGTCGAGGCGCTCGCCGACGCCTCGACCGGGCTGCCCGGCCGCGAGATACTCTTCAGGGACGCCCTCGACGACGAGACGCGCTTCCTGCGGTTCGAGGCGGTCCGGCAGGTCGCGGGCGACGACCCGACTGGGGGGTGAGGCGCGTTTCGGCGTGTGACGGGAGATCACGGGATCGGCCGTTACAGGTGGCTTCGGTCTTTCGAACGCCATCGATGCCGCGCTTACCGGTTCCACGGGTCGTCCGAAGCGTCCTCGACGCCCCACTCGTGGTCGGACTCGTCGGTCTCGCCCCGCTGGTCGGTTCGGGTGCCGGCGCCCCACTCGGCGTCCGGCCTCGTCCTGTTCGCTGATTGCCTGGGGCTGTCGCGTCTCGCTCGCCGAAGGGCGGACGCTCGATCCGTCCGCTCGGGTTCGGTCTCCGACCGGACCAGCGTGTAGAGCGCCAGCGGACCGAGCAGTCCGATCAGGAGGACGAACGCGACGAGGCCGCCCGCGCTCATCCCAGGAACACGTCGACGATGTCGCTCCCTCCGGAGCGGTCGGCGCGATAGAACTCGGTGTACCCGCAGTTCGCACACGAGACCGCCTGGAACTTGTTCGTCTGGATGTCGAACATCTTGCTGAGACCGCCGCCGGTCATCGAGACAGACCCGATGTCCGCGTCCGTGGCACCGCACTTCGGACAGCCGTGCTCGTCGTGGTTGGGGACCGTCGACATAAACGGCCGTTCGGATAGCTGTCACGTGAGTCTTTTGGCCGGGATCGACTGGGCAGCACTGCAGCGTCGGCGATTGGCCCGCGACGCCGGTCCGATGACTGGCCCGCAACGCCGGTCACGCGACCGACCCGCAGCGCCGGTTCTCCGGCCGACCCGCAGCGCCGGTTCTCCGGCCGGGCAGTGGTGCTCCACAACGCATAAGTCGCTGGTTCACGCTGATTCACATATGACCCACGTCACGCTCGCGGTCGCGGTTGACGGCGAGACTGGCGTGTCCGTCCGTTCTCCGAAACACAAAGGGTCCTGAGTGGCTCGCGGCGGGGCTGGCGCCCCCGTCCCGGGCCGGTTCGACGACGCTGGACCGACGCGACAGTACACCCCGACCACACCACCGACACCAACGATGACAGACTTCGACTTCCAGGGCGTCTACCCCGCGATGTGTACGCCCTTCCACGAAGACGGTAGTATCGACTTCGAGACACTGCGAGCCGACGCCCAACGCCTGGAGCGGGCGGGCGTCGACGGGCTCGTCCCCTGCGGTTCGACCGGCGAGTCGGCGACGCTCTCCCACGACGAGCACATCGAGGTCGTCGAGGCGGTCATCGACGCCGTCGACGACGTGCCCGTTATCGCCGGTTCCGGTTCGAACAACACCCGCGAGGCCCTGTCGCTCTCGCGGCGCTCGGCAGAGGCCGGTGCCGACGCTCTCCTCCTGATCTCGCCGTACTACAACAAGCCCGAACAGCGCGGGTTCGTCGAGCACTACGAACAGGTCGCCGACGAGGTGGAACTGCCACAGATCGTCTACAACGTCCCGTCGCGGACGGGGCAGAACATGGAGCCCCGGACCGTCGAACGCCTCGCACAGCACCCCAATATTCAGGCGTACAAGGCCGCCAGCGGCGACATGGGCCAGATCAGTGAGATCATCGAGCGAACGCGGGACACGGACCTGGACGTGCTCTCGGGCGACGACGGAATGACGGTCCCGATGGTCTCGGTGGGCGCGACGGGCGCGATAAGCGTGGCCGCGAACGTCGAACCCGAGCGGACCTGCGCGATGGTCGGCGCGGCGCTGGCCGACGACTTCGAGCGCGCCCGGGCGATCCACCACCGACTCGGGCCGCTCTTCCGCGAACTGTTCGTCGAGACCAACCCTATTCCGGTCAAGGAGGCGATGCAGATACGGGGGTACGGCCCTGCGCGGATGCGCTCGCCGCTGACGCGGCTGGCCGAACAGTACCGCGACGACCTCCAGGCGGTGCTCGACGACCTCGAATCCGAAACCTTCGATTACGAGGACGCGTACGCCGAGCTAGAGCGATGAGCACGCAGATCGCGGTCAACGGCGCGGACGGGCGAATGGGACGGACGGTCATCGAGACGGCCGCCGAGCGCGACGACGTGGAGGTCGTCGTCGGGTTCGACGTGGCCGAGGTCGATGAAGTCGGGGGCGTACCGGTCGTCGACGCGAGCGACACCGAGGCCGCCCTCGCCGAGTACGCGCCGAGTGTCGTCGTCGACTTCACCGTCCCGGCGTCGACGGTCGCGCTCGCCGACGCCTGCGCCGCTGCGGGCGTCGGCATGGTCGTCGGCACGACGGGCTTCGACGCGGACGAACTCGGGATCTTGCAAGAGGCCAGCGAGTCGGTCCCGGTTCTCAAGGCCACCAACTTCTCGCGGGGGATCCAGGTGCTCCTGCGGACGGTGCGCGAGGCCGTCGGCGCGCTCTCGACGTACGACCTCGAACTCATGGAGACGCACCACAACGACAAGATCGACGCGCCCTCGGGGACGGCGAAGACCATCCTCGAAACCGTGCAGGAGGAGCGGGACGTGGTCCCGGTTTACGGCCGCGAGGGCCACGCCCCCCGCGACGACGACGAAATCGCCGTCTTCGCGCGGCGGGCGGGCGACATTCGCGGCGAGCACGAACTCATCCTCGCCGGCAACGACGAAGTGGTCTCCCTCTCGCATCGCGCGGAAGACCGCGCGGTCTTCGCAGCGGGTGCGCTCGACGCCGCGGCCTGGGTCGCTGGCCGGGACCCCGATTGGTACGACTTCGGTGCCGTTATCGACGAGGCCTGAGAGGTGCCGACAATGAGTCTGCAATCCGACATCGAGACCCTCTGGGCGAAGAAACAGGACGGCCTGACCGCGAGCGACGCGACCGACGACCACCTCGCGACTCTCGACGCGTTCCTCGACGCGCTCGAAGCCGGTGAGGCCCGCGCCGCCGAGAAGCACAGTGGGGAATGGGAGGCCAACGAGTGGGTCAAGCAGGGCATCCTCCTGAACTTCGGCCTGCGCGAGACAGAAGCCCGCGAGTACGGCGACGTGACCTACCACGACGTGCTTCCCCTGCGCGAGACCGACGACCTCGCCGAGCGCGGGACTCGCAACACGCCCGATGGCACCGTAATCCGTCGCGGTTCCTACGTGGGGAGCGACGCCATCCTGATGTCGCCGGCGTTCGTCAACATCGGCGCCCACGTCGGCGACGGCACGCTCGTCGACTCCTGTGACACGGTGGGGTCGTGCGCGCAGATCGGGGAGAACGTGAAACTCGGCGCGAACACGCTCATCGGCGGCGTCCTCGAACCGGTCGAGGACGCCCCGGTCATCGTCGAGGACGGCGTCTCGCTGGGCGCGGGCTGTCGCGTCACCTCCGGATTCGTCGTCGGCGAGAACTCTATCGTCGGCGAGAACACCCTCCTGACGCCCCGCATTCCGGTCTACGACCTCGTCGAAGAGGAAGTGATCTACGGACGGCTTCCGCCCGAGCGGCGGGCGTTCACGCGCTTCGTCGAGTCGAGCGTGAGCGACCACGACCTCATCGACGGCGGCGCCTACAAGCCCGCAGTGGTGGCGACCGACGTCGAGGAGGAAACCCTGGAGGCGACAGAGCGGGAAGACGCGCTTCGGGAGTGAGTCCGAAGCCTTGACCGTCGTCCTCTGCGGCGTCGGCGCCGACACTGGCAACGTCAAACCCGTCCCCAGTGTCGACGGTGACGGGCGCTTCGAGTACGTGCCGATCCCCGAGAAGGGTGCGACGAGCGAGACGGCGACCTACGGGTCCATCCAGCGCCGCCACGGCGACGGCGTCCTCGCGGACCTCTTGGAGGGCGTCCGCCCGAACAGCGACGGCGAGTGGGTCACCGACCCTGACGAGATCCGCGAGACGCCGGTCCACCACGACCCGAACCTGGACGCGCTCACCTACGGCGAGCACCGCCCCGGCTACGTGTCACGCCTGCGCGCCCTCGAACCGGGCGACGCCGTCGGGTTCTACGCCGGTTTTTCCGGCCCCGACACCGACTACAAGCACCGGTACCTGTTCGGCTATTTCACCGTAGCCGAGCAACCGACGGTGGTCGACCCCGACACCGACCGCGCCGCGAAGCGCACGGCGCTCGAATCCCACCCGGAAAACGCTCACGCGCGGCGGTTCGAGGGTCACGGTGACCTCTACTATCACGACCCCGCGTTCACCGAGCGCCCCCGGCCAGTGGTGGTCGTCCCCGGGCGCGAACCCGGTGGCCTGCTGGACCACGCCGTCAGGCTCAGCGACCGACGCCGCGGACCGAACTACTACATGGACGAAGGGGTCGCCGAGGTCCTGCAACCCGCGTCGCGGACCGACAACGGCGTCCACCTCGGCGGGTTCAAGCCGGCGCTCACCTGCGATCTGCCGGGGGAAGCGTTCGCCGAATTCGTCCGGGACCGGCAGTAGGGGCGGTCCGCGGCCCCGGGCCGTCGTGGCCATACTGGCAACCGAAGCGGAACGCTTGTTAGCGGTCGAACCTGTGAGTGTGGCAATGAGCCATCTCTCGCCGCCGGTCCGTCGGGTCACGGACTGGAACTTCGAGACGCTGTCGACGCTCGCGGAGCGACACGGCACACCGCTGTACGTTCTCGACACCGACCGAGTCGCCGCGAACTACGAGCGCTTCGCGGCGGCGTTCCCCGACGCCCACGTCATGTACGCCGCCAAGGCCCACACCGGTCGTGCGGTGCTCGAAGCCCTGCTGGAGGCCGGCGCGGACATCGAGTGCGCCGCCGGTGGGGAAATCCAGCGGGCCATCGAGGCGGGCGCGGACCCGAACACCCTCCAGTACACCGCGGTCAATCCACCCGACGCGGACCTGGACTACGCCGCCGAGCTGGGCGCGGAACATCCCGGCTTCACCGTCACCGGCGGGGCTCGGGACACGTTTGACAGGCTGGAAGCCCGCGGGTACGACGGCCGTGTCGCCATCCGCGTCAACCCCGGTATCGGGACCGGCCACCACGAGAAGGTCGCCACCGGCAAGGACGCGAAGTTCGGTATCCCCTACGATGAAGTGTCCGCGCTTGCCGCGGAACTGCGCGAGCGGTTCGACGTCGTCGGGCTTCACTCCCACGTCGGCAGCGGCGTGCTCCACGACGATCTGGACGACCACTGTCGGGCCATCGAAAAGGTGGCCGACCTCGCTCGCGAGGTCGAATCTGCGGGCGACGGGCTGGAGTTCGTGGACTTCGGCGGCGGCTTCGGCGTCCCATACCGCGAGGACGAGGCCCCGCTCGACATGCCGACCGTCGGCGAGCGCGTCCGGGAGGCCGTCGGGGACCTCGGTGCGCAGCTCAAGTTAGAGCCGGGCCGGTACGTCGTCGCAGACGCCGAACTGATCGTGACCGAGGTCAACACCGTCAAGGAGACGCCCGCGGCGACGGTGGTTGGCGTCGACGCCTCGCTGGCGACGCTCATCCGCCCGGCGATGTTCGGGTCGTATCACCCCATTGCGAACGTCTCGGCGCCCGAACGCGAGGCGGAGCCGGTCTCCGTGGGTGGACCCTGCTGTACGAGCGCGGACGTGTTCTGCACGGACCGCCCCATCGCCCGGCCGGAGCGTGAGGACCTGCTCGCAATCGGGAACGCCGGCGCGTACGGCTACGAACTCGCCAACCAGTTCCACTCCCAGCCTCGTCCCGCGGAGGTCGACGTCGGCGGTGACGACGTGCGGGTGGTCCGCCGGCGCGAGACGATGGCCGACGTGACCGGCCTCGAGCAGTAACCGGCCCACAGACTGTTGAGAGTCGAGCCGTCAGTTGCGGTATGGAGAAAGTCTCTCTGCAGGGGGCGTTCGATTCCTTTTCGGAGCACTGGAGCCCGCGACTGGCTGCCGAGGCCAACGGACAAGCAGTGAAACTGGCCAAGGCCGAGGGCGAGTTCGTCTGGCACAGTCACGACGACGCCGACGAACTCTTTTTTGTCCGGAGCGGCCGTCTCCGTATCGATTTCCGTGGTACTGACGACGTGGTTCTCGAAGCCGGGGAGTTGCTCGTCGTCCCGGCGGGTGTCGAACACCGACCGGTCGCCGAGACGGAGGTGGAGATGCTGCTGTTCGAGCCGCGGGACACGCGCAACACCGGCGACGTCGACGCCGAGCAGACCCAGGACGACCTGAAGCGACTGGACTGATCCGGCAAATCCTCGCGCCGGATGGTGGCGCTTTTTTCAGTCGGTCCCCCACTCGAGGTAATGACTGACGCTTTCGACACTCTCGATTTCCACCGGCGGGCCGTCGAGACGCCCTCCCACGAGGACGTCGCCGAGATGCGCGACCTGCTGGTCGAGACGCTCGCCGACGCGGGGGCCGACCCCGTCGTCGACGAGAAGGGGAACACGCTCGCGACGCGGACGGCCGACGGGCACGAGTCCGGCGACGCGGCCATCGGGCCCTCGGAGTCGCCCCATCTCGTGCTGAACACGCACATCGACACCGTGCCGCCACACGTTCCCTACGGCGAGCGCGAGGACGGAGCCGTCGTCGAGGGGCGGGGTGCCTGCGACGCGAAGGGGCCGCTCGCGGCGCTGGTCGACGCGTTCCTGACCGCCGAGGTTTCGGCGGGTCGCGTGACGCTCGCGGTGACGCCCGACGAGGAGACGATACAGACCGGCGCCGCGCATCTCGCTGGCCGCCTCGACGCGGACGGCTACGTGGTGGGTGAGCCGACTGGCCTGGACGTCTGCACCGCGGCGCGCGGGCAGTTCGAGGGGACTGTCACCATCCGCGGAACCGCCGCCCACGCCGCGACGCCCGCCGCGGGAGCGAACGCGATCCGGGCCGCAGCGCCGGTGTTGCAGGCGATGGAGACCTACGACGAAGAGCGCGGGCCGGGCGAGCACGCGACGCTCGGTCGACCGACGCTGACACCGACGCTGGTCGATGGCGGCGAGGCGACGAATCAGGTGCCCGAGGAGTGCGTGATCACGTTCGACCGGCGGCCGGTCCCGCCGGAGTCGGCCCACGAGTTCCGCGCGGACCTCGAGGAGCATCTGTACCAGTGGATGCCCACGGGGATGGACCTGCGCGTGGAGTTGACGCCGAAGGAGACGCCGTTTCTGGAGGCGTTCGCGACCGACCGGCGCGAACCGCTGGTTCGAGCGCTCGCCGACGCGAGCGGCGGAGAGATCCGACCGTTCGGCGCGGCGACGGAGGCTTCCTTTTTTGCCGAGCACGCGCCGACGGTCGTCTTCGGGCCGGGTGACCTTTCGGATGACGAGGGCGCTGTCGCGCACAGTGAGCGCGAGTACGTCCGCCGCGACGAGGTCATGGCCGCGGCCGACGCGGTTCGGGAGACTGTCGCGGCGCTGTGCGGGGCGGACGAGTAGCGGCGGCGGTGTTGTGGCGGTGGCGGAGGCGGTGTTGTGGCGGAGGCGATGCTGTGGCGGTGGCGGAGGCGGGGCTGTGGCGGAGGCGGGGCTGTGGCGGAGGCGATGCTGTGGCGGTGGCGGAGGCGGTGTTGTGGCGGTGGCCAGGAGCGCGTGCCGGCGCACTGCGCCGGTCGCGCGACTCGGGGACAGGCAGGCCGCGCGGTAAGGCAGGCCGGCCGCGCGGTAAGGCAGGCCGACCACGAGCATCCGCGCGAAGCGAAGCGAGCGCGGTTCACCGGACGCGACCCCCGGGAGCGTCCGGCTTTTTGGTCCAGCTTTTTCGAGGAGTGGTGCCCACAGCGCGCTCGGAGAGCGCGCGAGGACACCCGACGATGAAAAAGGTGGCTCTTATTCCACGAGCGGCATCACGATGCCGAACACGAGCGGTGCGAGCAGACCGATGAGGATACCGACGACTTCCATGTCGAAAAACAGCGTCTGCTCCCAGCCCGGCAGCGAACCGAAGTAAGCGGTACCGATGATCTCGGCGAGAGCGCCGCCGGCGAAGAGGACGACGCCGAGGAGGAAGCCGCGTTTGGCGTACGATGCGTGGTCGATGGACCGAGTCCGCGTCTGTGACATGACACCCTCTACCCCCGGGGTAGTAAAAAATCGTGCGTGAGGGTATGTCACTAGCTGTCTCGGAAGGTATATACCCTGAGGTGGCATAGCGAGCGCCGATGAAAGATCTGCTGTACGGTTCGATAGGTGAACTGCTCGATGTCGTCGTCTACGGGTTCGTGGCGAGCGTGCTCGCGATCCTGGGCGCTGCCGCCGAGATCACGGCGTCGCAGAACCTCTCGGCCGGTCACACGACCATCGGCGCCTGGGAGGGGGCTGTCGGGCTCATCCTGTTCTACGCCTGCTACAACGTCGTCACAGATTTCGTGCTGCCGGAACTGCGAGCGCGCACCGGCGACGCCGCCTGACCGACGGTATCACCGACCCCGGCGGTGGGCGCAGTAGCGACGACAGTCGCGACCGGCGGGACCAGTTTCGCGGCGCTTCTCACGCTAGATAGGACTTGGCTTCCTCGTCAGTGACCTGGTCGAAGCGGCGGTAATGCGCGCCGACGGCCTGGAAGGATTCCGGTCGTTCGACCGCGACAACCGCGTCGGCCTGGGATTCGAGCGCGGCGAGAGTGTCTGCTGGGCCCACTGGGACAGCGACGACGAGGCGGTCGGGGTCCTCGACGTGGACGAGTTCGAGGCAGGCCCGCATCGTCGCGCCCGTCGCGACGCCGTCGTCGACGACCACGACGCGCTCGCCGGCCAGCGACGGGCGCGGGCCATCGCGGTAGTCGGCGGCTTTCCCCTCGGCCACCGCTCGCTCGCGGCCGAGGTAGTCGTCGGTCACGTCGAGGCGTCGAACGGCGTCGTCGTTGAGCCAGGTGGTGCCGTCCTCGGCGACGGCGCCGACGGCGTATTCGGGATTCCCCGGCGCCCCGACTTTCGAGGCGACGACCACGCCCAGTGGTGCGTCGAGCGCGTCGGCGACGGCACGGCCCAGCGGGAGGCCGCCGCGCGGGATCGCGAGGACGATATCCGCCGTGACGCCCTGGTCGACGAGGCGGTCGGCCACCTGCTCGCCGGCGTCCGTGCGGTCCGCGAACATGTGTGCTAGTTCGTGACACGCAAGGTTAGGTCTGTGGGTGGCCGGTGATGTGGTGTCGTTCTGGCCGTTGGAGGTGACACTATCGTCGACACCGTGACCGCAGTCGACACCGTGGACGATGTAGAGAGACGAAAGCCCTCGGCCCGCTCGCTAGCTGGAGTCTCTACTGCGACCCGAACCGCGACCGTACCCGATCCCGTGTGATGAAAGCCCTCGGCCCGCTCGCGGGGTCTGTGCGGGATATCCTCGCTCGCTCCGCTCGCTCGGATAGAGCCCGCGCAGACCCCGCGACCAGCCCTCGCCCTTTCAGTCCACCAGGGACAGCGACCGCACCGCGACCGCGGATGGCCACGATCCTCCCCAGCCGATTCGCTCCCTGCGGTCGCTCATCCCTCGCACGGAGACGTCGCGCCACAGAGGGCGCGACGGCGCGCGCCACCGCAGGTGATCCAGCCAGAGGACTATGCCGACTCGGGGAACGAGCATGCGCAGTACAGCGAGGAATCGCCTGTTGCGAATCGCGACTCGGAATCAGTCCGACGCGACGCGTTCGCGGGTGTCGGCGAGCAGGTCCTGCACGTTGACGGGCTCGCCGCTGTCGCTGCTCTCGATGGCGGCTTCGACGAGCGCGACGGACTGCAGGTTCGACTCGACGTCGGTGGCCATCGGTTCGCCGCCGTCGAGCCAGTCGAGGAACTGTTCGACGAGCCACTCGTTCGACCAGCGGTCGCCCTCGGCCAGCGGGAGCGGTTCGCCTTCGCTCTCGTCGACCGTGCCGACGACCGTCTCCCGGTCCTGCTCGTAAGGGAAGCGGGTGATTTCGCGGCCGTCGAGGGCGAGTGTCTCGTCGCGACACTCCGCGCGGACGTAGTCCGACCCCCAGCCGTTGAGCGTCGCCGCGTTGGCCTTTGCGCCCTCCCAGGTGGCCCGGACGCCGTTCTCGAAGCGCATCTGCACCAGCGCTTGCACGTCGTCCTCGTACTCGGCCCACTCGGGAAGCCAGGTGTCGGCGTAGAGTGTCTCGCAGGGTGCGCCGGCCATGTCCGCGAGGAAGTCGAGCTGGTGGACCGCGCCCTCGACCAGCAGCGGGTCGTCCATCTCGTGGCGGAACGCACCCCAGGCACCGTACGTGCGAGCGTTGCAGGTGAACCGACCGACGAGGTAGTCGAGGGGCCCCGACTCCGCCGACTGGATGCGCCGCCGGAGTGTCGTCTTGTCGCGGTCGAAGCGGTGACTCATCGTCACGCCCATCTGCAGGTCGGCCTGGTCGACCATGTCTGCGATCCGGACCGACGCTTCGAGCGTGTCCGCGATGGGCTTCTCGGAAAGGATGTCCAGGTCCGCGTCGACCGCGGCCTCCACAATCTCCTCGTGGGTCCACGGCGGCGTGACGATAGTACAGAAGTCCGCGTCGGCCGCCGCGAAGGCTTCCTCGACGTCGGTGTAACAGTCCTCGGGCTCGAGGCCGAGATGTTCGACTGCGTTCTCGTGAGCCTCGGGGTCGACGTCGACGGCGGCGACGACGTCGATCCGGCCGTCGTCGACGTGGGGCGGGAGATAGTCCGAGCACCAGCGCGCGCCCTGTCCACCTGTACCGACCTGCACGACGTTGTAGGTCATGCGCTCTCCTCGGAGCCCGCTCCCTAAAAGACGCCGACCTCCCGGCGAGATTCGCTTCGACCGGACCGGCGTTCGACTCTGATGAACACAATCTATAGCGCTCGGGAGGGTGCTATACGGCTCTTAGCAACGCTTTGAAACGAGGGGCGCGCAGGCGCTGGTGATGGCGAACGCGACGACGCGGGAGACCAGGGGTGTGGGGAGTCGAACCGACGGCGTCCTGCTACGCACCGTCGAGAACTGCGCGACGCGGGAGTTTGGCGACTACGTGGGCGCCGTGGTGAGTGACGTGCTCCACGCCGAGGGCGTCGCGGACCCGCGGGCCGGCGAATGGTACGACACTCCACAGGCCGTGGCGGTGTGCGATGCGGTCGACGAGCGCGTCGGTCCGAACACGATCGAACGCGTCGGCCGGCGCCTGCCCGTCGTCGTCGAATGGCCAGCCGGCGTGCGCACGATCGGCGACGCGCTCGGCGCGCTGGGCGACGTGTACGACGACCTTCACGCCGGCGACGTGGGGACGCTGACGTTCGAGCCCACCGACGCTTCGGCGGGCCGACTCGTGAGCACTACGCCGTACCCGACGGCCTTCGACGAGGGCCTCGTTCACGGCGTCGGCCGAGAGTTCGGGCAGGGCGCGGGCTTCGTCACCGTCGAGCGTGCCGTCGAGACCAGCGCGGGCGAGACGGTCTTCGACTGTCGCTGGTGGGAAGCGCCCGAACGTCGCTGAGCGGGCGATATCCAATCGGTCGCCGAAAACCGGACCGCAGACAGCGTTAGTCGTGGCGGAACGACCGCTGACCGGTCATGACCATCGCGATACCGGCCTCGTCGGCGGCTTCGATGACCATGTCGTCGTTTTTCGATCCGCCGGGCTGGATGACGGCCTCGATACCGGCCTCGACGGCGTGCTCGACGCCATCCGGGAACGGGAAGAAGGCGTCACTGGCCATGACGGCGCCCTCGGCGTCTTTACCCTGGGCGTGTTCGTCGGCCTTCATCGCCGCGAGTCGGACAGCGTCGACGCGGGAGACCTGCCCCATCCCGATGCCGACCGTCTCCGTGCCTTTGGCGAAGAGGATGCCGTTCGACTTGACGTGCTTGAGCGTCTGCCAGGCGAACAGCATCGATTCGACCTGCTCCTCGGTCGGCTCACGTTCGGTCACCACTTCGAGGTCGTCACGGGTGAGCCGCTGGCGGTCGCGTTCCTGAACGAGACGTCCGCCGACGAGTCGTTTCTCCGTGAGTGGCTCGGTCGCTTCGAACTCGCCGTCGCAGTCCAGCACGCGGAGATTGTCCTTCTCGAAGAGGACCTCGAGCGCGTCGTCGGTGTAGCCCGGCGCGACCACGATCTCTTTGAACGAGTCGATGATCTGTTCGGCCGTCGCCACGTCACACTCCCGGTTGAGGGCGACGATGCCCCCGAACGCGCTCTGGGGGTCGGTCGCGAGCGCGTCCGCGTACGCGTCGGCGAGTGAGTCCGCCGTGGCACAGCCCGCGGGATTGGTGTGTTTGATAACCGCCGCCGCGGGCGCGTCGAACTCCTTGATGAGATTCAGGGCCCCGTCGGCGTCGTTGTAGTTGTTGTAGCTGAGCGCCTTCGCGCCCTCGTTCAACTGGTCGGCGTGGACGACGCTGGCCTCTTCAGTTGTGTTGTCGGCATAGACCGCAGCGTCCTGATGGGGGTTCTCCCCGTACCGCAGGTCAGCTGCGCGGTCCTCGGAGGAGAGCAGGCGCGAGGGCAGGTCCCCGCCGGTGTCGCCCTCGATCGAGACCCGATTCGCGTCGTCGTCGACTGTCACGCGGTCGTCGGCGAACCACTTCACTGCGCGGGGGTATGCCCGGAACTCCCCCTCGGAGAGGACCCGGTCGGCCAGCGTGTCCTCGTCGTCGCCTTCGTAGACAGGGACGGGTTCTTGCGTGACGACGGGGCCGCCGTCGACTTCTTCCTCGATTATCTCGCCGTCCGCGTCGATGGCGTTGGTGACGACGTGGACGGTACAGCCGACGACCTTCGCGCCGTAGTCGAGCGCGTCTCCCCAGGCGTCCATGCCGGGGAACGAGGGGAGCAGCGAGGGGTGGACGTTCAGCGTCGTCGGCGCCTCGTCGAGGAACGTGTCCGAGAGCAGGCGCATGTAGCCGTCGAGCGTCACGAGGTCGAAGTCGTACTCGGCCAGCGCGTCGAGCACGCGCTGTTCGTGCTCACGGCGGGACTCGCCGTCGGCGCGCTCGACGACTTCCGTCGGAATGTCGCGCTCGGCGGCGTCCGCCAGTAACGGCGCGTCGGCGTCGTTCGTGAGGATGACGGCGAACTCGGCGCCTCCGGGCGCCCGGTCCGCGATGTTCAGCAGGTTCCGTCCGCGGTTGGATGCCATGCCGGCGACGTTCATGTCCGAAGAGGCGGCACCGCCGCGCAAAGTAGTTGCGAATCCGCTGGGACAGCGATGACACAGTCGACACAGTCGGGGCGACCCGGATGTCGGCGGGTAGTGGAGCGGGGCCGCACCCGACCGCCGAAACGACACCCTCTTTGGCCGAGTCGTCGCACCACCACCCATGACAGACCGCGGTCCGCTCTCGGCCGTCTCGCCGCTCGACGGCCGCTACGCACGCTACACCGAACCGCTCGTCCCCTACGCCAGCGAGTCGGCGCTCATGCGCGCCCGCGTCGAGGTTGAAGTCGAGTACCTCATCGCGCTGGCCGACCTCGAGGCCACGCCCGTCGAGATCGGGCCCGACGCGCGCGAACACCTCCGCGGGCTCTACGAGACGTTCGACGACGAGGACGCCGCGCTGATCAAACAGATCGAGACGGAGGGCTACGAGGACTACGCCGCGACCAACCACGACGTCAAGGCCGTCGAGTACTTCGTCCGCGAGGGCCTCCCCGAGGGGCTCGACGCCGCCGAGTGGATCCACTTCGGCCTCACGAGCGAGGACGTCAACAACCTCGCCCAGCGCCTGCTCGTCAAGCCCGCCGTTGAGGACGTGCTCGTTCCCCAGTTGCGCGACGTTCGAGACACACTCGCCGGCGCCGCCCGCGAGTACCGCGACGTGCCGATGCTCGCGCGCACCCACGGTCAGCCCGCGACCCCGACCACCTACGGCAAGGAGATGGCAGTCTACGCCTCGCGGCTCGGCCGGGCTATCGGCCGCGTCGAGCGCGCGGCCGAGGACCTCTCCGGGAAGGTCGCCGGCGCGTCGGGCGTCTACGCTGCCCACCGTGCCGCCTACCCCGACGTGGACTGGCAGGCCTTCGCGCGGCTGTTCGTCCGCGACCTGGGTCTCGACCACCAACCCCTGACGACGCAGGTCAACCCCTGTGACGACCTCGCGGCCCTCTTCGACGCGCTCCGGGGCGCGAACAACGTCCTCCTCGACCTGGACCTGGACGTGTGGCTCTACGTCTCCGACCGGTATCTGGGGCAGGAGGCCGCCGCGGGTGAGACGGGGTCGTCGACGATGCCTCACAAGGTCAACCCTATCGACTTCGAGAACAGCGAGGGGAACCTCTCGAAAGCGAACTCGGATCTGGTCTTCCTCGGCGACTACGTCACCACGTCGCGCCTCCAGCGCGACCTGTCGGACTCGACGGTCAAGCGCAACGTCGGCGCGGCGCTCGCACACTGTCTCATCGGCTACGAGAAACTGGAGCGGGGCCTTGGCAAGGTCGTCCCCAACGAGCAGGTGATGGCCGACGACCTCGAGGCCACACCCGAGGTCATCGGCGAGGCCGTCCAGACGATCCTCCGTCGCGAGGGTCACGACGACGCCTACGAGCGCGTCAAGGCACTCACCCGTGGCCAGCGCGTCACGCTCGACGACTTCCGGGACCTGTTCGAGGACCTCGCCGTCGACGAGGACGTCCGCGCGGAACTGCGCGCGCTCACCCCCGCTGGCTACACCGGCATCGCCGGCGAGATGGTCGACGAGTTGGAGTGAGTGGTCGCCCTGCGAGCGCAGGAGCGATTTCTCACTCTCTCTCGCCGAATCACCGCTCGAATCTGACGTCCACCGTCACGGCGGACCCCCGGGAGGTGGCGGTCCACTTCGCTATCGTCGTCGTCCTCTCCTCCCTCAATCGAATCCTCGCATTCGTGCGCCGCGGACGGTGTGAGACCAGCCACAGGAGCCCCGATCCCTGTCCGCTGGTGTCTTCCGAAAGCCACGTTGTTAACTGACTTCGCTCCCTACCCCGGGCGTGTTCGACACCGACAGCCGGGTGTTGACCCTCGGACTGGCCCGGATGGCCGACGCGCTGGGCAACTCCTTTCTGATCATCGTCCTCCCGCTGTACATCGCCAGCGGCCAGATCTCGCTCGACGGTCTCGTCGGCGCCGAGGTCGCCGGCTTCGTCCTCCGCGAGGAGACGCTGATCGGGCTCGTCCTGTCGCTGTTCGGCCTGCTCAACAGCGTCGGCCAGCTCTTTACCGGGCGGCTCTCCGACCGGACCGGTAAGCGCCGCGCGTTCGTTCTCGCCGGCCTCGCCATCTTCGCCGTCGGGAGCGCTACCTACCCGCTGGTCTCCTCGTACTGGGCGGTGCTGGGCGCGCGGGCACTCCAGGGTATCGGCGCCGCCTGCACTATTCCGGCGACGGTCGCCCTGGTCAACGAGTACTCCGCGAGCAACGACGAACGGGGCGGCAACTTCGGCGTGTTCAACACTTTCAGGCTGATCGGCTTCGGCTTCGGCCCCATCGTCGCCGGGGTTGTCATCACCGGCGGCCTCGCCACCGAGGCCGGCCCCAGCGAGAGCGCCACTGTTGTCGACTATTCGCTTCCCACGATTCTGGGCGGCGGCACGTTCTCCGGGTTCACCGCCGCGTTCGCGGTAGCCGTCCTCGGCGCCGCGGTGAGTTTCGTCCTCGTCACCCTCCTGATCGCCGACCCGCCGCGCGACGAGGAGGCTGCGGCGTCGGACCTGTCCATCGCCGTCCTCGACCACGAGCGCGGCGGCTTCGACCCCGTGTTCGTCCTCGGCGTCGGCACGTTCTTCATGGCCACCACCATCGCGCTGTTCGCCACGCTCGAAGGCCCGATCCGCGCCCGCCTCGGCGAGAGCACGCTCATGTTCAGCCTCCAGTTCGCCGCTGCCGTCATCGCGAACGTCCTCCTGCAGGTGCCGATCGGCCGCGCCAGCGACGAGTACGGGCGCCGCCCGTTCATCGTCGCTGGGTTCGTGATCCTCATTCCCGCCGTCTTCGCACAGGGCGTCGTCACCACGCCCCTGCTGATGCTCGCCGCCCGCTTCGTTCAGGGGATCGCCGTCGCGCTCGTCTTCGCCCCGTCGCTCGCGCTAGCAGGCGACCTCGCGAGTGTCGGCGGCTCCGGGACCACACTCTCCGTCCTCACCATGGCCTTCGGCCTCGGTGTCGCCGTCGGGCCGCTCGCGTCGGGCGTCCTCTACAACCTCGGCGGGTTCGGCGCCCCCTTCTTCGTCGGCGCCGCCCTCTCGGCCGTCGCGCTTGCGCTCGTCTACTCAGAGGTCGAGGACACGCTCGACGCGCCCGCTTCGCCCGTGCCACAGGACTGAGACCGAGATTTATCATCGTGGGTGGAGTGGGGTCGGTATGGCACCGACACTGCCGGCGCTAGCGTACGGTCTCGGACCCCTCGCGTCGCCGACGGGCTTGCTCGCTGTGTTGATGGTCCTCGCGGCGGTCATCCTCGTGGGCCGGATCCTGCTGTCGCTCGCGTGGCGGCTGGTCATCATCGGCATCATCGTCGTCGGGACGGTGTACATCCTCGGCCTCCTCGGGTTCGGCGTCGGGATCTTCTGAGCCGCGCGGCGCCGCGACGGGAGTGCGGTCACCGCACCGTGTACCCACCATCGATCACGACGGACTCGCCGGTAACGTACCACGCGGCGTCGGAGGCGAGATACACCGCCAGCGGCGCGATATCCTCGGGGCTGGCGAACTCGTCGACGAGCATCTCCGAGCGCCACGTCTCCAGCGTCTCCTCGCCGTGGACGATATTGTCGGTGACGACGTAGCCCGGACAGACGTTGTTGACCCGGACCCCGAACTCGGCCCACTCCGAGGCGAGCTGTGTTTTGAACGCCTCCAGCCCGCCTTTCGAGGCCTGGTAGTCGACCTGGCGCTGGGGGTAGTTCGCGACGAACGCCGACATCGATGAGACGTTGATAATCGAACCGCCGTCGCCGGCTTTCATCACCTCCCCGGCGTACTTGGCACAGCGGTAGGCGCCGGTGAGGTTCACGTCGATGGTCTCGGCGAACTCCGCGACCGACTTGTCCGCGACGGCGTTGTGGTGGACGATCCCGGCGTTGTTGACCAGCACGTCGACGTCGCCGAACTCGTCGAGGGTCGTCTCGACCATCGCCTCGACAGCGGCCTCGTCAGTCACGTCCGTCTCGACGGCGAGCGTCTCGCTCCCGGTCTCCTCGGCGATGGCCGCGGCCGCCTCGCGGCCGGACTCGCCGTCGCGGTTGGCGACGACGACGCTCGCGCCGACCTCCGCGAGCCCGGTCGCGATGGCCCGCCCGATACCGCGGTTGCCCCCCGTCACGATCGCCGTCTGTCCGTCGAGTCGCAGTCGGTCGAGGACTGTCATACGACCCGAACGCTCGCCGCCGCCTTCAACACGCCGAAGCCGGGCGTCCCGTCCGGTTCTCGGAGCTTCGCGGTCTTGCTGTCGGTGTGGCCGACGCCGATCGGGTGTGCTGTCTGTGACCGACAGCGTCGCGTCTTCCCGAGGCGCGCGCGACACTGCGCCGGACGAACCCGTTAAGGGCGTTCTGTCCCAATGCTGGGTATGGTTTCACTGGGCGCGGGCCGTGGCGTCGCGGCCGCGCTGGCCGTGTTGTTGGTCGGGGCGACGCTGGCCGGGACGGGCGTCGTCAGTGCGTCGCCGTTCGCGCCCGTCGACGCGACGGAGGGACTGAGTGCGGCGTCCGCAGACGCCGGTGAGCGACCGAGCGCGGCCACAGACCCGACGGGGCCGTCCCGCCCGTCCGACCTCTCTGGCTTTTCGGATACGCGGGCAGCGACGGGCCTGGCGGACGCCCCGTCGTCGGCCAGCGCGACGGTGACGGCGACGGGCGGGCACGCGTCGGTGACCGGGACGGCGTCGGCCGTGGCGAACGGCGAATCCACGCTGGCGATGACCCAGCGACTCCACCTGACGCCAGACAGGCCGGGTTCGATCGACGTGACGGTCCAGTACGCGATCCCCGAGGCGCTCACGACGCTCCGGACTGGCGTTCCCGAGGGCGCGACGGTCACGGACACGCGCGGGTTCGCCCGGAACGGGACGGTCTACGAGTGGGACGAGAAGTCCGCGCCCGCGGTCATCTCCTACCGGATCGCGGTCAACGAGACGCGCGAGTTGGCCGGTCCGGAGGGCGCCGATGGTCGGTATCTCTTCGCCGACCCTGGCGAGTGGGCGCTGTTCAAGCGGCCGCCGGTCTCGACGACGTGGGGCTGGCGCGGCGGTGAACCGGTCGACCTTTCCCGGACTGTCGAAACCGCGGGCCCCGGCACTGCGGGCGACTGGATGGTCTATCTCGGTGCGTACGACACCTACGAGCGCAGCGCCCACGGGCAGGACTTCCGGCTGGTCGTGCCCGCGCGAGCCACGCTCGCGGCGTCGCCCGATAGGGTACTCGATACGCTCGCGACGGCCGCCGACCAGTTGCGCGTCGGCGACCGCGATCCGCAGGTCACGGCCTTCGCAGCGCCGACCACCGCCGTCGAGTGGGGGGTCCGTGGCCTCCAGTACGGCGACGCGGACATGTACGTCCGCGACGAGGAGGTGCTGAACACCATCGAGAACACCTGGCTCCACGAGTACACCCACACGAGACAGGGGTACGAGACGACGAGCGCGACCCGGTGGACGGTCGAAGCGATGGCGACCTACTACGGCGCGCACCTCGCGGTCCAGCAGGGGCTTGCGCCGCTGGGCGACCTCGGTCCCTTCTTCGCTCGTGGCGGGGTACCGCCACAGCGCAGCGCTGTCCTCTCGGTCCCCACGAAGTGGGCGAACGCCGCGAACTACTGGAAAGGATCGCTCGTGGCCGGCGACCTCGACAGACGGATCCGCGTCGCAACGGACAGCGCGCGCTCGCTCCAGACGGTGTTCTCGCGGTTGAACTCACATCCCAGACCCGTCCGGGCGGCGACGCTGAACACCGCGTTCCTCGACGCTGGCGGGACGGCCGTCGCCTCTGCCTATCAGCAGTTCGCGACGACGCCCGAGGCTCCGCCGGCGTGGACGCGGGCCACTCACGAGCGCGTCTTCGACGCGACGCCGGGACGTGTCAGCGTCGGCTACGCCGACCGCGGCGCCGCGGTCGACGTCAGCGGTCCGTTCCGGAACGCCACGCTCGAACCGGTCCGTCCCGACGGACCCAACAGCGACGGGCCGACGTATCGCGTCTACACCGGCGAAACCGTCTCCGTGGCGGCGAACGTCACGAACGCCGGCGGCCTGGCGACCGATTACGAGGTCCCCTTCGCCGTCGACGACGAGGTAGTGGCCACCGAATCCGGCCCGATCGAACCCGGCGAGACGGTTACGCACATTTTCGACCGGACGTTCTCGGCGGCCGGTGACCACGTCGTCGCCGTCGGGAGCGACGAAGTGGCCGTCGAAGTGCTCGACCCGGGGTCGGCGTCGGTGACGGCACTCGCGGCCAATCGGACCAGTCTCGCCGGTCCGGGCGTCGTCGCGCTCACGGCGACGCTGAACAACACCGACGCGATGCCGGCCCGGGGCAACGTCACGCTCACCCGTGACGGCGAGACGGTCGCCGACCGCTCGGTCCCGCTCGGGCCCGACACTCGACGCTCGGTCACCGTGACAGTCCGAGTTGACGGTGACGGGCGCTACACCTTCCGCGCCGGCGACGCCGACCCGGTCACTGTGACGGTCGGCGACGCGGCGAACGATGGCAACGGGGACGCGAGCGACCCGAACGGGGGAAGCAGTGATGGCGGTGGAGAGTCCGCGTTCGGCCCCGGCGTCGGCCCCGTCGGAGCCTTCCTCGCCGTCCTCGCTGGCGCCGCTCTCCTCGCGAGACGGCGACGCTGACAGAGATGCCGACGCTGGCGGGAGACGATGCCGCTGACGAGCGCCCGCCTGCCGACCGACTCACGCCGCCAGCGCGTCGAGGACGGCATCGGTCCGTGTGACCAGTTCGTCGGCTGTCGTCGCCAGCAGAAAGGCGAGCGGTTCGTCGCCGTCGCCACCTTCGTTTACGACCGCGGCGGGCGTCCCGTCGACCGACGCGAACGCGCGCTCGACGCCGTGTTCGACCGCTGAGTCGCCCGGCGCTCGCTCCGCCGGATCGAAGGCGGCGACCGGTGCATCGAGCGCGTCGAGCGCGTCAGAAACGGCGCCGTCGGCGCGACAGTTGGCGGCGAACCGCAGGTCGGGGTCCACTTCACGCGCCGCGAGGAGCACCCGCGCGACGTGGGTCGAGGCACCGAGGCGGACGCCGCGACTGGGTTCGGCGCCGGAGAGCGTCCGGGTGATCCGCCCCTCGACGGCCGCCGCTTCGCCCGGCCGCTCGGCGTAGGGAGTCGCCCCCGCGACGTTCGTGCCGACCTCGGGGACCAGCGGCGACACGTCTCGGTCGACGAACGCGTCGACGACCTCGGCGACGGCTTCGACCGTCTCCTCGCTCGCGGCGCGGTTGCGCGTCTCGACGAGGTGATGGACCGCGCCGGGGCCTTCGCCCACGTCGAGGTTGTACCGGACCGCCCGCGCGAGCAGGTCGACACCCGCGCCGACGGCGTCGACGACGCGCTCGCCATGTGCGAGGTGCGTGGCGACCGCCGACGAGAGAGTACACCCGGAGCCGTGGGTTGCGGCGGTCTCGACGCGCGGGTGGCGGAACGTCTCGACGCTGTCGCCGGTGACGAGCACGTCGATCACGTCCCCGTCGGTTTCGTCGCCGTCGCCCCCGCCTTCGATGTGACCGCCCTTGACGAGGGCGGCGTCGGCGCCCATCTCGACGAGCGCTTCGCCGGCCGCGCGGGCCTCGCGCTCGTCCTGCGGGTCGACATTGGTTAGCACCGCAGCCTCGTCGGCGTTCGGCGTCACGAGCGTCGCTTCGGCGATCAGGTCTTCGTACGCGGATTCGGCTTCGGCGGCGAGCAGGCGGTCGCCCGAGGCGGCGACCATCACCGGGTCGACGACCGCCGGCGCGTCCGTCTGGCGGACCTGCTCGGTGACGAGTTCGACCACGTCCGCGGTGGCGAGCATCCCCGTCTTGACCGCCGCCACGTCGAAGTCGTCGGTCACGGCGCGACACTGGGCGCTGATCTCGTCGGTCGGGAGGACGTGTGTCCCCTGGACGCCCGTGGTGTTCTGTGCGGTGACGCTCGTGACCGCGCTCGTGCCGAACCCGCCGCAGGCTTCGATGGTCTTCAGGTCGGCCTGGATACCGGCGCCCCCACCGGAGTCGCTCCCCGCGATCGTGAGGACGACCGGTGGTGAAACCGGCGCTGCCTGTCGAGTCATAACCGGGTGTTACAGTCCGGTCATGAAAGGTGTGGCGAGAGCGGTCGGCCGCCGAGAACGGCGGACCGAACGGCGAGTGGCCGGCCGCCGTCACGCCGAAATCGGGTACGCAGGTGGCAACTATCGATTAGAGGACAGCGCGCGTCCGTCCGGTATGAAGATCAAAACGGCGGAGATCGGTGCACACCTCGACGGACTCGACTACCCGCTCGACCGAGCGGCGGCGGCCGACCGGTGCGCGGATGTCACTGTTCAACTGGCCGAAGGCGAGGAGAACCTCGGCGACCTCGTCGCCGGTGCGACCAGGGATACCTACGCGTCTTCGGCGGAACTCCTCGTCGACGTGCAGAACCAGCTCCCGCGCAACGCCGTCGGTGAACCGTTCCAGTCCGAGGGCGAGGGATAGCCGGACTCCTTCGCGTCACTCTTTGCCGTGACTACAGCGACCGCCGCTCGACATCCGGGTCGATATCGGCGGCGGCCAGGTCCGCACGGATCCGCTCGCGAAGGGGCGTCGGCACGGTCTCTCGCCCGACCGGCACGGCGGTGTCGCCCGCGTCCGCGTCCTCCGGGGGCACTTTCCAGTAGACCACGCAGTCGCTCGGCGCGTAGTACTCGATGCTGTACTGGTCGGTTTCGCCACGGTAGTGGACCCGCGCGGCGGCCCCTTCGATGCGCCACCCCTCGCGTTCACCGAGCGCCTCCAGTCGGTCGTCCATGACCGATATCACTCCGGTCCGTCGACGAGCGGGTCGTGCTCGCGCTGTTCGGTGAACTTCCGGACGAGCGCGGCCACGAGCGCGAGAAACGCCAGCCCGAGCAGCGCGCCCATGTCAGAGTCGCCCGAGCGGGCGACGCTGGCACCCTCGTCGTCCGTGTCGGTCTCGTCTTCCGCCCCAGTGCCAGCGTCCGTCTCACCGTCCGCCTCGGCAGAGCCGTCGCGGGCGCTTCCGGTGTCGAGCCCGTCCGCGTCCGCACTGCTTGCTGCTTTCGCGCGACGCCTGGCTGCTGGCGCGTCGTCGATATCCGGACCGATGTCCACGTCCACTTCGGTCACGTCGTCGCTCTCGGCTGCGTCGTCGTCCCCGTCGCTGCGGCCGAGTTTGTCGCCGGCGACGGATCTGATTGTCCCGAGATAGCGCCAGGCGAGGAGGGCGACGACCGCGAGAACGGCGCCCCCGACGGCGATCTTCAGCAGATGCGGACGGATCTTGGCGGCGATACCGCCGCTCTCTGTGCTGCCGTCTTCGCCACGTTCGTCGGCACTCTCGTCGTCTCCCTCGGCGTCCTCGCCGATCGACGGGAATCGGTCGCGGAGGCTCTCGCTCTCGTCGCCGGGACTCGGCGTCTCCGCGTCCGGGTCGACTACTGACGCGCCGCGGGCGCCGACGTCGACCGCCACGTCACCGTCGTCGACATCCACGTCTATCTCGACGTCCTCGTCGTCCGTCTCCACCTCCACGTCGAACCCGCCGTCGTCGTCCCGTTCCACGTCGACGTCGACATCGCCCTCGTCGACTTCTTGACCGTCGTCGGTATCGCCCTCGTCGACTTCTTCACCGTCGTCGGTGTCGCTCTCGTCGACTTCTTCACCGTCGTCGGTGCCGCTCTCGTCGGTCGTGACGTCGAACTCGAATCCGCCGTCGTCGGCGTCGTCGGCCTCCTCGCTCCCGTCGTCGTCGGCGCGGCCGCCGTCGGTGAGCGCTTCGAGTTCCTCCTCGGAGAGCAGTCGCTCGATGAGGCCGCCGGCGGGGGACTCGTCCAGGTCGATGCCCCAAAGCGTCTTGCCCATATTTCGCCTTCGGAGAGCCCCCGGAAATAACTGTCTGGTTACCTGGCGACACCGTGCGCACCGCCGTTTTCGGCAGTCCGCTCCTGTCTCTCCCGTCGCTCCCCTTACTCCCGCTCGCGCTCGCGCTGCCCCTCGCGCAACTGGTCTTCGATGACCGACGACTCGCTGCGGTCGACGCCCTCCTGGTCGACTACGTCGCGGATCTTCCGCTCGAACTCCGTGTCGGTGAGCGAGCCCTCGACGTAGCGCTGTTTCAGCCGGTCGATCCGGTCGTCCGCTCGCTCGTCCGGGGTCCGCGAGTCGAAGCTCTCGACGACGGACGCGAGGCCGACCGCGCGGGCGGCGTCGCTCTCGCGTTCGAGGTACGAAGCGACCTGTTTCGCGCGGTCGCCACTGACCGCCGAGGAGGCCCGCGCCGCAATTCCTGCAGCGACGAGGACACTCGTGACGAGCGTCAGCGGGAGCGTGACGACGGTCCCGACCACGAACAGCCACAGCAGCGACCCCAGCGTCCCCGCGCTCCCCGTCAGCACGACCAGCGCAATCCAGCCCGTGATCCCCAGCAGCGATACCGCCAGGACCGACCCGAAGACCAGAAAGAGCAGGACCGACACGACCAAGCGCTCGCTTGCCCACTCGAGCACGCCCATGTCACAGCCTGTGTGAGCCGTCATCCTAAGTCCCGCGGAAAGAGGCGAAGCCGCAGGTGGAACGTCTCGCCCGCTGGACGCCTCCCACCTCCCGAGACAGTGGTTTTTGCCGCTTCAGCCCTAAACCAAAACGATGACCGGCCGACCCTCGAGCGGCGACGAGTCCGCGACGCGTGACCGAGGCGAGCGGCTGTTCACGCCGCGTCGCGAACGACACATGACGCGGACCCACGCGGTCCTGTGGGGGTTGATCCTGGTCACCACTGCGGCCGACGTGGTCCTGACGATGCTCGGGCGGGCCAACGGGTACGCGGAGGGGAACGTCGTCGTTCGAGAACTGGTCGCCGCTTTCGGCCTTGCAGGGCTGTGGATGGTGAAGTTCCTCGCGATGTGCTGGCTCGTCGCCGGCTGGGCGCTGCTCTCGGATCGTAACGCTGCCGTCTTCCTGGGTCTGTTCGCTGCCGTCACGACGCTTGTGGTCGTCCACAACGCCCTGACGCTGTTCGGGGTGTGAGAGGTCGTGTCTAGTCAAGCGACGGTTCTCATAATTCCGCCACAGACAGCGTGAAAGCCCCCGATTGCTCCGGTCGAGGGGCTCGCTGCGCGCGCTCACTCCGTTCACGTGCTTGCTTCGCCCGTCTTCCCGGGGCAATCACCGGGAGAGCGGAGCTCTCCCGAGCAATCGGCGGCGAAGCCGCCGATAACGGCCCCGTTCAGTCCCACCCGGGTCGGCTGCTGCACCAGCCGAATTCGGGCGGGACTTTCACGCTGGTTTCAGGGTCTCTTGCACACAGATCTGCCTACCTAAACACCGCCAGTCTGAGAGCGAGCGGTCGCTGTCTGGGGGAGCGCTCGGAGAAAACGCGAAATCAGGTCACCGCCGCGAAGCGGCGGCGGACCGAATCGGCGTTAGTTGCGGACGACGTTCGTCGCGCGCGGACCCTTCGGGGCCTGCTCGATGTCGAATTCGATGTCCTGTCCCTCTTCGAGGTCCGGCCCGCCAACGTCTTCCATGTGGAAGAACACGTCGTCGTCCGCGTCCTCAGTCGAGATGAAACCGTAACCGCCAGTGTCGTTGAAGAAATCAACCTTACCGTTTGCCATTGCAAACAGTTGTACACTCGTACGGGGGATAAGGGTTCCGAGAGTCGCGGTACCACGGCTCGTCAGTGCGGACCGAGACGGTGAATCGCCCTCAGACGCCGTCGAGAAAGTTGGCGATGACGTCGTGGCCGACTGCCGTCAGGACCGATTCGGGGTGGAACTGGACGGCCTCGATGGGGTGTTCGCGGTGGCGGATCCCCATCACGAGTTCGACCGTTTCGCCCGCGTCGGTCTCGGCTTCCGTGGTCGCCGTGACCTCGAAGCAGTCCGGGACTTCGGTGGCGACCAGCGAGTGGTAGCGTCCGCCCTGCAGGCCCTGGTCGAGGCCGGCGAAGACGCCCGCGCCGTCGTGGTCGATGGCGAAGGCCTTGCCGTGGATGGGTTCGGGCGCCCGCCCGATCGTCCCGCCGTAGGCGTAGACGGCGGCTTCGAGCCCGAGACAGACGCCCAGCGTCGGCACCTCGGGGCTGACCTCGGTCAGCACGTCGTTCGTGACACCCACGTCGCGGTCGTTTTTCGGGTGGCCTGGCCCGGGCGAGATGACGATGGCGTCGGGGTCGGCCGCGCGCACGTCCTCGAGCGTGGCGGTGTTGCGGACGACCTCTGTGTCGGCGTGTTCACTGACGTACTCGACGAGATTGTACGTAAAGGAGTCGAAGTTGTCGATGAAGAGGACCCGGGGCTGTTCCGCGTCGACCTCCGCGCCGCTGGTCTCCGCGTCTCCGGCGTCGACCTCTTCGTGTTGCCCGGCGTTCATCGTGACACCTCCTCGGGCGCGGCCGGGTCATCCGCCGGCGACGGCTCTGGGTCCGTCGCGTCGGCGGGTTCGTCCTCGATCGCTTCGAGCGCGACGAGCGTCCCGTCCATCTTCTTCTCGGTCTCCTCGTACTCGCTGGTCGGGTCGCTATCGGCGACGATGCCCGCGCCGGCGCGAACGGTGATCCGGTCGCGCGCGTCGGGTGCGATATCGGCATCGTCGACGCTGGCGCGCGGATACTCGGTCCGGTCTTCGACTGTCGCCGAGCGGATGACGATGGCGAACTCGGCGTCGCCGGTCCAGGTGAAGTAGCCGACCCCGCCACCGTACGGTCCGCGGGGCGACGCTTCGAGGTCGTCGATGATCTCCATGGCGCGGATCTTCGGCGCACCCGAGAGCGTCCCCGCCGGGAACGCGGCGCGGGTCGCGTCGAAGGCGTCCGCGTCGGGGGCCAGCTCGCCGGTGACCGTCGACTCGATGTGCTGGACGTGGCTGTACTTGAGGACGTTCATGAACTCCTCGACGCGGACCGACCCGGGCGTGGCGACCCGGCGCACGTCGTTGCGCGCGAGGTCGACCAGCATCGTGTGCTCGGCGCGTTCTTTCCCGTCGGCGAGCATCTCGCCGGCGAGGCGGCGGTCCTCCACGGGGCTCGACCCCCGCGAGCAGGTCCCAGCGATAGGGTTGGAGACGACGCGGTCGCCCCGCACCGCGACCAGCGTCTCGGGGCTCGCGCCGACGATAGAGAGCCCGTCGTAGTCGAGCAGATACATGTACGGCGAGGGGTTCACCTCGCGCAGCGACTCGTAGAAGCCGAGCGCGTCGACCGCGCCGTATCGCTCGCGCGAGCGGGAGATGACGCCCTGGTAGATGTCGCCCGCGAGGACGTGCTCTTTCGCGCGCTCGACGGCGTCCTCGTAGTCGTCTTTCGGTCCCGCGGTTTCGGCGACCGGATCGAACCCGCCGGTTTCGAGGGTGGCGGCGTCGGCCAGCAGGTCGCGGACGCGTTCGGCTTCGGCTTCGAGTTCGTCGTAGCGTGCGCCGGCGTCGTCGTCGGGACCCAGAACGGGCGTCTGGACGAGCGAGAGCGTCTCCTCGACCTCGTCGAAGACGAGGGTGCTCGTCGTGAGGACGAACTGCGCGTCCGGGAACCGTGAGTCGGGGTGGTCGAGGCCCACCTCGTCGAGCCAGAGGTCGTAGACGGCGTCGTACGAGAGGAAGCCGACCAGTCCCCCTTCGAAGTGCTCGCGCTCCATCTCCGAGAAGCCACGGCGCTCGACGTCGGGCATCGCGCCGCGCAATCGGTCGAGCGCGTCGCCGTCGCCGGGCGCCACGACGGTCTCGTAGCGGTCGTCGCGCACGTCCACGTCGGTCTCGTCGGGGTCGACCGTCACGACCGCCTTCGGGTCGTACCCGACGAAGGAGTAGCGGGCGTGGCGGTCGTCCGGCGCCGGGGCGAACGCGCCGTCCGGGTCGCTCGAGGCGACCTTCTCGGCGCTCTCGAGCAGGAACGTGTACTCGCCGTCGGCGGCGTCGGTCGTCCGGCCGGTCAGCGCCGCATAGGCTTCGAGGGGTTCGATGTCGGTGTCGAGGTCGACCGCTGTTCGGACGACCACCGGGTCCTCTGCCTCAGTGGGGTCGTCGCTCTCGGCGAGGGCGACGAACTCCTCGCGCGACGGGGACAGCGGCGCCCCGGCGGCCTCGCGGTCGTCTCTGGCGTCGTCGTCGCTCATATCGCGGGCACCCCCTTCCCGGCCGCGGCGCGAACGAACCGCTCGACGGCGTCGTGGTCCTTGACGCCGCCCTCACGCTCGACGCCGGAGGCCACGTCGACGGCGAACGGGTCGACGGTCGCGACTGCCGTGCCGACGTTGTCGGGCGTGAGTCCGCCAGCCAGTAACACCGGAACGGCGAGGTCGGCGACCAGTTCGCGGGTGCGGTCCCAGTCGTGGGTTTCGCCGGTGCCGCCGCCACCGCTCTCGTCGACCGAGTCCACGAGAAGCGCGTCCGCGGCGGCCGCGTAGGCAGCGATGTCGTCGGCGTTGGCGTCCACAGCTACGATGACGCGCTGGCCGATCCGCTCGCCCAGCGCGTCGAGTTCTGCGGGCGAGAGCCCAGCGTGAACCTGGACGGCGTCGGGGTCGACCCGCTTGACCAGTCGAACCGCCTCGGCCACGCTGTCGGGCATCGTCACGAGGACCGCCGTCACGAGCGGTGGGCACCCGGCCACGAGGTCTGCCGCCGTAGATGCGTCGACCTCGCGGGGCGTATCGACGGGCACGTCGCAGATGACGCCGACCGCGTCGGCGCCGGCCGCGACGACCGCGTCGCGGTCTCGCTCGCGGGTGACGCCACAGACTTTGACCCGCGTCCGGCGGCGCGGAATCGTGACCGTGTCGTCGGCGCCTGAGCCACTCTCATTCGTGTCGTCGGCGTTCGAGCCACGCTCGTCGGCCGGAGCGTCCGCGTCGCTCATGCGCCCCCGTCCGTCGCGGTGGCACCGTCCGCGGCGGTGCGAGCGCTCGCCTCGCGCAGGTCCTCGAGTTTCGCCGTGGCGGCCCCGGAGTCGATGGCCTCCCGTGCCGCCTCGACCCCCGCTTCGAGCGAATCGGCCTCGCCGGCGACGTAGATGGCCGCGCCAGCGTTGGCGAGGATAACATCCCGCTTCGGACCGGTGACCTCGCCCTCGATGATTCCCTGCATGTCGGCGGCGTTCTCCTCGGGGCTGGCGCCAGCGATCGCCTCGATGGGGGCTCGGTCCAGCCCGAGGTCCTCGGGTGTGACCGTGTAGTGGTCGACGTCGCTCCCTCGCACTTCGGCGACGGTCGTCTCGTCGTGGATGGTGATCTCGTCGAGGCCGGAGCCGTGGACGACGAGGACGTGCTCGGCGGGCATCTCGGCGACGGCATCGCCGATCAGCGGGACGAGGTCGGCGTCGTAGACGCCGAGTACCTGCGCGTCGGCGCCCGCGGGATTCGTGAGCGGGCCGAGGACGTTGAAGATAGTGCGCATCCCGAGTTCCTTGCGCGGGCCGATGACGGCCTTCATCGCGGGGTGGAACACGGGCGCGAGCATGAATCCGATGCCCTCGTCCTCGATGGCGGCTTCCACCGCGGGCGGTTCGGCGTCGACGGTGACGCCGACTTCCTCCAGGACGTCCGCGCTCCCCGACGACGAGGAGACGGAGTAGTTGCCGTGCTTGGCGACCGGGACGCCCGCGCCCGCGGCCACGAATGTGCTCGTCGTGGAGACGTTGATCGTGTCGTAGTCGTCGCCGCCGGTCCCACAGGTGTCGACCAGCGGCGACCGATCCGGGTCGATGGTGCGCGCGGCGTCGCGCATCCCCTGTGCGAAGCCCGCGATCTCGGCCTCCGTCTCGCCTTTCGCCCGCAACGCGGTCAGCAGTGCGCCGATCTGCGCCGCCGTCGCGTCCTCGAAGACCGCCGTCGCGGCCTCCCGCGCCTGTGCCTGCGTCAGGTCTTCACCGTCAGTAACCGCCTCGATGTGGTCTTGCATTCGAAATCACCAATGAACTGTTTCGTGCTACAGTGGACAAATCCGTACATCATATTAAGCGTGTCGGGACCGGTCCGCGACGACCACCCGGATCGGTCGTTTCGACTGGTTCACACGTCCGATTCTCAATTGTTGTACCGGGGACGGAGGTAATATATGTCTCATTTCACCACGATCGGTCTATGGGATCGAGGATCGCGCGATGGGTTGGCGTCGGGATCGCTGGGCAGCTGGCTCACGCAGCGTTTCAAGTGGGCATGCTGGCCGTCGCGCCCGGTTTCTGGCCTGTTCTCGGTGGTTTCGGATTCGCCGTCGCGGCGTTCGGTGGTGTGTACTCCTACGTTCGGATCCGGCGAGCCATCGCCGAGCGCGAGCGGACTCGCGACGAACTGCGCGCCGACCGGGACGCCGTCGCGGCCGAACGTGACGCGCTTCGGGTCGAGCGCGACGAGCTGCGTGCGGACCTCATCACGGCACACAATCGGACCTCCGGGCCGGGGAGCGTGTCGGAGGCATCGGACGTGGCGGCGGTCGCTGACGGTGGCGTCCGAGCGGCGGGCGACGCCTCGACAGCCGAGTACGACGAGTACGTCTCGACGTTCGGTGCGACGATGGACGCTGTCGGCGAGGGCGACCTGACGCGGCGGGTCGGCGAGGACGCACCGTCGGAGGCGCTCGGTGTACTCGCCGGCGAGTTCAACGAGATGGTCACCGCTTTCGAGCAGACCATCGAGACTGCCGCGGAGTTCAGCGACGAGGTGGCCGGCTCCTCCGAGCAGGTGACGACCGCCACCGAGGCCGTAACGGACTCCAGCGAGCAGGTGGCCGAGACCGTCGACGACATCGCCCGGGTCTTCCAGGAGCAACACCAGCAGATCAGCCGGATCTCCGACGAGATGTCCGAGATGTCCGCCACGATCGAGGAGATCGCCGCTTCCTCGGACCAGGTCGACGAGATGGCAGACCGGACCGAGCGGCGCACCGTCGAGGGGATCGAGGCCGGCCGCAACGCTCGCGACGCGATGGACGAGGCCCAGGACCAGGTCGACAGCGTCGTCAACACGGTTGACGAACTGAACGACCAGATGGACGAGGTCGGCCAGATCGTCGACCTCATCGACGACATCGCCGAGCAGACGAACATCCTCGCGCTGAACGCCTCGATCGAGGCGGCCCACGCATCCAGCGGCGCCGACAACAACGGTTTCGGCGTCGTCGCCGACGAGGTCAAGAGCCTCGCCGAGGAGACCAAGGAGGCGACCGACGAGATCGAAGGGCTCATCGGCGAGATCCAGAACCAGACCGACGAGACCGTCACCGAGATCCAGGCGATGGAGTCGACCATCGACGAGGGCAAAGAGACGGTCGGCGAGGGGCTCTCCGCGCTCGAATCGATCCTCGACCACGTCCAGCAGACCGCGACCGGCGTCACCGAGATCAGCAACGCAACTGACGACCAGGCCGCCTCCGCCGAAGAGGTCGCCTCGATCGCCGACGAGGCGGCCGAGACCAGTCGGACCAACGTCGAGGAGGCCGAACAGGTCACCGCCATCGCCGAGGAGCAGAGCCTCGCGCTCCGCGAGATGTACGTCAACGTGAAGATGCTGACGATGCGCGCCGACCAACTCACCGACCTCTTCGAGCGCTACCGCATCGAGGAGTGACGACGCGCTCGCCCCGGTCTACCGCCCTTGCGTTCCCGGTGTCGTCCGGTCACAGTGGGTTTAATTGCCAGTGCCGAGAGTGACCGACCATGACACACCTCGCGACCGTTCGCGACCGTCTCGACGCGCTTCTGGCCGACCGCGACCTCGAAGCGGTGTGGTTTGGCCGCCCCCGCTCGTTCACCTGGGTCACGGGCGGAGACAACGTCGTCGACCGTTCGGGCGACGTGGGCGTCGCCGCCGTCGGCTACGACGGTGACGGCTTCACCGTCGCGACGAACAACATCGAGGCCCCGCGCCTCGCCGACGAGGAACTATCCGACGAGGTTGCCCTCGAGGCCGGCGACTGGTACGCCACGGACTTGGCCGACGTCGTCGCCGCGGCGAGTCCGACGCCGGCCGCGGCAGACTTCGACGTGCCCGGCTTCGCCGACGTGGACGCACCGTCGCTACGCCAGCCCCTGACTGACCGCGATATCGAGCGCTACCGCTCGCTCGGCGCGGACACCGCAGCGGCCGTCGAGAGCGTGGTTCGCGAGGCCAGCGCCGACGACACCGAACGCGAGGTGGGCGCTCGTCTTCGCGAGCGACTGTTCGCTCGCGGCATCGACTCACCTGTCGTCCTCGTCGGGAGCGGTCGCCGTGCCCGGAAGTACCGCCACTACACGACCCGCGACGCCGAGCTCGGCGACTACGCGCTCGTTTCCGTGACCGCCGTCCGCGACGGCCTCCACGCCAGCTGCACGCGGACCGTGGCCTTCGCTGCGCCCGACTGGCTCGGCGAACGCACCGCGGCCGCGATGGGGGTCGAAACCGCCGCGCTGGCCGCGACACAGCGCGTCGGCACTGCCGGCGGCACCGCGGGCGAGGTGTTCGCTGCCGTGCAGGACGCCTACGCCGAACGCGGTCACGAGGGCGAGTGGGAGCACCACCACCAGGGCGGCGCCGCGGGCTACGCCGGTCGCGAGTGGATCGGCACGCCCACCGCCGACAACCCAGTGCACCTCCCCATGGCCTACGCCTGGAACCCGACGGTCCAGGGCGCGAAAAGCGAAGACACGTTCCTCGTCACCGCCGACGGCGTCGAACTCCTCACCGCGACCGGCGACTGGCCTACGCGGTCCGTCACGGTCGATGGACTGACGCTCGACCGCCACGCCGTGCTGGGGCTGTAGCGCCGCTGGTCACGGGTGTACGGGTTGGGAAAAACGGTCCCGCTCGGCAGTCAGCCTCTGCAGTCGTCAGTCGTCCAGGACAGCCGCCCGTTTCAGTCGTCGTCGGCTGTGGCCGCCGGACTCCCCGCGTCGGCCGTCACGCGATACGCCGGTTTCTTGGCTATCTCGGTCCGGTGACACCGCGAACAGACGTACTCTGTGAGCTTCGTCGTCTCGTCGTTGCGGCTCATTCGGTCACCGCACTGGGGACACTCGTGCATTATATTCCTAATATTGTACCCAACAGTATAAATCATTACCTTCCGGTTTCGGGTGCTGATAACTGGTGGCGGGTCCCCAGTAGGGGTGGGTCACCCTGACCCGCCGAGGACCGGCGTCTGGTCGTCGTCAGAACTGTCCGGCGTCTGGTCGTCGGTGCCCTCCGGGGACGGGCTCGCGACGGCGTCCGCGGGCGTCGATGCGTCGTCCGGTTCGCCCGACTCACTGTCGTCCGCGAGGGTACCCGGTGTCGGTGATTCGACCGTCAGGGCGCTGTCGGCCGACCCGTCCTCGCGGTCGACATCGAGGCCGGCCAGTCGTTGCTCGATCGACTCGCGGTGGTCGGTGACGGCTTCGGCGGCCTCCGGGACCAGTTCGCCAGCGGGACCGACCGTCGCTGAGAGGGCATCGATGGCCTCGCGGTAACAGCCGGCGGCCCGGTCTGGGTCGCTGGCCTCGGCGAACTCGTCGCCGCGCTGGACCTGTCCGGAGGCGTACCGCCGGCGCGTCTCCACGAGCTCGCGGGCCACGACGTCGACGCGCTCGCGGACTGCTCCCATGTCCGTCTCGAAGCGCTTGGCCGAGCGTCCCCAGTCGAGTTCCAGCGCCGCGCGGTAGGATGCCAGCGCGCGTTCGAGCAGGTCCCCCCGCTCCGCGAGGTCGTCCGTCTCGGCGGCCCGGTCACAGAGGTCGTCGGCCCGCTCGACCGGTGCGCGCTCCAGCGCAGCGAGGTTCCGCTCGACGCGCGCCAGTCGCTCACGCAGCCGTTTCGACCCTTCGAAATCCTCGTCGCTTGCCGCCAGTGCTTCCACGTAGTCGTCGTGGGCGGCGGTAAACGCGTCGTGGGCCTCGCCGTACTCGCCCTCGCGCCACTGCGCTTCCGCCACGTCCATCTGGTGGGTCGCGCGTGATTCGAGCGCGCGGAGCCGCACTTCGGCGATGCGCCCTTCCATTCGTCCCACGCGTTCGGCGATCGCCGCCACGCCGTCGGCCGCGAGTTCGCGCTCGGCCCGCCGCGCCGCGTCCGTCGCCGCCATCGCCTCGCGTACGCATGCGAACGCTTCATCGTAGTCGTGTGCGTCGTGAGCCTCCGTCGCGGCGACGACGGCGTCCCGAGCCTCGTCCAGCCGCCGTTCCACGTCCATCCACGTCAGCGACGCCGCGTCGAGGTAGTCGACCGCGTCGGTCAGGTCCTCCCGACACGGGAACGTCCAGCGTACGTCCGTGGCCGTCGTCACGACCAGTTCGCTCGCCAGGAGTCCCGAGCTCTCCTCGACCACTTCGACATCCGCCAGCGAAACCGTCACCGAGTGGTCGCCGTCATCCGCCGCTTGCGTATCACCGATGAGAAATCGGAGGTTCGTATCGGTCATGACTGCGAACGCCCGGTACCCATCACCCGGCGGAAAGCGCCGCCGCTCGCCCGATTGTAGGTGTTCGGACGAAATCCCTTTCTTTCGGTTTGAGAGCACCATTACTGCCGATTCGTCGGGTTCGAGGTGGTCTTCGATCGATCCGTCTCGCAGGTAGCCACTCGACAGTATTCCCCCACGCCCCGTCCCCCCGAGCGTCGATTCGTCGACGCCGTTCTGGTTATAGCCGTTGATAATCGGGGCCATAGTGTCGGTACTCGCTCGGGCCTCATCAGTGGCTAGGCAAGCCGGTTGACACGTCGTGACACGCCGCGAGCGACGGGGCGCGGTCCTGGCCGTGCTGACGGCCGGCGGACGCCCGTCTGACGGCGTTTTACGTGGGAATTCGCCGTACGTGTGGGTATGCCACGACTGACGATCGAGATGCCGACCGGACTGTGCGGTGAGACCGGGCAGTCGACCGCTGGTGGAGCGGGCGCGACCGAACAGTTGCAGTCCGACGGCGTCGACGAGTCGGTCCGCGTGTTCGTGCGGTGGGTCGGCTGCTGGGCAGCGTGAGTCGCTGTCGCGGAGAGATCGTCTCCAACGGCCCGCTCAGAGGTTCTCGACTAACCGCGCGGCGATGCGCTGGGCACCCAGCGATGGGGAGATATCCGGGGTGTCCGGCGCGACCGCTTCGACCTCGCGGTCGAGTTCCTCGCTCGCGCGCGCTTCGAACTCGTCGACGATGCCGGGGATGCAGGCCATCCCGCCCGTGAGGACGATGGGGCTGTCGAGTGCGAGCTTGTACACCTTCATGTAGTCGTTGGCCAGTTCCGGGAGGAAGGTGTTGCAGAACTCCTGGACGGCGTCGTCGAGGTACTCGTTGCAGGCGTCCATGACGCTGCGTTCGATGGCGAACTCGTGGGAGCCGCCGCCGGGCTGTTGGATGATATCCGTGAACGCCTCGAAGTCGTCGAAGTCGGCGTGTTCTTCCTTGTACTCGCGGGCGGTCTGCGTGTCGATGTTCACTCGGCCCTGGGTCTCTTCCTCGACGTAGTTGGCGATCATCCGGTCGACCTCGTTGCCGGTGACTGCGCCCGTGGTGAACGGTGCGAGCTGTTCACCCCGGCGGTAGGCAGAGGCCTCGAGGTTCGTCGACCCCATGTTGACGGCCACGAATATCTCCTCGATCGCTTCGAGGTCGTCGCCGCGGGCCGGGATGGCCCCGCACAGCGACTCGGGGTAGCTCTCGACCAGCGCCTCGCCGACGGCCGAATCCTCGATGACTTCCTGGAGGTTTTCGAGACCCTCGGGGTTGTCGATGGTCGGAATGGCGTAGACGACTCCGCTGTTTTCGGGGATGTCGTTGTTCTCGATGACCTCTGCGAAGAACGTCTTCGTGAGTTCGGCGCGGTCCTCGTCCTCGGGCAGCCCCGAGCGGAGCATGAACTGGACCTCGTCGGGGTACTCGCGGGCGGCTTCCTCGCCGTAGAGTACCCGTTCCTCGCCCGTCAGTGCGTCCTCGTAGGTCGCCAGGCAGGTCAGCGTCCGGATCGTCTCGATATCGTCGCCATCCGGGTACGCGATGACTGTTCGCGTGCTACCGAGCTTGACGCCGATCGGAACCGGCTCGTCGTCGCTCATACCCGCCGGTATAGCCGCGCCCCCGATAAAGTTACCCCGCGGATTATCGTTCCTGTAAATCCAGCTCTCCGCGGAAACTACCCGACACCGGCGGGATCGCTATCGCGGTCGTACGGCAGCCGTCTGACCGGCCGCTGTCACGAGAAACACAGGAAAACCCCGGAACCGCCCGTCAGCCGACTTACTGCATCCCGGCGAGTTTCGCGACGTAGACCAGACTCAGCATGTGGTCGTCGACGTCGAGTTCGTCGCCGTCGCCGGCGGTCTGCTCGTCGATGCCGAGCAGGTAGTCGTCCAGTTGCGAGGCCACGTCCTCGGTGATCCAGTCGATGGACTCGTAGTAGTGGAGCGCTTCGGTCGCGCCCTGGTAGCCCGAGTGCAAGAGGAGAAACTCCAGCCACTCGAAGACGACGAACTCCGCGGCGTAGGTGTCCGGCACGCCCCGGAGGTACGGCTTCTCGACGTCCTGTCCACCGACCAGCGGGAGAAGCTCGCGGTAGAGCCCGGCCCGCAGCGTGTCGTCGGCCGAGGGGCCGGCGTCGCCCTCCAGGGGTCCCCAGTCCATCTCGGCTGGGTCTTCCGGCGGCAGGTCGCCGACATCGCCGTCGTCGTCACCCCGCTTGCGGGCCATCTCGCGCAGTTCGTTCAGGTCGTAGTCCCGGGGGTTAATCGTCATTGATACTGCCCAGTTCGCTCCCCACTGTGTTAAATCTTGCACACCGTAAGACGCCCGTCTGACGGCGTCTCGGTCGGTATCTGTGGGATGAGAGGTACCGCCGTCCGACGGTCTCGGCCCGCGCTCGCCACCGTCTTGCTACCGATTTCAGCCATTGATACTCCGGTGGCTATTTTTATGTGCCAGCGGGGGAGAGTCGGGGACAACGTGGCGACAACGAGTGAGGGACCGGCACGGGTCTGTGTGACGAACGCCAAAGGCGGGACTGGGAAGACGACGGTCGCGATCAACGTCGCGGGAGCGCTCGCGGAGCGGGGTCGCGACGTCCTCTTCGTCGACCTGGACCCACAGGGCAACGCGACCGAGGGGCTCGGACTGACCGAGGCCTACGACGCCGCGCCGCCGACGCTGTTCGACGTCCTGACCGACGCGACCCGCCGCGACGCCATCGACGACCTGATCGTCGAACACGACGAGATGGACGTCGTCCCGAGCAACATCGACATGCTCCAGGCCGAGCGCGAACTGACCGTCGCGGACCTGCTCGCGCGGGCCGACGGCGTCGACGGCATCGACCGGACCGCACTTTCGGACCTGGCGGTCAACGTCACGCCGGAGACGGTCTCCGGGGGGCACGCCCTCGATACGCTCGACCGCGCGCTGGCGGCGCTCGACCCTGAGTACGACTACGTGATCGTCGACTCCCCGCCGTTTTACGGGAAGCTGACGGACACGGGCATCTACGCCGCGGGGAACGTCCTCGTCCCGGCGCTGGCCGAGGCGACGTCCGAGCGCGCTATCGAACTGCTCATCGACCAGCTGGCCGCGCTGGAGGCCGAGGCGGGCATCGAAGTCGACACGCTCGGCGTGGTCGCAAACCGTGTCGAGACGACCAGCGAGGACGAGGCGATGCTGGAGTGGTTCGAGGCGGTCTTCCCGGACGACCCGGTCTGGCAGGTCCGCAAGCGAGTCGCGCTCCAGCGCGCCTTATCGGCGGGCCGGTCGGTCTTCGAGTACGAGGAGTCCGTGGACATGGAATCGGTCTTCCTGGCGGTCGCGGCGGAGCTGGACCGGCACTTTGGGTACATCGAGGTGACAGCATGACTGACGACGAACGCATGGACCGCGCCCGCCGCATCCGCGAGATGCGCGATGGGTCGCGGCCGAACGACGACGAACAGACCACTGACGACTCCAGCGGTGCGGCGGAGAGCGACGACGGCGTCCCGGCGGATGACGACAGCGCCACCGAGAGCGACGAGACCGACACAGCGGACGTGGCCGAACCCGACGACAGTGACGGGGCCGTCGCGACGGACGCTATCGAGGAGAGCGCGGCCGGTGCGGGCGACGGCGAGGCGATGCACATCCCGGGCGCGGAGATCGGCGACGTGGACGTCGACGTGGCGGAGATGGCCCGTCAGGCAGGACTGGAGTCCGCAGACAGCGTCGCGGACGGCGACGCTGACGGCGAGGGTGTCGACCCGGCAGCGGCAGGCGACCAGGCACCGGCAGGCGACCCGACGGCCGCAGGCGACCCGGCAGCCGCGGGCGTGACCGGTGCGGCCGCACGGGCCGAGGTCGACGACGCCGAAACCGGTGACGAGACGCGCGTGCTCGAGTTCACGCTCGGCGACGAGCAGTACTGTCTCGACATCGAGTACGTCGAGGAGATCGTCAAGCGCGAGACCGTGACTCGCGTGCCGAACACGCCCGACTGCGTCGAGGGTGTCGTCGACCTGCGCGGCCAGATCACGACCATCCTCGACCCGAAAGTCTTGCTCGACATCGGTACTCGCGGGAGCAAGGACCTCATCGTCGTCTTCGACCCCGAACAGTTCGACGACCAGGGCGCCGTCGGCTGGGTCGTCGACGACGTCGACCGCGTGACGCCCGTCGCCGAGGACGAGGTCAACAGCTCCCCCGTCGACCAGGACCACGTCAACGGCGTCGTCGACCGCGACGGCGAGTTCGTCATCTGGACCACCCCCGAACTCGACGTCGAAGAGATGGCCGGCTAGCGCTTTCTGTATCTCTGTGGCCGTCACGTCTGTCGTTCTCCTCGTCGTAGTCGGATGTATGGCGCGAAATCGGACCTGCCCCCTCCGAGACACTCCACCCGCGGACTCTCCTGTTCCGGCCACGGGTGACCCTGATCGCTGAAAGCCCTCGGCCCGCTCGCTTCGAGAGACGGCGACCGCAGTCGGTCCTGTGTGGTGAAAGCCCTCGGCCCGCTCGCTCCGAAAGACAGCGACCGCAGTCGGTCCTGTGTGGTGAAACCCCTCGGCCCGCTCGCGGGGTCTGTGCGGGATATCCTCGCTCCGCTCGGATAGGGCCCGCGCAGACCCCGCGACCAGACCTCGCCCTTTCAGTCCGCCAGGAATCGGACACCACTACACCCGACCGCAGACAGCCACACACCTCCCCAGCCGATTCCTCACTCGCTCCGTTCACGGGTCGCTCTGCGCGGGGCGGCTCCGCCGCCCGACTTCGCGGCGCTTCGCGCCGCACACTCCCCGTTCACGTCGAGACTCTCACCTCGTCTGCTCACGGGCGGCTTCGCCGCCCGTTCGCATGGTATGAGGGACCGACGGTCCCTCACTATTCGAGTCTCGCTCCGCTCGTTCACTCATCCCTCGCACGGCTCCGTCGCGGCACGGAGTGCTCGCGGCTTCACCGCTCGCTTCGCGGCGCTACGCGCCGCGCCTGCCGCGACGGCGCGCGCCACCGCACGTGATCAGCGTCGTCGTCGACGCCGTCCAGACACGGCCGGTCAGTCCTCGTCGTCGATGGTGATGTCGACGCCCTCGTGGTCGTCGCCGTCGTCGGCTGCGCCGCTCTCGTCGGCCGTGCCGTCGGGCCAGCCGAGTTCCTCGCGGACGAGGTCGACCGCGTTCTCGATGGCGCCGACGCTGGAGAGATAGCCCGCGCCGACGGAGGTTTTGAGCACTTTCGCGGCGTAGCCGGTCAGGACCGTCGGGCCGACCTGCGCGACGGCGCCGTCGCCCACGCTGACCAGCCACCCCGGCGAGTCGAAGCGATAGCCGTCCAGTCGCGGCTCGAATCCGTCCGCGCCCGAGCGCTCGTGGTCGACGAGTTTCGCGATGTTCGCGGCGACGACGCGGGCCTGTCGGACCGCCGCCTGCGCGCTCGCCGGGACGGCCTCGCCGTCGGTGTCGACGACCTTCCCGGCGTCCCCGAGGACGAAGGTTCCGTCGCCGAGTCGGAGCGTGTTCCTGACCGGCGGGCGCTCGTCGTCGAGTGCCGGTGGGCCGCGGATGCCGCCCGTCCAGACGAACTGGTCGTAGTCGATCGACTCGCCGGAGTCGAGTTCGATGGTATCGGCGTCGGCGCTCGCGGCCGCTGCGCCCGTTCTGATCCGGACGTTCCGGTCTTCGAGCGCGCTTCGAACCGCGCCCTGGAAGTTCTCTGGGAATCCCGGCGCGACGTTCGGTTGCATCTCCAGGAGGAGGATTTCGACGGCCTCGCCCGGGATCGACAGGGCGCCCTCGTCCGCGTCGCTGACGGCCTCCGCGGCTGATCCGTCGCCGCTCTGCTCGCCCGATTCGTCGTCGTTCTTTCGGCCAGACTCCGCTCCATCGTCGAGCTGGAGTTCGATCGGTTCGTCGTCAGCGTCGGGGATTTCGGGTTCACCGCTCTCGGTCGCGCCGCGGTCGCGTCTCTCGCGGGCGAGCGCGGCGAGTTCGCCAGCGACCTGGATCCCCGAGAGGCCGGCGCCGCCGACGACGACTCGCCGGGGGTCCTCGGGCGTCGCGGCGTCGAGCACGTCGAGAAACTCCGCGCGGATCGCTTCGGCGTGCTCGAGTCGCTTCAGCGGTGTGGCGTGGTCTTCGACGCCGGGCAGGTCGTAGAAGTTCGTCGCCGCGCCGAGCGAGACTGCCGCGTAGTCGTAGTCGAGCCGTTCGCTCCCGTCGAGGGTCGCGACGCCCGCGTCGGGGTCGAGGTCGGTCACGGTCGCTTCGCGGACGGTCGCCTCGTCGAGAACGTCGTCGAGGTCGAGACTGATCTCGTCGGCCAGGGCGGGCCGGCGTACGACGCGGTGGAGTTCGTGCTGGACGAGGTGGGTCGCGTCCTCGTCGACGACGACCAGGTCCGCGTCGTCGGGCAGGGACGATTCGAGCTTCCGTGCGAGAGTCAGGCCGGCGTACCCGGCTCCGAGGACGGCGACGCGCATGCTATCGCTTCGGCCGCTGGCGGAATAAGCCCACTGCCGACGCCGCCGGAAGCGTCTCGCGGCCTCGGTCCTGTCGTCGGGATTGAAATACACCGGCGGCGAATCGGCGAGTATGTACGAGACGATTCTCGTCCCGACCGATGGCAGCGACCACGCCGAGCGCGCGGCGGGCCACGCCTTCGCGCTCGCGGCGGCGTTCGACGCGACGGTCCACGTCCGGTCGGTCGCGGACGTCAGCGATGCGGCCGGGCCGTTCAACGCCGGCGGCGTCTCCGAGGAGTTCGTCGAGCGCGTCGAGAGCGACGCCGAATCCGTCGTCGAGTCGACCGCCGCGCTCGCGCCCGACGACGTGGCCGTCGAGACTGCGGTCTCCCGGGGCCAGCCCGGCGAGGAGATACTCGCGACAATCGACGATGTCGGCGCCGACCTGGTCGTCATGGGCACGCAGGGCCGGCGCGGCCTCTCGCGGCTGGTCACTGGGAGCGTCTGCGAGCACGTCGTCCGCAACGCTCCTGTCCCGGTCGTCACCGCGCGGGTCACCGACGACGACCCCGTCACCGACTACGAGCAACTCCTGATCCCGACCGACGGGAGCGACGAGGCGAATGCGGCCGTCGCCCACGGCATCGCCGTCGCCGACGCCGTCGACGCCAGCGTCCACGTCCTCAACGTCATCGACCTCGGGACGATCACCTCGGGGTCGGACGTGGCGGCCGCGAGCGCCCTCATCGACCAGCTCCGCGAGCGCGGCGCGGACGCGACCGAGGCCGTAGCCGAGCAGGCCCGTGATGCGGGGCTGGATGTCACGACCGAGGTCCGCGAGGGCTTTCCGAACGCCGACCTGCTGGAGTGCATCGACCGCGAGGGGATCGACTTCGTGGCGATGGGGACCCACGGCCGGACCGGCGTGGAGCGACTCCTGCTCGGGAGCACCACCGAGCGGACGATCCGCCGTTCGCCCGTGCCCGTCCTCTCCGTGCCGCCCGGTGAGCGCGAGGAGTCCGACTAAACGGCGTCTCGTTTCCGGCCTACTCGCTAGCCGTCTCTTCGACCGTATCGTCGCCGCCACCGCAGTCGAACATTCGGGTTCGCTGAAACGCCGGACTCAGAACAGCGCCTCGGACTCGTCGAGGATCTCGGCGGGGCCGCCGACCTCCCAGACGCGGGTGTCGACGCCGCAGTCGGCGACAACGCTCTCGACGCGGTCGACGTGGTCGACGGTTGTGTTGACGTAGACGCTCGCGCCGGTGTCGACGGAGAAGTAGACGGGCACGCCCTCCTCGCGCAGCTCCCGGACGGCGTTGAAAATCTCGATGGTGCGCGGTTGCCAGTACACCCAGCCGGCGGGGCCGGTCATCGTCGTCGCGGCGAGCGAGAGGGAATCGTGCTCGGCGCGCTCGAAGGCACCTTCGAAGTCGCCGTCGCGAAGTTCGGCCCGCTCGGCCGCGATCTGCTCGTGGATGTGGGCGAGCCGACCTTCGAACATGTGGCTCTCGGCGGCCTCCTCGTGGGCGGCCTCGGTCTCCTTGTAGCTGGGGACCATCCCGGCGACGATCCGGACGTCCTCCTCGAGGTGGTCGGCGACGTCGATGCGCTCGGAGCGACAGTCCACGTCGTCCGCGCCGGTGCGGAGGTGCGAGTACGCGCCGGTGACCGCGCGGGCGGCCGAAGCGGACCCGCGCCGGGCGATGGTCGAAACCTCCGGTCGCGAGAGGTCAAGTCCCGCAGCCGAACAGAGCGCCATCGCGAGCGCGGCGAAGCCGGACGCGGAGGAGCCGAAGCCGATGTTCGTCGGGAAGGAGTTCTCGGATTCGAGGCGAATACGATGGTCGAGACCGGCGCGGTCGCGCACGTGGTCGGTGACCGCCCGGATCCGCTCGGCGCCGCGGCCGTCGACCGCGTCGCCGTCGACGACGTACTCGTCCGCGTCGAGCGCGGGGTCGAACTCGACTGTGGTCGTCGTGTTGCTCGGCGCCGTACAGAGGCTGATCGAGTCGTGGTAGGGAAGCCGCAGGTCGTGGTCCCGCATCCCGTGATACTTGACCAGCCCCTCGATCGGGTGTGCCCTCGCCGTCGCTTTCATACCCGAGGGTGCGCGGGTCCGCACTTGGCAGTTGCGTCTCGCCGCGGTCCCGGGAACGTCACTCAATTGACGAAAGAAACAGGATACATGAGTTCATTACCCGATGCATCGGTAACAATGGACATGCGAACAGTCCTCGCGCTCGGACACGACGAGGACGAGGCCGCGAAGCTAGCGGCGGCCACCGACGGTGGGGACCACTCGGTCACGGTGCGGGCCCGAACCGACCTGGGCTCGCTGTACGACGAACTCTGTCTGTCGGTCGTCCACTGTCTACTTCTTCCGGCCGAGATCGACGGCACGTCCGCTCTCGAGGTGTCTCGCGGCGTCGACGCGCTCTTTCCGGACTTGCCGGTCGTGGTCGCTGGGCTGGATCCCTCGGACGTCCCGGCGGGCCTCGACGTCCGCGCTGTCGGCGCGACCGAACTGACGAGCGACGCCGTGGCCGAGGCGGTGGGGGCGGCGCTGGCCGGCGGCACGGACTCCGACGCCGCGCGCGAACCCTCGCGGCTGGAGACGCTCTTGCTGTCCATGTTCGACCAGTTCCCGATGCACCTCTACGCCAAGGACGACCGGGCGCGTCACGTCGTGGTGAGTCGTCACGCCAAAGAGCCAACGGACCTCGTGGGCATCACCGACCTGGACTACAGCGAACTGCCGCGCGAACACCGCGAAGCGGCCTACCGCGACGATATGCGCGTCATCGAATCGGAAGAGCGGGTCCTGGGCATCGAGGAGTACACCGACTACATCGACTCGCACACGCTCACGACCAAAGTGCCGTGGTACGGACCGGACGACGAGGTTCTCGGACTCGTGGGCGTGTCGCGGGATATCACCGAGCGCAAGCAGCGGGAACACGCCGCCCGGCGCCAGCAGGAACTGCTGGTGAAACTCGCGGTCCTCTCGGCCCACGAGTTCCGCAACGAACTGCAGGTGGCGCTGGGACGACTCGAACTCGTCGAAGAGGACCCCTCGCAGATCGAGGTGATCCAGCAGTCACACGACCACCTTATCGACATCGTCGACAAGATCGTGGAACTGGCGTCACAGGAACAGCGCCAGCGCAACGAGCGCCTCCTCTGGTTCTCGAAGCTGTGTCGAGAGGTCTGGGACTCGCTGGCGGTCGCCGACTCGACGCTCGTGATCGCCGGCGACGATCGGATCGTTGCCGACCCCGAGTCGCTGAGTCTCTTCCTCCAGATCCTCTTCGACAACGCGATCGAACACGCCGGCGAGGACGTCACCGTGACCGTCGGCACGACCGACGACGGCTTCTACGTCGCCGACGACGGCCCCGGAGTGGGCCCGAACGCCCCCGAACGGGTGTTCGACGCCGGCTTCACCACGATCGAAGGCAACACCGGGTTCGGACTCTTCGTCGCCCGCAGCATCGCCCACGAACACAACTGGCGCGTGTCGGTCTCCGAAAGCGCCGACGGCGGCGTCCGGTTTACCGTCTCCGGCCTGACGTTCGGCGACGCCAACCGGTAGGGTTCGAGACCGGCCCGGACGGGGCGGGACACGTGGAGGGTCTCAGCCTGCGTAGCGGCAACGAGGCCGTGCCACCGGCTCCGAGGCCCGTCCGCGAGCGCCCTCGCAGGAAAGCTTTAGGCCAGTGCGGCGTGTCACCAGTCGACCGGTCCGATGAGCGATGAAGTCGCCCGCCCCGCGCTCGACGTATCGCCGGCCCGACCGCTACTTGACGAAGAACTCGCCGTTCGCGCGGCTGGCCTCGACGCTGGCGCCCGCGTCACGCTCCAGGTCCGCGAGCGCCACTGGGACACCGTCTTCGAGTCGTCCGCGACCTTCGAGGCCGACGACGACGGCACCGTCGATATCGCAGAGGACGCTCCCGTCGACGGCGCATACCAGGGAGTCCGCCCGATGGGGCTGTTCCAGTTCATGCGAGCGGCCGACGAGGGTGACGGACTCGACGACGAGGGCGACGAGCTGGGCGATGAGTTGAGCGACGAGGGCGACGAGGGCGAGGGGCTGGCGTTTCCGGGGCGGATCCGGGCGACTGTCGACGGGACAGTCGTCGACACGGCCGCCTACGAACGTGTCGTCCGGCCGCCCGGGGTGACGAAACGCGACCTCGACCACCCCGAACTGGTCGGGAAATACTACGGTCCGGCGGGCGAGGCCCCTCATCCTGGCGTGCTCTGGTTCGGCGGCTCGGAGGGTGGGTATCCGGGACAGGTCGTCGCGTCGCTGCTGGCAGCGCGCGGGTACGCCGTGCTCGGCCTCGCGTACTTCGGGGAGGAAGACCTCCCCGGCCACCTCGTCGACGTGCCCACCGAGTACTTCGAGCGGGCCGTCGAGTGGCTCGGCGACCGCGAGGCCGTCCGGGCGGAACCGCTGGCGGTGATGAGCGCCTCGCGGGGCAGCGAGATGGCGCTATGGCTCGGCGCGAACAGGGAAGAGGTACGGACCGTCGTCGCTCGCGCGCCGAGCGACGTTCTCTACGGTGGGATCTGGACCGGGAAACCCGACGAATGGGAGCCGCCGGGGGCAGCGTGGACACGGGACGGAGAGGGGCTCCCGTACGTTCCCGTCGAGACCGGACTGACCGACACGCTCCGCTGGGTCTGGCGGGGCATCCGCGGGCAAACCGTCGACATCTCGTACACATACGAGGACGGTCGAGAGAGCGTCGACGACGAGCGACTGGCGGCGGCGAAACTCCCGGTCGAGGAAACGGGCGGCCCCGTCCTGCTCGTCTCGGGCGGGGACGACCGCCTGTGGCCCTCGGCGGAGATGGCCGAGTCAGTCGTCGAACGACTGGAAGAACGGGGGTACGACCACCGGGTCGAACACCGGCGCTACCCGGACGCGGGCCACGCTATCTCGGTGCCGTACCGACCGGTCCGCGGCCGCGAAACTGGTGAGTTCGTCTTCGGATCGGAACTGGCGCTGGGCGGCACGCCCGAGGGCTACGCCGAGGCCGACGTCGACTCGTGGACGGCGGTGCTGGACGTGCTCGACGAGGGACTGCAGTAGAATCAGCCGAAAGTCAGTCGTCTTTCCACTTTATCGAGCACCCGCGCGAGGGTTTGAACTCGTCGTCGATCGCCTCGCCGGCGAGCAGGCGGTCGATGATGGCTTTCATCTCCCGCTCGGTCGGTTCGTCGTCGGGGTTGGTCGCGTCGTCGAGGCGGCCGTGATAGGTGAGGCGGAACTCGTCCGCACCGTCCGCAGCGCCGTCTCCGCCGGCCTCTCGCGGCGTCTCCGACGCCGCGCTGTTCTCGAGCAGGAACGGGTCGGGCGTGCAGGCCGCGCCGTATGCCGTCGCGACCGCCTGGCTCTCGTCGCGGAGGTAGGCGTCGTAGGCGACCCGACCGTCCTCGACGTACTCGACCATCGTCTCGAAGGAGTCCTCGGGGTACTCCTCGGCGTCGTTGGGATTGATCCCGACGACCGCGACCTCGTCGTACTCGGATGCGAGCGCGTTCAGTTCGTCGAACTTCGCTTTCGCGTAGGGGCAGTGGTTGCAGGTGAACACGAGCAGGACAGCCTCGTGGTCCGCGAAGTCATCCAGACTGTGTGTCTCACCGTCCGTCCCCTGCAGTTCGAAGTCCGGTGCGACCTCGCCGCGTTCGAGTGCGTCCTCCTTCGAATCGAGTGCGACCATGACGCTCGTGTATTAGGGCGCCCCGAGCAAGTCGTTTTGGATGGTGCTGGTGCTAGTGACCCGGCGCCGAGTCACCGTCGTCGACTCAGGGAGACTCTCCGATGACCCGACAGCTGTGCGCCCGGCCGGCGAGGAGAGAGAGTCAAGACCGCCGTCGCCGGGGACGCCGACGACACGGTCGCTAGCGTGACGACCCGCGTTTCGGACTCCTGAACGCCCCGGTGTGCCGGCATATTTCGAACTGTGGCGGGATTCCAGACGTTCGTCCACCGATAGCCGTCGATAGATACGCTTTTTTCGGAGTTTTGCCTAGAGGCTGGTATGACAGAGACGACGCTCTACGAGCGACTGGGCGAGCGAGAGGGGATCCGTGCAGTGGTCGACGACTTCTACGACCGCCTGCAGGCGGACGACCTGGTCGGCCCCTTCTTCGAGGGCGCGGACATGGAACTGCTGCGGCGCACCCAGGCGGACTTCCTCTGTGAGGCCGCGGGCGGGCCGGAGACGTACGACGCCACGCCGGTCCGGGAGGCCCACCTCCACCTACCCTTTACCCCGGAACACATCGAGCGCGCAGTCGAACTGCTGGAGGAGAGCCTCGACGAGTTCGACGTGCCCGAGGAGGACGCCAAAACGGTGGTCGGCGCTGTCGCGGCCTTCGAGGAGGACCTCCTGGCGAGTGCGGACGACGAGGCGTAGGCGCAGCGTCGCGGGCGGGAGTGGGCTGGGCGAGAGCGGCGTAAGCGAGGGTGGCGACTGTTCAGTCTTCGGCCGTCGCGGCCTCGCTCTCGGCGCTCGCGCCGCTGGCGAGCGAGCGGTCGCTGACCCCCACGACGACGAACGTCATCGCGATCGCGAGCACGCCGACGGCCGCGATGGTCGCGAACGCGAACCGGACGTTCGTCGCCGAGATGACGACGCCGTAGACGTAGGGCGCGACCGCGCCGCCGCCGGAGATGCCGATAGTCAGCAGGCCGAAGTTCTTCCCGAGGTCCTCGTCGGCCGAGAGGGCATCGCCGAGTTTCGACAGGGCGGGGCGGCCGACCTTCACGCTGGAGATGAATATCACAACGAGTCCGAAGACGACCAGTCGGGGGAGTTCGCCCCAGGCGAGCGCGAGCGTCATGGCGATGAGCGCGCAGAAGCCGCCGAGGATCACCGATTGTGCGGAGTAGCGGTCCGAGAGTTCACCGCCGAGGAGGATGGCGAGTGCGCCGACGACCAGCATCGCGGAGACGAGGAGGTTCGCGGTGCCCTCGGGCACCTCGTAGCCGGCGACCAGCAGTTCGTTCGTGTACGTCTGGATGCCCCAGTTGGCCATCGACGTGAAAAACCAGAGGACGGTGAGCAGGACGATACCTGTCGAAGCCGCGAGCGAGCGCAGCCCGCCGGTGACGCGGGAGGGAAGCGAGCCGGCTGTCAGGGGATCGCGGTCAGACGCGGTGTCGGGGCCGTGCGTGACTTCGCGAGAGACGCCGCGGAACCGAGCCATGCAGAAGACCGCGTACAGGCCGCCGCCGACGGCGATTGCGCCGGTGCCGTAGCGCCAGTTCAGCCCGACGGCAGTGGTCGCGCCGACGATTGCAGGGGGCGCGGCGAAGCCGAGCGCGCCGGTGAACCCGTGGACGCTGAACGCCCGGCCGCGGTTGCCGGCGTCGGTCGCTGCGGACAGCAGCGGGTAGTGCGCGGGGTGGTGGCCCGCGAGGCCGACGCCCATGACGAACGCGCCGCCGAGCAGCCAGGGGTAGGTCTGTGCGGTGGCGATCAGGCCCGCGCCGACGGCGCCGAGCGCGAGCGAGACGCCGAGCACCGGCGTCCGGCCGCGGGTGTCCGAGAGGTAGCCAAAGGGGAGCTGTAACGCGACGATGATAGCACCGACGAGGCTCGCGGCCAGTCCGACCGCGGGGAGTCCGACGTTCAGGTCCGACTGGAGCGGCCCGAAGACCGGCGGCAACAGCATGAAGTACATGTGGTTCACGAAGTGCGAGCCGCCGATCAGGCCGACGACGCGCCCGCCCTCCGAGGAGAACCCGAAGCGTGGCACACTGCGATGGGTGGGGCTCCCGGTGCTTATGTGTCTCGGAACGGGAAGCGGCGCGAACTCGGGGAGAAGACCGCTCAGTCGCCGGTGCGCTGGCTCCGGTAGGCCTCGTCGAAGGCCGCGGTCGCCGCGAGCAGGTCGCTGTCCGAGACCACGCGGTACTGCGTCTCGCCGTCGGCGCCTGCGTCGTCGCTCTCGCCCTCCGTGTCTACGGGCGCGAGCAGTCCCAGGTCGGCGCACTCGGCGACCAGGTCGTTCAGATAGAGCGTCTTCCGGGCGACGCCGGTCCGTTCGGCGATCTCCGTCTTGGTGTACGTGTCACCGTCGTCGAGGTCGGCGAGCGCGCCCAGCAGTTCCGCGGCGCCCTCTCGCTCGGCGATAAACTCCCAGCCACCCGTCGGCGTCTCGTCCGTTCGCATACGGCCTACCGTTGGGCGGTGTCGATGTGAACCTGACGACTCCGGCAGCTGAGTGCTGGTGCCGCTACTCGCCGTCGGAGCCACTGGCGTGACACGGAGAGCGCGGCCGACGAGCCACCCACACTGCCCGCTCGGACAGACTCGCATGTCACAGCCTCTCGCGATGGAGAAACGCTTTTGTCCGCGCTCGGGTGGAGGATAGGTATGAGCACTCGCGAGAAGGTACTGGCGTTGCTCCGCGAGAACGCCCGCTACTCGAACGAGGACATCGCGCGACAGACTGGACTGGACGAAAGCGAGGTCGAAGAGACGATCGCGGAACTCGAAGCCGAGGGCGTGATCCGCGGCTATCAGGCCATCGTCGACCCGAGCAAGACCGACGTCGAGCGGGTGCGAGCGTCGGTAGAGCTGAACGTCACGCTCGACCGCGAGACGAGCTACGCCGACATCTCCGAGCGCCTCGCGAAGTTCCCCGAGGTGACCGACCTGCGTCTCGTCAGCGGCGACTTCGACTTCGCGATGGAGGTCGAGGGCGACTCCATGTCGGAAGTCTCGCGCTTTATCAGCGAGAAGGTCGCGCCTGTCCCCGAGATCACCCAGACGGTGACCCACTACATCATGGAGAGCTACAAGGAGCGCGGCGTCGAGTTCGGCGACGGCCGCGACGACGATCGACTGTCGATATCACCATGACGTTCGAGGAGTCCGCGCGCCTCTCCACCGTGCCGCCGAGCGGCATCCGCCGCTTTTTCGAGATCGCCGAGGAGTACGACGACATCATCTCGCTGGGCGTGGGCGAACCGGACTTCGCGCCGCCGTGGTCGGCCCGGGACGCCGCCATCGCCTCGCTCGAACGGGGCCAGACCTCCTACACGGCCAATCGCGGGATGCGCGAACTCCGCGAGCGGATCGTCGACGATGTTGGGTCCCGCTACGGCCTCGACTACGACGCAGACGAGGAAGTCCTCGTGACCGCTGGCGCGAGCGAGGCGATCGACCTGGCCTTCCGGGCGTTTCACGACCCCGGCGACAAGGTAGCGGTCGCCCAGCCGTGCTATCTCTCGTACGTCCCGAGCGCGACGCTGGCCGGCGCGGACGTGGTGGACGTGCCGACCCGCGAGGCGGACGATTTCAAACTGACGCGGGAGGTGCTCGAAGCGTCGGGCGCGAGCGAGGCGGAGACGCTGGTCATGTGCTACCCGAACAACCCGACGGGGGCGACGATGACCCGCGCGGAACTCGAACCGGTCGCGGAGTTCGCTCGCGAGCACGACCTGCAGGTGTTCTCTGACGAGATCTACGCCGAGTTGACCTACGAGCACGACCACGCCTCCATCGCGTCGTTCCCGGGCATGCGCGAGCGGACGGTCGTGTTCAGCGGCTTCTCGAAGGCCTACGCGATGACTGGCCTCCGACTGGGGTACGCGCTCGCGCCGCCCGCGGCCATCGAGGCGATGAACCGCATCCATCAGTACACGATGCTGTCGGCGCCGACGACGGCCCAGCACGCGGCGGTCGACGCGCTGGACAACTGCGACGACGACGTGGCGGAGATGCGCGCCCAGTACGACCGCCGTCGGAACTACCTGCTCTCCCGATTCGACGACATGGGGATCGACTGCTTCCCGGCCTCTGGCGCGTTCTACGTCTTCCCGAAGTGCCCGTGGGACGACGCCGACGCCTTCGCCGAGGCGCTCATCGAAGAAGAGGGCGTCGCGGTCGTTCCCGGCCACGTCTTCGGCGCCGGCGGTGAGGGTCACCTCCGGGTCACCTACGCGACGAGCATGAGCGACCTGAAAGAGGCGATGGCCCGTATCGAGTCGTTCATCGGGTGAAGTTCACGCGCGTTCGACACCGCCGACTGCTGGCCTCGAGAGACTCTCGTTCTCAGCGTCGATAGCTCGGTAACGTTTACTTTCACTGATTGTTCTGGGCCGGTAAGACTCTCATTCGGCCGCCAGCGGGCCGGAGCGCGTCTCCCGCTGGTAACGCGCACGGGCGCAAAGTTTTTTCCGTCTAAACGGTAGTAAGCCTGTAATGGCAATTGATGGCACGGGGGGAGACGAATCCGACGGGGTCGGAAGTGGGTTCTCGGGGGACGGCGACGTCACGGTCGGCGAGTACACCTGGAACGACCTGCGGCGCGACGTCCACACAGGAGGCAGGTTCGACCGGAGCGAGTATCTGGGCTACGACCCGGCGACGATCGAGGAGCGCCTGCGCTCGGGGGCGAGCGCGGCGAAGACCATCGAGCGCGACTGGGGGGAACTCATCGAGGCAGAGCGTTCCTTCGTCGTCAAGGACCGCTACACGTGGGAACACTTCAAACAGGAGTACTACTACGAGGAAGACGGCTCCATCCCGCGGGACGGCGGCGGCGAGAAGATCCCCTTCGACCCAGTGGAGTACCTCGGGTTCCACCCCGCGGAGACCGATGACCTGCTGGCGGAGGCCGGGTCGGTCGGCGACCACCTCGCGGCCATCGTCGACGAGCGCACTGTCGACGTCAATCCCAAACTCGACGAGGACGCCTTCTTCTCGACGGTCGAGGGGCACACGACCGTCGTCAACCGCTACGACCTCGAGAAGGCGGTTCCCGAGGAGAAGAAGGCCCACTTCGTCGAGGAGGAGCGCTACTGGGTGAACAAGCCCTACGCCTGCGTCGTCATCTTCCACTCGCGCAAGGAAAACGAGAAGAAGTACTACGCGATCGAACCGTACCGCAACGGTATCGAGACCGACCTCTCGGAGTTCCTCTCCGGCAAGCTCAAGTCGGCGATCAAGTATTCAGACGACGACGTGGTCGTCGAGGGATCCGACGCCGACCGCGCACAGGTGATCCAGCGCGAGACCGAACGCCTGCTCGAGCGGTACGACCTGTACTCCCCGAGCCAGAAAGGCGACCTGGGGTTCGTCGACCAGCTCAAGGACGCGCTCGGGATGGAGGTCGAAGTCGAGATGAAAGGCGGCGGCCTCGAGGGCATCGAAGCCCGCCCGGAGAGCGCGGTCGTCGAGGACGACGCGCAGGAACTCACCGAGTATCAGGTCGAGAAGCTGCTCTACAAGCTCAAGCGGGACTTCATCGGCTACGCCCGCATCGACCCGATCAAACACGACATCAACGTCGAGGACATCTCCTGTGACGGCTACAACTCGCGGGTGTTCGTCTACCACACCGAGTACGAGAACATCATCACCAACATCGAACACGGCGAGGCCGCACTCGACGAGTTCGTCGTGAAACTCGCCCAGCGCTCGGGCAAGGGTATCTCCAAGCGCCAGCCCCAGGTCGACGCCACCCTCCCGGACGGCTCGCGCGCCCAGCTCACTCTCGGGCGCGAGGTGTCCGACCACGGGACCAACTACACCATTCGCCAGTTCAAGGACGTCCCGTTTACCCCCGTCGACCTGATCAACTGGAACACCTTCTCGCTCGACGAGATGGCCTTCCTCTGGCTCTGTATCGAGAACGAGAAGTCGATGATCTTCGCCGGCGGTACGGCCTCGGGGAAGACCACGTCGCTCAACGCCATCTCTCTGTTCATCCCGAGCAACGCGAAGATCGTCTCCATCGAGGACACCCGCGAGGTCGAGCTCCCCCAGCGCAACTGGGTCGCCAGCGTCACCCGCCCCTCGTTCGGCGAGGACGACAAGGGCGACGTGGACGAGTTCGACCTGCTCGAGGCCGCACTGCGACAACGGCCCGACTACATCGTCATGGGCGAGGTCCGCGGGGAGGAAGGGCGCGACCTCTTCCAGGTCATGTCGACGGGGCACACCGCCTACTCGACGTTCCACGCCGACACCGTCGGCGAGGTGATCAAGCGGTTCACGACCGAACCGATCAACGTCTCGAAGACGCTGTTCACGGCGCTGGACCTGGTTTCGATCCAGACCCAGACGCGGGTCGACGGCACGAAGGTCCGCCGGAACAAGAACCTCACCGAGATCAACGAGTACTCCGCGGAGCACGACGAGGTGAACGTCCGCGACGTCTACGAGTGGCAGGCCGAGACCGACGAATACCTCCAGATGGGTAACTCGAACACCCTCGAAGAGCTCAAGTTCGACCGCGGGTGGAACCAGGAACGCCTCGACGAGGAGCTGTTCAAGCGCAAGGTCGTCCTCGCCTATCTCATCGAGCAGGGACTCAACACCTACACCGAGGTCGCCGCCTCGGTCCAGGCGTTCATCAACGACCCGGACACTATCATGGCGCTCATCGCGAGCGACAACCTCGAGCGCTCGCTCGAAGACCTGCGGGAGATGGAGTCGGTCCAGATCGACATCGACCCCGAGAAAGAGGAGATGGTGCCGCGACCGGACCCACCGGACGAGATGCTCGGCGAGGCGCGTGAGGTCCTCGAGAACGCCGAGCCGCTGTTCAAGCAGTTCCGCGAGGGCGAGACCACCGAAATTGTCAGCGCGCTGATGGGGATGGAGGAGCAGGCGAACATCACGCCCGTCGAGGACAAAGAGGAGGACGACTTCGACTTCAGCGAGTTCGTCCCCGCGGCCGGCGCGGAGGCCGACGAGGCATGAGCGGCCAGCCGAACCGGACGAGGGTCGTCTGTCAGGCGGGCGGTGGTCAGCCGTGAGTCTCGGGACGGGCTCGAACCAGCTCGGCGGCGCCAGCAGCATCGGCGACACGTTCTATCCGCTCTACCAGGCCCTGTTCGACGACGAGGGCGACTTCGTCGACAGCGTCGACGAGAAGCTCAGGGAAGCGCGGATGGACGACAACGTCGAGATGTACATCTCGCGTGCGCTCGCGGTGGGTGTCGTCGCCGGCCTTACCCTGTGGCTGCTCGGGATGGTGCTCGGCTACCTCCTCGTCCAGCTCCTCGGTATTCAGGACCCGCAGATCCTCGGACTCCAGCTCTCCGAACAGACCTCACAGATCGTCAACACACTCAAAGTTCCCTTTATCGTCTTCATCTCCGGATTCGTCTTCGGGCTCATCGGCTTTCTCACCGGGTTCGGGTCGCTGCTGTCTATCCCCTACTTCCGGGCGAACGCCCGAAAACGCGAGATCAACGTCCTGCTCTCTGACTCGGTGGCGTTCATGTACGCCCTCTCCGTGGGCGGGTTGAACCAGCTCGAAATCCTGCAGGCGATGGCCCAGGCCGACGACACCTACGGTGAAGTGGCGAAGGAGTTCCAGTCGATCGTTCTCGAGACGGAGTACTTCGACACGGACTACCGGACGGCCATCCGCAACCAGTCCATCGAGACGCCGAGCGAGGAGCTGAGCCAGTTCCTGACGGACATGCTCTCTATCGTCAACTCCGGTGGGGACATGACCTCGTTCCTCGAGGACCAGAAGGAGAAGCACATGCGGACCGCCAAGCAGGAACAGAAGAAGATGCTGGACACGCTGGAGCTGTTCGGCGAGATGTACATGACTCTCTCGCTGTTCCCGCTGCTTCTCATCATCATCCTCGTGATCATGTCGATGATGTCCAACGCCTCGCAGACGAACCAGATGCTCGGGACGGTCTACGGGCTCATCCCGATGACAGGGGTCGCGTTCCTCGTGCTCGTCTCGACGGTCACCCAGGACAGCATCGGCGACGGCTACCTCCGGCCCGACCGGAGCGACGACAAGACCTACGCCGAGGCCGACGCCGGCATACTGAATCTCGGGCTCGTCGAGGGCTTCACCGGGACGTACAGCGTCTTCGACCGCATCAAGAGCCGCGAGGGGAGCTACCGGGCGATGCAGATCATCAAGCGCCCGCACATCTTCTTCCGGGACAACCCGCTGCTCGTGCTCGCGCTGACGGTCCCGCTGACGATCGCTATCCTCGCCGCCGTCGTCCTGCTGGAAGCCGCGCCGATGACGGCGGGCGAACTCACCGGCGAGGAGCCTGGCCCCTGGCAGTACCCCGTGATTACGGGCACGTTCATCTGGCTGTACGTCCCGCTGTATCTCAATCTCCTGCCGCTGGCGGTGTTCTACGAGTGGAACCTCCGGACCCGCCGGAGCGTCGTCGGCAACCTCTCGGAGAACCTCCGCAAACTCGCCAGCGCCAACGACACCGGGATGACGCTCCTGGAGTCGATCCGCGTCGTCGCGGACACGTCGTCCGGGCGGCTGGCGGACGAACTCGAGACGATGCACGCGAAGGTCAACTACGGGACCGACCTCAAGAACGCGCTCCGGGAGTTCAACAACAAGTACCACATCCCGCGGCTCGCACGCACTGTCAAACTGATAAGCGAGGCCCAGGAGGCCTCCAGCCAGATCCAGGACGTCCTCTCCACGGCCGCCCAGGCCTCCGAGAACCAGGACGACATCGACCGCGAACGCAAGTCGCGCACCCGGATGCAGATGGTGATCATCATCATGACGTATCTCACGCTGCTGGGCGTCATGGCCCTGCTCCAGGTCCGGTTCCTTCCGATCATGGGCGATCTGACCGCCCAGTCCGGCGGCGGCAGTGGCGGACAGGTACCGGGCGGACAGTTCAGCGGCGTCAACAGCGACCTGCTCTCGGTGCTTTTCTTCCACGCCGTCGTTCTGCAGGCGCTGGTCTCCTCGTTCATCGCGGGCTACATCCGCGACGTGAACCTGCTCTCGGGCGTGAAGTTCGCAGTTATCCTGCCGACCATCGCGCTGGTCGTCTGGTACGGCGTCACCCTGATGACCGCCTGACCGGCGCGCTCACCTCGCTTCTGTCGTCGTCGCTGTCACCGTGCCGTCCGTCGGCGAGCCGGTCACATTCGTCGGCGCCGCCGTCGACTCGCCCCGGCGGGTACGCCTGCGCCGGCCCGCGAGCACGTCCGCGCCAGCCCGCGAGCGAGACCATCGCCGCGACTAGCCCTGCCGCCCGGCCCCCTCAGGCCGGGCCCGAGCGGTCCAATACGCCGTCGACGACTCAGGGACGACGGCGTCGGCGGACGGGCCGGTGACGACCGACGTGACGGGACGGCGACCGGGCGGATCCGCGTTAGTCTTTTGCCTTCCGATACGTACTCTCCGGTGATGACGCCGCGTGCGGTCACCGCCCTCCTCTGTCTGCTCCTCCTCGGCTCGGCGGTCGGCCCAGTGGCTGGGCTGCCCGCTCCGGATGACCGGGCCGCGTCCGACGTCTCGTCGCCGATAGCGCCGACCGCGCCACCGACATTGGCCACTGTGACCGATCGCGCAGGTGCCTCGCCCGAGGCGAACGCGACGCCCGAGGCGAACGTATCCGACCGCACTGCCGCGTCGACCGACTCGAACGGCTCGGACCCGTCGGCTTCGGCGCCCCTCTCACAGACGGTGACGATAGACCGCATCCGCGACAGTCGACTCGTCCAGTTCACGCACCGCTACAGCGTTCCGAACGGGACCGAGCGGTTCACCGTCCCGCTGGTGCGAGACGTTCGGCCGGTCGTCGTGAACCAGACTGGGTTCGTCCGCCGGGGCGACGAGTGGGTCTGGGACGGCGAGACGCGCCACCCCTGGATGGTGGTAGTTGGAACCTATCCTACCCGACCGGGCGCGCTCGGGTGGTGGGACACGACGCTCGCCGACGACTGGGCGCTCGTCGACAAACCGCCGGAGCGCGTCCGCGGTGCCAACCGCTCGCTCCCGGTCGAGACCACCTATCGGCTGGCCGACGAGGGTGTCCTCGGCACGAGCGCGGCCGTCCTCGGTGCCGTCCACACGCACACCGAACGCGTCGGGGGCCAGACGGTCACGCTGGTCGTTCCGAACGGAACGACGCCCGCCGTCGCACCCGACAGCGCGCTGCGGACGCTCGCCGCGACCGAACGTCGTCTCCAGGGTGACAGACCCATCGACTCGTACGTCTTCGTCGTCCCCCAACTGCCGTCGGGCGCCACGACGCCATCGGCAGGCATGGCTGCCGACAGCGACGCCTGGGTGCTCGCCTCGGCCGACCACGCGACCTACGTCCACGAGTACGTCCACGTCGAACAGCGCTTCCGCGTCGGGTCGGAGATGTCGTGGTTCCAGGAAGCCAGCGCGAGCTATCTCGGCCGCTACTTCACCATGTCGCTCGGCCGCTCGGGCCCGTTCCCCTTCGCGGTGTTCAGCGGTATCGTCGACGCCGGCGACGCCGGTCCCGACGACACCGTCCTCTCGGACCCCGGCACCTGGAACCAGTACACCGAGTACCGAGAGGGCCGGGCCTTCCTCGGCGCGCTCGACGCCCGCATCCGCAACGAATCGGACGGCCATTGGTCGCTGCTCGACGTCTTCCGCCGGCTCAACGAACAAAACGACATCACCGAGGCCACAAACAGCGACTCGCGCCAACACCACTCGCACGTCAGCTACGCCGAGTTCCGCACGACCGTTCTGCTCCTCACGGACGACGCGACCGCCGAGTGGCTCGACCGTCACGCCCGCACTGGCGCGTGGGCGACGTTCCCCAGCGACCCCAGCGCCTTCGAGTACAGTACCGCCTACTTCGAGTCGTATCCAGGGTTCGAACCGAGCTACGACCTCGTTCCCGGCGCGCCGACCCGCGTTCCGGTCCGTCTCGGCCACACTGACACTGCCACCCTCAGCGTCGCGAACGGCGACGGCTGGATCAACGTCACTGTCCGCGACGGCGACGGTGACGGCCGCGCCGACGTGACTCTCCGACCGACCCGCGGGGGCGACCTCGTCGTGCGGCCCATCGACAACCGCGACTGGACGGTTCGGTACGGCGACGACACCGGTGAATTCTCCGCGGGTGTGCATCGCCTCCGGTTGCATACCGCTGACGACGCGTTCGCCTTCCCCGACAGTGTCGGCACGGTCAGGGTCGTGGGGGAGGCGTGGGTGCCCGAGACGACTGCTGAGTCGGAGTAACCGTGCTCACTCGCAGTATGCGCCGCCGTTGGGCGTCGCCGCGCAGTTGACCGCGACCTCGTAGCGCGCGACCGCGCCGGGACAGTCCAGTTGCGGGTCGACTTCGAACGTCTCCGACTCCCCCGGGGCGTACTCACCCGTGTACGAGCGCTGGATCGTCGTGAACCCCTGATTGAGCCGGTCCCCATCGGGGTCGTACGTCGTCACGTCCACGTTGTACTCCATCGTCGTCGTCATGTCGCCGACGTTCTCGACGGTGACCGTGACGGCGAACGTGTCGGCGCTCACCGCGGCGGAGAAGTCTGTGACCTCTAGGCCCGAAACTACCTCGGCAACCTCGCCCGACGGGTCACCGGAGGCCTCGGCACAGGTCGACGTGGCCGTCGCCGTCTCCGTCGGCGTCGCCGTCGCTCCCATTCCACTCCCGTCGCCCGACGATCCGCCGCCGCTCTCGCCGTCGGTGTCAGTCCCGTCACCGGCACTGCCGTCGTCACTGTCGCCGCCGTCGCCCCCGTCGCCGCCATTGTCGGAACTGCTGCACCCGGTGATCGCGACGGTCGCCGCCGTCGCGAACGTCGCGCTACTTCGCTGGAGAAGTTCGCGTCGATTCACACTTTGACGAACGACTGAACCGTTAAATAAGTTCTGTAGAATCCGACCGAATCGACGGATCGAGAGAGATATCTGCTGGATCGACGAGGTGGTCGGTCCAGAACCACCGATCTGTCAACCGGGGCTACGATCTGTCAACCGGGGGCGCCGTCCATCACGAAGTGGGGTGAGCGACGGTCCGCTCTCGCACAGAAGACTACTGACGGCAGACTCTCGCGCTCTCGCAGTGCTCGCCGCTGGCAGCCGTGTCACCGGGTTGCTCGCCTACTCGGTTCGCTGTGCGTCCGGGACTGCGACTTCCATGGTTCAAATCCTCGTTCGGACAGACAGAATCGCGTCGCTCGCGAATTTGCGAGCGACAGCAACTATGGACTCGGCGGGATTTGAACCAGCGGAAGACGTTCCGGGGTGCTCGCTCACTTCGTTCGCTGTGCTCCCGGGGCTGCGACTTCCAGGGGTTCAACTCCCACCTCGACTATTCTCGCTCCCTCGCAGAACTTGGTCGCTCCGATGGACTCGGCGGGATTTGAACCCGCGGCCTTCCCCGTGCCAGGGGGATGATCTACCGCTGATCTACGAGCCCGCACGCACTCTCCGGTAACCCGGCGGCTTGCTTAAACCCATCGAACCTCGGAAGCGGCGACCCAATTATCGCTGCTAAAATTATTACGTCAAAACACATGTATTGCGGCTATTTTTCAGTTATCAGTATCGGTAACACAGGGCCAACGGCTATTACGATGGGGGCCGTCGTAGCGGGTAGCACACGGTTCGGGCTCGCGGGCGCCGGGGGGCACGCAGTGCCGCGACCGGCCGTGACCACACACGGATGCGCAGGACCGACACACAGGGGTCCGCCAGGGCGCGGACCGCGGGCTCCGAGATGCAGGAACGGGACTCGACCCGCCGGTCAGCCACGGGACCCGCAGGCCGACGCGGGCAGACGACGATCGATTTCGCGCTGGGGATCAGCATCTTTCTGGTCGCGCTGGCGTTTATCGTCGTGTTCGTTCCCGGCATGTTACAGCCGTTCGTCGGCGGGACGCAAGCGGAGACGCCGGCGGCCAACCGCATCGCCGACGACCTCTCACAGCGATTGCTCGGGAACGCGAGCCACCCGTACGCCCTCGAGACTGACTGTACGCGCGAGTTCTTCACTGCCGGCGCCCCGGCCGCCTGCCAGTTCGACGCGGGGACGCTTCAGGAACAGGTGGGCGTGCTCGACCGGACGAACGTGAACGTCACCATCCGGGGGAACGTCACCGGCGACGCGGACGAGGCGACGCTGTGCTGGAACGACGCGGGCGACGAGTTCGTCGAGCAGGACGATGCGACCTGTTCGCCCGGCGTCGGTGGCGACGTCTTGCTCGCGCGGGGCTCGGACCCGACGGTCCAGGGCGGCAAGACGATCAGCGCCCGCCGCGTCGCGCTCCTCCAGGGGCACGATGTCACGATCGAGGTGGTGCTGTGGTGACCCCACCGGCCGCTCGCGGTCGTGGAGCGCAGTCGAGCGGGCACTTCGACCGGGACGAGAGCGGGCAGGCCCACACCCTGGAGGGGGTCGTGGCGGCGCTGATACTGCTCTCGGCGGTTATCTTCGCGCTGGAGATGACGGCGGTGACGCCGCTGTCGGCGAGCACGTCGAGCCAGCATCTCGAAAACCAGCAGGAAGCGACGGCGCGCGGGGTCCTCGCGTCCGCCGCGGAGACGGACGCGCTCGAGCGGGCGGTGCTGTTCTGGAACACCTCCGCGGAGCGGTTCTGGAACACCTCGGGCCTGGGGTACTACGCCTCGGGTCCGCCGCCGAACGAACTCGGCCGGATGCTCAACCGGTCGTTCGACAGCCGCGGGATCGCGTACAACGTCTTTGTGGTCTACCAAGACGACGAGGGCGAGCGCGACTCGCGACGGCTGATCTATCAGGGCCGGCCCAGCGACAACGCGGTCAGTGCCGCACGTTCGGTGACGCTGTTCGACAACGACCCGCTGTACGACCACGAGAGCGTCGCGACGGGCACGACCGTCAGTGCGACTGGCGACTACTTCGCCCCCGACGCGTCGCCGGGGAGCGTCTACAACGTCGTCCGCGTGGAGGTGGTCGTGTGGCGGATCTGAGGCCTCTCTCCGACGGGCGACCGACGGACTCGCGGGCGCAACTGATCCTCGTCACCGGGTTCGTCATCGCGGTGGTGCTGATCGCGCTGGCACTGGTGATGAACTCCGCTATCTACACCGAGAACCTCGCGACGCGGAGCGACTCCTCCGGGGCGACCGAGGCGGCGGCCTACCAGCGGGCGGTCGAGTCGGCGGCGCTGGACGCCTTCGAGTACGCCCACGTCGTCAACGACAGCGGCTACGTCGGACTCAACCGGAACGTGACCGACGCGATCGCTGGGATCGACGCGATTTCGACGCGACAGGAGGCGACCCACGGACACGTCCCCAACCTCAGCGTCGCCGCAACGGTCAACGGCACTGCCATCAGCGACGACGCCGGCGTGTTCGACAGCCAGAGCAACGCCGACAACTGGACCGTCGCGACCGACATCTCGGGGGTGCGCGCGTTCACCATCCACGTCGACGACCGGACCGACCTGAACCAGAGCGGCAACAGGGAGTTTCGCGTCGTCGCCGACCCCGTCAGCGGTGGCGACCGGTGGACGATGAACGTCACCAGGAACGCGACGACGAATGAGGTCGTCGTCGGCGTCAACGCGACAGGGAGCTACGACGAGTGCCGGCGGTCGTCGCTGAAGCCCTGGATAAACGTCACCGCCGGAACCGTCGGCAGCGAGCCCTGCGACGCCATGACCTTCGCGGAGGGAGTCACCGGCCCGTACACGCTCAGGATCCGCAACGGGTCGGGTATCGAGGGCTCGTACTCGCTGGTCGTCAACGACAACGTCAGCGTCCTGTACGGGACGGCCGGGTTCGGCGACCCGAGCGACGAGCCGGCGCTGTACAACATGACCGTAAACATGGTCTACCGGACCGCGGAACTCGACTACCGGACCGAGATCGAGATCGCGCCGGGTGATCACGATGGGTGACCGACCGCCGCGGGTCCGGGGCCGTCGGGACCGACCACGACTGGGGGCTGAGAGTGGTGCGGCCGACCGCGGGCAGTCGACCTCGCTGGATTACACGTTCTCGCTGGCCATCGCGGCCCTGCTGGTGACGGGGCTGGTCACGGCGGCGGGCGGGTTCGTCGCGGACAGCCGTGAGCAGGTCGTGCGCACGGAACTGGAAGTCATCGGTGAGCACGTGGCGAACGAACTCGTCGCGGCCGACCGGCTGGCCGAGGCCGGGTCGACGACGGAGTCGCTGACGGTCACCAAACCACTTCCGTCGCGGGTCGCCGGGACGGGGTACAGCATCGAGACGAACACCGACGGGTCGACGCAGTGGGTCAACCTCACCGCGAGCGACCCCGACGTGACCGTCTCGGTGCGTGTCCGGACGGCGACACCCATCGCCGAGACGGCCATCGACGGCGGAGACGTCACCGTCACCTACGACCCGTCGGCCGACCAACTGGAGGTGTCCTCGTGATGTCGCGGGCCGACGGGAGTGTGGGCCGGGACGACCGTGCGGTGAGCGACCTCGTCGGGTTCATCCTGGTCTTCGCGCTGGTCGTCAGTGTCGTCGCGATAATCTCGGTTACGGGACTCAGTACGCTCGAATCGGCCCGGGACACCGAACAGACGAACAACGCCGAACGCGCCTTCGAGGTCCTCTCTGACAACGTCGACGACGTGGTCGAGCGGGGCGCGCCCAGCCGGGCGACGGAGATCAGCCTCGACGACGCCACGGTCCGTCTCGGTGACCCGATCCAGGTCGAAGTCCGTGACCCGAACGCCTCGGACCCGACCTTTCTCGAGAACCGGACGTTCAAGCCTCGCCCCGTGATTTACGACGCGGGCGGCACCCAACTGGTCTACGTCATGGGTGCGGTGTTCCGCGTCGAGCGGGGCGGCGGGGTCGTCCTCGAACCGTGGCATCCGGTCCTCGAACGCGACCGGACGTTCCTCCCCGTGGTCAACACGGCGTCGGCGACCGGCAGCGGACAGTCGGTCCAGGCGTCGACGGTCCTCGTGCGCGCGCTCGCAAACAGTAGGCGACTCAAAGTCGCCAACGAATCGGGCCAGTTCGATAACGTCTGGATCAACGTCACTTCGCCGCGGCGGGACCTGTGGCAGGACATGCTCGAATCGCACTCGGAACTGTCGTGTTCGGCGACGGGCCCGGAGACGGTCAAGTGCCAACTGGGGTACGTTCCGAACCGGATCTACGTCGTCGACTACCGGCTCGCGCTCGACCTGGAGACTTGACGGGAGTGGTGGCGCGGGCCGAACTGACGCTGTCGGCCGCGCGTCATTGTGGTCGTCGGCGTGATGCACCGGTCCGCGACGACACCGGGGCTGTCGCGACCCGGAACGAATCTCCGGGAATCAGTATCAGCTGTCGACCTCGATCCGGTTCGCGGTCACGTGGAGGAAGGTGATCTTGGTGCCGTCGTCGCCGAGTTCGAGGTTCATGTCCTCGATGGAGTCGTCGTAGACGAACTTGTTGGGGTTGCCGTTGACCGTCACTTCCTCACAGACGACGCCGCCGATGACGTTGTTGTAGGCCGGTCCGCCGCCGCCGTTGAGGTTACAGTCCGAGCCCGGTGCGTAGAGCAACCCGACGAACCGGAACTTCCCGTTGCCGTTGAACGCGCCGTCGGAGTGCATGATGACCGACAAGTCGCCCGCGTCGCCGCCGGCGTTTACCGTGTTGCCGAGCGAGAACGACTCGCGGACGAGCACGGTCACGCTGTAGTCGTCGGCGATGTCGATGTCGACGGAGTTGGGCTGGAAATTCCCCTCGACGACGACAGTCACGTTCCCGCCGGGACTGTCGACGTCGAGGTCGCCGCCGAAGAACTGGTAGTTGTAGTATGTCCCCGGGCTCGTGATCTCGTTACTGACTGAGCCGAGGTCGGTACACGCCGAGGCGTTCGTCTCGCACTCCGTGACTCGTGACTCGATGCGGGCGTCGGCGGGCGGGTAGGCGACGCCGGTTTCTGAGGGCTCTGGCGGGTCGTCGTTCCCGTTGACCCGGATCCCGCCGGGTTCGGTCGTCGCGAGGATGTCGTCGAACGCCTCGTTGAACGGAACTATCAGCTGGGCGGTCGCAGTCTGGCGGTCGTCGTCGTAGCTGACGTTCCCGTCCGTCCGCGTCGCGAAGTACTCTCCCCAGGCGCGGTAGTACTCGCTGTGGACAGTGACGTTGACCACACCGTCGGTCAGGGGGTTCTCGAAACGGGGGTTCGCGCTCGCGTTCGGATAGCGGATCCCGGTCGACGCTCGCTTCCTGACAGTCGCCTGCCCGTCGAGGGTTTCGTCGCCTGCGACCGAGATGACGGGGAGCGTCAGCGTCGCGTCGCGAAAGTGGAACTCCGGCGGCGAGACCATCGACGTCCCCCCATCGGTCGAACGCCAGACGCCTCCGCCCTGATAGGCGAGCGCCGTCCGGCCGTTCTCGTAGACCATGCTGCCCAGAGTGAGATTCAGTACCTCGTCGACAGTCCCGTTCGCCGGGTCGGTCACGGTCACGTTCATCCACCCCGCGCCTTCGCGGAGCGAGAACTTCGCGCCGTCGCCTCTCGCCAGCGCCACGCTCTGGCTGTTCGTCTCGCCCAGCGCGACCATCGCGCTCTTGGAGTCGAACTGCGTGAGTATCTTCTCGGCGCGGTCGACGTCCATCTGGTCGCGCGTGTCGTCCAGCGCGGTCGCTCCGACCGTCACCACGACCGCCATTCCCATCACGACGATCCCCAGGAGTAACACGACCCCCAGCGGCGCGCTCACCGAACGTCTGTCGACACGCATCTCTCATCTCCCCTTCCAGCCCTCGCTGGTTAAGCGCACCGGACCGTTTATCGAGGCTGATACTCATTTGCGATTACCGCCGTATATCGGCCGAACGTGGCCCTCGTCTCTCGATATCATTAACAATACTGGGGTGTCAGGCCCAGGGATCCCTGGCGCACGCGATGGAAACCGTTTAGTGTGCCAGGGGACAGTCTCCGGTGGGAACGCACGACCGCAAATCTGACTCGTCGCACGCTTGTGCGACTCGGGATTGCGGCCGTGTTCGCGCCGACGCCCCGCGACGCGCTCGACGCGCGCAGGCGGTGCCGAGGCGCACACACGCTTGCCGTCACGGCAGGACAGCGGTACGTAGCGTTCCAATCAACAATGGCACGAATGCATACACGCCGCCGCGGCTCGTCCGATTCGGACAAGCCGGTGGCAGACGACCCCCCGGAGTGGAGTGACGTGGACGAAGACGCCATCGAGGAGCGCGTCGTCGAACTCGCCGAGGCCGGCCACAGCCCCAGCGAGATCGGCCTGAAACTGCGCGACGAAGGCGTCAACGGGACGCCAGTCCCGGACATCTCGCTGGCGACCGGGAAGAAGGTCACCGAGATCCTCGACGAGAACGACGCCCAGCCCGACCTCCCCGAGGACCTGCGTAACCTCATGGAGCGGGCCGTCCGCCTCCACGAGCACATGGAAGACAATCCCGGCGACCACCAGAACAAGCGCGCGCTCCAGAACACCGAGGCGAAGATCCGCCGCCTGGTCGACTACTACCGCGGCGACGAACTCGACGCGGCGTTCACCTACAGCGCCGACGAGGTCGCTGAACTGCTGGAGTAGACGCCCCCCCACCTGACACATGTCCACTACCGGTCGGCCGAACGAGCACGCCCCCGCCGCCAGCGACATCGCCGCACGGCTCCGCGACGCTGGCTTCGTCCGCGTCGTCGGTGCCGCCACCGGCGACGCGCTGGCCGCAAGCGGCGTCCTCGCGCGGGCGCTCGCCGCCCGTGACCGACCGTTTCAGCTCTCGCTCGCCGCGCTCCCGACCGACGCCGACCGCGCCACCGACGCCGACCTGACCGTCGCCGTCGGCCGGACCGACGCGAGTGCCGACTGCTCGCTCCCCGGTACCGACCGCTCGGCCAGCGCCGCCGCGTTCGCGGTCGCGCAAGAACTCGCCGACGGCACCGATACTGACGACGACACCGCGACCGAAAGCGCAGGCGACGCGACCGGCAGCGCCCTCGTCGCGCTCGCGGTCGCCGGGACAGTCGCCGACGGACGGACCCCGACGGGACCGCTCGCGGACGCCGCGACTGCCGCCGGGATCGAACGCACTCCCGGCCTCGCGGTGCCGACGCGGGACCTCGTGGATGGACTTGCGCACTCGACGCTCGTCCACGCGCCGTTCTCGGGCGACCTCGAGGCGGCCGCCGCGCTGGTCGCGGACCTCGGCCTGCCGGTGGACGCGCCCGCCGAGACAGTCGACACGAGTGCGCTCGCCGACGAGGACCACCGACGCGTCGCCTCGCTGGTCGCGCTCCGCACCGCGGGGCCCGACGCCGTACCGCCGCGAGGCGGCGACGCTGTCGAACGGTTCCTTCGCCCGCACGCGGGCGGTCCCTTCGACACCATCGGTGGCTACGCCGACGTGCTCGCGGCCGTCGCGCGGGAGCGACCCGGCACGGGCGTCGCGCTCGCGCTCGGTCACGACGTTCGCGAGGACGCCCTCGCGACCTGGCGCGACCACGCGCGCCGCGCCCACGAGGGCGTCCGCGACGCGACGACCGGCCGGTACGACGGCCTCTTCGTCGCCCGCGCGGCGTCCAGCGACGCGCCGGTCACGACGCTGGCGCGACTGGTCCACGCCTATCGGTCGCCGGAGTCGGTGACGCTGGCGGTGACGGACGGCGCGGCGGCCGCGGTGGCCGCCGACGGCCGGACGCTGGACCAGCCGTTCGCGGCCGCGACCGACGCGGCCGACGGGACCGGCGAAGTCCGCGGCGCGAGCGGCGTCGCTCGCTTCGACGCCGACACCGCGGCGTTCATCACGGCGTTCAGGGAGGCACGATGAGACGCGCACGGATCACGACGACCCACGACGAGGAGACGGTCGCCGCGCGGGTCGCGGCCGCGGTCGCCCCCGACAACACCGACGAGGTGGCGACCCGGGCTGACGGCCCACGCGTGGTGACGACGGTCGAGCGCGAGACGACGGGCGGGCTTCGGTCGACGGTGGACGACTACGTCGTCAATCTCACCGTGGCGCGCCGACTCTCGGGGGACAGCACAGACACGACGACCGACCGCGCGGCCGCCGACGCGGCGGCCGCGGCGGACGACACCGACTCTGCGACAGACCACAGCGACGCTGTGACAGACGACCCCACAGCCGCGACAGACGACACCACAGACACCAACACATGAGCGAACGATCAGTTTCACGACGCAAGCAACAGAAGCGGTGGTACACCCTGCAGGCCCCCGAGCAGTTCGACCGGGCCGAGCTGGGCGAGACCCCCGCAGACGAACCGGACAAGGTGCTCGGACGCACCATCGAGACCACGCTGGGCGACCTGCAGAACGACGCCAGCGAGAACAACACCAAGCTGACCTTCAAGGTCAACGAGGTGGCGTCGGACACGGCCTACACGGAGTTCATCAAGCACGAACTCACGCGGGACTACATGCGCTCGCTCGTGCGCCGCGGCTCCTCGAAGGTCGAGGCGTTCATTACAGTCCTCACCGACGACGACTACCGCGTGCAGGTCCAGCCCGTCGCGCTGACGACGAAGTCCGCCGACGAGAGCCAGGAGAAGGCCATCCGCCGGACGATGATCGACCTCGTCCAGGAGTCGGCCCGCGAGCACTCCTTCGCCGAGTTGATCGACAGCGTCGTCGAGGGACGGCTCTCCTCGGCTATCTACAACGAGTCGAAGACGATCTACCCGCTGCGCCGCGTCGAGATCCAGAAGGCCACGCTCGAAGCGCGACCCGCGGAAGTCGCCGCCGAAGAGGAGACCAGCGTCAACGTCGACGAAGAAGACGTCGAAGCCTGACGGTCACCACGCGAACTCGTTTCTCCCGGGGTCACCCGGGACCGCACCGCCGGTAGCGACGGGACTTCGATTGCGGAGCAGAGCACTACCCGAGACAGCGGTCGGACCGCCTCGTCTCAGTCACTCGTCCGGAGACGTGGCGTCCGCTGTGACGACGATCCGCCCTTTCATACCGCTGGCCTCGTGGGGGATGCAGTAGTAGTGGTGCGTGCCGACGACTTCGAAGGTGCGTTCGTAGGTCTGGCCCTGCGAGAGCCCACCCTCGAGGCCGTCGGTCCAGCCGTCCTCGGCGGCGGCCTGCGAGTCGAACCCGCCGCTGGCCCAGTACTCGGCGCCGTCGGGGAGTTGCCCCTCGTAGGCGGTGACGGAGTGGGCGTGGGAACTCGTGTTCTTCCAGACCACGGTCGTGCCGGGCGGGACCTCGAGTTTCGCCGGGTCGAACTTGCGGGTGCTCATGCCCACGTCGTGGTCGCCGCTCGTCGCGCCGCCGACCGGACAGCCCGCCAGCACCGTCCCGATCCCGGCGGCGCCGGCGGTCCGGAGGAACGACCGTCTGTCCATACTTGTCGCTCGGGTTTCCTCCGGCATAGACCACTCGATCTCCCACCGTGACGGGCCGTGTGTCCTTTCGACCGCGGACTCCGAAGGGAAACGCTCTTGGCCCGGAGAATCGCAATCACGGGTATGAGCAACGGGGACGACGCTCCCGACGACACGGCCGAACCGGACGAGGCGGCCGACGAGGAGACGGCGCTGTCGGCCGACACCCTCGAAGCCCGGCTGAACGATGTCGAGAGCACGCTCGAGGCGGCCGAGACCGAGGCCACGCTCGACGAGGTCGAGGAGGACCTGAACGCCATCGAGGCCGACCTCGAGGCGGCAGACCTGCCCGAACCCGACGAGGAAGACGAGGACGCCGAGGACCCGCGTGCGGAACTCGAAGACCGGGTCGCGGACCTCCGCGACCAGCTCGAGGACGAACGCGGTCCCTACGTCGAAGACGTCGTCGAGGTCGTCGAGGAAGCGAGCGCCACGGTCGCCGACACGCGCTGGACCGAGGACGGCCGGCCGGACGTCGCGGCGGCGATCGAGGCGTATCTGTCGGAGACTGGCGACCACCTCGACGCCGACCTGTCGGCGCCGGACGAGGGCCTCGAGACGCTCGCGGATGCGCTCGACCAGGCCGAAGCGACCGTCGCGGAGAGCGGGCTCCACCCCGACGACGACGCCGAGACCATCGCCGCCCTGATCGAGACTGCCGACACCCTGACCGACGACCTCGAGGCCGCCGAGGAGTGGGGCGATCTGACGGTCCGGGAACAGCTCTCCGCCGAGGGCTTCTACGACGTCCTCGAATCGGAGAACCGCAAGGACTTCCCGGCCGAGTGGAACGCCATCAAGATCTACGAACAGCAGGGCGAGGTCGAACCGATCCTGAAGTCGCTGGACACGTTCGACTCCGACTTCATGGAGGAGAACGCGCTGGACGCGCTCTGGCGGATGGGGCCCGAGGAGGCCTTCGACGAGATGCACCAGCGCGCCCAGAAGCGCAACAAGATGCCCGTGAAGATCCTCGGGAAGATCGGC
>Ga0207757_100066_pt1 | contig 85251 bp, 89 predicted proteins | sample A23P3SouthBayCA_2_FD_187752 | JGI IMG/M metagenome (GOLD analysis project Ga0207757, IMG submission 187752) | Aerobic enrichment media microbial communities from Eden Landing Ponds, California, USA - A23 P3 (2) (SPAdes) | ecosystem: Environmental > Aquatic > Marine > Unclassified | place... | reverse complement strand
CTGGCGGCCGATGCAGATGCGTGGGCCGCCGCCGAACGGCGCGTACGCGAAGTCGTGGAGGTTCTGCCGGAACTCGTCGGTCCACCGGTCCGGGTCGAAATCAGTAGGGTCGTCGAAGAACCGCGGGTCGCGCTGGATGCGCCGGATGAGGACGCCGATACGCTCACCCTCGGGGACGCGATAGCCGTCGAACTGCACGTCCTGGTCGGCGACACGGGGGAGCGCGTAGACGGGGGGGAACAGCCGGAGCGTCTCGGTGACGACCTTGTCCGTGAACTCCAGCCGTCCCTCCTCGATGTCCTCGGCGGTCGGCGGGCCGTCCAGAGCGTCGACCTCCTGGTGGAACCGCTCGCGGATGTCGGGATGCTCGGCGAGCGCCCAGAGCGCGAACGTCAGCGACGTGGTCGTCGTGTCGTGGCCCGCGAAGATGATAGTCACCATCTGGTCGCGGAGGTCCTCGTCGGTGAACATCCCCGAGTCGGTCATCCCGGACTCGCGGAGGCCGACCAGCAGGCTCATCAGGTCGTCGGCCTCCGTCGGGTCCGCGGGCGGGTTCCGGGCGGCCTCGTCGAGCAGGCGGTCGGCCTCCTCCTGGAGCGTCTGCTTGCCCTGTCTGAACCGTCGGCGCGCGGGCGTCGGCATCCAGCGTGGAAGCGGGTAGGAGGTGGGCAGGAACCAGTCGTGCAGCGCCTCGGCACCCCGGCGGATCTTCTCGTCGCCGTCGAGTTCGAGCTCGCGCCCGAGGATGGCCGCGAACAGCACGTCCAGCGTCAGGTCGGTCATCTCCGACTGGAGGTCGAGTTGCTGGCCACCCTCCCAGCGACCGACGCGGCGCTGGACCTGCTCGACCATCGTCTCGGCGTGGCCCATCACGCTCTCGCGGACGAACAGCGGCTGCAGGGTCTTGCGCTGCTGGGCCCACTCCTCACCCTCGACGGTGAGGAGGCCGTCGCCGAACGCGATGCCGAAGTCGTCGGACTTGCGGAACTTCTCGCGCTCGGTCAGCATGACACGCTTCATGTGGTCCGGATGGGTGACCTGCGTCAGGTCACCGAGGCCGGGGAGCCAGACGCGGTAGACATCACGGACGGCCGCGGCCCGGTCGCTGAACCCGATGGGGTCCTGCACCTGCCGGAGCGCGTGCAGCTTCGGGTTCCCGAGGTTCGGCGGGTAGGGCGCCAGCGGCAGGTCCGATACCTCCTCGTCGGCCGCCGCTCCTGCCGAGTCGTCCTCCTCGTCGCGGACTCCTCCCGACCCGACGGTGTCGATGCTGCCGCCAGTCGGCCCGGTGTCTGAACTCATAGCCGGCGGTTGCGTGGTGTGTGTTGATAAGTCTCGTGCCCCGGATACGGGCGGGGGTCTTATGTCGGGGGGCGATGCGTCCGGAGCGACCGGAACGGCGGCGTCAACCGAGCCGGGTGTAGACGGCGGTTCCGACCCGCATCGCAACCAGCGGGACGAACGCGAGCTGTGCCATCAGCAGCGTCCACGCCGTGACGACGACCGGGACGTTCTGTCCGTGGGAGACGGTGACGCCGATGGCGAGGCCGGCGACGGCCACCACGAGCAGGGCGACGAGCAGGACACAGCCGAGGACGAGCAGGTCGACCAGCAGCGTCCGGATGCGCGAGCGTGCCGCCTGCCGGCGCTCCCGCCCCGCGATATCGACCGCCAGCGAGCGGGTGGCCGTCGACAGCCACCGTCCGAGGTCACGCATCCTGCGTCCCGAGCGGCTCCTCGGTGTCGCCGGCCTCGGTCGGTGTCGTCGCCTCCGTCGCCGCGTCACCCGTCCGTGCCCGCCGCTCGGTGTGCTGGACGGCGATGTCGTCGTCGACGGTGACCCGGAGCTCCTCGTCGCCCAGCGGCACCGTCACCCGGAGCCGCCACGGGTCCCGCGAGAGGATCTCCAGATGGCGGTCGCTGATGCACCACTCCAGCGTCCAGAAGCGGACCGTGTTCAGGTCGATACCGTGGTCCCGATAGAAGGAGACGATCTCGGCGTCGTCCAGGAGCGTCAGCCCGACGGAGGAGACGATATGATTGTTGCACCGCTCGCACTCGTGGACGACGAACAGGTCCTGCTCGGCGATGGGTTTCACCTTGTCCGGCGGGAGGTCCTCGGGCTCGAGGATCTCAGTCCGCACGCGCCCGTTGCAGTCCGGGCAGACCCCGTCGGCGGTGAGGCAGGCAAGGTGTCGGGCCCGCTGGTTGAACGCCGACAGCACCTCGTCCCGGGAGCGGTCCTCCAGCCCTCCGGGCGGGAACGGGTAGGTGCCGTGTGGACGCTGGCACTCCGCGCACATGATGAGGAACGCCTCGTCACGGTACGAGGCCTGCAGACCGCCGCTACAGGCGACACACTCGCCCTCGACCGGGAACGGCTCCAGTTCGGGGTCCTGGTTGTACGTCCCCGCCAGCACCGCACGGACGATGGCCTTCCCCGCCTGGCGGAACTCGTAGCCGTCGTCGGTCTTGCGGACGAACTGGCCCCGCAGTTTGGAGAGGTGGTAGTTGAACTGTGCCGAATCGCGCATCCCCACCGACCGCCGCAGCTCCGAGAACGCCGCGGGCCGGTCGGCCGCCCACAGCGCCTCCAGGATATGCAGGCGCGTCTCGTTGCCGACGATGGCGAACGCGTCCGCCGGCGGGAGACACTCCTCGCACTGGAGGATGGAATCCTCGCTCGCGCTGGCGTCGTCGCTCATGTGTGTGCCGTCGTCCCGTGCCGGCTAAAGCGTTGGCTGAAGCGGGTTTCTGTAAGGGAGCCGAGACGAGCGCCCGAGGGGCCACGGCGGGCGAGACAGCAGCGAGCGGTCGAGCCGACCCGACTGGCGTGACGCCCCACTTCGGTAGCCTTATACGCCGCAGGGGATGATAACCGGTATATTACTGATGTCGAACACACACCGACAACCGGAGGTGAACATCGGACTGGTCGGCCACGTCGACCACGGGAAGACGACCCTGGTGCAGGCGCTCTCGGGGGAGTGGACCGACCAGCACTCCGAGGAGATGAAACGCGGCATCTCCATCCGCCTCGGGTACGCTGACGCCACCTTCCGCCGGCGGCCGGGCGCCGACCCGCCCGAGTGCTACACGGTAGCAGAGGAGGTCGACGGCGAGGAGACGGAGGTCGTGCGGACGGTGTCGTTCGTCGACGCCCCCGGCCACGAGACGCTGATGGCGACGATGCTGTCGGGCGCATCCATCATGGACGGCGCCGTGCTGGTCATCGGCGCGAACGAACCGGTGCCCCAGGCCCAGACCCAGGAGCACCTGATGGCGCTGGACATCATCGGCATCGACAACATCGTCATCGCCCAGAACAAGATCGACCTGGTCCGCGACCGCGAGGCCGCCCTCGAGAACAGGGAGCAGATCGAGAACTTCATCGAGGGGACCGTCGCCGAGGGCGCCCCCATCGTCCCCGTCTCCGCACAGCAGGAGGTCAACATCGACGTCCTCATCGACGCCATCGAGGAGGAGATTCCGACGCCCGAGCGCGACGCCGACGCCGACGCACGGCTGCAGGTCGCGCGCTCGTTCGACATCAACCGCCCCGGCACGGACGCCGGCGGGCTGATGGGCGGTGTCATCGGCGGCTCGCTCTCGCAGGGTCGCCTCCACGTCGACGACGAGATGGAGATCCGCCCGGGCCGCGAGATCGAGGAGGGCGGCCAGTCCGAGTACCGCCCCGTCGAGACCACCGTCCGGTCGCTGCAGGCCGGCGGCGAGTCCGCCGACGAGGCCACGCCGGGTGGCCTCATCGGCGTCGGCACGGGACTGGACCCCTCGTTCACGAAGGGCGACGCGCTGGCCGGGCAGGTCGCCGGGCCGCCGGGCTCGCTCCCGCCGACGCGGGACTCGTTCGTGATGGACGTGGACCTGCTCGAACGGGTCGTCGGCGAGGACGCCGAGGAGATCGAGCCCATCTCGACGGGCGAACCCCTCATGCTCACCGTCGGGACCGCCACGACCGTCGGCTCCGTCACCAGCGCCCGCGACGAGGAGTGCGAGGTCGCGCTCAAGCGGCCCGTCTGCGCCCAGGAGGGCGCGAAGATCGCCATCAATCGCCGTGTCGGCTCGCGCTGGCGGCTCATCGGCGTGGGGACGCTGCGATAGGATGACCTCGGTCCTGCTCGACACCAACGCGCTCATGATGCCCGTCGAGTGCGACGTGCGCGTCTTCGAGGAACTCGACCGGGTGCTGGAGGACCCGGAGCCGGTCGTCCCGGCCGCGTGCGTCGCGGAGCTGGAGAAGCTCAGCGAGGGGCAGGGCGAGGAGGCCGTCGCCGCGAGCGTCGGCCGCGACCTCGCCGACCGGTGCGAGCAGGTCGCCCACACCGAGCAGTACGCCGACGACGCCGTCGTCGAGATCGCGACCCGCGACCCCGGCGAGGGAGCCACCGTCGACTGTGTCGCCACGAACGACGCCGAGCTGCGCGACCGCCTGCTGGCCCGCGACGTACCCGTAATCGGTTTACGCGGGCGAAACGAACTCGCGCTCACTCAGCCGTAACTCGCCGTCTCCCGGACCGCACACGAGAACACCACACCCGGACCACACACGATACAACCAATGTACAAACGCGTTCGACTCAAGGACACCGTCGAGGTGCCGCCCAAGCACCTGGCGGACGTCTCCCCCGACCTGGTGAAACGACTCCTGCAGGACAAACTGGAGGGCCGGATGGACGAGGACGTCGGCTCCGTCGTGAGCGTCATCGATATCCACGACATCGGCACCGGCGCCGTCCTCCCCAACCGCCCCGGCGTCTACTACGAGGCCGAGTTCGACGCTCTCACGTTCGACCCCGAGATGCAGGAGGTCGTCGACGGCGAGGTCGTCGAGGTCGTCAACTTCGGCGCCTTCGTCGGTATCGGCCCCGTCGACGGGCTGCTCCACGTCTCGCAGATCGACGACGAGTACCTCGCCTACGACGAGGAGAACCAGCAGCTCGCCTCGCGCGACTCCAGCCGCGTCCTCTCGGTGGGTGACTCCGTGCGGGCACGCATCGTCACCAAGAGCATCGACGAGCGGAATCCACGCGACTCGAAGATCGGCCTGACGGCCAAGCAGCCCGGTCTCGGCAAGCACGAGTGGCTCGAGCAGGACCGCAAGCGCCGGGCCCAGCAGGGCCAGGCGGGTGATTAGATGGCCGACCGACTCGTCTGCCGCGAGTGCCACCGCGTGCTCGAGACGGACGACGGGGAGCAGTGCCCCGCCTGCGGCTCGACCTCCGTCACGGAGGACTGGGCCGGCTACGTCATCATCGCCCACCCCGAGGAGTCACGGATCGCCGAGGAGATGGACGTGACCGAGCCGGGCAAGTACGCCCTCAAGGTCCGATAATGGCCGACGCCGGGGATGCGAACGGCGCCGACGACGACTCCCCGGACCCCGGCCAGCCCCGGGTCGTCCTCTCGCTGCCCGACTCGATGCGTCACGAGCTGAAGGACCCACTCGGCCCCATCTACACCGACGCCGACGAACTGCTGGGCCGGTCGGGAAGCCCGCTCATCGCCGTCGGTGACATCGTCACCTACCATCTCCTGCTGGGCCACACCCGCCCGGCCATCGCGCTGGTCGACGGGAAGACGAAGCGGGAAGCCGTCACCGCGGAGGTCCGGGACGCCATCGACACGGGTGCGTTCGACCACCACGTCCGGGTCCGGAACCCGGCCGCGACGCTCACCGTGGGGCTCCTCGAGGAACTCCGGGCCGCGCTCGACCGGGCGACCGCCGGCGAGGGGCAGTCGACGGTCATCGAGGTGGTCGAGGGCGAGGAGGACCTCGCCGCACTCCCGGCGCTCGCCGTGGCGCCCGACGACGCGGGCGTCGTCTACGGCCAGCCCGACGAGGGGATGGTCCTCGCGACCGTGGACGACGAGGCCCGTGCCGGCGTCTGGGACCTCCTCGAACGGATGGACGGCGACATCGAGCAGGTCCGTGACCTGCTCGGGGCGTAACGCGGCGCGTGCGACACCGCGAGAGACGCCCTGGAATCCTCCCGAGACCCGGTTACTGTCGCGTCTGGTAGTAGTCCTCCTTCAGCCACGCCAGTCCGGCGCCGGCATCCTTCGCAGCCGCCTCGAGCCGGCGCGTCAGGAGTTCGAACGCCTCCGAGTCCGAGACCCCCGTCGTCTGTCGCGCCGTCCGGAGCACGTCCCGTCGGCGCTCCAGCGAGTGGTACTCACGGACCGCCTTCCCCGCCTTGCGGAGCCGGAGCATCCGGTCGATGACGCTGAGCACCACGTCCTTCGTGACGGGTTTGGTGATGTAGTCGTCGAACGGGAGGCTGACGATGTCCGGCCCGGGGTCCACCGCGGTCAGCATGACGACGCGGGCGTCGTAACCCCGTTCTTTCATCTCCAGGAGGAACTCGTCACCGCCCATCCGGGGCATCCGACGGTCGAGGAGCACCACGTCCACGTCCTCGGTGATGACATCCAGCGCCTCCTGGCCGTCGTAGGCGACGAGGGTCTCGTGGCGCTCGCCGACCCAGGTCGAGAGGATCTCGGTCATCGCCGCCTCATCGTCGACGATGAGGACGGTCGCTCTCGGAGAGGAGACGGCGCCGGACGTGGGAGAAGACTCGGTGTTGCTGTCGGACATAACACTGTTACGGTTCCAGACAACCTTAATTTAGCGGTCACCAGGATATAGAGTATCACCCGCGCCGGCACGGCCCCGCGACGACCTCCGACGACGCCGAGGGACTGATACACCCGGCCACCCTACGGGCGCGTGAATGATCTCCATCGCCGACGTGGTCGGCCTACTCGTCATCCTCGGGGTGAACTCGGCGGCGGCCGCCCTGCTGACCCGATTCTTCCGGGTCCGGCTCAACACCCGCTGGGGCGCGGCACTGTACGCCGTCCTGCTGGGAACGTTGGTCCTGACGGTCCTCACCATCGTCCTCGGGGGCGTGGGGCTCGGCCCGGACCTGGGCAACCCGGCCGCGGTCATGGGCCTGACGGTGGTCCTCCCGCTGGCGACCGGCATCGCCTTCGACTACTTCTGGATGCCCGCACCCGACGACGTGGACCTGCCCGCCGAGTACCGGGAGCGTTCGAGTCGGAACCGACGGGAGTTGTAGGGAGTGTAGTTGGAGCGGGATGCAGAGCTCTCCGTCGTGAATAGAACCGTGTTGGAAGCCCCTGGCCGCTTCCATTCCCACCCGAGATTGCTCGTCTCACGGAGCGTCCGCACCGAGCCAGCACGGTGCGAAGCGACCCTGGAGCGCTGCATCGGGCGGGACTGAAAGGGGCCGCGGGCTGAGCGGTCCCCCGGCGACGTAAGCACCGCAGGGTGAGCGAAGCGAACCCGAGGAGCGCAGCGAGCCGCGGGGTCCTCAGCCCGCGGGGGCTTTCAACAGAGTCCGGTCAGCGCTGTCGGCTCGACTCCCACCAGAGCAGACCAGTAACCACGCACGACCAGCCTACCGACAGGGCTACAGCCCCACGGTTACCGGCGACATAGGACTTCAGCGTACCACAATAACCAATTATATCCCGTAATTAATATCCATATGCGCCCATAATATATAAATAGAGTCCATTAGAAATAAAATCCTCAGAGAATACGAACTACGTCTCGCTGCTACTCGTCGGGGTCGTCCGAGTCCGCGACCTGCCGCAATCGCGCCACGCCGTCACACTCCTCGAGTACGTCGACCACGGGGTCGGGGACGAGCGACTGCCAGTCGCCGCCGTCGATGATGCGCTGGCGGACCTCGGTGCCCTGGAACTCGTCGCGGCGGTACATCTCGGACTGGCGGACCTCGATGCCGGCCTCCTCGAACAGCCGGATGACGAGCGGGTTGTTGGAGTAGGCCACGTCGAAGTTCGGGCTCATCGACTGGACGTGACTTACCCAGACCGCGTTGCGGTTGAGGTCCTCGATGGGGACCGCGTAGGTGAGCAGGTCCATCCCCTGGGTGGCCTTCGTGATCATCATCACCCGTTCGCCGGCGGTGAACGGGTCGTGGGGCGTGTGCGACTGGTCGGCGCTCCCGATGCCGAGGACGAGTTCGTCCACGTCCCGAGCGATGCGCTCGACCATCGCCTGGTGACCCTCGTGGTAGGGCTGGAATCGCCCGATGTAGAACCCTCGACTGGTTGCCATCCTGTCTCCTCGACGGATTGTGTGGCCCCGTTCATAAGCCCCCCGGGTCGCCGCCCCACGCGGCGGCCGCCCGTCACCACGCTCGCTGGCCGGTCCACGAGGAGCGCCGGGCACCGCCAGCAGCTGCTCGCGCCGAAACTCGTTAGAGAGCCGCTGTCGTCCGGTTTACGCGTGTACGGCGGTCACCAGTTGGGAGAAAGTATATCAGTCGAAGGCCCTTCCATATCGATGATAGCAACGGTTCTATGAGCGATGACAACAACGCGGATGAGCACCCCGGTCGCGGGTCCGAGGACGAGGTGCCCGAGGAGGAGCACCCCGACCCGGGCATCCCGCTCGACCGGGAGGAGAGCGAGACCCCGAGCGGGCCGCCGGCGCCCGCCGAGGAGTCCGACGAACTGACCGACGGGTCGGACCTCGGGAGCGACGTCACCGTCGAGGCCGGCGCGGAGGTCGAGCCCGAGGAGGAGGACGGGCTGCTCGGTGGCCTCCAGATCGGCTCGACCGACGATATCGAGGTTCCCGACCGCCTCGTCGACCAGGTCATCGGGCAGGACGACGCCCGCGACATCATCCTGAAGGCGGCCAAGCAGCGCCGCCACGTCATGATGATCGGCTCGCCCGGGACGGGCAAGTCGATGCTCGCGAAGGCGATGAGCCAGCTCCTCCCGAAGGAGGACCTGCAGGACATCCTCGTCTACCACAACCCGGACGACGGCAACGAGCCGAAGGTCCGCACCGTGCCCGCGGGGAAGGGCGAACAGATCGTCGAAGCACACAAGGAGGAAGCCAGGAAGCGCAACCAGATGCGGAGCTTCCTGATGTGGATCATCATCGCGGTGGTCTTCGGCTACTCGCTGCTCATCGCCGGGCAACTCCTGCTCGGCATCCTGGCGGCGGGTGTCATCTACCTCGCGTTCCGCTACTCCTCGCGGGGCAGCGACGCGATGATCCCGAACCTGCTGGTCAACAACGCCGACCAGCAGACCGCGCCGTTCGAGGACGCGACCGGCGCGCACGCCGGCGCACTGCTCGGCGACGTCCGGCACGACCCGTTCCAGTCCGGCGGGATGGAGACCCCGAGCCACGACCGCGTGGAAGCGGGCGCCATCCACAAGGCCAACAAGGGCGTGCTGTTCGTCGACGAGATCAACACCCTGGACATCCGGTCCCAGCAGAAGCTGATGACCGCCATCCAGGAGGGCGAGTTCTCCATCACGGGCCAGTCCGAGCGCTCCTCGGGCGCGATGGTCCAGACCGAGGCCGTCCCGTGTGACTTCGTGATGGTCGCCGCCGGGAACCTCGACGCGATGGAGAACATGCACCCGGCGCTGCGCTCCCGTATCAAGGGGTACGGCTACGAGGTGTACATGGACGACACCATCCGCGACACCCCGGAGATGCGCCGGAAGTACGCCCGGTTCATCGCCCAGGAGGTCGAGAAGGACGGCCGGCTCCCCGCGTTCGACGAGGGCGCGATGGAGGAGGTCATCCTCGAGGCCCAGCGGCGTGCCGGCCGGAAGGAGCACCTCACGCTGGAACTCCGGAACCTCGGCGGCCTCGTGCGTGTCGCGGGCGACATCGCCCGGGCCGAGAACGCCGAGTTCACCACGCGCGACCACGTGCTGCAGGCCAAGCGCCGCAGCCGCTCCATCGAGCAGCAGCTCGCCGACGACTACATCGAGCGCCGGAAGGACTACGAGCTCTCCGTCTCGGAGGGCCAGGTCGTCGGGCGCGTCAACGGCCTCGCCGTCATGGGCGAGGACTCCGGTATCGTGATGCCCGTCATGGCGGAGGTCACGCCGGCACAGGGTGCCGGTGAGGTCATCGCCACCGGGAACCTGCAGGACATCGCTCAGGAGGCCGTCCAGAACGTCTCGGCCATCATCAAGAAGTTCTCGGACGAGGACATCGGCAAGAAGGACATCCACATCCAGTACGTCATGTCCTACGAGGGCGTGCAGGGTGATTCGGCCAGCGTGACGATGGCCACGGCGGTCATCTCCGCGCTGGAGGACATCCCCGTCGAGCAGGACCTCGCCATGACCGGCTCGCTGTCGGTCCGTGGCGACGTGCTGCCGGTCGGGGGCGTGACCCACAAGATCGAGGCCGCCGCCAAGACCGGCCTCGACCGGGTCATCATCCCGGCCGCCAACGAGCAGGACGTGATGATCGAGGAGGAGTTCAAGGACCAGATCGAGATCATCCCGGTCACGCACATCAGCGAGGTGCTGGAGGTCGCGCTGGCCGGCGAACCCGAGAAGGACTCGCTGGTCGACCGCCTCAAGAACATCACCGGCTCCGCGCTGGACCGGCAGGTCGGCCGCTCCAGCGGCTCTCCCTCGCCGCAGTAAGGTGCGGTGGGCCGCGTTCGCGGGCGTCGCGGTCGCGGTCACGGTTCTGCTGCTTCTTCTGGCGCGCGCCTCACAGGCAGCCGTCGGCACGCCACCTGCCACGCCGGGCGAGGTCCGCTGGCTCGACCGGCTCGAGGACGGCGCCGACCACCTCGACGCCAGCGGGGCGCCCGACCCCACACCAGCGAGCCCGTTCGAGGCGTCGATGGCGGGTCCGGATTCGATGTCCTCGGCCGTCCTGCTGGTCAACGTCGCCTTCTCGCAGGGCCTGTTCGGACTCCTCCTCCTCGCCGGAGCGTGGTACACCGGCATCCCGGCGAGCGCGTTCGGCGCCGGGGCCGCCGATGTCGGTCTCGATGCGCTCGCGGTCGGCGTGGGCTTCGGCATCGCGCTCTCGCTGGCCAACGGCGTCGCGGGCGCCGCCGCGAGCGCGCTGGGGCACGACCCCAGCGAGGCCCTCCGTGAGCTGCTCGCCCCCGACTCGGCCGGTGGCTGGGTGCTGCTGCTGGGCGTGGTCCTGCCGCTCATCGCGGGCTTCGAGGAGCTCCTCTTCCGCGGGGCGCTCGTCGGCGTCATGGCGACGGGCTTCGGCTGGTCGCCGTGGCTGCTGGCGGTCGCGTCGTCGGTCGCCTTCGCACTGGGCCATGGCGCACAGGGGCCCATCGGCATCGTCGTGACGGGCCTGCTGGGGTTCGTCCTCGCCGCCGGCTACGTCGTGACGGGGAGCCTGCTGGTCGTGGTGGTCGCGCACTACCTCGTCAACGCCGTGGAGTTCGTGGCCTACGAGGGGTTCGGGCTGGAGCCGCCGTTCGGGCCCTGACGCGGTGGTCGACGCTACAGACCCTCCAGCGACCGGAGCTTCTGCTCGACCTTCGGCGGCGCCGAGCTGGGGCCATCGCGGACACGGTGGTCGGGAACGACGATGGGGACCGGGTTCGTGTCGAGCGCCATCCGCACGGTCTGGAGGTCGCCCTGGTCGTCGTCGTCCAGCCCGGCCATGCGGGCCAGCCGCTCGACGGAGACGTCTTCGCCGTACGGCACGTTCCGGAGTGCCTCCAGCACGGTCCGCTGCTCGGTGGGGACGGTCAGCGCGATATCGACGTCCTGGAACTGGTCCTTCTTCCCCTCGAGATAGGCGAAGGTACGCTTCAGCAGCGGGTACTCGTCCTCCGCATCCTCGTTGGGCTCCGCCGGGAAGGAGACGTTGATGAGCTTCTCGCCCGCGACGCCCAGCTGGACGTGGCGGTCGAGGTACGGCGACTCGCGGGCGTAGATGCCCGTCTCGTACTCCGGGCCGGGCGCGCCGTCGTCGGTGGTCACGTCGGCCGTGTCAGCCGGGTCGGCCGGGTCGGCCGGCGGGTCGGCCGGCGGGTCGGCGTCCTCGGCGTCCGCGTCGGCTTTCACCGACATATCGTCCTCGGGGGCGTCCTCGGGGTCGGGCATGGACGGGGCATCGCCCGTCCGGGCAATCAAGCTTCGCCCGTCGTCGCCCGCTCACGGAGTCGCTCGTAGGCCGCGTGTCCCCCGGCGGCCAGCAGGAAGGCGATGCCGACGTTCGCGAGGAGCGCGGCGACGCCCGTTCCGACGACCACCGCGCCCTCGGCGGGCGTCTCGACCGATTCGAGCGCCACGCGGCCGAGGTGGACCGCCACGAGGACGAGCAGCACGCCCAGGGCGGCCATCGGGAAGCCGCTCCAGAGGCCGGCGACCAGCGCGGCACCGGCGTAGAGGACCGCGAGAACGATGTTCGCGCCGGCGGTCCGCGCCCCGAAGGCGTGCTTGCCGGCGAGGCCACCGGAGCCGTGACACATCGGCACCCCGCCCAGCGGCACCGCGAGCAGGTTGGTGACACCCATGCTCCGGGCGAGACCGTCGGGCGAGATATCGCGACTGTAGAGGTCGTCGACCAGGAGCGCAGTCGCGACGGCGGCGTTACCGACGGTCATGGCGAGCTGGCCGGCGAGGCCGGTCAGCGCGTCCTGCGTGACCATCGGGGTCGGGAACGCCGAGAGCGTGGGGACCGCGACTGTCGGCGTCCCGCCGACGGCGTAGAGCGCCGCGAGCGTGCCCGCGAGTAGCACCGCGGGCGCGGGTGCGCGATGGTCGACGAGCGCGGCGACGGCGGCGACGGCGACGCCACCGGCTGCCACGACGGGCGCGCCGGCCGCGAGTTCGACGCCCGCGACGAGCAGGAGGAGCGCGACCGCGAACTGCACCCCGCGGACGACCGGGCGCCCGACGAGGCCGGCGATACGGCCGACGAGCCCGGTCACGCCCGCGACGAGCAGGAAGCCGCCGGCGAGGAGGCCGGCAGCGACGAGTTCGCCGTAGCCGAGCGTCCCGGCGATGGCGAGGCCGGCGAGTGCCTTCATCGGCTCGACGGACATCGGTAGCCCGTAGTGGACCCCCCAGACGACCTGGAAGACCGCGAACCCCAGCAACACCAGCCCGAGCGAGGCGTCGGTGAGGGCACCCAGCGCCACGACGAGCGGGAGGACCGTGATCGAATCTCCAAGCGCACCGGCGACCTCGCCGCGGTCGAACCGAAGCGCGACCTGTCGTCCGAACACCTCCGCCGTGGCCATCGCCGTCCGGTAGCGGCCGCCACCACATGACGCTTATCAGAAACCTTACACAGATGCGCGGCCAGGGGGAGTGTAACCGTGAGTGGTTCCGCGGTCAGTAGACGAGTTCGCCGCGGACGAACGCGCGGGCCCGGTCGTCGTCGGGGTCGTCGAAGACCCGTTCCGTGGGGCCCTGCTCGATGACGGTGCCGTCGAGCATGACGGCGCTGCGGTCGGCGACGCGGCGTGCCTGTGCCATGTCGTGGGTGGCGAGTACGACGGCGATGCCGCGGTCGCGGGCGTCGGCGACGGCGGTCTCGATGGCGTCGGTGTTCCGGGGGTCGAGGTTGGAAGTGGGCTCGTCCAGCAGCATCACGGCCGGGTCGGTCGCGAGCGCACGGGCGACGGCGACCCGCTGGGCCTCGCCGGCCGAGAGCGAGCGGGCGTTCCGGTCGGCCATCCCCCCCAGGCCGACCGTCTCGAGGGCACGGGTCACCCGGGCAGGTGGCTCGCTTCGGCCGACCAGTCCCCGGAGCCAGCGCGCGGCGCGCTCGCGCCACGACCGGCGGACGGTGAGTCCGTACGCGACGTTCCGGGCGACGCTGCCGGTGAACAGCGAGCGGTCCTGGAAGACGAAGGCGATACGGCGGCGGAGCCGCAGGCGCTCCCGGTCGCCGAGCGTCCAGGCGTCACGCCCGTCGACGGTGACCCGTCCCTCGTCCGGCGGATCGAACAGCGCGAGCAGCCGCAGGAGCGTCGTCTTCCCGGTCCCCGAAGGTCCGACCAGCGCGACGACCTCGCCGGGCTCGGCGGCGAGGCTGGTGTCCGAGAGCACGCGCTGCTGGCCGTCGCTCCCCGCGTAGCCGTAGGTCACCCCATCCGCGACGACACGCGTGCCGTCCACGGCGGGGGGCGCGTCGGTCTCAGATGCGCCGGTCGGCTCGGCATCCCGGCGGCCGTGGGCGGCGCCCGTGTCGGGGCCGCTCGCGGTCACGAGTGCTCCCCCCGAGCACGGACCACGTTGCCGACGGCGTTGACCCCGAGCGCGAGCGCCAGCAGGACCACGCCGAGCGCGATGCCGACCTCGTACTGGCCCCGGCGGGCCTCGATGGTGATGGCGGTGGTCAGGGTGCGCGTGAGCGAGACGAGTTCGCCCGACTGGTTGCGGATAGCGATGTTGCCGCCGACGATGAGGACGGAGCCGACCTCGCTGACGGCACGACCGAACCCCGCGAGGATGGCGGTGATGAGACCGTAGCGGGCCTCCCGGAGGACCGCAAGCTGCACGTCGCGGCGGGTCCCCCCGGCGGCGAAGGCGGCGTCCCGGAGCGACTCGTCCACGTCCTCGATGGCCGACAGCGAGACGCTCGTGATGACCGGCACGGCGAGGATACACTGGGAGACGACCATCGCCTCCTTCGTGAACAGGAGTTCGACACCGCCGAAGCGGAGCGGACCGACGGCGAACCCCCCGCCGACCGGCCCCTGGTTCGACAGGAGCAGGAGGACCGCCAGTCCGACCACGACGCTGGGAAAGCCCATCCCCGTGTTGATGACCGTCTCGACCACACGCTTGCCGCGGAAGTCGACGAAGCCCATCGTCAGCGAGATAGCGAGGCTGATGAGGGTGCTGATGCCGACGGCGACGAGGCTCACCTGCAGCGTGACGAGCACCACGCTGACGAGATAGCGCGTGCCGAACTCGGAGAGCAGTCCTGCTCCTGCCATGCTGTCTGGGTGCCCCGTTCAGTAGTCGTTCGGGACGATGTTGTCCACCCAGTGCTGGTAGCGACGGCGGCGTAACTCCTCCGTGTTGCCGCCGTAGTCCTGGGGGACGTACTGATCGAACTGCGGCTCCTCGGCCAGCGCGTTCGGGAAGAACAGCTGCGAGCCGTTCGCGGTGTAGTTCCCGATGGCCTCCTGGCCCGCCGGGCTCGTGAGGAATCCGACGTACGCCATCGCCGCCTGGTAGTTGACGTTGTCGTGGACAGCAGGGTTGACCGGGATGACGCCGTACGGGTTCCGCAGGATGGCCGGGCCGTCCTTGAGCGGCCCCTGAACGTGGATGACGAGGTCGATATCGCTCTTGAGCGAGAGGAAGGTGCCCCGGTCGGCAAGCGTGTAGCCGCCGACCTGGTTGGCCTGGTTCAGCGTATCGCCCATCCCCTTGCCGGTCTCCTGGTACCACGACCCCGTCGGTGAGGCGCTGGACTGGTCCCAGATGGTGAGCTCCTTCTTGTTCGTCCCGGAGTCGTCACCGCGCGAGAGGAACGTCGATTCCGTCTCGGCGATGGTCGCGAACGCCTCCGTCGCGCTCGACATCCCGTTGATGCCGGCGGGGTCGTCCTGCGGGCCGACGATGACGAAGTCGTTGAACATCACGTCGCGGCGGTTGACACCGAAGCCGTCCTTGAGGAACTGGTCCTCGGCGCCCCGCGCGTGGACGAGGATGATGTCGGCGTCGCCGTCACGCGCCGTGCGGATGGCCGCGCCGGTCCCCTGGACCAGTGGCTCCACCTGGATGCCGAACGTCGACTGGAACATCGGGTTCAGTTCGCCCAGCAGCCCCGTGTCGTACGTCGAGGTGGTGGTCGCGACCGTCAGGGTCCCGTCGCCGACACTGTTCGAGCCACCACCGCCACCGCCGTCGCCCCCGTCGCCACCGCCGTCGCCCCCGTCGCCCTGGTTCCCCATCGTACAGCCGGCGAGCGCGAGCGCGCCGCCGACACCGGCGGCCTGCAGCGCCCGCCGTCGCGTCGTCGAGCCCCAACCCGTCTCGTCGTCAGCCTCAGGTCCCGTGTTCCGTTGTTCCGACATAGATACAACGCTGGTGCAGCGGCACCGTCATAATCGTTTTGCCACCGGCTCCCACAGTGTGGGTATGGACCCGAACGTGACCCCGGAACTGCGGGCCGGCACGGTGGCGTTCGGTGCCGACGACGCGGCGCTCCTCCGGGCCATCGACGAACACGGGTCGGTGAGCGCGGCCGCGAGCGCGCTGGAGCGGTCGCGAGCCCGCGCGACCGGCCGGCTGGACGACCTGGAGGCCGCGTTCGGCTCGCTGGTCGAGCGCACGCGGGGCGGGACGGGCGGTGGCGGCACGGAGCTCACCTCGGAGGCCCGGCGACTGCTCGCCCGGTTCGACCGCCTCGGGACGACGCTCTCGGGGGTCGCCGCGGCCGAGGAGTGCGTGCTGGAGGGTCGGGTCCTCGACCGGGACGGGGAACTGGCCACGGTATCGACCTCGGTCGGCGAGGTACGTGCGCTCGCCCCGGCCGGCGCCGACCGGGTGCAGGTGTCGCTCCGCGCCGACGCCGTGACGCTCCACGCGCCCGACGAGGCCCCACCCGCCGGCGGGACGAGCGCGCGGAACCGGCTGGCGGGGACGGTTCGCGCGGTCGAACGCGGCGAGTCGGTCGCGCACGTGCGGGTCACCGTGGAGGACACGGACGGACGCACGGACGGGACCGTCGAGCTCGTCGCGCTGGTCACGCTGGAGAGCGTCGACCGGCTGGGGCTGGCCGAGGGAACGGCGGTCGTCGCGACGTTCAAGGCGACGGCCACGCGGGCGACCGGCATGTCGTAGTGTCCGAGCAGATTCCGAACCACGACGAGAACTCGATAAATTGTTCCCCAATCTGAAAATATCGGACGTAATCCGACTACACCGTGCAACGTGGGCGCTCGCCGCGGCCTCGGTGGGGATGAACCCCTCCAGGACGGGAACGGCCAGCAGACCTCGCCGCGAACGTCGCCAGTCTCGAACGGCTTATGTCCCTTCCTCCCGAACTCTCCCGAGAATGAGCAGTCCTGAACTCGATGTCGTCGAGTTTCTCCTCACCGCAGCGATCTACACGGAGAACGGTGACCTCGACGAGCGCGACCTGCCACCGCGGTACCGGCGGGTGTTCTGGTCGGAGGGAGATATCGAACGGCCGCTGGCGACGACGGGGAACACCGCGGCCGCCGCGACCGGCGTCGACCGGCCGTGGGAGGCCGTCTCCGGCCTGATGTTCACCGAGCGCGACGACTTCTCGGGGACCATCGACCTCTCGGACCGGGACATGGCCGAATCGTGGTACGTCCAGCGCGTCGACACCGAGCGCATCCAGGAGAACCCCACACTGGCCTCGCACTTCGAGGCCGAGATGGACGAGATCGACTACCAGTCCTCGCGGGAGCGGAATCGCCCGGTCCACGCCGACCGCGTCTGGATCGACTCCCTGCTCGACGAGATGTTCGACGAGGACGACGAGGAGATGCTGGACCTCGTCGAGGTCAAAGCGCCCGAGGAGGTCGAGATCACGATGAACGACCTCGTCCTCACCGAGGACCAGGAGGGCGAGATCGAGAAGGTGGTCAAGGCCATCGAGCACCGCGACTACCTCGCGGAGATCGGCCTCCGGGAGATCGGCAAGCTCCTGTTCGTCGGGCCGCCCGGCACGGGGAAGACGAGCGTCGCGCGCGCGCTGGCGCGTGAACTCGATCTCCCGTTCGTGGAGGTCAAGCTGTCGATGATCACGAGCCAGTACCTCGGGGAGACGGCCAAGAACGTCGACAAGACGTTCGAGGTCGCCAAGCGGCTCTCGCCCTGTATCCTGTTCATGGACGAGTTCGACTTCGTCGCGAAGACGCGCTCCTCCGACGAGCACGCCGCCATCAAGCGCGCGGTCAACACGCTCCTGAAGAGCATCGACGAAGTGAGCCTCATCCAGGACGACGTGCTCCTCATCGGCGCGACCAACCACCCCGACCAGCTCGACGCCGCGGCGTGGCGCCGGTTCGACGAGATCGTCAACTTCCCCAAGCCCGACGCCGGGATGCGCGCGGACATCCTGGAGGTCGTCACCCGGCGGATGGAGATCGACGACTTCGACCCGGCCGAGGTGGCCGACCTGACCGAGGGCCTGACCGGCAGCGACCTCCGGCTCGTCCTCCGTGAGGCGGTGCTGGACGCGCTGACCGAGGAGCGGACCACCCTCACGCAGGCCGACCTCCGGCGGGCCGTCGAGGGGTTCGAGGAACGGGACAACCTCAAGAACATGGACGACTTCGACAACTGGAAGGGGACCCGCTCGGACGAGAGCGAGAACGGCGAGGGGGACTCACACGACCACTCCGACCACGACCACACGCACGAGTCGACCGAGGTCGAGCCGCCCTCCGAGTAGGGGGCCACTGGGTTCCGGGTCGACCGTCGGCTACTCACTCCGATCCGTCGCTCCGGTCCTCGCGTTCCTCCCGCTCGAACAGCGTGCCACAGAGCTTGCGGTGGCCCGCCCGGAGATGCTGTGAGACGGTCGCATCGCCGATGGAGAGCGCGTCGGCCAGCTCGCTGGCGTCGGTCCGCCGGGGCCACTCGTAGTAGCCCGAGACGTACGCCGTTTCGAGGGTCTGGCGCTGGCGCTCGGTCAGTTTCGACTCCACCTCGCCCACGTACTCGATACTGCTCTTCGATTCCAGGGTGACCTGCTGCTGGCTGACCAGTGAGGTGTCCGGATACTGCTCGGCGACGGCATCGACGACCGCCCGCACGTCGCTCTCCGGCGGGAGTTCGACGGTGACGATGGCGCTCGATGGCTGGATGGCGATCTCCCGGACCTGGCCGCCGCGCTCGCCGAGCATCGAGAGTGTCGGGGGCTCGTCGAGCAACCACTCGTACAGTCCGACGCCGTCGTGCTCGCCCACGTGCCGGAACCGGGCCACCGTGTCGGCCCCCTGCTCGATGAACGTCCGGACCGCCGACTCGGTCGTCCCGTCGGCGCTCGCGTAGACGAGGAACCGGCCGTCGTCGAGCGGTATGGTGCGCTCGACCTGGATGCGTGGTGTCGTGTCCCCGGACTCGTCGACCGGGAGGTCGTCACTCGGGATCGAGAGTTCCAGCTCGATGGCACTCTCGGCCATCAGGGCCTCCCGGTGCTCCAGCGCCGCGATAGCGTGGCCGATGCTCTCGCCGAGATGCGAGACGACGGTCCGTTCGCGGTCGTCGAACGCCGCCTCACGCCGGGAGTAGAGGGCCAGCAGGCCGTACTGGCGGCCGTCGTACCGGAGCGGAATCGCCGCCATGGCACGGAACCCGGCGTCGCGGGCCGCCACCTGCCACGCCTCGTCCGCGAGCCCGTCGATATCCCGTACCACCTGTGTCCGGCCCGTCTCCAGGGCGGTCGCGCCCGGCCCCGTCGGCTCGGTGTCCTCGCCGTACGGGATGGAGACGGCGTCCAGATACGCCTGGTGTGGCCCGGCACTCGTCCGCGGGACCACCTCGCCGGCCGTGGTGTCGACCTCGCCGACCCACGCGAAGGCGTACGAGTCCGCGCCCGCGAGCGTCTCGCAGACCCGCTCCTCCAGTTCGGTACGCGAGGTGGCGTCGATGACGGCACCGTTGACCTCGCGGACGACCTCGTTCAGGTCGACGAGCGCCCCCAGCTGGTCGCGCTGCTCGCGGAGCCGGCGCTCGCGCTCCCGGCGCTCGGTCACCTCACGGGTGTTGACCAGGATGCCATCGACGTGGGGCTCGTCGGTGAGGTTGCGGGCGCTGGCCTCGACGATGGCCTCGGACCCGTCCTCGCGGCGGAGGGTGACCTCGATGGTCGGCTGCGAGGACGGGTCCGCCAGGAGCCCCTCGAGTTCCTGGGCCACGCCTTCGACCTCCCCCTGGTCGAGGTACTCGAAGATGGACTCACCGAGGGCCTCGGCCGGCGTGTAGCCGAACACCTCCTCGACGGATGGCGTGATGTACGTGATGGTCCCGTCCTCGTCGAGGATGGCGCTCACGTCGGTCGAGCGTTCGAGTGCCACCTCGTACTGCTTGAGTCGCCGCTCGTACGCCACCCGGTCGATGGCGGTCGCGAGCACGTTCGCGACGCTCTCGACGAACGAGGTGTCGGTCCCGGCGAAGGAACGCGGCGAGGTGTCGTGGACGCCGAGGATGCCCCACGGGTCGTCCGTCGGGCCGATGACGACGCTGATGCCGCTCTCCACATCGTGGTCGGTCAGGAGCGACGGCGGGGCGAAACGCGTCTCCTCGGCGAAGTCCTCGACCACGACCGGCTCCTCGGAGACCAGTGTGAACCCCGCCTGCGAGTCGCGACCGGTGCCGACCGCCGCCTCCCCGACGTAGCCGGGCTGCCAGCCCACACCGGCCCGCAGCTCGAGTTCCCCCGCCTCGGGCTGGAGATCGAGCACCTTGCAGTAATCGGCGTCGAGCACGCCCGCGACGGCCGCGACGGCGCTGTCGAACAGGTCGTCCAGCGACTCGCCACCGAGTGCCTGTCTACCGAGGTCGGCGACGGCCGTCTGCTGGTCGACCCGCCGCTCCAGCTCGCGCTGCTGGGCCCGCCGCTCGGTGATGTCGCGGACCACGCCGATACGCTCCAGGCCGGTCGTGCCCTCGATGAGCGCGAAGCGGGCTTCGGCCGGGAACGTCGAGCCGTCGGCCCGTTCGACCTCGGCCCGGATGGTCGGCGAGACGCGCTCGTCGGCCGCCATGTCGGCCTCGATCTCGCGGGCCCGCTCGATGGTCTCCTCGTCGACGAGTTTCGAGACGTGGTCGCCGAGCAACGCCTCGCGGTCGTAGCCGGTCATCCGCGCGTACTCGTCGTTGACCATCGTGAACCGACCGTCCTCGTCGACCGTGTACACCCCGTCGTTCATCGCCTGGACGATGGTCTCGTACCGTTCGAGTTCGCGCTCGCGGCGCCTGGGCTCGGTGATGTCGGTGAAGTACACCGACAGCCCCGTCTCTGAGGGGTAGGCGTTCACCCGGAACCAGGTGTCGAGCGGGTCGTAGTGGGCCTCGAACTCGACCGGCTGCTGGGTCCGCATCGCCGCCTCGTACTCCTCCTGGAACGCCGTCCCTCGGGCCTCCGGGTACAGCTCCCAGATGTGCTCCCCCTCGAGCTCGTCCGGGGAGTGGCCGAGCAGCTCGCCCGTCCGCTCGTTCGCGTAGGTGAACCGCCAGTCGTCGTCGAGCGCGAAGAACCCGTGGGAGATGCGGTCGAAGACCGCCTCCGTGTCCTCCCCGGAGTCGAACACGGCCGCGGCGTCGGCGGTATCCACATGGGCCGGAGACGTCGGTTCCCCGTCGGCCGGCGTCACGAGGAGCGTCAGACGCTCACCGTCCGGGTAGACTCGACCCGAACGGAACACCCCGTCCGTCGCCGGGAGCCGGACCGTCGTCGCCGACCCCTCATCCCGCGCCTCCCGGAGGCGGTCCGCGGCGGCCGTCCCCTGCAGGTCGGGCCACGCGTCCCAGACGCGGCGTCCCTCCAGGTCCGCCGCCGCCCCCCCGATGAGGTCGGCCGCGGCATCGTTGACGTACGTGAGCCGCCAGTCCGCGTCGAGCGACACGACGGGGTCGCTGATGCACTGGAGCGCCGTGGTCTGGGGAGCAGAGGTCTCACTCGGCATGGTGGTCGTCCATCCGTCCGTATCTCCACACGGTCGAGGGAGTGATATCCCTCTTACGGCCGAACTGGTCAGGACAGCGCGGGCGACGCGACCGAATCCGAGAGCCGACCGCTGGTGAACTGCGACACCGGTACCAAAATAGTTTGCCAGCACCGATATGCCCCAGTCCATCCTGCATTGCGATAGCGACAGTACGACGCGGACACCGAACGGGCCATCGAACAACCGCCGTCCACACAGCCAATGAACACCGACCGCACATCACTCAAGGACCACGTCACGACGATGTATGCGAGACTCCGTCGAGCCCTCGGAACCGGCCGTGACGACCGGCAGGAGACCGATGTCGGGGTTGGATTCCCGGAGACCACCGAGACGGACCCCCCCGCGGGCACGACGGACGCACCGACCATCGCCGACGGGTCCGGCGCCGCCGAGACCCTGACACGCTCGGAGCTCGCCGGCAGAACCGGACTCAGCCCGGAGCAGTACATCCGGCAGTTGCTCGCGGAGCACGACGGCCGACTCCGGCAGAGCGACGTGGGCGACCTGGCCCGGCTGTCAGCATCGACGACGAGTCGGCTCCTCTCGGAGATGGAGGCCGACCAGCAGATCACGCGCGTCTCTATCGGTCGCGAGAAGGTCGTCTGTCTCCCCTCCTCGACGCCCGACAGCGCGAACCAGCGGGCGGTCTGAGGACCGGTCCCCCGGCGCTTCCGGCCCCCACCACGGTACTTTTGGCCCGACACCACGATTCGGGAACCGATGGAGGTCACCCTCCTCGGAACCGGCGACACGACCGGCACGCCGACGCCGGGCTGTTCATGTGACACCTGCGAGGCGGCCCGCGAGCGCGGCATCGAGCGCTCACGGTTCTCGGTCCACGTCCACAACGAGCGGACCGGCGAGTCGCTGCTCGTCGACGCCAGCCCGGACCTCCGCCAGCAGTTCCTCGACCACGATGTCGACCTGCCCGACGAGGTCGTCATCAGCCACATCCACTTCGACCATCTCGATGGGCTGGGCAACGCCTACCGGCTGTTCCCCGAGGTGCCGGTGTACGCCGCCGACGAGACCGACCCGGAGACCGGCGAGAGCGTCGCCGCGGCCGTCCGCCGGCGCTACGACTACCTCGACACCGTCGTCGTCGAGCCCCGGACCCCCTTCGAGCCGTTCGAGGCCTGCGGCCTGGAGCTGACGCTCGTCCCGGTCGACCATCCGCCGCTCGTGTGTTACGGGCTCGCCATCGAGGACCCCGAGACGGGCGCGAAGCTCTCGCTCTCCGGCGATACGGGCTACGACATCCCCGACGAGTCGCTCGACGTGCTCAGGGACCCCGACCTGCTGCTGGCCGACGGTATCGTCCCGGCGCACCTCTGTGAGTACCACCCGCTCGGTGGCGCCGACGAGGTCGACGGCGAGTTCATGACGTTCGGCACGAAGCACATGACCTTCGAGGGGGCCCAGCGCCTCGGCCGGAACCTCGATGCCGACGAGACGCGCGTCGTCCACATCTCGCATTTCGTCCCGGCCGAGGAGGCGTTCGAGGAGCCGCTGGCGGTCGACGGGGAGCGGTACGTCCTGTAGTTCGCGGGACCGGGACGAGGCTGGGGCGGGGTCGGGACGCCGTGGTTGCCAAGGCTCTTGCGTCGAGGGCCACTCTGTACGTGTATATGATTTCCCTGACACTTGCTGTGGGGGAGCGGACACCCGTCAGCAGCCAACCCGGGGCCGTCCGGGGAGACCTGTGAACCCCAGCCGGGTCGACTCCATCGTCGACCTGACGTACGGCCTGCTCATCGCGGCCTCGGTCGGACTCATCGTGGTCGCCGGGAACACCGTCGGACTGGCCTTCGGCTTCGGCGTCCTCCTCTCGTTCATGCTCCACGTCGTCTGGAAGATGGCGCGGTTCGACCCGAACTGGATGACCACGGAGGTCCAGCGGACGGTCGAGGAGACCGTCGACGAGACGGTCAGCGAGACGGTGGAGAAGACCGTCGGTGAGACCGTCGAAGAGAAGGTCGGCGAGACGGTCGAGGAGAAGGTCGGCGAGACGGTCGAGGAGAAGGTCGGTGAGACCGTCGAAGAGACCGTCGATGAAACCGTCAGCGAGACTGTCGAGAAGACGGTCGAAGAGACCGTGGACGAGACGGTCGGCGAGACGGTGGAGAAGACCGTCGACGAAACCGTCGGTGAGACGGTGGAGAAGACCGTAGAGGAGACCGTCGGCGAGACGGTCGAGGAGACGGTCGAAGAGACGGTTGGCGAGACGGTCGAGGAGAAGGTCGAGGAGACCGTCGAGAAGACCGTGGAGGAGACCGTGGGCGAGACGGTGGAGAAGACCGTGGACGAGACGGTGGAGGAGAAGGTCGGGGAAACCGTCGAGAAGACGGTCGAGGAAACCGTCAGCGAGACAGTCGAGAAGACGGTCGAGGAAACCGTCGACGAGACGGTGGAGGAGAAGGTCGGGGAAACCGTCGAGACGACGGTCGAGGAGACGCTGGGTGCGCAGGTGGACTCGAAGTCCGGCGAGTGGGAGGACCGGACCGAGGAAGAGGTGTGGGACGACGAGGCGGCCGACGGCGAGTGGGAGGACGAGGACGAGCGGGAGGTGTGGGAGGACGACGAGGCGAGCGACAGCGAGGGAGAGGACGAAACGAACGACGACGGATCGGATGCGACGAACGGCGAGGACGATGCTAGCGACGAGGACGCGGACGACCCGGAGGACGCCTGATGGTCGACCCGTTGCTCGTCGTCGGCGTCCTCGTCTCGATGTTCGTCGCGTACAACATCGGCGGGTCGACGACCGGGCCGGCGTTCGGGCCGGCGGTCGGCGCCGACGCCATCTCGAAGACGGCCGCCGCGGCGCTGATGTCCGTCTTCTTCTTCCTCGGGGCCTGGACCATCGGTCGGAACGTCGTGACGAAGCTCGGCACGGAGCTGGTCGCGGACCCCGGCGTGTTCACGCTGGAGTCGTCCATCGCGGTCCTGTTCTTCATCGGGGTCGCGCTGCTGATGGGGAACCTCTTCGGCGTCCCGGCCTCGACCTCCATGACGGCCGTCGGCGCCATCGCGGGGCTGGGGCTCGCGGGCGGCGTCCTCGACTTCGCCGTCATGGGCGAGATCGTCATCTGGTGGGTCGTCTCGCCCATCATCGGCTTCTGGGTGTCGCTCATCATCGGCCGGTACTTCTACGCGCGGCTCAACCGGATGATCGCGATGGAGCGCAGCACGGGGCCGCTGCTCGATATCGACCGTTCGGGCCCGGTACCGATTCCGCGCGTCCACAAGACGACCAACCGGCGTGAGCTGTACGGGACGATAACGGTCGTCGCCATCGGCTGCCTGATGGCCTTCAGCTCCGGCACGTCGAACATCGCCAACGCGGTCGCGCCGCTGGTCGGGAGCAAGGAGCTGGCGATGAACCCGGCCATCATCTTCGGCGGCATCGCCGTCGCCATCGGCGCGTTCACCATCGCCCGGCGGACCCTGGAGACGATGGGCAGCGACATCACGGAGCTACCGCTGACGGCCGCCATCGTGGTCGCGACGGTCAGCTCCACGCTGGTCGTCTTCCTCTCGACGCTGGGCATCCCCGCGAGTTTCGTCGTCATCGCGACGGTCTCCATCATCGGACTGGGCTGGGGCCGGGCGACCCGACCGATGACCGTCCCGGAGGCGGTCACCGCCGACGACCCGCCCAGGGTGTCTGTCGACGCGCTGGCCGCCGACGAGGAGGGTGAGGAACTGCCCCCCATCGGCGAGGAGGAACCCGACGGACCCGACGCGGGCGACCTGTTCAACCCCGCGACGACCGCCCGGGTCGTCCTGATGCAGAACGTCGTCCCCGCCATCGCGACCGTCGGGGCGTACCTCACGTTCCGGTTCGTCCCGATATTCGGGTTCTGAGGGCGTCACCGGTTCCCGGCGACGGAGCCCGTCCCGGACCCCGGCGGCGCGAGTGAGCAGCGTTTTGCCGACTCCGACCCCAGCACCGCCAATGGTGTACGAGCTGAAGCCGCCGGTCGGGGGGTCGCCGGGGCTGTTGATGTTCACGCACAAGGAGCGCCCCTACTTCTTCGACCCGCCCGAGCCGCTGGCCCGGCGGCTGGTCGCGCTGAAGGAGCGGTACGTCCTCGGGTTGCAGTGGGGGGCGTACCACGCCGACGTGGGCGAGACGCCGTACGTCGACTTCCAGATGGCCTGCCCCGGCACCGTCGACTGGGCGCCCGGCGCCGACCCTCGGCTCATCGAGATGTGCTCGCGGGACTTCACGCCCTCGCGCTTCCGGCCGATGGACGTGCCCCGGCAGTGGGACGTGTTCAGCGTCGGCCACCCGATCACCATCAAGCGGTACTCGGAGCTCCTCGATGTCGTCCGGGAGTGCTTCGACCGCGGCGTCGACCTCGATGTCCTCCTCATCTGTGCCGTCCCGGAACCGCCCGACGAACTGGACGGCTACTGGGACACCGCGTTCTTCGAGAAGTACGAGGCCGGCTTTACCGACGCCGAGCGCGAGCATATCGACCTCGGGGTGCCGGTCGAGGCGTCGTTCGGTGACCGACCCCTGCACCCCATCCCGAACGAGGTGTTCCCGTACCTCTACAACGCCTCGCGCGGGTTCGCGCTGTTCTCGCGCGAGGAGGGCCAGTCGAAGGTGGTCCACGAGTCGCTCTGCTGTGGGACGCCCGTCGTCGTCCACGAGGAACTGAAGGGTGGTGGCCGGGACAAGCTCGACGCGACGAACTCGCTCCAGTTCGGCGACGTCGACGAGGCCGCCGACGCCTTCTGCGCGCTCGCCGCGGGCGACGCGCCGACCTTCGACGCCGAGCCCCTGCGCCGGGAACTGGTCGAGGAGTTCACCGGCCCCGTCTTCGAGGAGCGGGTCCGCGAGGTGTACGCCGACCTCGGACGTCCGTATGCGGGCGACCTGGAGACGACGGACCTGGCGTTCAAGCTCGGGAGCCACACGGTCACGCTGCCCGAGTCGATGCGCTCGGGGAACACGAACGACCTGCGCTCGCGCGAGGCGTTCGTCCGGTTCGTCGACGACAAACTCGACCGGACGACACCGCTGGCCGACCGCGCGACCGCTCGTCGGGCCGACGCGGAGGCGACCGTCGAGGCGTTGCGCGAGGCGGGCCCGGAGGCCGTGGCGGGGCGCGTCCTCCGGGCGGTCGACCGGCAGCTGCCGGTTCCGCTCCACCGGACGGCAGCGCACGCGTACCGGCGGGTGACTGGTGAGGGGGCGACCGACGAGCCGGCCGGCTCCGAGAGCCGGAGTTAAGTCCGAGGCCGACGCACCGCCGTCGATGAACCTCGGACGGTACGGTTACGGGGCCCTCTCACGACTCGGGATGGCCGCCCGCCTCGACCGGCCGGACTACCGCCACCGGAGTGCCGTCCTGATGTACCACTCCGTCCGACCCGCCGACGAGTGTCGGCCCGGAACGTCGGACGTGGCCGTCGAGGACTTCCGGGCCCACCTCGAGTACCTCACCGCCAACTTCGAGGTGGTCGACCTGCCGGACGTCCGGCTGAACGACGGCCGCGGCGTCGGGCGCAAGCACGTCGCGCTCACCTTCGACGACGGCTACCGCGACTTCTACACGGAGGTCCGGCCGTTGCTGCACGAGTACGAGGTGCCCGCGACGGTGTTCGTCTGCCCGGCGCTGCTGGACAACGCCTGCCGCCGCGAACAGGTGATGAACACCGGCCACATGTTCGACACCCTGACGAGCGACCAGGTGCTCGAGCTGGCCGACGACCCACTGGTCACCGTCGGGAACCACACCCGGACCCACCACGACGTCGGCGCCCACCACGACCGCGACATCATCCGCGAGGAGGTCGTCGGCGCCCAGCAGGACCTCGCCGAGCGGTTCGGCATCGACTGCGACCGCTTCTGCTACCCGAACGGGGGCTTCAACGACACCTCGGTGTCCATCGTCCGCGAGACCCACGACATCGCGACGATGAACGAGTCCCGGCGGCCCCTGCTCGGGAGCGAGGACCCGATGCTCGTCCCGCGGGTCGACGCGGGCCTCCCGTTCCGGCGCTGGCGCTGGCACATGAGCGACCTGAACGGCGAACTGATGCTGGCCGCCCGGCTAGCCGGGTTCGACGTGGACTGACGAACTCTGAACTTGCCGACGACTTTCGAATCTTATGCACTGAATCTAGTGGTTATTGTGCCAGATTTTGAGTAATCCGCGTGTGTTCCGCACCCGGTTCAGCGCCGTCTTCGCTGTCTCCAGCGCGACGTACTTCGCCACGACACCGAGCGTCACGTCCGAGGAGTAGTACATCCGGCCGAGTTCGTCCTCGGGCACTGTCTCCGGCTCGCGTCCAGCGTCGAACCGCTCGATGGCGTCGGCCACGAGCGGGACGCCGGCGCGATGCTTGCGCCCCTCCAGTTCCGACCACGTCAGGCAGTCCGCGATGTCGACCTCGCGCTCGGCGGCGATGGCGCCGGCATCGAGGGCCTCGGTCAGCTGGAGCAGCGTCACGCCGCCCGTCGCCACGCGGTCGAGGTAGTTCCAGAGGTGGGTGTAGACGCCCCGGTAGCGCCGGATGTCGCCGTGGTGGTAGGAGAGCACGCCGTGTTCGGGCGCCGTGAGCACGTCGCCCTTCAGGATGCCGACGCCGTTCTGGAGCGCGATGTCGGCGTCGGCGATGCGGTCGACGGTCGCCGCCGGGAACCGGACGCCCGGCCCGTCCGCGACGGGGTCGAGAGCGACGTAGCGGCGCTCCAGGTCGGACGCCCTGGCTGCCTCGGGGATGTCGACGCGCCCGTCCGCGCCCGGGTCGCGCCCGGCCGTGTCCGTGCGGACGACGAGCGTCACGCGGGCGTCCGTCCGGGCCGCCATCTCCACGAGCGCGTCGGCGAGCCAGTCGCGGAGGTGGTCCCGTCCGAGGAGGAGCGCGAGCCGCTCGATGGCCATGTCACGTCGGCGCCCGGACGGGGCAAGAGGCTACCGCTCGCGGGCGGTGTGGCGTTACTCCGGCGCGCCGCCGTCCGCCCCGGTCGCGCTGTCGTCCCGCTCAGTCGTGTCGCTGTCCGTCCCGGTCGCGCCGCCGTCCGGCTCCGCGCGGGCCTCGCCGTCGCTCGCGACGCCGGCCTCGGCCTGGGTCGCGTAGAGGTCGGCGTACTGGCCGCCCTGCGAGAGGAGCTCCTCGTGCGGCCCGGCCTCGGCGATGCGGCCGGCATCGAGCGCGTAGATGCGGTCCGCGCCGACGACGGTCGACAGGCGGTGCGCGATGGCGACGATGGCGTAGTCGCGCTCCATCTCCTCGATGGCGGTGTGGACGCGCTCCTCGAGGCCGGTGTCGAGGTCGGAGGTCGCCTCGTCCAGCACGAGCACGTCGGCGTCCTTCAGGAGTGCGCGGGCGATGGCGACGCGCTGGCGCTGGCCGCCCGAGAGCCGGACGCCGTCGTCGCCCAGCTGCGTCTCGAGGCCGGCGGGCAGGTCGTCGGCGAACTCGGTGACCTGCGCGATGTCACAGACCCGCCGGACCTCGGCGTCGGTCGCGTCCCGGTTGCCGACAGTGAGGTTGTACCGGAGGGTGTCGTTGAAGATCCACGGCTGCTGGCGGACGACGCTCACCCGGGAGCGCCACTCGCGCCGGTCGAACGCGCGGATGTCCGTCCCGTCGGCGCGGACGGCGCCGGAATCGGGTTCGTACAGACGCGTCAGCAGCGACACCACGGTGGACTTTCCGGCGCCCGACTGCCCGACGAAGGCGACGAACTCGCCGCGCTCGAAGTCGAAGGAGACGCCGTCGAGAATCGTCTCGTCGGCCTCGGGATACGAGAAGCGAACGGTGTCGAACGCCACCTCGTCCACGGGTGTGGGAACGGGGTCGCCCGCGTCGGGTTCGGCGTTGGCCTCCAGCGCGTCGACGAACCGCTCCATCCGGACGACGTGGGGGAGGTCCCCCTCGGCGCGGTAGTAGAGGTCGTTCACGTCCGAGACCTTCGGCGCGAGCCGGAACATCGCGAACAGGAAGACCGCGAGCCGGGAGACGGGGAGGCCGAAGACGGCCAGGCCCAGGTACAGCAGCCCGAAGACGGTCAGCGCGCTGACCCACTGGTATATCTCCTTGAACGCCGCCTGGTTCCGGCGGAGCAGGACGTTCGCCCGGGCGTAGGTGTCGACGGCGTCGCGGAAATCCGTGAACAGCTCCCCGGCGACGCCGAACAGCTTCACGTCCCGGATGCCCTGGGTGCCGGCCTGGACCGACTCCTGGACGCGCTCGTTGGCGGCAGCGATGCGGTCGCCGACCTCGTAGCCGGACTCGAACTGGGTGCGGACGAGGACGGTCGTGCTGCCGAGGACGACACCCGTCAGGAGTGTGAGCTGTGGCGCGAGATACAGCGCCAGGCCGAGATACGCCGCCGAGACCAGCGCCGCCTCCAGCAGGCGGGTCCCGTTCTTGATGAACCCGCCCGCGTACCGGGCCTGCGTGACGATGGCGTTGAGAATCTCGTCGGAGCCGTTCCGGTCGTAGTACCCCACGCGCGCGTCGAGCGCCCGGTCGAACGCGCGGGTCTGGAGGTCCCGGACGTACGCGGTCTGGAGCACCGCCCGGAGGTAGGCGACGACGAACGACGCGGCGTGCCGGGCGGTCATCACCACGGCGACCCCCGCGACCGCCGTCTCGAGCGTCAGCGGGAGCCCGAGCAGGTCGTAGGTGGCGACGAACGCCGCGAGGATGCCGGTGGTGTCGCTGCTGGTGCCCTGGGCCAGCTCGATGATGGGGAGGATGAAGCCCGCGCCAACGCCCGAGAGGACGGCCGCAGCGACCGCCAGGACGACGACCGCGACGGTCGTCAGCGGTCGGTAGGCGGCGACGGCCCGGACCGCCGCGAACTTCTCGCGGCGCCCCACGTCCGGGACCTCGGGGTCCGGGTTCGGCCCGGCGTCCTCGCTCATTGCGCCCGTTTCGGGCGGCTTCGCTCATAAACTCGGGTATTCAGCGATGCCGGCGTGGAATGTGGGGCGCTGGAAATCAACTGTCGTGATTCTTGTCGCGAAATCTGCCGATTATCCAAGATAGGGGCAACATTTATACCCTGTTCCCTCGCGCGCTCGAAGTGAGGCATGATACCATGACACAGAACGTGAAGACCCGACTGCTCGGACGGAACGTCTCGTTCCCCGTCTCCGAGCCGTGGCTGGCGTACTGGCTGGTGATCATGCGGCTCGCGGTCGGGTGGTGGATGCTCCATGCGGGGCTCGACAAGTTCCTCGCCTGGCCGTTCGACGCCGGCTGGTTCGTCAGCGGCGCCGCGCAGGGGACCAGTCTCGGGCCGATAGTGACCCTGTTCGCCGACGGCATCCTCCTCTCGTTCGTCAACGTCGCCATCCCGCTCGGGCAGACGCTGATCGGCCTCGGGCTCATCCTCGGGGCACTGACCAGGCTGGCGTCGTTCTTCGGCGCCCTCCTGATGGCCTTCTTCTACTTCATCAACGGGGAGACCGGTGGCTGGAATCACGGCGTCGTCACCGGCGAGCTGCTGGGGCTCCTCATCTTCGCGATGATCGCCACGCTCGGCGCCGGGCGCGTCCTCGGTGTCGACGCGTACCTCGCGGAGTCGGACCTCGTCCAGAACCATCCGAAGCTCCGGTACATCGTGGGGTGATACGTCATGAGTGAACTCGACACGGCGGACAGGATCGCGGCGTACGGCGGCGGTGGCCTCGTGGTCCTCGGAACGGTGGTCATCGGCCTGCTCGAGGTGCTCGCAGGCTCACCACATCCGGTCGACGGCGAAGGACAGATCGTCCACGAGGCGCTCGTCCCCCTCGAGATCCGCTCGTACATCATCATCCTCGGCCTGCTGATCTGGATGTTCTACGCGGTCTACAGGGTGGTCGCGACCACGCCCGACACCGGGAGGGCGGCCTGAGGAACGAGCGACAGCAGCGTTCGCTTCGTTCGTCGGAGAGCTGCACCTGCATCGGCGCGCCGCAGGCGCGCCGTTCACCGCTGGCGAGCGAAGCGAGCCAGCGGGCAACAGTTTTTCTGAACGTTTTTGCGAGGAGCGGTTCGCGGGCGGAGCCCGCGAACCTGACGAGTAAAAAGCTCTACTGGAACCCGATACGCCCGCCACCCTGCTGTGGACCGGGCTCGGCGCCGCCGCCCTTGAAGTCCTCCTCGATGCGGTCGTAGTAGTCGCGGATGTCCTCGTTGATGGTGGGACGGACCGATTCGAGCGCCTTGCGGAAGTGGCGCATCTCGACCATCTCGGCGTCGTCGTCCTCGCGGAGTGCCTCGATGGCGGCCTCGCGGGCGATGGACTCGATGTCGGAGCCGACGTAGCCGCCCGTGAGCTCCGCGAGTTCACGGAGCGAGACGTCCGGCGAGAGCGGCGTGTCGTCCGTGTGGATGCGGAAGATCTGCTCGCGACCGTCGACCTCCGGCTCGCCGATGTAGACCAGCCGGTCGAACCGGCCCGAGCGGATGAGCGCGGGGTCGATCATGTCCGGGCGGTTGGTCGCGCCGATGACCATCACGTCGCCCATCTCCTCCAGCCCGTCCAGCTCGGTCAGGAGCTGGTTGACGACGCGCTCGGAGACGTTCGAGCCGACATCACCGCCCCGACCGGGCGCCAGCGAGTCCAGCTCGTCGAAGAAGATGACCGTCGGGGCCACCTGCCTCGCCTTGCGGAACGTCTGTCGGATGGCCTTCTCGGACTCGCCGACCCACTTCGAGAGCAGTTGCGGGCCGCGGACGCTGATGAAGTTCGCGTTCGTCTCGTTGGCGACCGCCTTCGCCATCAACGTCTTCCCGGTGCCGGGCGGGCCGTACAGCAGCACGCCGGCGGGCGGCTCGACGCCCATGCGCTCGAACTTCTCGCGCTGGGTCATCGGCCACTCGATGGACTCCTGGACCTGGCCCTTGGCCTCGTCCAGGCCGCCCACGTCGTCCCAGGAGACCTTCGGGAGTTCGACCAGCACCTCCCGCATCGCCGAGGGGGAGACCTCGTTCAGCGCGCCGCGGAAGTCGTCGCGCTTGATTATCATCCGGTCGATGAGGCTCGGCGGGATGTCCTCCTCGTCGAGATCGATCTCGGGGAGGTACCGACGCAGGGCCTTCATCGCGGCCTCCTTCGTCAGCGACTCGATGTCGGCACCGACGAAGCCGTGGGTCTCGTCGGCCATGTGGTCCAGCGAGACGTCGTCGGAGAGGGGCATCCCGCGGGTGTGGATCTGGAGGATCTCCTTGCGGCCCGTCTCGTCGGGGACGCCAATCTCGATCTCGCGGTCGAACCGGCCCGGCCGGCGGAGCGCGGGGTCGACCGAATCGACGCGGTTCGTCGCGGCGATGACGATGACCTGCCCGCGCGATTCGAGGCCGTCCATCATCGTCAGCAGCTGGGCGACGACCCGGCGCTCGACCTCGCCGGTCACGTCCTCGCGTTTGGGTGCGATGGAGTCCAGTTCGTCGATGAAGATGATAGAGGGACTCTCCTCGGAGGCGTCCTCGAAGATCTCCCGGAGCTGTTGCTCGGACTCGCCGTAGTACTTCGAGATGATCTCCGGGCCCGCGATGGAGAAGAAGCTCGCGGAGGTCTCGTTGGCGACCGCCTTCGCCAGCAGCGTCTTGCCGGTGCCGGGCGGGCCGTGAAGTAGCACCCCCTGTGGCGGCTCGATGCCGAGCTTCTTGAAGATCTGCGGGTGCTTCATCGGCAGCTCGACCATCTCGCGCACCCGCTGGATCTCGTTGGAGAGGCCGCCGATGTCCTCGTACGTGATGCCGCCGCCGGTCTTCTCGAAGCCGGAGATGGGCTCCTCGCGGAGTTCCACCTCGGTATCCTCGGTGACGAGCACGACGCCCTCGGGGTCCGTCTCGACCGCGATGAGCGGAATCGCCTGTCCGGGCGACCGCATGAATGGATGGTTGGTCGAGGACATCACCGGAACGATGTCGTGTTCGACGACCGGGCGCTTCAGGATCTGACGCTTGACCATGCCGGCGGCGTCGGAGCCGAACTGGACGCTGGCCTCCTCGGGCGGCGCCAGCACGAGCCGGTCGGCCTTGGTGGCCTCGGCCTTGCGGATCTCGACGCGCTCGCCGATGCCGACATCCGCGTTCTGCCGGGTGAACCCATCGATGCGGACGGTGTCGGTGTTCCAGTCCTGTCGGTCGGCGCGCCAGACCTTCGCCGCGGTCCGGTCGCCGCCCTCGATCTCGATGATGTCCCCTGGGCTCAGCTTCAGGTGCAACAGCGTGTCCGGGTCGAGGCGTGCGATGCCGCGCCCCGAGTCGTTGGGGTACGCCTTCGCCACCTCCAGTTGAACCTCGTTCATGGTAGGAGTGGTATACCAAGGAACTCAACGCCCGCGGCGATATGTCTTGTGCTCACACGGGAACCCGTGACACTTTTCCTGACGTGGACACCGACGGCTCCTCACGGTTCGTGGTCGCCCGGCTGGGTCCCGTGCCCCCTGCTGGCGTCGGTGGGATTACTCGTCGCTGGGAGGCTGTTCGTCGTTGTCCGCTTCCTCGCCTTCGACCGTCTCCTCATCCACCTCATCATCGTCTTCCCCCTCCTCCCCTTCGGCCGTCTCCTCGTCTATCTCCTCGTCCTCCCCACCCTCCCCTTCGACCTCGACTTCCACCTCTATCTCGAGCCCGTCGGTCTCCAGTTCCGCCTCGGCTTCGCGGGTTCCGCCGATCTCGATCTCCAGTTCCTCACGATCGACCGCCACTTCGACCTCCACCTCGATGTCGAGCTCGGTCTCGTCGCTCATAGCCCCGACCAGTTTCGGACGGATGAAAACCGATACTCCCCCGGCAACGTCCGGGGGCTTTCGCGCTCGGGTCTCAGTCGCCGAACCGCTCGTCGATCTCCTCGGGCGTGAGCGCGCCGAGGGGCTCGTCGTCCTGGGCTTCGCCCCCGCCGGCCTCGCGGGCGGCCATCTCGGCGGCCTCCATGCCGACGAGCTGGACGTACACCCGCGCGGCGACGGCGGCCCCGAACGCGGTGACGACCGCACCGAGGACGACCCCGAGCGCGGCCGCGGCGGCCTCGCCCAGCGGCGTGACCTCGACCAGGCTCCCGGGGAGGGTGGCGACCTGCCCGACGAGGACCACGACCAGCAGGACGAACAGGACCCGGATGCGGTGGCCCTTCACCAGCCGCCACGACCGACGGAGCGCCGGCACGACGCCCGCGCCCTCCACGGCGACGACGGCGCGGACCTGGTAGAACGCGACCGCGAGGAAGACCCCGGGGAGGATGAACGCGACGAAGCCGACGAACACCGCGGCGGCGGCCAGCGAGTTCGCCACGAACGAGACGAGCGAGCGCGCCGGGAGGTCCGCCAGCGCCTCGCGCGGGAACTCGCGGGCGTCGCGCACGAACACCTGAACGGCGACCACGTTCAGCGTCTCGGCCAGCAGCGCGGTCAACAGCACGAGGCCGAGGGCCGTGCTCAACTCGACGGGGAGGGCGAGCGGCGAGGGGTCCGCCAGCGGCGGGAAGTCGGCCGGGGTCGCGGCCGAGTTCTCGATGACCGCGGTCCGGACACGGGGCACGAGGGTCGCGAACAGGCTCGTCGTGGCGACCGCACCCGCGAAGCCGACCAGCAGGTAGCCGGCGACGAGCGCCAGCCCGACCGGGCGGACGAGCCGCGCGACGGCACCGCTCAGCGCGTCGCCGACCGCGAGCGTGCCGTCCGGTTCCGGTCCGCGCGAACCAGGTCCGTCGGAGGAGGGCTCGTCGGCGTCGGTATCGTCCACCCGGGGGGGCGGGCCGCTACTGTCGTCGGACACGTCAGGGCCAGTCGTCGCGTTCGTCCTCGGTCGACTCGGTCGCGGCCTCCTCCTCCTCCGGCTCTCCCAGCTCCCAGCCGGCCGCGTCGGCGGCCTGCTCGACGGGGAGGTACTCCCAGTCGACCTGGTCGGCGAGAGCAGCGTCCTCGTCGCTCGTGCCGACGAAGACGTGCCGGTCCGTGTCGAACTGGCGTTTGACGTTCTCCAGGGACTCCTCGCGGCCCCGCGGGCCGGAGAAGAAGTCCTGTCTGATGCGATTCTTCCGGGTGAAGTTCGTCACCACGTAGGTCGGCTCCTCCGAGACGACGCCGACGTACTTGCTCCACGTGCGCGCGTCCGAGAAGACGGCGTCCGGCTCGGCCAGCCGCTTCAGGGCCGCCAACTCGAACGCGAGGGTCATGTCGCTCGAACCGCCGCCTCCGTCCATACCGAGTGGGTCCCGCCCGCCGGAGAAAACGCTTTGGAAAGGGCCTGACGCTCGGTCCGGAAGCCCGGGGCGGTCGTGGCCAGACTCATGTCGTCCCCGGCGATACCGTCGGCCATGACCACCCGCTCGTTCGTCATCGCGGCGGCCGACGCGTTGCCGTTCGCCCTCGTCGGGGTCGTCGTGGCCTTCCTCGGGGGACGACGGCTCGCCGGCCCGGCGTTCGCCCTCCCCGTCGCGGGCCTCGTCGGTGTCGCCCTGCTTGCGAGTCTCGGCGCCATCAGCCTCTCGCGCGTCGAGGACCGCCCGTTCGTCTGCTGTCGGACGACGGCGAACGTCCTGTGGTTCCACTGAGCCGGACGACCATCCCTCGTCCACGGCCACCCCTATTTAGGTGTCACTGCGGGCGCCCTGCGAACAGTTGACGAGGGCCCCGTGTCGGGGTTTCATAGACCTGTTCGACAACACTTATATAGAACCGCTGACTGATTTTCGTACGACTATGGCACAGCAGCAGCAGCGCATGGGCGGACAGCCGATGTTCATCCTCGCCGAGGACTCCCAGCGGACCCGCGGCGAGGACGCACAGTCCTCGAACATCCAGGCCGGCAAGGCCATCGCCGAATCGGTACGCACGACACTCGGACCGCGCGGCATGGACAAGATGCTCGTGAGCGACGACGGCGACGTCGTCATCACGAACGACGGGGCGACCATCCTCGACAAGATGGATATCGAGCACCCCGCCGCGCAGATGATCGTCGAGGTCGCCGAGACCCAGGAGGAGGAGGTCGGTGACGGTACCACGACCGCCTCCGTCCTGGCGGGTCGGCTCCTCGCGCAGGCCGAGGACCTCCTCGAGGACGACGTCCACCCGACGACCATCGTCGAGGGCTACCACGAGGCCAGCGTGCTCGCTCTGGAGGCCATCGAGGACATGACACTGGACGAGGAGCTCGACGACGACCTCCTGAAGAAGGTGACGGAGACCTCGATGACCGGCAAGGGCACCGGTGACATCGAGGCCGGTGCGCTCGCCGAGACCGTCGTCGGTGCCGTCCGCGCCGTCGAGGGCGAGGACGGTGTCGAGCGCGAGAACATCACCGTCCGCACGCAGAAGGGCGCCTCCTCCTCCGCGACCGAACTGGTCGAGGGCGTCATCGCCGAGGAAGAGCCGCTCCACGAGGACATGCCCCGCTCCGTCGAGGACGCGACCGTCGCCGTCCTCGACGTGGACCTGGAGATCCGCGAGGCCAACATCGACGCCGAGTACGACATCAGCGACGTCGACCAGCTGAACCAGGCCATCGAGGCCGAGCAGTCCGAGCTCCGCGGCTACGCGGAGACCCTCGACGAGGCCGGCATCGATGTCGCCTTCGTCACGGGCGACGTCGACGACCACGTCGGCTCCTACCTGGCCGAGTTCGGCATCCTCGCCTTCGACTCCATCGGCGACGACGACGCCGGCTCCATCGCCCGCGCGACGGGCGCGAAGACGCTCGGCTCCGTCGAGGACCTCGACGCCGACGACTTCGGCCACGCCGACTCCATCCGCGTCGAGCAGTTCGCCGACGACGGCCTCGTCTTCGTCGAGGGCGGCGCGGCTGCCGAGGCCGTCACCGTCCTCGCCCGTGGTGGCACCGAGCACGTCGCCGACGAGCTCGAGCGCGCGCTCAACGACGCCATCGACGTCGCCACTGCCGCGCTCGACTCCGGCGGCATCGTCCCCGGCGCCGGCGCCTCCGAGATCGCCATCGCGGACCACATCCGCTCGGGCTCGGCCGGCATCGAGGGCCGCAAGCAGCTCGCCGTCGAGGCGTTCGCCGACGCGATGGACGTCATCCCGCGCACGCTCGCGGAGAACACCGGCCTCGACCCCATCGACGCGCTGGTCGACCTCCGCTCGCGCCACGAGGAGGAGGGCGTCGCCGGCATCATCTCCGAGGGACAGACCGGCCACATCGACGACCCCGTCGACTACGGCGTCTTCGACCCCGCCGCGGTCAAGCGCGAGGCCGTCGAGTCCGCCACCGAGGCGGCCACGATGATCGTCCGCATCGACGACGTCATCTCGTCGAGCTAACGTCTCAAACCTACCCGTTCGGTTGTAAATTCTCGAATATCTTATTTATCCCAGGCACGGCAGATTATTCTCTGCATTCCAAGTATTGTTTCGGAGAAGTGAAGGGTCCCTACGAAGCCCTCGCGCTCCCAGAACACCGCTGACAACAGAGTCGCCTACGAAGCCCTCGCGCTTTGAGTCCACCAGGGACGTGGAACGTTGCACGGAGCGGCGCCCCTACCCTTCCCCGGGTTCTCGCGGCTACGCCGCGAGGTACGGGGACGGAGTCCCCCGGCACGCGCGGGTTCGCTTTCGCTCACCACGCGCTCCCGGCCCGTGGTTGTGGAGGCTCACGTCGCCGTCAGTCGACCGGGCGCGCGCTGGCGGCTGTGCCGCAGGCCAGCCGCCGCCAGCGCGCGAGGGACGAGGAGCGCAACGAAGGGAGCGAAGCGACCGGAGTGAGCACCGCAGGCGGCTGGGGAGGTACGAGGCTCCCGCTAGCCGACTGACCAGAGACGGCCCTGGCGGAATCGAAGCTGAGCCGAACGGAGTGAGGCGAAGGTCGTCAGAGCTTGCTCTGACGGAAGGCGAGGGCGCCCGTCGTCTCCATCGCCGTCGCAGTCACCCGAGCAGTCACGAGAGACCCGTGCTATCGACCGAACCCCTCAAGACGGGCACCAGCCTACGTGTGGCTGGCAGAGGGAGCCCGGCTCCCGTGCGCGACATGGCGCACGAGGAAAGTCCCCCCACCGTCCGGGCAGGCGACCGGGCGCAAGCCCGGGACGGGAGACCGTCGGCTCTGGAACAGCAACGAGACCCCCCGGTCCGAGTGATGATGCGCGAGGGGCCACGAGGCCCCCCGGCGCGAGCGGGCGTGACCCGCGAGCGTGCGAAGCGAGCCGCGAGGCGAGCCAGCTAACCTGCAGAACGTCGACGACCGGGAACGGATGGAACGGCGAATCCTCGCCGGTGCAAGCCCGCCGTGCTGGTAGCCCGGACACGGCGGCGGGCGCTCAGCCGAATGCCGGGACGAACAGAAGGGGGCTTACTCCCCTCAGCCATCAGCACCACGGAGCGGCCGCGCTCTCGGGTACTCTCCGGCGATTCCGGGCGCTGGGACGCGCCGCCGGGCTTTTGATAGGGGGTCGCATACGGGCGGGTATGGACTCCGTCCGAAAGGGACTCCGCTCCGAGCAGATCACGAAGGACACGTACGAGCGGCTGGTGTGTGCGGAGTGTGGTGAGAACCTGGACTCCAAGGACAACCCGGACGGACTCGGGAAGGTCCGGTCCTGTCCGGAGTGCGGTCGGGAGTGGCAGCAGGTCGGGTAGCACGGCGAGGGGCGCCCACCGGACTCACGGGTCGGAAACGGCGGACGCGCGTCGGACGAGCCACCGAACGGTTTTGTGCCCACGTTACCCAGGTAGCACAGTGAGTACCGTCGCGGAGTGGACCGACGCGCTCGCCGAGGCCGGGGAGCTGACCCCGGCCGTCGTCGACCGCATCATCGAGGCGCACGGCAAGCGCGGTCGTCGCGCCATCGAGGCGGTCGGCGAGCAGCGCGTCAAGCAGTACCGCGACTTCACCGTCGTCGTCGGCCACACCGAGGAGTACGTCGTCGAGGACGACGGCTGCACCTGCGAGGACAGCCAGTACAACCTCGACGCCGACGACCCGGACGAGCTCTGCTGGCACGTCATCGCCGCGAAGATCGCCCCCCGCATCGACGCCGTCGACCACCACGACATGTGGTACTCCGACGTCCGGGAGTTCATCTGAGCGATGGTCGAGGGCGACAGCGACGACGAGACCAGCGCGGACCCACCGACCGTCCCGGTTCTGGGCCGACCACTCGTCCGCGCGGAGTTCTGGGCGGTCCTGCTGGCCCTCGCCGCCCTCTCGTTCGGGGGCCTCGCGGCGGCGCGCGCGCTCGGTGCCGCCGCGGGCGACCCGTGGCTCATCGGCGCGGCGGCCGTCGCGCAGGCGGGGCTCGCCGTCCACTACGCCCGGCGACCGCCCGGCTACGCGCGGGGGACGCTCCCCGTCCCGGTCCACTGGTACCGTATCATCCTCTTCCTGCTCGTCGGGGTCGCGGCGGGCGCCATCGCGGCGCTCGTCGTCGGCTGAGCGGCCGTCACGACGACACGGACCGCCCCGCCGGCCGCAGCACCCAGCTCACTCGTCCGTCTCCGTGGTCCCCTCGCGCTCGGTCTCCCGGAGGATGAACGGTCCGATGGAGAGGGTGCGCCCGGTGATGGTCGCGATACGGAGGACGTACGACAGCAGGACGACGAAGGGCAGGAGCGCCAGCACCGTCGTGATGCAGACGACCAGCGACGCCCCGCCGATGCCGAGGACCGTGGTCGGCGGGGCCGCCGACGCGTCGAAGAAGGCCAGCACGGAGACCGTGACGACCAGCGACGGGAGGGATGCCAACAGCACGAGCCGCGAGAGGTCGACCAGCTCGGACTGGAAGTAGAGCGTCTTGAAATGTTCGCGGGCGGGTCCGAACAGCTGGAGCAGTCCCTCCAGTTCCTCCAGCGTCTCGCAGGTCTCGTCCGACAGCTCGTCGGCGTAGGCCGTCCGGAGCCGCCGGGCACGGTAGAGCTTCCGGGAGTACTCGAAGTCGAGCGCGGCGTCGACGACCTCGTACTGGCCGAACGTCGAATCCGAGAGCGAATCGACCACCGCGTCGGCAGCCGTCGTCACGCCGTCGGCGAGGTCGCGCACGCCCTTCCTCGCCTCGTCGTCGGGGTCGTCGGCCACCGAGTCGCCGAGGGCCTCGGCTCGGGCGGCGGTCGCCGTCACCATCGCCCGGAGGAAGGCGGAGGGCTCGGCGGGTGCGACGGGGTCCTCGAGGAACTCGGCCACGTCCTGGCGGAACTCCATCGCGCCGTCCATCCGCTCGCGCTGGTCGCCCGCGGCCCCCAGCTCCTGCGAGAGGACGAGCTGGTTCAGCGTCAGGACCAGCGTCACACCCGTCACCGTGGCGCCGACCAGCGCCTGGAACAGCGTCTCCACGGGGTCACCGCTACGGACCGCCGCCTCCGACCCGGGCACGACGGCCACCACCAGCAGGAGCGACCCCAGCACCCCGGCCAGGAGCCCGGCCGTCACGAGCCGCCGGTCGGCCTCGACGAGCAGGTAGGAGAGCCGGGTATCCCGGCCGGCCCGCTCGGCGATGGTCTCCTCGGCGTCCGCACCGACGTCGGCGGTCGTCGCGCTGTCGCTCACCGCCACACCACCCGTCGAGTCGGCCACGGCGTTTCGGGGTTCATGCCCGGGCCGAGTAGCGTCGGGCTCTTAGTGCTTGACGAAGCCGAATGCGGACGTATCCGGTCAGAAGCAACGAGGCGTGTCACGACCCGGCGGCGGGACCTCTCAGTCCGACTCGTCCTCGGGCTCCTCGCCCTCCTTCAGGTCCGCGAGTTCCGCCTCGACCTCGGGGTCGGGGGCCGGCTCCGCCACCTCCTCGGGGTCGGACTCGTCGCTCGTCGCAGACTCGGCCGCCGCCTCCGTCGAGCCGCGGCCGGCCTCGGTCTTCAGCGTCTCCAGCTCGGCCTCGACCTCGCTGTCGCTCCGGAGTTCGCGGAGTTCGCGGTCGAGGTCGTCCTCGTCGGAGAGGGCGTCGTCGAACGCGCCCGTCTCCTGGAGTTCGTCCATCGCCTCGGCACGGGCCTCCATCTCGTCGGTCCGGTCGCGGGCGCGCTCGATGGCGCGGGCGGTCTCCTCCATCTCGTCGCCGACGCCGCTCATCGCCTCGGAGACGCGGGCGCTGGCCTCGGCGGCCTCGTAGCGCGCCTTCATGGTCTCCTTCTCCGTGCGGAACCGCTCGATGCGCTCCTGCAGCTCGTCCTTCTTCTCGACGAGGCGGTCCTGCGTGCTCTGCAGGTCCGCGATCTGCCCTTCGAGGTCCTCGATCTGCGTCATCTTCTGTTTCTTCTTCTCGAGCGCGCGGCGCGCGAGGTCGTCACGGCCCGCGTTGACAGCCTCGCGGGCCTGCTCGTTGTGCTTCTCGACGTTCTCCGCCAGCCGCCGCTTCTGTATCTCGAGGCGCTTCTTCTGGGTCGTCAGGTCCGCGATACCCTGCTTGACGTCCTGCAGTTCGTCGCGCATCTTCTCGTAGCTGTAGTCCAGCGTCTCGGAGGGGTCCTCCTGGCTGGAGACGATGGCGTTCAGCTTCGACCGGATGACGTACGAGGCCCGCGAGAGGATTCCCATACCCCGGCTTTCGCGGCCCGTGGGCATAAATTTCCCATGTCCGGTGGGCGGCCATAGCCCGGCGGACCCGGACGACCGACAGGGATTAGCGCACGGCCCGCACAGAACGGGTATGGCAGACGACGAAGCCGACGTGGAGGTGGACCTGAAGCGACGGCAGATGCGGCTGATGGGCGTCGGCTCCGTCATCGCGGGGCTTCTCGTGTTCGGGGCGGCGATGGTCAGCGAGAGCCCCTACGAGCCGATGGTGGGCATCCTGGGCTTCCTCGGCATCGCGGCGATGGTGTTCGAGTACACGGAGAACGTCCAGCGGGGTGTCTCGCTGGGCTTCCTCGTCAGTGGCGTCCTCGTGTGGCTCTATCCGGTCGTGGTACCGACCTCGCAGCGCTCGGCGCTGTTCCTGGGCGCACTGCTGGCGATGGCCGGCGTGTTCAACTTCGTGTTCGGCCAGTTCGCCGACCGCCTCCAGGAGTTCGGCGCGCGACTCGGTGGCGGTGGGGACGAGGACGCGGAGGAGGCGTGATCGAGGACCCCCGGGCCGGAAGGAAGCTCTACTGCGTCGCCTTCGTCGGAGCGCCGGTCGTCCCGGCGTCGGTCTCGTAGCCGGCCAGCGCGAGCACGTCATCGAAGAAGTCCAGCGAGTCGTTCGGCCCCGGGTTCGCCTCGGGGTGGTACTGGCGGGTGATGATGTCCAGTTCATCCGATTCGAGGCCCTCGGGCGTATCGTCGTTGACGTTGATCTGCGTGACCTCGAGCTGGTCGCCGGGCTCGTCGACGGTGTAGCCGTGGTTCTGGGTGGTCATCACGACGCGCCCCGAGCGCAGGTCACGGACCGGCTGGTTGACCCCGCGGTGCCCGAACTCCATCTTCTCGGTGGAGCCGCCGAGCGCGTTGGCGACGACCTGCTGGCCCAGGCAGATGCCCGCGATGGGCGTCTCGCCGACGTACTCGTCGACCAGGGCGGCCGCGCGCTCGAAGTTCTCCGGGTCGCCGGGGCCGTTCGAGATGAACATGAGGTCCGGGTCGACGGACTCGACATCCGCGACCGTCGCGTCGTAGGGGAGGACCTCGACGACGGCGTCGCGCTCGACGAGCGAACTGATGATGCTGCCCTTCGCGCCGCAGTCGACGAGGGCGACCGTGGGCCCGTCGCCCTCGCGATTGTGTGTCTCGCGACCCGGGACGCTGACCTGCGAGCCGATGTCGGTGTGGTCGCTCATCGCGACACACTGGTCGAGTTCCTCCGTCGCGGCCTCGGGGGAGGCGTCCGGCCCGGCCGAGATACCACACTTCATCGCGCCCTCCTCGCGGATGCCGGTCACGAGGTCGCGGGTGTCGAGGTGGTCGACCGCCGGAATCCCCTCGTTGGCGAGCCACTCGGCCACGTCCTCGGTGAACTCGCGGGCGACCGCGGCACGCGGGTGGACGCGGTCGGACTCGAAGCGCTCCTCTCGGACCCCGTAGTTGCCGATGAGCGGGTAGGAGAACGTGAGGATCTGCTCCTCGTAGGAGGGGTCGGTGAGCGACTCCTCGTAGCCGGTGTAGGCGGTCGTGAACACGAGTTCGCCGCGAGCGCGCCCGGGTGCGCGGCTCCGAGCCTCCACGACCCGTCCCCCCTCGATGGCCACGTACGCGGTCGGATGCTCGTCGCCGTCGTCGGTTGCGGCGTCAGTCATTACGATGCTCGTATCGTCGCCCCCGGAATAACCGTTGCGTTCGAAGCCGAATTACGAATTTCGTAATCGGTAAGTGCGCCCCCCGGATATCGTCGCACCTCAGCGGGACCCCGCAGTCACCGGGTCACCCCGCATCAACGACCATGGATAGCCTGGACCGGGAGATACTCGCCATCCTCCGGCGGGACTCGCGCACGCCGTACACGGAGATCGCCGACGAGGTCGGCACCAGCGAGGGCACCGTCCGGAACCGGGTGGACCGGATGCTGGAGGAGGGCGTCATCGAGCGGTTCACCGTCGCCACCCGGACGGGGAACGTGAAGGCGATGATCGAGATCGACGTGGCCGTCGATGTCGACACCACCACGATGTCCGGCGACATGGCCGACTGGTCGGAGGTCGACTTCGTCTGGCAGGTCTCCGGCGAAGAGGATATCGTCGTGGTCGCGGACACGACCGACACGGACGCGCTGAACGCGCTCATCACGCGTGCTCGAGAACTGGACGAGGTGGTGTCGACGAAGACGCGGCTGATTCTGGACGAGAGACTCGGGTGACCTCCGGGCGACCGCGTCGCTCGGCGAGGTGAAGAACGGCAGGTCCGGACCGTGGGGTCCGGCGGTGGGTGGCCGGGATCAGGCGGACTCGCTGGCAGCGCCCGGTGCGGCGGCGTCGAGGGTCTCCGTGTGGAGGTCCCACTCGCCCGCCGGCGGCAGCCCGTCCTCGACGTAGCAGGTCGCATCCGCGAGGTCGAGGAGCCCGTCGAGCCACTCGTGGTCCGGTGCGACCGGAAGGTGGGCGTGCACGACCGCGTTCGTCCCGAGGGCGGCGACACGGAGTTCGAGCAGGAACCGCTCCAGCTCGAACCGGTCGTCGGTCAGCGAGGTCACGTCGCGCAGGCAGACGACGGGGCGGCCCTCGTCGCGGGCCGCGGTGATCTCCATCGCGTCGGAGACAGCGGCACCGAGCGCGCGGAGCGAGCCGTTGACCTGGTCGACGGCGGCCCGGGTCGGGATACCGTCGAACCGGCCGTCGTGGTCCGGGCCGCGCGAGGTCCGGATGACCCGGACGGACGCGCCCTTCGGGACGGCGTCGACGTGGTGTTTCACTGAAGGCAGAGTCCGCGCGGGACTCACGAACAGGTGGTGATCCTCTTCGGGGGCACGTGCGTGGAGTCGGCTGCTCGCCGTCGCGTGCGCCGGCGACTCCTCGCCGACGAACAGCGACAGACAGCCCTGTGCGCCGAGCCGCCGCAGCTCGGTCTCCTCCGCGCCGATGTCCCCGCGGCCCACACCGCCGGTGTCCACAGCTTCGTGTAGCATCCGTACACCACACTACCGTCCAGATGGATAAAATGCTGTGTACTAACCACCTAGAGTCACCTGGCGCCGGCGCCTGGCACCATCCCCTGTCCCCACCCACCACGACATCGACACACATACACACACGGGCCCCTCGGGCGCCGAGGGACCCGTCCTCGTGAACCGGCCATCATAGTCGTGCCGGCATGCGCCGGCCGCACGGTCGGCAGCCACCCACCAGAACCGGAACCTGGCGCCGGAAGTGTTCGGCCATTTATATTCTCCGGCCATTCGGGACCGCCCCGGAATCAGTCCGAGAAGCCGAAGCGGTCTTAAGGTGAACGGGCAAGCGACCACCATGAGCACCGACGAGATCGACCCCGGCGGCGCCGCGGCGGGCGACGACGCCGACCACGAGAACGCTCGCCAGGAGGTCATCGTCGTCGACGAGAACGACACCGAACAGGGGCTCGCCAACCGACTGGAGGCCCACACGGGCGACGGCATCCGACACCGCGCGTTCACCGTCCTCGTCTTCGACCGCGAGGACAACGTGCTGCTGGCCCAGCGGGCGGCCGACAAGCGGCTGTGGGACACCCACTGGGACGGCACCGTCGCCTCGCACCCCGAGGCGGGGCAGAGTCAGAAGGCCGCGACCCGCCAGCGCCTCGAGGAGGAACTCGGTGTCACCCCCGACCAGTACGACGACCTCCGCATCACGGACAAGTTCGAGTACAAGCGCTACTACCTCGACCAGGGCCTCGAGTGGGAGGTCTGTGCGGTCCTGAAATGCACGCTGGACGATCGTACGCTCGACCCCGACCCCGAGGAGGTCGGCGGCCGGATGTGGGTGCCCTACGAGCACCTCTACGAGAACCAGAAGCAGTACCGGCAGCTCCGGCTCTGCCCGTGGTTCGAGATCGCGATGCGACGCGACTTCGAGGAGGAGTAGCCGGCTCCACCGGAGGCCGGTCCGCACGTCGCGCCCCTGACGCAAGCCTTACCCTCGCGAACCGCCAACCCGGACGTAATGAGCGACGACGACGAGACCGCGACGGCGCCGGAGGAGGCCAAACCGCCCGTCCCTCCGGGGCAGGCGGACGAGGACGGGGACGACGAGCAGGAGACCCCGTCCGGCGGTAGCGACCACCAGTTCTCCAGCGGCCAGGGGTTCGGCGACCCGTACGAGGAGGGCTTCGACCTCGAACCACCCGAGCTGAAGGTCGACTCCGGGAAGGTCGACCCCGTCGATTCGCGGGTCGTGGCGGATACGCTCGACGACCGGCAGGTCGGCGCCGACCAGGTCGACGCCGACGATCTGCTCGACGTGGGGCTCTCCTACATGCGCATCAACCGCCACGAGCAGGCCGCCGACGCCTTCGAGCGGGTCGCCCGGTTCACCGACGACGAGCGCTTAGAGCAGGAGGCCTGGGTCGACAAGGGCGTCGCCCACGCGGAACTGGAGGAGTGGGAGCCCGCCATCAGCTCGTATCAGGAGGCGCTCCGCATCGACGGCGACAGCGACCACGCCGCGAGCGCACACACGAACCTGGCGTACGCGCTGTACGAGTCGGGCCGGAGCGAGCAGGCGCTCGAACACGCCGAGAAGGCGGTGGAGCTCGATCCGCGCTTCGGCCAGGCGTGGTACAATCGTGGCTTCTTCCTGCTCGAGCGGGGCCTCGCGGAAGACGCCCTCAACGCGTTCGACAACGCGCTCCGACTGGGCTTCCGGAACACGGAGATACTGGAGGAGAAGGCCCGCGCGCTCGACGAACTCGGCCACTACGACCGGGCCGAGGAGGTCGCCTCGGAGGCCGAGGAGATCCGGAAGGAGGCCGAGCAGGACCTCGTCGACCAGCACGGCCGGGGCGGGGCGGCCGGAGCAGCCGGTGGGGCCGGCGGAGCCGGCGGAGCCACCGGGGACGCACCGAGCGCTCCCGGCGGCGGGCTGGCCGAGGAACTCGCCGAGGAGTTCGCGGGGGAGCCCCCCGCGGACGAGGAGCGCGACCGCGAGCGGCTCGACGAATGACGCTCCTGCTGAGCGAACGAGAGACACCGGAGGGACTCATCGTCGCGGTCTGTGACGAGGCGACGCTGGGCGAGTCCTACGAGAACGGCCGTGTGTCGCTCACCGTGACCGAGGAGTTCTACGGCGGGGACCCTGCCGACGCCGAGACGGTGCTGGCGGCACTCGCACGGGCCGAGACCGCAAACATCGTCGGCGAACAGGCCGTCTCGACCGCGGTCGACGGCGGCTTCGTCGACCCCGAGAACGTCCTCGACCTCGGCGGAACCGTCCACGCGCAGTACGTTCGGTTCTGAGACGCCAGTGTTCCCGAGACGCCAATCGTCGAGTCCCTCGGGCCGTCGTGGTCCATCGGGGTAGCCACCACACCTAAACCCGACGACACGAAACCACCGTCCGACGCAGATGTCTTCGCAGTCGGGGGTCGAGCCGGTTCTCGCCGCTATCGTGGTCGGGTACGCCCTCGCGACCGCCATCCCGGCAGGGCTGGCGTGGTACGCGACCCGGAGCCGACCGGATTCGGCGACGGCCCGGGCGTTCGCGGCGACGATGGCCGGGATCACGGTCTGGGCCGGGGCGTACTTCGTCCGCCTGTTCGCCCCCGAGTGGGCGGCCTTCGGCCTGACGGTCCTCGCGTTCGTCGGCATCACGACGACGCCGGTCGCGGTGCTGCTGTTCGCGCTGCGGTACACCGACCGCGAGCAGTACGTCACACCCGGCACGACCGCCCTGTTGCTGGTGGTGCCGCTGGTGACGCTGGCGCTGCTCGCGACGACACGGTCCCACGGGCTGTTCTACACCTCGTTCCGGGTCGTCCAGGTCGGCCCGCTGTCGACGACCAGCGCCGCCAGTGGACCGTGGTTCTGGGTCCACACGGCGTACAGTTTCGCCACTCTCGCCGTCGCATCGATCCTGCTGGTCGCCTTCGGTGCGAGGCAGCGGCGCATCTACCGCCGGCAGGCCGTCCTCATCGTCCTCGCCGTCGCGGTGGCCTGGGCGACCAACGTGGCCTATCTGGCCGGACGCACCCCCATCCCGGTGCTGGACCTGACGCCGGTCGGACTGGCCCTGGCCGGGGCACTCCTGGCACTGGCGGTGTTCCGTGCCCGCCTCATCGACGTGACACCGGTGGCCCGGGACGCGGTGCTGGAGGCACTCGACGACGTGGTCATCGTTCTGGAAGGGGGACGGGTTGTCGACATCAACGCAGCCGCCGAGGCCCTGCTCGGCCCCGACAATCCGGTCGGGAAGCCGGCAGCGGCGGTCCTCCCGGAGGCGCTCACGGCGGCGCTCGAGGCCACCGAGACGGAACGTGCGGGAGCATCCTCCGGCACGAACAGTGCGTTCTCCCCCGCGAACGGTTCGAGGGGTGCCTCCGACGCGGCCGGTGGAAGTGGTGGTGTCCCCAGTACGAACGGCTCCGGGAACTGGCTGGAGGACCCGCTGGCGACGGCCGACCACGAGGAGCGGTCCGGGTCCGGGCAGGTCATCGAGCTGTCCCGGGCGGATGAAACCCGCTGTTACCGGGTTCGGACGCTCCCCCTCCAGACGCTCGGTGATGGCACCGCCACCGATACGGACGGCAACGGCGGCGGCGGTGACGACGGCGACGGCGGCGGTCGGCCCACGTCACCGGTGTTGACACCCGGAGCCGCGACGGTCCCCCATGCGACGGTGCTCCTGCTGACCGACGTGACACCGCAGCGGGAACACCTCCGGCAGCTCCGGAAGCAGAACGAGCGGCTGGAGGAGTTCGCGGCCGCCGCGGCACACGACCTGCGGAACCCGCTGAACGTCATCGATGGCTACCTGGAGCTGGTCCGCGAGGACCCCGACCCGGAGCATCTCGACCGCATCGACGAGGCGACCGGCCGGATGAGCCGACTCGTCGAGGACCTGCTGTCGCTGGGACGGCGGGGCCGGCTCGTCGAGTCCGCCGTTCCGGTGTCGCTGGAGGCGGCCGCCGAACGCGCCTGGAGCGGCATCGAGACGAAGGGAGCAACCCTCCAGGTCGAATCGGGCGACCCCGTGCCGGCGGACACGGACCGACTGGTCCAGCTCCTCGAGAACCTGCTCGTCAACGCCGTCCAGCAGGCCGGCGGTGGCGAGTCCATCACCGTCACCGTCAGCCGGACGCCGGACGGGTTCTACGTCGCCGACGACGGCCCCGGCATCCCGGACGAGGACCGCGAGCGCGTCTTCGACTACGGCTTCACTACCCGGGAGGCTGGCAGCGGCTTCGGACTGGCCATCGTCGAGACGGTGGCCGACGCGCACGGCTGGGACGTGCGCGTCGTCGAGAGCGAATCCGGCGGTGCCCGGTTCGAGGTGACTGGCGTCGGTCGGTTCGACCGCGAGGGCGAGACGTGGCTGGCGGAGCCCTGACACTCGTCCACGGGGCCGTGCAAGACAGGCGCAAGTTATTCGGCGCCCCCCATCCCGTCCTCGCGCATGCAGATCACCGGCATCGAGCAGACCCACCTCGACGGCGCCGTCGACGGGATGTTCTACCCGACGTGGATTCCGGGCTACCCGCAGAGCACGCACGAACTGGAACTGTTCGAGGTCCAGACCGACGAGGGCATCACGGGCTACGCGGCCAGTCCCTCGTTCGCGGGCGGGCTGGAGTACGGCGACCAGCTCGGGCTCTTCCTCACCGGCGAGGACCCGCACAACATCGACGGTATCCTGCAGAAACTCGAGACCGTGAATCTGGTCGGCCCGCGCCCGTGGCACCTCGAGATGGCGCTGTGGGATATCATCGGCAAGGACGCCGGCAAGCCCGTCTACGAGCTGCTCGGCGCCGAGGCCACGGACATCCCCTGCTACGCCTCGACGGGCGAGTACAAGCCCGCCGACGAGCGCGTCGACTACATCCAGGACCGCATCGACGAGGGGTTCGAGGCCGTCAAGCTCCGCGTGACGGAGGTCGAGCACATCGAGATGGTCAAGGAGATCCGCGACCACTTCCCGGACCTCCCGCTGATGGTCGACGCCAACAAGGGCTGGGCGGTGCGGGTGATGGAGGAGGAGACGAAGTGGTCGCTGTCGGATGCGGTGGAGTTCGCCCGCGGGCTGGAGGAGGTCGGCAACGTCCGCTGGCTGGAGGAGCCGCTCCCCCGCCACGATTATCGGGCGTACGGTCGGCTGCGCGAGAAGACCGACGTGCCCATCGCGGGCGGGGAGTTCAACAACGACACCCACCACTTCCGCGAGTTCGCGAAACACGAGTCGCTGGACGTGTTCCAGCCCGACGCCGCGCTCGCGACCGGCATCAAGCAAGGCGTCGAGGTGGCGGCGATGGCCCAGGAGTTCGGCGCGAAGTTCGTCCCCCACACCTGGACGAACGCGCTCGGGTTCGCGGCGAACCTTCATACGATGACCGCGGCCGGGTCGGACTGGTGCGAGTACCCGATGGAGCCGCCGTGGACGCCCGACGTGTGGTCGTTCATGCTCGAAGAGGGCTTCGAGCACGAGGATGGGATGATTCGGGCGCCGGATGAACCGGGGCTGGGGGTCAAACTGGACGAGGAGGTTGTCGAGGAAGCGAAGGCCGAGGACTGAGACTCCGGTTCCTGGCCCCCTCGTGGGGTCCTCGGGCACTCTCGTGACGGCCGCGGAACCGAGACCATCTCCGAAGCCCTCACGCTCTCGACCGGCCGGGAGTCGCTGCACGCGCTCGCTTCGCTCGCGTGCTTGCTTCCTCCGGGCCGGGCCGAGACCGCTCGCCTTCCGCTGGACTCGCTTCGCTCGGCTCACCTTCGATTCCGCCAGGGACCGCCGTCCGTCAGTCGGGTCTATGGGTCTACACCTCCCCACCCGCCTGTGCTCCTCGCTCGTTCGCTCCGCTCACTCGCTGCGGTGCTCAGCCCTCGCGCGCTGGGCGACGGCTGGCCTGTGGCACAGCCGCCAGCGCGCGCCCACTGACTGACGGCTAGCGGGTGCCGATAGAGCGAGCTAACTCACCATTCTCCATATTTCACGATAATATCGAGTATTAGTGACTTGTTTTCAGGATATCGATTTAACAGTAGTATTCTCCGAGATATTCGACGATATCGTCGCTCTCGTACAGCGACTCCCCGCGCTCCGTATCCACCAGCAGCGGGACCTGGTCCTGGCCGTACCCCTCCAGTTCGGCGTGGCGGTCGCGGTTCGTGACGGTGCCGCCGGAGAACGGGGTGCCAGCGGTCCGGGGGTTGTGGCAGGTGTAGCTGATGCCGTTCCGGGTACAGAATCGCCGGACCTTCGCACAGTGGGGGCAGTCCTCCGCCTGGTACAGGAGCAGCGAGCCGGCCGTGTCGGGGCGACCGCCCTCGTCGGCGTCGAGGCCGAGTTCGCGCTGGACCGTCAGGCCGACCATGCCCACCAGCACGGCCAGCGCGACCGCGCCGACCGGGAGGAGGCTCCCGCTGGTGAGGGTGTCGAGGCGGCCGGTGAGGCCGGTGACCGTCGCGAACGCGCCGATGAACGCCAGCAGCCAGGTCGCGCCGTCGCGGACCCGCTCGGGCCCACCGAGTCGCTGGAGCGGTGTCGTCATCACGACGGAGGTTGCGGGCCGACGACTTGAAGCCCGGCGCGTCGGCACGCGGCGCGGTCACTCGGCCCCGTCGGGCGCGAACACCCGGGCCGAGCCGTCCGTGACGACGCCGTGCTCGGCCGCCGCCACGGTATCGGGGAGTTCGTTCCCGCGGCCGTCGTAGCGCGCGTCGAGGCTCGCGAGCAGGGCATCCCGGACGCAGGCACGGGTGGCCGCGCCGACGCCGGTGGCGCTCCCGGCGAACTCGGCCGGGGCGCCCGACGGGTCGCAGCCGACGGCGACGGCGTCCGAGCTCGTGCCGGTGAAGCCGGTCGCGTCGAGCAGCGTCGCGGTCTTCGCCTCGACCGCCGTCGCCAGCAGTTCGGCGCACGTCCCCGCGGCCAGCGCGCGGTCCGTGGCGACGACGAGGTTGACGGTGCCGACGGGCGGGCGGTCGTCGCCCCCCGACGCGGTCGGCGGCACCGCGCCCCCCAGCGGGAGCGTGGCGGGGTTGGACAGCCCCCCGGTCGCGAGGACGGTGACCGGGCCCCGAACGGCGACGCGGGCGTGGCGCATCGCGACGCCGGTCAGGAGCGCCGGGCCGTCAGTGTCGAAGCCGGCCTCGCGGCGGCGCTCGCGGGTGTAGGCGTCGAGGTCGGTCCGGTCGAACCCCTCCGGGACGGTGACGTTGTAGGCCGCGGGCGCGCGCCGGATACCGCCACGGATACCCGTGACGAGCCAGCGCCACGCGGTCGGTGCGGCGACCCGGCAGACCCCCTCGCGGACGGTCGCGGTCACCGCGCTCCCCGCGTCGGCCGGTGGGTCGTCCCCCTCAGACATCGAGCGCCTCCAGCAGTCGGTCGTTCTCGTCGGGCAGGCGCACCGCGACGCGGACGTGACGGTCCAGTCCGCGGAACGTGGTCGCGTCGCGGACGGCGATGTCCTCGCGGTCGAGGCGGGCGACGAGCGCGTCGACGCTCCCGGCGGGGTCGTCGTCCCGCAGGCGACAGCAGAGGAACGGCGCCTCGGAGTCGTGGACATCGAACCGCCCGCCGAGGCGCTCGCGCATCCGCTCGCGCTCGCTGGCCACTCGCTCGCGTGTCTCCCTGACGAACTCGTCCGCCCGCATCGCGTGCGCGCCCACGGCGGCCGCGGGCGTCCCGAGCGCCCACGCGGGCACGGCCGTCCGCAGGCGGTCGAGCGCCCGGCCGCGAGCGACCGCGAAGCCCGCGCGGAGGCCGGGCAGGCCGAACAGCTTCGTGAGCGAGCGCGCCGCGACGACGCCCTCCCGCCCCGCGAGGGAGTCGCGCTCGGTGAATCCGAGGAACGCTTCGTCTGCGAGCAGGAGCGTATCGGCAGCTCGACACCGGTCGGCGAACACCCGGAGCGCGTCGGGCGCAGGGGCGTCGCCGGTCGGGTTGTTCGGGACGCAGACGATGACGAGCGCGTGCGGAGCGGGGTCGGCGTCGACGAGTTCGTCGTGCGGCACGAACTCGGGCTCGCCGCCCTGGAGTCGGACCTCGCGGGCGTACTCGCCGAAGCTCGGCGCGGGAACGAGCACGCTGTCGCCGGGTTCGACGTGCGTGGCCACCGTGAGTCGGATGGCCTGCAGGCCGCCGGCGGTCGGGACGACCCGGTCGGGCGCACAGTCGGCGTAGTCGGCGGCGGCGGCACGGTAGTCGGGGTAGCCACGCGGCGGGTACGAGCGCGCCGCGTCGAGAGCATCCTCGTACACCGCGCGCGTTCCGGGCGGGGTCCGCGGGTTGATGTTGGCGCTGAAATCGAGGATGGAGGGGTCGTCGCTGGAGCCGTGCGGGACGCGCTCGGTCCGGTCGACGCCGTCGGGGTTCATGGTTCGCCCTCCGCGAGGCGCGCTGCGACCGTCGCGTCCGCCAGTCGGTTGACGTTCACCGCCAGCCGGGCGTCGTATGTCACGTACAGCCGCTCGTCGTGCTCCGGGGAGGTGTCGGTTCCGTTCGCGCCGGAGGCGTCGTCGGTCGGCGCGTCGTCGGTCGGGGGGCCCCCGCCGTCGCCGGCGACCCTGCCGACCACGTTCACGCCGGTCGGCGCCAGCTCGCGGCCGCCGTGCGCGCGGGTGGTGTCCGCGGAGACCCCGAGCGCCTCCTTCAGCGCGGTCGGAACACAGACCGTGAGCGACGGGGCGGCGGTCGGCTCCGGGGCGAGGGCGGCGTAGTGGTCACAGACCGTGTCGACGGCATCAGCCGCGAGCAGCGGGAGGTCGGCGACGACGGTGAGGATGGGGGTCGTGACCCGCTCGTCGCGGAGCGCCCGGCCGAGGTCGGCGACGTACCCCTCGCCCGGCGCCTCGATGACGGTCTCGTGGGAAGCGGCAGTCTCGGCGACGTGGCGTGCGGTCCGGGGCGCGTTCGGGGCGGTGACGACGTGGACCGCCTCGACGCGGTCGGCACGCCGGAGTGCGCCACGGACCCGGTCGACCATCGGCCGGCCGGCGACCTCGTGGAGCGGTTTCTCCTGGGGGCTGTCGAGGCGCGTGCCGCGACCGCCGCACATGAGTATCGCGTTCATCGTGGAGATATCTCGACTCACGCCATCACCCACGCCACGGCCCCGGCGTTGAGCGCGACCAGTCGGCCCAGCTCGTTCGCTGCGCCGAACACGTCGCCGTTGACCCCGCCGAGTCGCGACCGGGCCCAGCGCAGTACCACGAGCGCCGTCGTGAACGCGGCGAGCAGGGCCACGGGGGCGGCGGCCGAGACGCCCGTCAGGAACGCGGCCGGAACCGACACCGCCACGGGACCCACGAGCAACCCGGGCGTCGCCCGGCCGGTGAACGCGGCGCCGAAGCCGTCGGTGATGGCCTCGCCGTAGCACGCGACGGCGGCCATGCCGAGTTTCGCGCCCACCTCGGCCGCGACGACGAGCCCGGCGGCCCGGAGCGGGGGTGCGGGCGTCCCGTTCACCACGAGTGGCCCGAACAGCGGCCCCCGACCGAGCTGCGCGACTGCCAGCAGGCCCAGCGTCGTCCCCGCCAGCCCGATGCCGACGGCCGCGAGCGCGCCGACGCCGGTCGTCGTGTCCTTCAGCACCTCGCGCCGGCGCTCGACGGTGTGGACGGCGGCTGCGTCGCCGCAGTCGGCCAGCCCGTCGAGGTGGTTGATGCCCGTGACCAGATACAGCGTCGCCAGCGTCGCGGCCGCGGCGACCGGCGCCGGCGCGCCGACGGCCGAGAACGCCACCAGCGGGAGGGCCGCGATGAGGCCGACGACGTAGCCCGCGACCGGGAAGGCCAGCGGCGTCCCCTGGAACGCGACCCACGCGCGGCCCTCGTGGGACACCGGGAGCCGGGTCAGGAAGCCCAGTGCGCCACGAATCGCCTGTCGGAGCCGCACATGAGTCGGCGGCATCAGGGGTCACCCCGGGCCACCGACCGACCGTCATCGGTCCGCCCGCTGTCGATCCGTCCGCCGTCGTCCCGACCGACGAGCCACGCGAGCCCCGCCGCCCCGGCCCACGCCAGCCACCCGGCACGCGCGACGAGTCGGACGCCACGCCGGGCGACCGCGCCGTCGGGGAACCTTTCGCCGCCCGGCAACGCGTACACGCCGGGCTTCTCGAGTCGTGTCCCGAGCGCGGCCGCGAGTGCCCCCATCGGCCAGCCGGAGTTAGGGGACGGAACGTCGTCGAGCCACGCGCGGGCCCGGGCGGGGGCGCTCGGGTCGCCGGCCGCGAGCGCGAGCAGGCCGGCGCTCGCGCGGGCGGGCAGCCACGCGACGGCGTCGTCCAGCCGCGCGCTCGCGGTGCCGTGGGCCTTCTCCGGGTAGCCCAGCATCGAGTCCAGCGTGTTGACGGCCTTCACCCACGCGGCACCCGCGGCGGCCGCCGGGAGCGAGACGAGCGCCCCGAGACAGAAGCCCGCGAGCGGCGCGACCAGCCCGTCAGCGAGGTTCTCGGCGGCGGACTCGACCGCCGCACTCCGGACTGCGCCCGCCGAGAGGTCGCTCGCGTCGCGCCCGGCGAGCGCGAGTAACGCGTCCCGGGCCGCATCGAGGTCGCGCTCGCTCGTCGCCACCACGTCGCCGGCCGTCTCGACGAGCAACCGGTGGCTCGTCGCGGTGAACAGCGCGACTGCGGCCGCGAGGACGCCCAGCCCGCGACCTCGGCGCTCGGCGAGCGCGACCAGCCCACCGACCGTCGCGGCGGCGATGGCGGGGAGCAGGCCGGCGATGGCTGCCCCGGCCGCTCGCGGGTGCGACCACGCGCGGTCGAGCGGCGCGACCAGCCGGCCGAACAGTGCCACGGGGTGGGGGTCCGGCGGCTCCGCGACGAGCCGGTCCAGCAGCGCCGCAATCAGGACCGTCCATGCCGCCCGCCGGCTCACGGCCCGGTCACCCCGTCGGCATCGTCCCCGGAGGGTCGCCGGCCCTCCTCGTCCGCTTCGAGCCACGCGGGGAACGAGGCGAGCGGCGTTTCGGTCACGTCGACGAACCGGCCGCCCGCGCCCTCGATACCGCCGTCGGCTTCCGGGTCGTCGCCGACGTGGACGAGGGCGGCCGGCTCGACGCCGAGGCGGTTGGCGACGGCCTCGAACGCCCGGGTATCGGGCTTGCGCCAGCCACAGCCGGCGCTGGTCACGACGGCGTCGAAGGCGTCCGCGAGGTCCGCGCGGATGAGCGCCCGCCGGGCGAGTTCCGGGACGCTCGTGTTGGACATGACGCCGACAGGACCCTGCTCCCGGGCGGCCGCGATGGCCGCCTCGGCGCCCTCGCGGCGCTCCACGTCGGGGTCGAAGGCGGCGACGACGGCCCGCCGGGGGACGTTGCCAGACGTCTCGACGCCGCGGCTCCGGAGGGCCGCGGCCACGTGCGCCGGAAGCGGCACCTCGGCACCCTCGGGGGCGTCGATGTGGTGCTCACGGAAGGCCCGGTCCCAGTCGTCGGGAACCTGCACACCCCGGGACGCGAGTTCGTCGGCGAGGGCTCGGCCGGGGTCACCGGTGCGGTCCACGCGGACGAGCGTCCCGAACAGGTCGAACGAAACTGCCACGGCGGGAGAGGGACCCGATGGAACTTGAATCCGACCCACGGATGGCGGCCGGAGAACGGAGCGAGCGGGAGGCGGGCGCGGCGACTACTCCTGTAGCGAGAGCCAGTCGGAGGTGACCGACCCGTGGACGAACCAGCGCTGCTGTGGCTCGTTGTCGGCCAGCCGGAGCACGACGGTCGCGTCGGCCAGCGCCTCGAAACGGGTGACGAGGTCGTCGTCGCGGTCGACAGGGAGGTGTGCGTGGCAGACGCCGCCAGCCGCGCGCACGTCGGCCGCGATGGCGTGGTACCACTCGAAGGCGCGCTCCTCGCCGAGTTCCTCGATGAGCGGGAGGAGCGAGTCCACGCAGACCCGCGGGTCGTCGGCCTCGCTCGTCAGTTCCGCGACGGCCTCGGCAGCCCGTGCCCCGAACTCGGCGGGTGTCTCCACCACGGTCCGCGTGGCTCCCTCACCCGCGGCGGCCCCGGGGACCGCGCCGTCGTGGCCGGTTCCGACGCTGGCGGTCGCACTGCGTGCGTCAACGGCGAGGTCGATGAGTCGGTCGTTCGGCCCCGCGCCGGTCACGCCGGCCGAACAGCTCCCGTCGGTCCGACAGACCACCCGCGGCTGGTCACTGCTCCCGAGCATCCGGCTGCACGCCCGCTCGTGGGTGTTCCCGGGCGTCGCCCCGACCACCAGCAGGGCGCCGCCGTCCCGCTGTAGTCGGCCGAGGGCATCCGCGAATGCTCCGGCCCGCTTCGTTCGGCTCCCAGATGTCATTATTGTCATCCCTTCGTCAAGGTTGAACAAAAGCGTTCGCCCCACCGGTAGGAAGGCCGGACGACCTACTGGCCCCCTTCGGAGAACGCGGCAGGACTGTTGGCCAGCAGCGCCTCGCGGTCGATGGTCTCGACCGCCGCGAGCGCGGCATCGGCCTCGCTCCGTGCCTCGTGGATCCGCTCACGCACCGTCAGCGTGTCCGCCTCCCGTCCGGCGTGCTCGCTCGCGAGTTCGTAGAGGTCGGCGATAGCACGGTCGTAGCGTCGACATGCGAGGAGCCCCTCCACCGTCCGGACCAGCAGGTCCGCCTCGACGGGCGTCTGGAGCCACGCGTCGAACCCCTGCGCGACCACGTCCCCCTCGGGGCGCTCGGGAGACAGCAGCACGGCACGGACGCTGAACCCCCGGTCGCGGACCGTCGCGATCAGCTCCGACGCCTCGCGGTCGGGCAGGTCGCGGTGAACGACGAGCACCTCGACCCCCTCGTCGATGCACGTGAGTGCCTCCGCTCCGTCGGCGACAGCCTCGGTACTGACGAGGTCGACGAGCGCCGTCCGCCAGCGTTCCCGCTCTCTCTCGGAACCGCCAACCACCAGCGCCGCGCCGCACGCCGACTCCGACATACGTTCCACTACCGGCATGGCTCGTTTAATCCTTGTGTCAATCACTATCCGGCAACCGCTTGCGACACGACACCAGTTGGGGCCAGCCCCGGTCACAAGCGCCGGGCCGCACGCGGCCCTGGCCGCCCGCCCCCGCGAATCGAAACCCCTAACATCGAAACCGCCGGACCGGTGAGTGAGCCGAGGTAGCCTAGCCTGGCCAAGGCGGTTGCTTCGAGAGCAACTGTCCTCACGGACTCGGGAGTTCAAATCTCCCCCTCGGCGCTCACTTGTCTCGGCGGCCGGATCGATATCACCCCTATCGCGGAGCTGTATCCCCGACATCGCCACGACGGAGCGTCACCGACAACGGCGAGCACCGCCGCTATCGCAATCGGATTGGGTCCCCGTCGGGAACGCCCGTCCATGACGGACGACCTCATCGAGACGCTGGCACACCGCCTCGAGACCGAGTTCGACTGCCCGGACGAGGTGGCCGGCGAGATCGCCGCGAAGGCCGACACGCTCGTCACCGACTACGAGGACGCCGGGTTCGACGCACAGGCGTTCATCGACCGCATCCACGAGGCTCCCTACGACGAGTTCGACCGCAAGTGGAACTGGGCGGTCGGCGACATCTGTGGTGAGCTGGACGACTGCACCGACTCGCGGCCCTACCGACTGGAAGGGTTCGGCGATGTCGGCGCGACGAACTGAGCCCCGACACCCCAGCTGCCCTTCCTGCGCCCGTCAGTAGCCGGGGTCGCGCTCGTCGGCCGGCCGCGTTCCCGAGGCCGGCTCGTCCTCGACCCGGTCGCGGGCGAACCCGCCGCGGATGGCGAGCCAGCCGAGGATGCTGATAGCGAGGATAGGCGGAAGGATCATGAACCCCCAGAGCGGGTCCAGCCCCCAGAACAGCAGCAAGAGCACGTCCGCGACCCCCAGCGCGAGGAAGGGAAGGATGTAGAGCGCGGCGGTCTTCCGGCCCACCTCGAACTTGCCGGCGTCCATAGCTGTCCGTGAGGGGCGGAGCGGCAAAAACCGTCCGTCTCCGGTCGTGGGTGGCCGTGACTCACTCGTCGTCGCTCGCCACGTCCTCACCCTCGACGCCGCCGCGGTCGGGCACCCCGCCCTGGAGTTCGAGTCGCCGCTCGTCGCCGGCGATGGCGCGCGCGGCGACGTAGCTCACCAGCGCGACCCCGAGAACGATGGCGGCGTGGAATGCCAGCAACGGCTCGCTCCCGGACCCGTACAGCGGCAGGAGGCTGAACAGCCCCACGAACGCCGCGATGATGGCCACCGGAACGAGGTTCACGAACAGGTCCGACAGCGTCCGCCCGTCGAACACCTCACGGTGGCTCACGTCGTACCACGCCCGCTCCTCGCTCGGGTCGTCGGTCGGCATCCGCCCGCACGTCGGGCTGCCGGCGGCATGGGTCCTGCGTCCCCGGCGAGGGTGACCGTCTCCGCACCCCGTGTGGCCGCCGCTTCTCGCCCGCGTCACTCCCCCTGGAACTCGGGTTCGCGCCCCTCCAGTCGCGCGTCGAACCCCTCCCGATAGTCGGCCGTGTCGTCCAGCTCCCGGCCCAGCGCCCGCTCCAGTGCCAGTCCCTCGTCGAGCGGCGTCTCCAGGGCGGCGTTCAGCGCCTGCTTCGCGTTCCGCAGCCCGAGCGGTGCGTTCTCGCAGAGGTCGTCCGCGAGCGCGCGGGCCTGCGCGTCGACCGCCTCGTCCGGGCAGACCTCGTGGACGAGGCCGATGTCGTGGGCCTCCTCGGGGTCGATGAACTCGCCGGTGAGGACGATCTCCTTGGCCTTCGAGAGGCCCACGAGCCGGGGCAGCCGTTGCGTGGCGCCGCCGTGTGGGAACGTCCCCAGCCGAACCTCGATGACGCCGTATTTGGCCTCCTCGCCGAGGACGCGCAGGTCGCAGGGGAGCGTCAACTCGAACGCGCCGGCGGGCCCGGCGCGCTTGATACCCGCGACGACCGGCTGCTCGCAGGCATCGACGGCGTCCAGCAGGTCCGGGAACGCCGTCTCGGTCACCTCGCTGTCGTCCTCGACGCGGTTGCGCATCATGTTCAGGTCCATCCCGGCACAGAAGACGGAGCCCTCGCCGAGCAGCGTCACGGCCCGAACTCCGTCGGCGCCGGAGACGCGCTCGAACGCCTCGGTGAGTTCCGCGATGACCTGCGGATTCATGGCGTTGCGCTTGTCCGGCCGGTCGATGACCACGTCGGCACGGTGCCCCTCGGTCTCGATGCGGACCAGTTCCAGGTCGTCGGCAGTGACAGCCATACCCCGGGGTGCAGCGGCGTGGACTTGAAACCGTGGGCGGCCGGCAGTGGGCGACGGTGTGCCCGACCGTGAGAGGTGCTGCCGCGACCGCACCGGGCATACGTCGTCGGTCCGTACCCCGCGCCATGCTGCGGCCACCGTTCCCGCTCCCGCTCCCGAGCCTCGGACGGCGTGACCCGCCGGCAGTGCCGGTCAACGACTCGCTCGACGAGTACGCCGACTGGCTCCGCGGGTCGCGGCTCCGGCGCCTGACGGTCTCGAAGACCGTCGTCGACGAGGTGCCCGACGAGTTCACGCGGACCCGCCTCGCCGCCGTCCGCGAGGACGCCCTTGCCAGCTACCGCGACGGCCGCCGCCGCGACAGCGTCCACGTCGTCGAGTACCCGGACCGCTGGGAGCTCCACATCGACCGGTACAACCCTCGGTACGAGCCACTCGGCCACGTCCTCGTCGACGCGCCCGAGCAGACCGCCGAGGCGGTCGGCGAGGCGCTCGGCCTGGACCGGGTGCTGGGCTTCGGCCGGCGCGTCGGGCGCGTCGCGGGCGCCGCGCGGGAGAACGGGGACGACACGGATGTCGACGCCGACTCCGACGAGGCCGAAGCCGAGGACGGGGGCGCCGAGGCTACTGGAACGGACGGAACCGCAGAAGCGAACTGAGCCGCGAACCGGAGCGTCAGGGGATTAGGTGCCGGCACTGCTGTCGCCGCTCCCGCCACGCTCGGCGGGACTCGGCTTCTCGTCACCGCCGGGCGTCACGCCGGAGACGGCCTCGCCGAGCGACTCGATGGAGCCGTCCAGGAAGCCGCCGATTCCGTCGTGGATGTCACCCACGAAGTCCGGAACCACATCCGGCAGGCCACCCGGCGGGCCCACGTTCACGTCCACGCTCGGGCCTGTGTCGCCGTCCTGGTCGTCGGCCGGTACGTCGTCGGGTGCCTGGCCCGGGGTCGCGGCGGCCGCGCCGGCGCCCAGTACGAGCAGCGCCAGCAGGGCCGCGATGATGTGTCGCAGATTCATGTTCGTTGCCTCCACCCCCATCTGGGCACCGGGCCTACTTGAGGGGATGAACTCGTTCAGACCGTTCGGCCCTTTCGTGGCCTGTTGAACGTGAAAACGGCAGATCTGAAGCATCTGAACGGAGCACGAGCCGCCGATACCAGGACATCGTGGCCGCCGGATATATACGCGTGAACGGACGGCGGCTCAGCCACCGTCGGCGAGCGTGACCTGCTCGCCGGGCGGGTCCTCGTCACGCGAGACCCAGAACGCGACCCGCCGCGCGACCAGATAGCCGTCCACCGTGTCGTCCTGCGGGTGGGCGTCCTGGACCCACACCGTCCGCTCCTCGCCGAGGTCGCTGGCCCACTCCCGGGCGGCCTGCTTCGAGTCGAAGTCACGGCGGGCCCCCCGGTCACGGACCCACTCGCCGGCCGTGACGCTGGCCTGCCGGGCCGAACGCTTCACCGCGACGACGTAGCTCACACTCGTGGCTACACGGGGTGTGGCAAAAGCTTTCACGACCCTCGCGGAAGCATGTGTAGGGATGGCACACGAGGCCACGGTCAGGGGACTCGGCGTCGGCATCGGCGAGGACGGTCCGGAGACGCCGGTGGTGTTGCTCGCCGCCGACGGGCGGGTCGTTCCGATATTCATCAGCGCGGACCAGGCACAGTCCATCGGCCACGCACTTCGAGGCGAGCCGTTCAAACGACCGCTCACGCACGACCTGTTCGTCGACATGGTCGCGGAGTTCGGCGGCGCCGTCGACCGCGTCCGCATCGACGGGCTCGCCGAGGGGACCTTCCTCGCGAAGCTCGACGCCGAGCAGTACACGAACGGCGAGCGCCGGACGGCCACCTTCGACGCCCGGCCCTCCGACGCCATCGCCGTCGCGCTCCGGGTCGACTGCCCGATACTCGTCGACGAGGACGTGCTCGACCGGGCGGGGCGCTCGCCGGACCAGTTCGACATCCGGCAGGAGCCCGGACAGGGGCCCGAACGGGACCGCAGCGAGGAGTGAGCGGACGGCGTTGGCCGTTCTGGGTCTGTTGGAATCCTCACCCGGTGATAGGTTTCTGCAGCCGCACTGAATAGATAGCGCTCAGTCAGCAAGAGCACGGTTAGGCAGCACGAAACCGTGCTGGTCACGATGAGACGCATGATCGGGCCTCGAAATCCTCGTGGCAAACGAATGGTAGCCTCGAAAGAAGCAGAGTCTTTGGTTCATGCAGACCCCGGCCTGAATATCATATAAACTCCTGGCTATACGAAGGAATCGTTGTTAGCAGCCCCGCCTCGGACTCGTCCACATGTCGTCAGACTGGACGGACCCCTCGAATGGGAACACGACCCCTTGCGAGGCTGTACCAGATGTCGAGGGAGCCAGCCCAGCCGTAGAGTGTTGTATCGATAATCTGGACTCCGAGAGCCGCCGGGCAATCGAGGCCAGTGACAAGTCGGTCGACGTTCGGTACTGTCTCCAACGGTGTGGACGCTGCTACACGGAACCGTTCTTCGTCGTCGATGGTGAGGCAATCACCGGAGCCGACCACTCAACGCTTCTCGAGACGCTGGAGTCCGGGGTGACCCACGATGCGTGACCTGAACGTCCTCTTCATCTCGATCGATAGCCTCCGGCGCGACATGCTCGGGGCCTACGAGTCCCCGTTCGACTGGGTCACCGAGATGGGAGTTGAGACTCCCAACCTCGATCAGTTCGCCGAGAAGGCCATCACGTTCGACAACCACTACGCCGGGAGCCTCCCGTGTATGCCGGCCCGCCGGGAGTGGGATACTGGGATTCAGGAGTTCCTCTGGCGGGGCTGGGGACCAATCGAGGCGTACGACACGACACTCGCCGAGAAGGCCCGCAACGCTGGCGTGCTAACGAAGCTACTCACGGACCACTTCCATCTCTTCCAGCACGGCTCAAGCGGATACTACGAGGACTACCACGGGTTCGAGTTCGTCCGTGGACACGAGGACGACCTCTGGAAGACACAGCCGTACGAGGCCGACGAGGGGCTCTTGCAACAGGTCGGCTACGATTTCGGCGGGGAGCAGGCTGAAACGACTGCGGAGGTGACGGATGCCGCAGCGAACCCCAATCACGTTCTCGACCCCTACGATCTGGAACACTATCGGCCGCGCTGGAAATACGTCCGCAACGTCGCAGAGTTCGATGACGAGGACGAGACGGATTTCTTCGCCGCGAAGGTGTTCTCCAGGGCGGCCGACTGGCTCCGGACCACCAGCGGATGGGACCAGTGGTTACTTCGGATCGACGAGTTCGACGTCCATGAGCCGTTCCACTGCCCGGAGCCGTACGCCTCGATGTATACGGACGAGGACCCGCGTGACCCGGAGCTACCCGTCTGGCCATACTATGGCCGGACGGACAGAGGGCAAGCGGCGCTCACTGACCGCGAGCTGTCGTTCATCCGCTCGCAGTTCGCCGGGAAGGTGACCATGGTCGACACCTGGCTTGGCCGTGTCTTCGATGCGCTCGACGAGCAGGACCTCTGGGACGAGACGGCCGTCGTCATCACGTCCGATCACGGGTTCCTCCTCGGCGAACACGGCTGGATCGGAAAGATGAGTCCGGACTTCGACCTCGTCGCGAAGACGCCGCTGTTCGTCTGGCACCCGGACGCTCCCGAATCGGGAACGGCCGTCGATGCACTGACCTCGGCCGTCGATCTGCACGCGACGGTTCTCGACCTTCTGGGTGCCGAGAGTGACGCGAAGACACACAGCGAGAGCCTGCTCCCGATCATCCAGGGGGAAACCACTGAACACCGAGACTGGGCACTCTACGGCTGGTGGCACTCTGATATCAACGTCACTGACGGGACACACACCTACATGGCGCCGATACAGGAGGATGTCCCGCTGTACAACTACTCGACGATGCAGATGAGTGCACAGAGCCCATTCACTCCGACGAGCGGCTACGAGGGTGCGGAGTCGGGGGCGTTCCTTCCATACACCGACGTGCCGGTCTGGCGACAGCAGTATCCCTCGGCATCCCTAGTTCGGCAGCCCAGACTGTACGATACCGACGCTGACCCGAGCCAGTCCGACAACATCGTGACCGAATCACCGTCGGTGAAGAGGAAGATGGAGGAACTACTGCAGGACGCGCTCGAGACCATGGAGGCTCCCGAGGAAGTCTTCGAGCAGTACGGAATCGATCAGTGAGATGCCCGGGCGAATCACTCATGCCCGATTGCTTGTTTCCCCGAGCGTTCATGGGTCTCGGAGATAATCGGGTATCATGCGATTTGCCACGTTCACGTTCCGGCATTCCGACGGGGGACTGCAATCGCTCGGCAGGGCCTTCGCCAGTGCCGATGACGTGGCCCGGGTCGCGGTCCACTCCCAGCGGTTACTCGACGATGGTCAAGCTATCTACCTGTACGAACTTGTCGGGGATGCTGGAACTGTCCGGGATGTCCTCGACGAGACCGATATCGCCACCAGCTATCAGGTGGTCCAGGGAACGGAGTCCGTGTTCGCGTATATCCACTTCGAGCCGACGCCGACTGCCGAGCAGCTCCTCCGGGCACCGGGAGAGTACGGGCTCCTCATCGAAGGGCCGGTGACTATCCGAGACGACGGAACCCTCGAGATCACGCTCGTCGGCGAGGAGGAAGACATCAGGAAGGCGTTCTCCTCGCCCCCTGACGATCTCACGGTATCAGTCAAGCGCGTCGGTGACTACCATCCCGGTGCAGAGCAACTGTTCACGAACCTGAGCGAGCGCCAGCGTGAGGTGCTTCGGACGGCCCACGAACTCGGATACTACCAGGACCCGCGTCAGGTTACACATCAGGATATCGCCAGCGAGCTGGATTGCACGCCGTCGAACGTCGGTGACATCCTCCGCCGTATCGAGAACAACATCATCGGCGAGATAATGACTGCCCAGTTCGGAGCTACGTCCGGCAACCCTTCCTGATTCCGTCCCGTCTCCGCCAGAACATCTGCCCGGATATGAATGTCTTTGCATGCGGAGGAACGGGCGTTAGTCACAGACCCTCACACCCAGTCCTATGCCACACTCCGGCATCAGCCCATTCGAGATCGACATGTTCGTCGACCATCTCGATGGTCCCGTCGAGGTGACCGACGGCGTCTACTACTACGCTGAGTTCAGCGGTGTGACCGCCTTCGAGACCGAGGAGGGCCTCGTCCTCGTCGACACCGGTCTCGAGGATAACGCCCCGGCCCTCGCCGAGACGATCCGTACGGAAACTGACCAGCCCGTCGACACCGTCGTCTACACGCACGGACACCTCGACCATGCATTCGGATTGGAGGCGTTCCTGCTCGAAGACCAGTCGGACCCGAGGGTCATCGCTCACGAGAACATGCCGGCTCGGTTCGACCGCTACGAGCGGACTTCCGGCCACAACGAGGCGATAAACGCCCGTCAGTTCGGTGGCACTGCGGCCGAACAATCAGCTGGTGATGGCGAGAGCCAGTTTCGGTGGCCTGAATACCCGCCGACCACCTGCTACCGTGACGAACTGACGCTCACCGTCGGTGGCCTCACCTTCGAGATCCGCCATTCCAGAAGCGAAACGGACGACCATTCATGGGTGTACTGCCCCGAGAAAGATGTCCTCTGCACGGGTGACTTCCACATCAATGTCGCACCGAATCCGGGCAACCCACAGAAGGTTCAGCGCTACCCGGAGGAGTGGGCCGAAACGCTCCGTGAGATGGCGGCGCTGGCCCCGCACCACCTCTGTCCAGGGCATGGCGAGCCCGTCGTTGACGCACCCGACGAGATCCAGAACCGGTTGGGGAGTTCGGCCGAGTATCTCGAATCGATCGTCGAGCAGACCATCGACGCGTTGAACGACGGCTCGCCACCGCATGTCGACATCATCCACGAGGTCGATGCGCCCGACTGCGACGCCCCGTGGCTCGCAGAAACGTACGACGAGAGCGAGTTCATCGCGCGGAATCTGATCAGACGCTACGGTGGCTGGTGGTCGGGACGTCCATCGGAACTCAAACCCGCACCGCGCGAGCGTCTCGCGTCGGAACTTGCCTCGCTGGCGGGCGGCGCCGACGTGCTGGCCGACAGAGCGCTCGCGCTCGCCGACGAGGACGTGCGTCTGTCCTGTCACCTCGCCGATTTCGCCCTCGAAGCGGCGCCAGGGGACGAATCTGTACAAGCAGCCGTCGCGGATATCTACACGCATCGCGCCAGCGAGGAACGCAACCTCATGTCGGGGAATCTCTATGCGGCGGCGGCCGCGTACGCAAGCGAGGGGCGACCGTTCAGATGATTCCGACGTGTACCTGTGGGGGGAATCATGCGTAGGGACTTCGACCTGCTCTCGGGGCGGATCGGCGTGGTAGAGGCAACGGCGCTACTCGTCGGAAACGTCATCGGAATCAGCATCTTCACGCTACCGGGACCGCTCGCCGCCGACGCCGGGCCGCTCGTCGCGATCGGTATTCTGGTGGCGGCCATTCCGCTCGGATTCGGGATCCTGATCAGCTTCCAACTCGGGAGCGCCATTCCCGTCGCCGGTGGAAACTACGTCTACGCGAGTCGATTGGTCCACCCATTCGCCGGATTTCTGATCCCGTGGCTGATCCTCCCCGGCGTGTGGGCTGGCCTCCTGTTCATCGGCGACGGGTTCGCGGAGTACGTCGGCGTCTTCCTATCCGTCCCTGACCTCGCTCTGGTCTATGCCCTGCTCGTGCCGTTCCTGGTGTTGAACATCGTCGGTATTCGACCCCTGGCCCGTGTCCAGCTCACACTCGTTGTCGTGCTGTTCGCGAGTATGCTGGTGTTCATCGTTCCTGGAGCGTTCTCCATCACCCCATCGAACTATACGCCCGCACTGCCGAACGGCGTGGCCCCCTTCGCTATCGCAGTGGTCTCGCTGTACTTCCCGCTCCGTGGCTTCGGGCTGATAACCGCCCTGGGTGAAGAGCTCACCGAGCCCGCACGGAACATCCCGCGGGTACTCGGCTACAGCGCGGCCATCTCGCTGACGATGTTCGTCTCGCTGGTGGCGGTCCTCGTTGGCGTGGTCAATTGGCAGTCTCTGGCTGGCGTCGACGCTGCCGTACTCGTCGCCGCTCGGACGTTCCTTCCCGACCCGGTAATCGTGGCCGTGGCGGTCGGCCCCGTCGTCGGCGGACTCACATCGCTCAGCACCACGTACACCGGATTCTCGCGATCACTCATGCGAGCGGCTCGAGACGAACTGCTCCCTCGGCGGCTCGCGGACATCCACCCAGAGTTCGGAACGCCGCATGTGGCACTACTGGTTCTCGGAATCCCACCGTTGGTGGTTGCGCCTGTTCGCCCCTCGCCAGTGATCCTCTCGATCTGGATCGCACTCGCGGTGCTCACCGCTGGGACGCTCAAGGCCGTCGCACTATGGCGACTCCCGGCGGTGTATCCGGACCGCTACGCGGAGGCGCCGGTGACGTTCCCCCAGGGGATGCTCAAGACCGTGGCGGTTCTTGGTGCGCTCACGTCACTGGTGTTGGTGTTCGTCGTCGCCACACAGCTCCCCCAACTCCTCGGCGTCTTCCTCGGCCACATAGCCCTCGGGTACATTGCATTCCGACTGCGGGTGCGCCAGCTGGCTGGCCGCGGGACGGACCTCCGGTCTACCCTTCGTCAGCTGGCGTCCCACGAGTGAGGCTCTCGAGTCGCGGTACTCCGGGGCTACGTCCGGTGTGACGAGGGGACCCCGCTTGCCGAATTGAGTGTCGTCGCGTACCACATCCACGCTCTGTCTCTTTCACGTCGTTACTGTCAGCAGTTGAGGATTCAACAGGGTCGTCGTTCCGCATCCGCGCGCCGCAGACGCGCGGTTCACCGGCCGGAGCGCCCGAAGGGCGCGGAGGCCGGCCTCTTTTCTGAACGTTTTCTGCCGTCATCAGAACGCGGCGCGTTCTGATTGCCCGTGGAATCGCGGCGCGATTCCACGACCGCGAGTGGTTCGCCGGCGGAGCCGGCGAACCCGAGCGGGAAAGAAGCTCTACTGGAACCTGACCCCGAGCCCGTGGAGCCCCTCGTTCTCGCTGGCGAGATTGACCAGCAGCGGCGTGACTGCCTCCACCTCGCCGGCGTTGGCGATGCCGCCGCCGTCGAGCGCCCGCAGTCCCGCGATACCCTCGGTGATGTCCATCACGGTCCGCTTCGCGTCGTCGTCGTCGCCGACCACGACCGTGTCCCACTCGAACGTGGCATCCAGATCGGCGAGCCGCCCGGCCGGGAGGTTGTGGAAGGCGCCGACGACGGGTACCTCGTCGGGTGCGGCATCACGCGCGAGCGCCGTCACGCTCCCGTGCCCAGGCGGGTTGTAGTGGAGGCCGTCCTCGTCGCGTTTCATCCCGACAGCCGGTGTCACGAGGACGCCCGTCAGCTCGTCGGTGACCGCCTCGATGGTGTCCGTGAGGTGGTAGGCCGGCACCGCCAGCACCACCACGTCCGCCCCCGCGGCGGCCTCGGGGTTCGCGTGGCCCGTCACCTCGGCCTCGGTGCCACGGCTGTCCAGCTCGTTCAGGTACTCCTCGGCCTTCGCCTCGGCCTTCGACGCCTCACGCGAGCCGATTCGAACCGCGTGGTTCGTGTCGTACGCCAGCCGGAGGGCGAGTCCCTCGCCGATGTCGCCGGTCCCGCCAAGCAGCGCGATATCCATACCCGGAGCGAAGGGCGCCCACACGGTAGGGATTGTGCTCTCGGAACCCCTTGCCTCACGAGCGGTCGTGCGGTCCGGGGGCGGGACGCCCACACCGGGCGGTTCGGCGGGTCATCACTTCTCCCGCGGTGGCCCCGACCCGGTGACGGAACGGCGCTCGTCGGGTCCCTCGCGGTAGACGTAGATGTAGGAGGCGACGCCGGCGACGATCACCACGATAGGCACGAACGGGGCTCGAACCATCGGGTCCGCCGGGAGCAGGTACAGCATCGGCGCCCCGAGCAGCGCCATCAGCACCATGGCGGTGAGCAGGGACCGAGCCAGGCGTGACATATCGGGGACTGTTCCCGCAGTCAGATAGTGCTCCTGCCGGCATGGAACGGGGTTTCAACCGTGGTGCCGGTCGATACCCGGAGGAACGGTACGGCGAGCGACGGGCGGCCTACTCGGCGCCGTCGAGCAGTGCCGGCAGGTCGTCGACACTGTCGAGGACGGCGCTCGCCCCCGCCGTCTCGTACTTCCGGCGGCCGGAGGGGCCCGTGAGCCCGCCAGTCAGGACGCCGACGCCGTGGTACTCGCGGTCGGGGTCGGACTCCCGGGCGTTGTGGGCCGTCTCGATGTCGTCCAGCGTGTCACCGACGAAGACGACCGACTCGGCGTCGGCGTCCTCCGCGACGGCGACGAGCGTCTCGGGCGCCGGCTTCCCGGGGCCGTCCTCCATCGCGTACACCCGCTCGTCCGGGAGCGTATCGAGGCCGACGCGTTCGAGCGCGATGGCGGCCTCGGCCCGGGGGCGTCCGGTCACGACGCCGAGTTCGCGGTCCGCGAGCGCGTCGAGCGTCGACGGGTCGAGCAACACGGGTTCGTCCTCGATGAAGCCCCGTTCCTCGCTCGCGAGCGGCGGTTCCCCGCCCTCCAGCTCGCGGAACCGCTCGTCGCCGAGGTAGAGCTGCTGGAAGACGCGCCGGAGCCGGTCACGGTCCCACTCGGCGTACACCCGCTCGCGGGCGTCCGGGTCCAGCAGGTCCGCGACGACCGCCTCCACCGCTTCGAGCCCACCGCCGGAGGCCGCGACGGTGTCGGTGAACGTCGTCACGGAGCGGCCCAGCCCCTCGCGGTACGCGAGGACGTACAGCGCGACCGCGTAGGTGACCGTCCAGTCGTTGTTGAAGCCGCCGGCGTTCTTGAACTGCTGCACGTCGTCGCTGTGGACCGTCTCGCCGTGGACGCGCTCGACGGACTCGACGACCGCACGCCGGTAGGAGTCGGCCACGTCGATGAGGACCCCGTCGACGTCGAAGACGACCGTATCCGCCCTGATGTCGCCCCTCACGGCGACTCACCTCCGTGTCGGGGCTGCGGGTCGACGGGCGACCGTCCCCCGGTGTCCACGGCCGCTCCCCTCCCCGGCGCGTCGGTCGCCCGGAAGAGCGTCCCCTCGTCGAGCGTCGTCGGCGTCGCCGGGACGACGGCCGGGTCGGCGCCCAGCGTGGTGAAGTAGAACGCGGCGCCGGCCCGGCGGGCGGCCTCGTGGGCGGGCCGCTGGAGCTCCGGCGGGCATCGGAGCGCGTACACGGCGTCCGCGTCCCCGTAGACCGCCGGGTCGGGGTCGGTCACGTCGTCCCGGACGAACGCGACACCGTCGGGGACCGGCCGCTCGTGGATGTCGGTCGCGGTCACGGCACAGCCGCGCTGTGCGAGGCCGCGGGCTACGTCCGGTCGATTGCCGATGCCGACCTCGACCAGTCGGTCGTGTGTCGCGAGTCGGGCGACGAGTCCCCGGGTCACGGCCAGGGATAGGCGCTGGTGCGAACTTCAGCGTTGCGACCCGTACCGCGCCGGACCGGACGGCCATCGCGGAACGGACTCCGGCGACCCGAGGTACCCCGGCCACGCCGCTCGGGTCGGCCGTTCTCAGGACGCGAACGGGGGCGGGATGTTTATACTGCGCCCTACCCAATCGGCAGCTATGCATGTCGACATCGTGCCGGTGGGCGATGTCCCTGCAGTCGTCAAGCGGGAGGCCTCCTCCGGACTCCGCTCCGTGTACGACTGCGAGGTGACCCTGCACGACGGGCAGGACGTGCCCGACGGCGCGTACGACCCCGGTCGCCAGCAGTACCGGGCAGAGGAGTTCATCGAGCTGGCCTCCCGAATCGGCAACGGGACCAAGAACATCGCCATCACCGGGCACGACCTGTACTACCGCCGCCGGAACTACGTCTTCGGCCTGGCCTACCTCTCGGGCAACGGCTCGGTCATCTCCACCTACCGGCTCCAGACCTCCACCGATGGGGGCTTCTCCAACAAGCCCGCCTCCGAGATATTCGCCGACCGCGTCCGCAAGGAGGTCATCCACGAGATCGGCCACACCCTCGGCCTGGAGCACTGCGACAACAAGCGCTGCGTGATGAACTTCTCACCCACCGTCCGCGAGGTCGACATCAAGGAACAGACCCTGTGCGGGAGCTGTCAGAAGCAGGTATTGTGAAATCGACGGCTTAAGACCAGGGCTGTCGAGTCCTTCCGTGGATTTTTGATCAGTCCGCCTGTCGATTCGGGACATGTCGGAACTGTTCCTCGTCCCTGTGGGCCAGGACTGGGTCGAGGAGTACGAACGAACGGTCGCGTCGCCTCTGGAACTTGAAGGGGACGTGCCATCAGAGTTGGCGGGGCGGCCCGAGGTTCGTGTCTGGGGAACGACGGCGGGGAGCAAGAAGAAACGAACCACCTTCGAGTCGATGGCCCCCGAGGACCCTGTCCTCTTTCTCCACGAGGGCGAGTTCGTGGGGTCGGCACGCGTCGAGGAGACGTTCGAGAACTCCGACCTCGGCGAGTGGCTGTGGGGGACGCCGGAGAGTCGGTTCATCTACACGCTGGCAGATTACCAGGAGATTTCCATCCCTCGAAGTGAAATATGGGATTTGCTCGATTATAGTCCGAACTACCCACTTTACGGATTCTCTCGCGCATCCGACGACGCCCTGAGTTCGCTGCTGCAGTCGTACAACTCCGTGGAGGAGGCGTTCCAGTCCCTCCGGGAGGACGAGGTAGACGACGCGTCCGATGAGAACGTGGAGACCCCAGAGGAGCTGACCAACGACATCAGGTCCAGCGGCGAGACGGTACTTGAGGAGTCCGGCGAGGTCCGAGAACACACCGAAATCCAGTGGTACCTGATCCAGCTCGGGCTCGAACACGGCTACGATGTGTACGTGGCGACGAACGACCAGAACCTGACCTACGAGGGCCAGCGACTCGGCGAGGACTGCGTCGACAGCCTGAACCTCACCGGGTTCAGCGACGCGGCGATGCGGCTCATCGAGTACGTCGACGTGATATGGCTCAACGGCGACTATATCGAGAAGATGTTCGAGGGGGAGAGCACCACCAGCATCTTCAGCGGCATCCTCCGGATGACGGACTTCGCGGTGAAGGTGCCGAACCTCGCTGTCGACATGCACATCGTCGCCCCGGAGGCTGACGAGGATCAGGTCCGTCGGCAGATCGACCGCCCGACGTTCCAGCACGTGATGGGCGAAGCGAAACACTGCTCGCTGCAGTACCTCTCCTTCGAGGCCGTCCGGGAGAAACGTGAGGTCGTCAGTCGTGCGGGGCCGCTCAAGCAAGTGTTCTGATTTTCACCGGCCCAGGACTTCCCACGACGTTTTGCATACCGCGCGAGCGAAGCGAGCGCGGTTTTACCGGTACGAGGGCGCGAAGCGCCCGAGTGCCGGCATTTTTTCTGAACGTTTTTTGCGCCGAGTGGTGCCCGCAGCGCGAGCGAGGCGAGCGCGAGGACACCCGAGGCGTCAAAAAAGCTCAGCCGAGTCGGTCCTTCAGCACCGCCCCGAACCCGGCCGCCCCGATACCGAACGCGACGAGGCCACCGATGCCGGTGAGCGTGAGGGCGCCGTTGAGCGCCGCCGCGACGAGCAGCGGTTTCGCCCACTCGTCGCCGTCGCGGCCCACGAGTCGCTCGGCGATGGCGAGGTAGGCGATGGCCGCGCCGACCGACCAGATGAGGGCCGCCAGGATGGCGAAGGGGACGGCCACGAGGATGCCGATGATGGTGATGACGAGGATGATGGTCACGAGGATGACACCCACCAGGCAGACGAGACCGTAGACGAACGAGCCGACGGGCTCGTCGACGACCGTGTCCATCATCCGCTCGACGTAGGCCGGCGCGACCGCGACGAGGATGGCGCCGACGACGAGCGTCGTGACGAACGCACCGATGGCGCTCCCGACGACGTTGCCGATGGGGTTGGCGCCGACGTTGACGTCGATGCCGCTCCCACCCATCTGGAGGAGGAGTTCCGAGACCGGGGACTGGAGGTTCATACCGACTGAATGACGAGCGGGACAAAATCAGTTCCTTGAGGTCTCATAGCACGCACCGTGGGGGCCACGAGAGGTCGGCCACCGAGAGAGTAACCGTCGTTGCATACCGCGCGAGCGGAGCGAGCGCGGTTTCACCGGCGGCGAACGGAGTGAGCCGCCGGCATTTTTTCTGAACGTTTTTTGCGGCGAGAGGTACCCGCAGACCGGCGGCTTCGCCGTCCTCAGGACCGCTTCGCGGTTCTGATGGGCTGCGCGAGAGCTTCGCTCTCGCGAACGCCGGTCAAGCGGTACCCGAGCCGTCAAAAAAGCTCGACTGGCTCGATACCGTACCGCTCGAACTGCTCGGCGATGGCCTCGATGCGGGGCTCGATGACATCCGGTTCGTGCGAGTCCGTCCCGACCGTGAACGCGACATCGTGCTCCAGCAGGACCTCGACGAACCGGGGTGCGGGGTGGAACTCGCCGTAGTCGTCGAGCGCGCGGCCGGCGTTGAGTTCCGGAACCGTCCGAGAGGACCGGAACGCCTCGGCGACCTCGTGGTAGTGGTCGTCGCTCGCGAGGCCGCGGAACTCGGCGGTCCGCTCGAACAGGTCCGGGTGCGCGGCGATGTCGAACAGCTCGGATTCGACGAGGGCGACGAGTTTCTCGAAGTAGCGGTCCACCAGCTCCCGGCGCTCCTCGCGGGGCATGTCGGCGTAGTAGGAGCCGAAGTGGACGTTCACGCCGTCGAGGTAGTGGACGCTCCCGATGGCGTAGTCGAAGTCGGCCACGTCGAGGAACTCCCGGATGGCCGCCTCGTCCTCGGGTTCGTAGTCCATCTCCACCGCGTCGTAGATGTCGATATCGAACCGGTCGCGCATTGCCTCGATGCCCTCGCGCCGGCGCTCGTAGGTCGCATCGAGGTTGAACCCCATCACCTTCTTGCGCCGGTCGTGGTCGGCCCCGGCCGAGACGTTGCAGTGGTCGGTGATGCCGAGCCCATCCAGCCCGGCGTCGGCGGCGGCCCCGATCATCGACCAGAGGAAGCTGCCGTCCGAGTACGTCGAGTGGGTGTGGTAGTCGTGGGCGATTCGGGTCACTGGCGTCGCGTAGGGGCGTGTGCCACGAGTACCTGTCGGGCCGACGGGATCACCCACACGCGGCGGCTGGTCCGAACCGAACGGCGGCCGGTACGGGCCCCGGAAGGGATTTGCCGGCGACCGCCCCAGAGCCGGCATGGTCGACTGGCAAGCGGTCGGACTCGGCTTCCTCGCGCACGTCGTACTGGGATTCTTCGCCTTCCTCGCGCCGGGTATCGGCCACGTCGCCGTCGGCCTCCTCGGCGGGTTCCTGACCGGGTACATCGCTGGGGGTGACCTCGTCAACGGCGCGTGGAACGGACTCGTCGCCGGGGCGCTCGGCGGCATCCTGCTCGCGGTGTTCGCCGCCGTCGCGCTCGGGTTCATCGTGGAGGTCCTGCTCGGCGGCGGCCTCGGCCTCCTCGGCGGCTCCGGCGCGCTCGTCATCGGCGTGGTCATCGCGCTCATCCTCGCCGTGGACTCGGCTATCGGCGGTGCGGTCGGCGCGGCCGTCGCCGACTGAGGCGACCGACCGTGGTGGCGCGGCGCGGGCGACGGACTGCCGCGGGCTCCGGGTTTTTGATGGAGCGGCCCCTACACCGGCCCATGAGCGAGACCACCGAGGCCGACATCGACGCCGGCGACCTCCTGCCGAACGACCACGTCCAGCAACTCGCGCTGGAGGGCGAGGTGACCCAGATTCACCGCGGCGCGAGCCAACACTACGCCGACGAGGGCGACCAGTTCGTCATCGACGGGACGACGTTCGAGGTGACGGGCGTCGAGGACCGCACGCTCGGCGACATGACCGACGAGGACGCCCGGCGCGAGGGCTCGGACTCACTGGAGGCCTACAAGCAGCGGATGGAGCGCGTCCACGGCGGTAACTTCGAGTGGGACGATTCGAGCACGGTCGTCCGGTACCAGTTCGAGCCCGTCGAGAACTGACCGGCCGGCAACGACCGGCTACCGCCGCTCGGCCAGCTCCGCCCGCAGGTCCGCCACGTCCATGTCCTTCATCGCGAGCAGGACGAGCAGGTGGTAGACGAGGTCGGCGGCCTCGTGTGCCAGCTCCTCGTGGTCGTCGTCCTTCGCGGCGAGCAGGAGTTCGGTCGTCTCCTCGCCCAGCTTCTCAAGCACCGCGTTCTCCCCTTTCTCGTGGGTGAACAGCGACGCCGTGTACGAATCCTCCGGGAGTTCCTCCTTCCGGGATTCGATGACGGCGAACAGCTCGTCCAGAATCTCGTCGGTGCCGGGCGCGTCTTCCGCCGCGTCACTCCTCATCCTCGAACACCTCGCGGATGTTGTCGAGTTCCGCGAAGCGGTCGGCGTCCTCGGCGGCACCCTCCCAGACCGGGCGCGCGACCAGCAGCGGGGCGTTCGTCCGTGCGGCCAGCGCCAGCGAGTCGCTCGGGCGGGCATCGACGGTCACGTCGTCGCGGGGCGTGTTGAGCCACAGCGTCGCGAAGAAGGTCCCCTCCTCCAGGTTCGAGACGGCCACGCGGTCGACACGGCCACCCAGTTCCTCGACGATGTCCAGGGTGAGGTCGTGGGTCATGGGGCGCCCGATGTCCTCGGCCTCCATCCCGCGGACGATGCTGCGGGCCTCCTCGAAGCCGATGAAGATGGGGAGCACCTCGCCCTCGAGCGGGCCCTCCGGGCCGCCCGCGCTATCGACCCCGTCCTCGCGGGCATCGCCCGCTGCGGTGCCGTCCTCCTCGACCGCGAGCAGGACGACCGGAACCGGGCCGTTCGGGGTGCCCGCGACCCGCACCGAGTCGATGCGTGCGGGGAGGCCCTCGGTCACGTCGGCGTCGGCATCGGTGTCCTCGCCGTCGCCGGAGACGTCCGTGTTCATACAGTGACGAGGCGGCCGCGGCGGAAAAGGCTATCTCGTTGGGTCGCAGCGGGTGGCGCCGGCGCGTCCAGCGCCGACTCAGTCGTCGGCCGCGGCCGCGTCGCGCTCGGCGGGCGTCCCCTCGAAGAACGCGAGGTCGTGGACCCGCGAGTCCTCGGTCAGTTCCGGGTGGAAGGCGGTCCCGACGACCGGACCGTCGCGCACGGCGACCGGGCGGCCGTCCCACGAGGCGAGCACCTCGACGCCCTCGCCGACGGACTCGATGGCCGGCGCGCGGATGAAGACGGCCGGGAACGGTGAGTCGAGCCCCTCGATGTCGAGCGGGGCCTGGAAGGAGTCGCGCTGGCGACCGAAGGCGTTGCGCTCGACGGTGGCGTCCACGAGGTCGAGCGTCGCCACACGGTCGTCACCCGCGTCCCGGCTCAGAACGATGAGCCCGGCACACGTCGCGAGGACGGGCTTGCCGGCCGCGACGTGCTCGCTGATCTCCTCGTCGATGCCCTCCTCCGCGATGGTCTTCGAGATGGTCGTTGACTCGCCGCCGGGCATCAGGAGCGCGTCGCAGTCGGGGACCGTGCCGGCGTGACGGATCTCGTGGACGACCGCGTCCTCGCCGTGGGCGGCCGCGGCCCGCTCGATGGCGTCGGCGTGTTCGGAGACGTCCCCCTGCACCGCGAGGACGCCGGCCGTGAGTGTCATGCGTAGGTGTAGCGGGCCGAGCGACAAAACGGCCGCGCTCTGGGAGACGCCGATGTCGTCGAGGCACCAGCGTCGCCCTCCGGGACGCGAGAGCTATCGCTGACACCAGGTCACACCGAGTTCGGTCGTCGCGCGAATCGACCCTCGAGGCGGAGCGTACATCGCCGCCAACTGAGCGAGTCACTCGCCGCACTCGTTTCCGAGCAATCCGAGATATAATACCCTGGAAAACAGAGCCACATGTCATGAGAGCGCTACCCCGTAACGATCGCAGGACGACACGAGGATACGAAGACGTAACCGCCGATGGCGAGACCGGCACGGCGCATATTGCAGGACTGAACCGAGACGAGACACGGGGCGAGGGGCGACGGCTGTCACCCGGCACACAAGGAGTCCGTCGCCATGATGGATGAGAGGGAGTTCGACCGGTCACGGGTCCTCTGGTGGGCCCTCACTGCCGCCCTCGTCGGAGCGCTCGGGCTGCTGGTGTACTCGTATATCGGGACGTTCGTCCTCGCGATATTCATCTACTACGCTGCCCGGCCCGTCTACCGCCGGTTGCGGCTCGTCGTCGACAGCTCCGGGCTCGCCGCGGCGGGCGCGCTGTTCGCGTTCGAACTCCCGTTTCTCGCGATAGCCGGGTACCTCCTGTTCCTCGCCGTCAGGGAACTCGAGCAGTACGCTGGCTCGGGCGCCGAACTCGTCGCCTGGTTCCTGCCAATCCCCCCTGCAGAGATACAACGGGCGATCGCCGACCCGAGGGCGTACGCTTCGTCGTTCGACGTCGCATCGCTCACCGAGATTATCAGTACTGGAGGGGACGTGTTGGGGCCGGTCACGACGTTCTTCCTGCATCTCACGCTGGCCGTCGCCCTCGCGTTCTACCTGCTCCGGGACGGTGGCCGCATCGCGGACTGGTTCCGTGACGAGGTGGGGGAGGATTCGGCACTGTGGCTCTATGCGTCGCTCGTCGATCGCGACTTCCAGGTGGTGTATTTCGGGAACGTCCGTACCGTCGTCGTCGTCGCGCTGCTCGCACTGGGCATCTACAACGGACTCAACGTGGTCGCCCCGCCGGGGCTGAAGATCCCCATCCCCAACGTCCTCGCCCTCCTGACGGGCGCGGCGACGCTCATCCCCATCGTCGTGGGGAAGGTCGTGTACGTCCCGATGGCGGTGTATCTCGGGGTGAAAGCGGCCGAGTCGGACCCACAGACGCTCTGGTTCCCCATCGCCGTGGCCATCGTGGCACTGCTCGTCCTCGACCTGTTCCCGATCATGGTCATCCGGCCGTTCTTCGCCGGCCAGAGCACCCACAGGGGGGCGATGATGTTCTCCTACATCTTCGGTGGGCTGCTTTTCAGCTGGTACGGTGTCTTCCTCGGGCCGCTAGTGCTGATCGCGACCATCCATCTCGTCCGCGTGGGGCTCTCGGAACTCGCCCATGGCGACCGTATCACCCCGGAGGTGACGACCGCTCACGGGCTCGGCTCGATGCCACGACCCGGCGATGAACCACCAGATGAGGCGGTGTCCGGGGACGCTGACGCCGCTGCCGAGGAGTAACCTCCCACGGGGCAGACTCACACCCCGCCGAGACGACGCTCCGGGTAGTCACGCTCTTGTCCCTCCACACGATACGTCCCTCCAATGAAGGACCCCGCCGACCTCGACGTGACGCTGGTGGACGGCTACGTCGACGAGCCGGCCCACTTCGGCGTGCCCCCGTACATCTCGACGTATCCGCGGTACACGGCGGGCGCGCTGGTCGACGCCGGGGTTCCGGAGGCGAACATCACCTACCACACCATCGACGCGCTACGCGAGGAGCGCTCGCGCTGGCACGACGTGGTCGACGCCGACCTGATGATCTACATCGGCGGGATGACCGTGCCCGGCAAGTACGTGGGCGGCACGCCCGCCGAGCCCGACGAGGTGCGCGAACTCGCCTGGAACGCCGAGGGGACGAGCCTCATCGGCGGCCCCGTCCGGTTCGGCGTCGGCGAGGCCAACGAGGGCGCCACCGAGACCGCCCGCGACGACCTCGACTTCGACTTCCTCGCGATGGCCGACGTGGAGGCCGCGGCCTACGACCTCGCGCACAACGGGCTGGAGGGGTTCGAGAACCGCTACCGCTCGAACGAGGAGATCGGCCGGTGGGCCCAGCAGGGCGCGTTCGTCGTCGAACAGCATCCGAACCATCCCGAGTACATCATCGCCGAGCTGGAGACCTCGCGGGGCTGCCCCTATCGGTGCTCGTTCTGCACGGAGCCGATGTACGGCGACCCGTCGTTCCGCACGGTCGACACGGTGACCGGCGAGGTGGAGGCGCTGTACGAACACGGCATCACGGACTTCCGGCTCGGCCGGCAGGCCGACATCCTCGCGTACGGTGGCGACGGGGAGAAACCGAACCCGGAGGCCCTTCGGGAGCTGTACGGCGGCATCCGGGAGGTCGCGCCGGACCTCGACACGCTCCACCTCGACAACATGAACCCCATCACGGTGGTCGAGTGGCCGGAGAAGGCTCGCGCGGGCATCGAAATCATCGCCGAGCACAACACGCCCGGCGACACCGCGGCGTTCGGACTGGAGTCCGCCGACCCGCTGGTGCAGGAGGAGAACAACCTGAACGTCACCGCCGACGAGTGCTTCCGGGCGGTGAAGATCGTCAACGAGGCGGCGGGCTGGCGACCGGGCGGCGACCGCGACTCCGCGCCGAATCACGGCCCCGACGCCGCGCGTCGGCTCCCCAAACTCCTGCCGGGCATCAACCTGCTGCACGGGCTGAAGGGCGAGCGGATGGAGACCTACGAGCACAACAAACGGTTCCTCCAGCGCGTGATGGACGCGGGGCTGATGCTCCGGCGGGTGAACATCCGGCAGGTGATGGCGTTCGAGGGCACCGAGATGGCCGAGACGGGCGCGTCGGTCGCGCACGCCCACAAGGAGCAGTTCCAGCAGTACAAGTCGGAGATCCGCGAGACGGTCGACAACCCGATGCTCCAGCGGGTAGCGCCGCCCGGGACCGTCCTGCCGGACGTGCATCTGGAGTACCACCAGGACGGGCGGACGTTCGGCCGGCAGCTGGGGACCTACCCGCTGCTGGTGGCGATTCCGGGCGAGCGCGAGCTGGGGCGGACGCTCGACGTGGCCATCACGGACCACGGCTACCGCTCCGTGACGGGGGTGCCGCACCCGCTGGACGTGAACAGCGCGACGATGGACGAGCTGACGGCGATTCCGGGTATCGGCAAGCAGCGCGCGGGCGACATCGTCGTCAACCGGCCGTACGCGGCGACGAACGAGGTGTCGAGTTCGGAGGAGGTCGACCTGACGCGGTTCCTCGACGCCACCGAACCGGGGTCGGCCGATTGAACCGTTCAGCTGGAGCGTCGGGCAGGAGTCGGCGGAAGCGCGGAACGCCCCGAAACGGCCGCCCGGAACGGTTAGGACCGAGCTAAGGGATGCCACGGAGAGGAAGGCTCTTAGGGCGCCACACAAACCCACGAGCAATGAGTGTCGAGGTGAGCGTCGTCCTCCCCGCGTACAACGAGGAGGATACGATCGAACACACGGTCGAGAGGACCCTGGAGACGCTCGCCTCGTTCCTCCCGGCGAACGCGTTCGAGGTCATCGTGGCCGAGGACGGCTGCGAGGACCGTACGCCCGACATCGCCTCGCGGATGGCCGAGGCGGACAGCCGCGTCCGACACTTCCACAGCGACGAGCGGCTGGGTCGCGGCGGGGCCCTCGAACGCGCGTTCCGCGCCGCCGACGGCGAGACGCTGGTCTACTTCGACACGGACCTGGCGACGGACATGCGCCACCTCGAGGAGCTGGTCGAGAGCATCCGCTCCGAGGGGTACGACGTGGCCACGGGCTCGCGGCGGATGCCCGGCGAGAAGCAGGACCGCGAGCCCGAGCGCGGGGTCGCCTCCACCGGGTTCAACTCCCTCGTCCGGCTCTTCCTCCGGTCGGACCTGTACGACCACCAGTGCGGGTTCAAGGCGTTCGACCGCACGGCGCTGTTCGACCTGCTGGACGACGTTGAGGACGAGCACTGGTTCTGGGACACGGAGGTGCTGGTGCGGGCCCAGCGGGGCGGCTACCGGGTGAAGGAGTTCCCCGTCGACTGGACGCCGAAGGGGGACACGAAGGTCGACCTCGTCCGGGACGTGTTCGGGATGGGGAGCCAGATTCTCCGGGTCTGGTGGGAGTTCGCGGTCGCCCCACGGGTCACCCGCCGCGTCACGGTCGCCGTCGGGACGCTGCTGGTCCTCGCGGCGGTCGCGCTGATGACCGTCTACCTCGACCCCTCGACGGTCCTGCAACGTATCTCCGAGGCCGACCCGCAGCTGGTGGGGGTCGCGGCCATCGTCTACGCACTGTCGTGGCCGCTCAGGGGGGCGCGCTACCGCGATATCCTCGAGGAGCTCGGCTATCACGGGTCCGTCGGATTCCTCACCGGCGCGGTGTTCATCTCGCAGACCGGGAACCTCGTGTTCCCCGCGCGTGCGGGTGACGCCGTCCGCGCGTACGTGGTGAAGACGCGCCGGGCCGTCCCGTACCCGACCGGATTCGCCTCGCTCGCCGTCGAGCGGGTGTTCGACCTGCTGACCATCGCCGGACTCGCGGGGACCGTCCTCGTCCTGTTCGCCCTCGCGGGACTCGACCCGACGAGCGCGGCGTCCGGTGATGTCTCACAGAGCGGGCAGACGGCACTCGTCGTGGCGGCCGGTGTCGGCGCCGCGGCGATCCTGGCGGTCGTGGCCATCGTCGCCTCCGCGCGCTCGGACCGGAACCTGGTCCGGCGAGCGGTGCGCGCGGTCAGTACGGACTCGTACGCCGACTGGCTGGCCGGCATCATCGAGCAGTTCGTCGGCGACGTCCAGCAGGTCGCCGGGAACCGGGCGGCGTTCGCCCGTGTCGGCGCGAGCAGCGTCGCCATCTGGTCGCTGGACGTGGTGACGGCGCTGCTGGTGTTCGCCGCGTTCGAACCCGCGCTGGTCGCCGCGAGCCCGATGCTCGTCGTCGCGGTCGGCTTCTTCGCGGTCAGCGTCGGGAACCTCGCGAAGGTGCTTCCGCTGTCGCCGGGGGGCGTCGGCCTGTACGAGGGGGCGTTCACCCTACTCGTCGTCGGGCTCACGCCCGTCAGCGCTGGTACGGCGCTGGGCATCGCCATCGTCGACCACGCCGTGAAGAACGTCGTGACGCTCGTGGGGGGTATCGGCTCGACCCTCCTCCTCAACGTTTCGCTCACCACGGCCGTCGAGGAGTCCGCGGAGGTCAAGGCCGACGGCGGGGACGAAGCCGATACCGACGGACCGGACTGACGACCGGAACGAACCGACAGAACTGACCGTCCGTCGGAATACTGTCCCGTCAGTCAGTCGTATGGAACGTGTTATTCTGATTGACACCGGCGCGTGACGGCTCGACGACGGTGGTGTTCGCTACCATCGAATGGTCCCATCCGTGTATCATGCCGTTCTTTCCGGTTCCATATACCATCCTGTGGAATCAGTCGGTAATCACGTTCCAGACGGTACAGGACATCATCATGACAGATTCCGAAGTAACTCGACACTACTAAATACGAGTTTTTTGTAGTAACGGGGGACAACAGGGCGGCCGGGCGTCTGCTCGACCGTCGCAACGTATCAACCAATGAGCGAACGAATCAGCACCCGCGAGTGGGACCCGACCGAGACGGAAGCCGAGGAGAGCGACGAGAAACACGGCTGCCCAGAGTGTGGCGGCGATATCGCGAACGACACGGAGCATGGGGAGGTCGTCTGCCAGGACTGTGGCCTCGTGGTCGACGAGGACAACATCGACCGCGGGCCCGAGTGGCGCGCGTTCGACGCCCAGGAGAAAGACGAGAAGAGCCGCGTCGGCGCCCCGACGACCAACATGATGCACGACAAGGGGCTCTCGACCAACATCGACTGGCGCGACAAGGACGCCTACGGCAACAGCCTGTCGAGCAAGCAGCGCCAGAAGATGCAGCGCCTGCGCAAGTGGAACGAGCGGTTCCGCACGCGCGACTCCAAGGAGCGCAACCTCAAGCAGGCCCTCGGCGAGATCGACCGGATGGCCTCCGCGCTCGGCCTCCCGGACAACGTCCGCGAGACCGCCTCCGTCATCTACCGGCGCGCGCTCGACGAGAACCTCCTCCCCGGCCGCTCCATCGAGGGGGTCTCCACCAGCGCGCTGTACGCCGCCGCACGACAGGCCGGCGTTCCGCGTTCGCTGGACGAGGTCGCCGGCGTCTGCCGCGTCGACAAGGACGAGATCGCCCGCACCTACCGCTACGTCGCCCGCGAGCTGGGGCTGGAGATCGCCCCCGCGGACCCGGAGAGCTACGTGCCCCGGTTCGCCTCCGACCTCGAACTCAGCGAGGAAGCCGCGGGGCGGGCGCGCGAACTGCTCTCGAACGCGAAGGAGGCCGGCATCCACTCCGGAAAGTCCCCGGTCGGGCTGGCGGCCGCGGCGGTGTACGCCGCGTCGCTCCTGACGAACGAGAAGGTCACGCAGAGCGAGGTCGGTGAGGTCGCGGACATCTCCGAGGTCACCATCCGGAACCGGTACCACGAACTGCTCGAAGCCGAGCAGGGACTGGCGATGGCGTAAGAGTCAGAATACGCCCATATCTGAACCTCCTCGTATTGCCGCATATATTCTGGAGAACAATTCTCAGGACTCGACCATAAATTTGTAATACGTCGCATAATCGGGATGGTCGCGATTTTCTCCTGACACCGACAGCGGAGATACCTACGAAGCCCTCGTGCTCTCGCCCTTCGAGTCCGCCAGGACCGCAACTCGTCAGTCGGTAGTCGTCGGCCTCACACCTCCCCACCCGCCTGCGCTCCTCGCTCGCTTCGCTCGCTCCGCTGCTCGGCCCTCGCACGTGTAGCGGCGGCCGGCCCTCCGGGCACGGCCGCCAGCGCGCGCCTGTTCGACTGACAGGAGGGTGCGGCCCGGTTGGGAAAGCGTCTAGTCCCCCGCCACCGACGCCCGCATGTGCAGACCGAGCACGTCGTTCACGTCGCCGACGCGCGGGAGGCCGTGGCCGAACTCGGCGACGACGCGGTTGACCTCGTCGTCACCTCGCCCCCGTACCCGATGGTGGAGATGTGGGACGAGTCGTTCACCGCGCAGGACCCGGCCATCGGCGAGGCGCTGGCGGCGAACGAGGGCGACCGCGCGTTCGAACTGATGCACGACCTGCTCGACGAGGTGTGGGCCGAACTCCCGCGTGTCGTCAGCGAGGGGGGCATCGTCGTGGTGAACGTCGGGCCAGCCACGCGCACCCTCGACCGGTTCCGACAGTACCCCAACCACGAGGCAATCAGCCGGCGACTGCGGGACCACGGCTTCCAGTCGCTCCCTGGCGTGCTGTGGCGCAAGCCGACCAACAGCGCCGCGAAGTTCATGGGGAGCGGAATGCGCCCGCCGAACGCCTACGTCACGCTGGAGCACGAACACCTGCTGGTCTTCCGGAACGGCGGGCTCCGCCAGCCGGACCCCGAGCGGCGCGACGCGGCGGCCTACTTCTGGGAGGAGCGCAACGAGTGGTTCTCGGACCTCTGGGAGTTCACCGGCGAGCGCCAGGCGCTGTCGGGCGCAGCCGCCGACGCGCGCGACCGCTCGGGCGCGTTCCCGCTGGACCTCCCGCTCCGGCTCGTCCGGATGTTCTCCGTCTACGGCGACACCGTCCTCGACCCGTTCTGGGGGACCGGAACGACGAGTCTCGCGGCGCTCGTGGCCGGGCGCCCCTCGGTGGGCATCGAGCGCGACCCCGACCTCGTCCGAGCGTTCGACGCGCGCGTGGCCGACGCCCCCGAGCTGTCGGCCGACCTCGTCCGCGAGCGACTCGACCGCCACCGCGAGTTCGTCGCCGAGCGCCGTGCCGACGGGAAGACGCTGCAGTACGACGCCGAACACTACGACTTCCCGGTCGTCACGAAGCAGGAGCGCCGCATCCGGCTGTACGAGGCAACGACCGTGACACGCGAGGATGCGGCCGCGGAGCGCCGTCGGTACGTCGCCGAGCACGACCCCATCTGACGCCGACACCGGCCGACGACCCATCATCCGAACCGGTGGCTATACCTCCGGCGCCGTGCCAGAAGTACGCATGGACCTCTCGTTCGACGAGTTCGTACTGGCGGCCGCCACGGCCGACCTCGGCGAGGAGCCGGCCGCCCGCGAGCACGCCGACGCCGTGGAGTTCCGGATGGACATGGCCGACGACCCGCTGGACGCGCTGGGCCGGTACGACGGCGACCTGCCGCTCGTCGCCACCAACCGTCCCACCTGGGAGGGTGGCGAGGCCGCCGAGGAGGGACGGCTGGCGGCGCTCCGGGCGGCCGCCGAGTACGACGCCGTCGCGGCCATCGACGTGGAGCTGGCCGCCATCACCGGCGAGGGCGCGCCC